>Ga0209096_1004309_pt1 | contig 11563 bp, 11 predicted proteins | sample AD_UKC034_MetaG_FD_184407 | JGI IMG/M metagenome (GOLD analysis project Ga0209096, IMG submission 184407) | Active sludge microbial communities of municipal wastewater-treating anaerobic digesters from USA - AD_UKC034_MetaG (SPAdes) (version 2) | ecosystem: Engineered > Bioreactor > Anaerobic >...
TAAGCCGCCTGTTGGAAATAAAAATCTATATGCCGATGCCGGTGATTATATTGTGATGATTGTAGGTGGGCCAAACGCACGCAAAGATTATCATTTCAATCAAACCGAAGAGTTATTCTACCAGTTAGAGGGAAACATCAACGTGCGCATACAAGAAGAGGGTAAAGCAGTTGATATTCCCATCAAAGAAGGTGAAATGTTTTTATTACCCGCTAACACCCCTCACCGGCCTGAGCGGCCTGCTCATACGGTTGGGTTGGTAATAGAATGCAAACGGGAAGATCCAACCTTTGAAGACCGGCTGATCTGGTACTGCGATGCCTGCAATCATAAGCTACATGAATACAAATTTCATTTAGAAAACATTGAAAAGGATTTTCTTCCCCGCTTCCGCGATTTTTATGGCTCGCAAGAATTACGCACCTGTAAAAACTGTGGCACCGTAATGGAAACCGATCCCAGGTTTGTTTAAACTCATAAAGTGCAGCCATTGGCGGTTTGCCTTCCAGCATGAGTACTCAAAAAGGAATTGCTTATTACAGAAATAGCCCGGTGGGTGATTTAATTATTGAATCGGAAGGAGAAAGCATAACCCGCATTGGTTTTTGGAAAAAAGCGTACGGAACAGAAAGCATAACACCTGTAATTGACCAATGCCTGGCGGAGTTGAATGAGTATTTTACAAAAGGACGTAAATTTTTTTCGTTCAATCTTGGCTTTCGCGGAACTGAATTTCAAACCCGGGTTTGGCAGGAGCTGCTGCATATACCGTATGGCACAACCATTTCGTACGAAGAACTTGCCGTTCGTGTAGGCGATATAAAATCGATCCGTGCGGTTGGGCTTGCCAATGGACAAAACCCGATTGCCATCGTGGTGCCTTGCCACCGGGTAATTGGTAAGAATGGTAACCTTACCGGCTATGGAGGTGGATTAGAAAACAAACAATGGTTATTGGAGCACGAAGGCGCTGTATTAAAACAACTTTCATTGTTCTGAACAAATAAATTAATTTTCAGCATGCAATTTGAAAATACGCTTGCGTTTGCCCGTACCCTTGATCGTACCGATCCGCTTAAAAAATTTCGTGCACTATTTCATCTTCCAAAAGTAAAAGGCAAAACAGCCCTTTATTTTACTGGTAATTCGCTGGGGCTTCAGCCGAAATCAACCAGGCAATTTTTAACCGAAGAATTAACCGACTGGGCCCAACTGGGTGTAGAAGGTCATTTGCACAGCAAACGCCCGTGGTTGTATTATCACAAGTTCACGAAAAAAGGATTGGCATTGCTTGCCGGGGCCAAACCGGCCGAAGTGGTAGCCATGAATCACCTCACAGTAAATTTGCACCTGTTGATGGTTTCATTTTATCGGCCAACAAAAAGCAGATTTAAAATAATTACAGAAGCCGGAGCCTTTTCATCCGATCAATACGCCCTCGAATCGCAAGTAAAATTTCATGGCTTTGATCCCGATAAAACTATTATTGAATTAAACCCGCGCAAACACGAGTACACCGTACGCACCGAAGATATTCTTTCGGCAATTCATCAACATAAAGATGAACTTGCTTTAGTAATTTTTGGAGGGGTACAATATTATACGGGTCAGCTTTTCGATATTAGAAAAATTACACAGGCCGGCCATGCTGCCGGTGCGGTGGTAGGGTTTGACCTGGCACATGCCATGGGCAATGTTAAACTTAATCTTCATAAAGATCAGGTTGATTTTGCTGTTTGGTGCAGCTACAAATATTTAAACGCGGGGCCAGGTGCCGTGGCCGGAGTTTTTGTTCATGAGCGTCATGCTAAACGTTTTGATTTACCGCGTTTTGCTGGCTGGTGGGGCCATCATGAACAAGAGCGTTTCCAAATGAAAAAGGGTTTTATACCCATGGCGGGTGCAGATGGCTGGCAACTTTCAAACCACCCGGTACTGCCCGCTGCTGCGTTGTTAGCTTCGTTAGAAATTTTCAGGCAAGCAGGAATAAAACATCTGCAAACAAAAAGCATTTTATTAACAGGTTATCTTGAATACCTGCTAAACCAAACCGGCTATGTGGGCGAAAAATTTTTAGTTCTAACTCCTTCCGATAAACGGGCACGCGGTTGTCAGCTTTCCATCTACATGAAGCAACAAGGCAAAAAAGTTTTCGATGTACTAACCAAAGCCGGTGTTATTGCCGATTGGCGCGAGCCCTCCGTAATTCGTGTAGCCCCGGTGCCGTTGTACAATACATTTGAAGAAGTGTATCGGTTTGCAAAAATTTTTAATGAAGCCTTGAAATAAAAATCAGCATAAGCAATTTGTATTACAGCCTTTTTTAAAAATCAGTCTGATATAGTTTTTTGAATTGCTTTTCTTTTGTACTTGCCGGCAAAGAACGGAACAGCGCATTACGAACTTTTATCATAAATGGATTTGTAGCCTGCGCAATCTTACCAATGCGGGCCGACTGGTTTGTAATAAAATGCGTACGTTTCAATCTTCTCTTTTCAAAAGAGAGAAAAACATTACTAAGCTCTCCACCTTTTAAAAGTTCATCATACAACACAGCAGCATCTTCTACTGCCTGGCAAGCCCCCTGCCCCATATTGGGTGTAGTAGCATGAGCTGCATCGCCCAGCAGCAGCACATTACCAAACGCATATTTCGAAATGGGTTTCAGATCAATAATGTCGTTCCATATTAATGCGTCATCGGGAGTTGAGTTTAGTATTGCGGCTGTCTCCTGCGGGTATTTAGCAAACCAGGTTTTCAGATCGGCTATTGTAAAATTTTTAAAACTAGTATTGTTGGCTGTACTATTTACTGTTGCAAACCAATACAATTGATTATCGGCCAGCGGTACGGCACCAAACCTTCCCTGGCTGCCCCAAATTTCGTAGCTGTTATTAATCTTCAATGCGGTATTATCCACAACGGCCCGCCAGCAGGTGTAGCCGGCAAAGCGCGGGGCAGACCCCGGAACCAGTTTTTGCCTTACTGCAGAGTGGATGCCATCGGCCACAATAAGATAATCGGCATCAAAACTACTTCCGTCTTTAAACAATACCTGTACGTTGTTTTCTTTTATAACATAGTCAACACACTTTTTACCTGTATAAAGTTTTACCTCCGGTATTTGTGCCAGCAACACTTCGTGCAACGCTGCCCGGTGAATGGTAAAATTATCAATGCCATATTCCCGGCTTATTTTCAGGCTATCGGTATAGGTAATGGTTTTGTCTTTTTCATCTTTTATGGTAAAGGATGAGAGTATTCTTCCTCTTTCCACTATTTCATTTTTAATGCCCAGCTTATCAAATGCCTTAATGGCATTGGCGGCAAGTCCCAATCCTGCGCCTACGGGTTTCATTGTTTCTGCGGCTTCAAAAACAACGGGTGTATAACCCGCTTTCCGAAAGGCGATGGCTGCGGCCAATCCGGCAATACCGCCTCCAACAATTGCAACATTCCTATTATTTGATTTTTTCATATCGGGTTACTGAATTTTTAATTGGCTTTAGACTTTGCAGGTAAGTATAGATAGATTCTAAATCTGCTTCCTTCATTCCTGCATACATATGCCAGGGCATTGGGCTGTTCAGATCATTGGGGGTATAGGTTGGTGATTGATAATTACTGTCGGCATATACTTTGAAACGTTGTACAAATGCATATTTCGTCCATTGGCCTATACCTGTTTCTTTGTCGGGAGTAATATTGGGCGATCGTACAACCCCTGCTGCTTGCCTAAACTCCATGCCACCGCCAAACTCCGAACCAGCTACTATCGCTCCCTTATGGGTTTTACTGTGGCAATCCATGCAGCCTGCAGCATTTACTAAATAAGCGCCATATAGCAACTGGTTACTTTCTTCGGGCATTGATTGCGGCTGTGCTTCCTTAGGCATAGTATTAACCAAAAAATTCAAAGGAAAATCTAACTCGCGTTCTGCCGTATTATTTTGAACAGGTACAAGCGTTCTGATATAGGCAATAATACTATAAATATCGTTTTTATCCATTTGTCCGTAATGCGTGTATGGCATTAAAGGAAATAGCGCTTCTCCTTCTTTGTTTACACCTGTAGTAATAGCCCGGAACAGTTCGCCATCGGTCCAGTTGGCCAGATTATACGGTGTAATATTGGGTGTGTAAATAGTACCCGGAAAACCCATTTCCTTTCCAAACTTTTCGCCACCACTACCCGGGTTATCTGTTATTGGCCCGGCAAACTTTGACCAGTCGCGCGAACTATGACAGTCCATACATACTGTTACATGGTTTGCCAGATAACGGCCGCGCGCTATCATTTCAGATGTTGGCTCAATCTTTATATCGGCTGGTGGATTTACATTGGGCAAAAACATTTTCACATAAGTGCCTGTAAACCCAACTCCAATAAAAACAACGGTAAGTATACCGAGTGCTATTCCATAAACTTTATTTTTCATTTTATTAAAAATTACAGATCAAAGGTGGTGGGTATGACTTGCCTGGCATAGATATATTTTGCTGAATTGTAGAAAATACTGAATGAATTGTAAGAACAATCTGTTTGAACTGTGGAGAGCATAACACCATTATTTCAATTTTCCTTCGCATCAAAAACTCAGGAAAAAGAACTCGAAATTCCCGACCTACTTAATGTTATGTTTCAATCAAGCGGTTGCCATTGCTTTATTAAAAATCAAAGGCCTGATAAAATTGGTTTTAGCGGTGTTTAATGATTTCATTTTCCAGCCAAAATCCCGTTCGGGCGGTATAGTTCAATTGGAAAATGGGCTTGTTAAAGTGATCATTGTTAATGACTATATGTGTCGAATGTTTTTGTTCTGGTTGATTAGATTACCTCATTGGCAGACACCTTCTGTTTCCATAATACCCTACTGTTCAGTTACCTATTGGCCGTTATTTGCCTAACCACTTTTTAAATGCATTCACTTTTTCGCGGCTTACCAATGCTTCTTTTTCATTTTCGGGTATTAATTTCAGAGAAAGTCTGTTACCAAAGTAATCCTCAATTCTCTGAATACTTTGTAAGGAAACGATATATGAACGGCTGGTTCGGAAAAAGGTTTCAGGATCTACCATTGCTTCAATCTCATCCAACGTATAATCTACCACATACGCTTTATTATCGAATGTTTTAAAGAAGGTGAGCTCTTCAAAATAAAAATATCCAATATCCTCTATGGATATCGATATTAATTTTTGCAAGCTCTTAACCAGAAATCGCTTTCTGTATTGAACCGGTTGTACTAATCGAAAAGAACGCAGCAATTGTTCAATATCTTTTGAATCGGACACGGCATTGGTTTTAGAATGTCCATAAAGTCGTCTGTATTTTTCGATGGCTGCCCTCAACTCATCTTTCTGAACTGGCTTTAACAGGTAATCAATGCTATTCAATTTGAATGCCTGCATAGCATACTCATCATACGAGGTGATAAAAATGAGCATACTCTCTACCGTTAGATTTCGGAAAATCTCAAAGCTCTGTCCATCGGTAAGTTCAATATCTGATAATATAATATCAGGGTGAGGGTTTTCTTCCAGCCATTGGATAGAAGCAGAAATGCTATCGGTTACACCCATCACTATTGCATCTGGGGCAACATCGGCAAGTGTCTTTTTAAGCTTTGTTACTGCTAATTCTTCGTCTTCAATTATGAGTATATTCATGTTTATTCTCTTTATATTCTAATTTAATTATCGGCAGCTTCACCTCAAAATTATCCACGGTTTGTATCACCGTCATGTTTTCAATATTCAGCATGCGGTATTTGGTTTGGATATTGGCAAGCCCAACATTGTTGGATGGCACAGAAAATTGTTTTCGCTGCAGGTTATTTGTTACTTCAATATAACTGTGATTAACGTTTCTGATATTAATTCTTAAGGGAGAAGTTTTGCTTGCGATATTATGTTTAATCGCATTTTCTACCAGTAGTTGCAATGACAACATTGGCAACAGACCACTTATTTTTCCGGCATCGGCTTCAATGTTCATTTGCACTGCTTTTCCAAAACGTATTTTCAAAAGCGCTGCGTACGAACGAATAAACGCAAACTCATCTTCAAGTGTTGCCAAGTCTTCATTGCCCCGTCTCAATAAATAACGGTATATCTTGCTCAATTCATCTAAATAATAAGATGCTTTTTCTTTATCTTCTGAAATCAGAGACGAAAGCACATTTAGATTGTTAAACAAAAAATGTGGATTTAATTGCAGTTTCAGTCTGTCAAATTCCTGTTGCAACAATTCATGCTCCATGTATTCTTTTTCTGCAAGAGTTGTCTTCCACTTGTTGAAAATATATTCTACCTGCCAGATAATGGTAAAGATGATATTAAAAACAGGGCCCAGGAGTATTGCAGGCAAGAAATTTTCATTAACAAAATTTATATTTAAAAATGAAAAATCTATAATCCCGTTTAAAATGAAAAGCGCCAAACCAATCACAGTAATGAAATGAATACTGACTTGCGCAAATAATAATATGAGTGCTCTTTTGGTGGTTTCTGTTTCCCGGGGAAACTTCCGGGTTATAAAGTTGTTAACCAATACACAGGTGTACCACGAGCAAACGCTGATTGGGGTAAACAACAATAAAAGCAGGATCAGGTTGCCCCTGTCAAGTGTAGAAAAATCAATCAGCAGGTACAAAAAAAGAATTACCACCAGCGGAAGTGGAAACACAGCTGTAATCCATTGTATGCGTGTAGGCTTATAGATGCTCATGGTCAGTTACTGAATGGTGTAGCCGTATTTGTATTGTTTTTACGTTACCATTGGTTTGTTCCTCAATAGGCGGTAACCCTAACAAACGATGCATGGTTTTTACTTCTTCTATTTGCCCATTATGCCTGTAGTTCTCAGAAGGTTTCCTTTTGTGTGCGGAGTGCAATATTTCAACGCAATCATTTTTTACCCCAATTGTTACTTTGAAACAAGTCTTTTTGTCAATAATATGACTATCGAGCATATCTTCCAGAAATGCAAGCAGGCTTAGACGGGGAACGGAGAAATTCTGAGCTTGCACATTGCTTTGAATGGTAACTTGTAATGAACTGCCATATCGTGTTTGTGCAATATAAATCCACGAACGGATAAAATTTATTTCCTTGTGAAGTGGAACAAATGTATCAGGCTCGTTCCGCAACAGGTAACGATAAACATTACACATCTCATCCAGAAAACGATTTGCTTTTTCTTCGTTCACTTCTATCAAACCCGACAATGTATTGATGCTGTTAAAAAAGAAATGCGGGTCGGTTTGGTTGCGAAGCCTAGCCAGCCTGTTTTTAAGTGCAAGCTTCTTTAATTCTTCTGCTTCAATAAGGGTTCGTTTCCAATTCTCGAAAATATATACGCCTTCATGAAAACTATTGACAGCCACATTATCGCACAAGCTAACCAACAACCCTGAAATATAACTTTGCCAGCTAAACGTGTAACCCAAAAAATGAACCGCATCTGCCCAAAGAAACAAAATGGTAATAACCACTAAATCAATACCAAAATGGAACAGCAACGATAAAGCTATCCGATTTTGTGTCTGATCGCTGTTCACAAATTTTTTACGGAAAAATTGGTCGGCATACAAGTGTAACCGCCAGAAGACAATTATAAGCACCACGGCTGCAAGCGTAGCCGGAACGAGTATTTTTAGGTTGGTGAAATAAGCCTTACCGAAAAATGTATAACAAAGCAACGCCATAAATGGCGCCTTTATAAACAACAGCACTTTTACATCTTTAGAGCTGATTTTAATAATATTCACTTCTGGTTCAATTTATACAAATATAAAAATCGCACAGGCACAGCAGGAATAATGATTTATATGTGGTTTAACCTTTTTATTAAACTTTCCTCACCATATCAGCTATCGTTTCCGTCTAAGGCATAGCCAATTCCGGCTGGCTCTCCATACCGCTTATTTCTTCATTAATTTCTCTCGTACACCTTTTCCTTTGGCTGTTTTAGCCATACGTCCAGAACTTGTGGATTTTGCCTTTCTCTGCGAGAAAAGTTTGCTTCTTGGTCAACAGCATTTTTCGTTGCTGTACAGCATATCCAAACGTCCGTTCAATACTGTAAACTCTTCTCAGAATGAAAGGTGAAAATGCGGTGACGGGCTCAGACAACCTTTTGGTATAAATGCCTCTATTAAATGATAGGCCTGATGGTGTCCTTACCTTCGGCAATGATTTCCAACGTGCCGCCAATAATGGAGTTGTGAAGTTTTTTATTCATACTAATTGTGCCATTCGCTTTTGTTTTATTAAGGTCAAAATTCAGCGGAAGCAGTCATTTCATCCACTAGAGTTAGTATGAATTGTCAAAATTATACTATGAACTGTATTAAAACCGGCAAGTAACCAACCAGCTTCCTTATTTGGCCTGGTGGCACATTTGTGAGTCAGAAATATCCAATAACAATTCATTGTGCCAATTTAACAATTCAACCAAACTTCCATTCCGGCCAAGGCATCCTTCCGTTCAAATTTGCAGCACGTAATTCTTAATGCCATAAAACTAAAACCAACATGAATCAGATATCGTTAAGTAGCGCAAGTGTTTTCATATTTTGTGCCTGGGCTGTTCTGTTAAGCTCCTGTACAAAAGATGGTATCGACTCAAAGCATACCGGAAAAACAGTGCGTTTAAACTAAAATTCGAATAATATTTTTTTAGAAAAGGAAACCCCCAATTTATGACCAGGATTATAACACTCATCATATTATCTCTCTGCTGTGGCAACGGCTATGGACAGGTTATTGTGAAAGACACGCTGCCTCCGGCTTTCGAATGGAGCCTATACCTGATAGACGCTCCGTACATGACGGATGCAGCCAAAACAGAAGCAATCAGAGACAATGGTGGAACTGCTCCTTATAATGCTGGTTTGAGTGCGCAGCACTATGGCAGGTTTTATCGTAACCTGAGCATGGCACAGGCAACCGATATGGCGCGCAACCTGCATGGTAGTTTGTATTATGGCCATAATGTTTTGTGGAATAAATTCGTAAAGCCTGTAAATACCAGAAAGTATATTCTTAACCGGGTGTTGGCTAACATTACTGCATTGGGTACAGACTACCTGGCAATCAAATTGCCTTATGGATATGCTTTTCAACACGAAGAATTTCATCGTGCCGTTATGACTACCCGGCATATATACAGTTATGACGAAGTGTGGAGTTTTGGAAAAGGATTGGATATTGCAGTAACACATGTGAAAGATGAAGATCTTATGTACTTAAAAGAAAATTTTCCGGCAGATCAGGTGCGCCTATCAGCAGCAGGTGTGGAAGGAGAATATCGCTACCTGCAACGCATGCGCGAAGATAATTTCTTCAAACAAACCGGCTATCCCATGGTTGGCATTTCGCTGTTAGGTACACTTCATGCTGTAAATTATGTGAACCTGCCTTTTACCAAAAGATTTAATGCCATTACTGATAGCATTATGGTGCATGACAGGCAAAACATTTTAGCAAGAGATTTTACCGGATATGATTTTTCTGCGTGGGTATATGATTTGTTTACACCCAACGAACCCTATGAAGCCCGGGGCACATGGCCTGGTGGTGTTGGTATTAAACGTCCGGTAAAAGAATCGGATTTAACACCAGAAATGAAAAGTTTTCTGAGTGAAACCGGCAACATGCAATACCTGAACTTCGTGTCGCCTTTTATGGTGGGCATTAACAGGCTGCAGTTAAAACCCGGTTACTATTTTAACTTTGCATTGCGCAGCGTTCCTGCCTCTTTCGGGTATTTTGCCGGAGGAGATTTTTTCCTTGACTTCAATAACCGCCAGATGATGGTAAGCCTTGGCGTGAACAGAAGTAAAAACCTAACGCTTCCTTCAGTTGAATTGCGGTACTACAACCTGATCAAAAACGAGAATTCAAAATTTAATACAAACCTGCAAGTAGCGGGATGGATGCAACCTAAAGACCAACTGTTCGCAGCCGACAAAGCAGAATCTGGAATAACCATAGGAGTTCAACCCAGCTACGCCATTACCGAAAGATTTTCCATGATAGCCGACCTGTCGTATAAAACCAAAGGGTGGGTATTTGGCAACCCTTACCTCGATAATAAATTTACGGGTCGGGTTGGATTTAGCATGAAAACCCGATAGCACTCAACTAGTAAGGTTGTTTAAGCTCCATCACGAAAAGTTTGTGACAAAGTGCTGGTGGTACACCCCTCAATTTTATACCACCCCTACACCAAAGAGCTAAAAACTTACTACTTTTCAGCTGATGAAAAACATTGCCATTGCAGGTGCCGGGCTGGTAGGCTCGTTGGTAGCCATTTACTTAAGAAAGCGGGGTTACTCCGTTACCGTATTCGAACGCAGAAGCGATATGCGCAAGGCGGGTGCCGAAACCGGTCGGTCTATTAACCTCGCGCTAAGCAACCGGGGCATTCGTGCACTGGAAGAAGTTGGCCTGGCCGATGAGCTTAAAAAAGTAGCCATCCCCATGCATGGCCGCCTGATGCACGACACGCAAGGCAATCTTTCCTCGTTTGCGTATGGCAAAGAAGGCCAGTTTATCAATTCGGTTTCGCGCAGCGGATTGAATATTGTGTTGATGAATGAAGCTGAAAAGCTGGGTGTCGAATTTAAGTTTGAACAGCGGGTTACAAAGGTGGATTTAGAGAAGACTTCATTAGAAGTTGCCAGGAACCAGTTACCCGTAACCAGTAACCATTCTTTCGATTACATCATCGGTGCCGATGGCGCATTTTCTGCTGTGCGCAGTGCATTTCAATTTACCGATCGGTTTGATTATGAACAGGATTACATCGACCACGGTTATAAAGAACTGCACATTCCACCCGGAGCAGGCGGATCCTTTCAATTAGAAAAAAATTACCTCCACATCTGGCCGCGCGAAAGCTTTATGATGATTGCGTTGCCAAATCCGGACGGAAGTTTTACCTGTACACTGTTCTTCCCGTTCGAGGGCACTCCTTCCTTTGATACGGTAAAAACCAGAAAAGAAGTAGAAGCATTTTTCAAAGAAACTTTTCCTGATGCACAATCGCTCATGCCCGGTTTACTGCACGATTTTGAGAGCAATCCAACCGCCTCGTTGGTTACCATCAAATGCTACCCATGGGTGCGCCACAAAACCCTGTTAATCGGAGATGCTGCCCACGCCATTGTTCCCTTTTACGGCCAGGGTATGAATGCCGGCTTTGAAGATTGCAGAATTTTAAATTCCCTATTAACCAAACACAACGACAATTGGGAAAACATGCTTCCTGAATTTCAGCAATTGCGAAAACCAGATGCCGATGCCATCGCCCAACTTGCGTTGGATAATTTTGTAGAGATGCGGGATTTGGTTGCCGATGCGGATTTTCTGCTTCGAAAAAAAATTGAAGCCAAACTTTACGAACTCTTTCCGGATAAGTGGATTCCGCTTATCCCATGGTTACGTTTATGGATACAATGCGATACTCGGAAGCATTGGCCATCAGTAAGAAGCAAAGCAAAATTATGGATGATGTAATGCGGCAACCGGATATTGAAACCAATTGGCGCAAGTT
>Ga0209096_1004316_pt1 | contig 11553 bp, 6 predicted proteins | sample AD_UKC034_MetaG_FD_184407 | JGI IMG/M metagenome (GOLD analysis project Ga0209096, IMG submission 184407) | Active sludge microbial communities of municipal wastewater-treating anaerobic digesters from USA - AD_UKC034_MetaG (SPAdes) (version 2) | ecosystem: Engineered > Bioreactor > Anaerobic >...
ATTCTTCGGGAAGTTGTACAAATTCCGTTATGCATTTTCAAGTCGACGACAAACATAAATGGTATCTTTAATGAAATATGTTAAGCTCTTACAAATTTTATATACTAACTATTCCGGACAGTAGTGAACTAAAATAACAAAAATTGAGGTGGTCCGTGTGATTCCGGTGCGCGGTAACAACCCGCTCAATCCAATCGAACCGCTCAATAATGCCACAATCAACGGCAGACTGTATTTTGCATCCGTTGAGGAGCTGAAAAAAATGATGCAGGAAGGAGGCGACAGTCCGACACCTCCGCCGCCGCCACCCCCTCCCCCAACGCCTTTTGCCGGATGTATCGGAAAGTCCGTTCTTTTCAAAGCAACATCCGGTTATCAGATGTGCCTGGGCAATCAAATGCCCACTCTCTCGGCGGGGCTTTATGTGGACTTTGCTTCCAACACCTGCAAAGTATTGGGTGGAGACGGCGGCTGGAATTTTCTGGCTTTTGACATCATGGTTCCGTTTACATCGACAGATTGCTCCTATACAGATGTGGCCGCTTTTCCTGATTTTGCCTATGCGGAATTTATTCCGCCTACCGGCTCCGGATTTGAAAGAATACCATTGAAATTCGATGTGGAAGGCCGATTTTATTTACAATCCAAAAAAGCGCCCTATACCAACAAAAAGCTGGTGGTTTTTGCTACGGTAAAAAAAATCAGCTGTCAGAAATTTGAACTTTACATTTCCAATGTCACTGCGCCGTAAAAGGAAAGAAAAATGAGCAAAATATGTCCTCTGTTGCGAAAGATGTTCTTGATTGCCATCACGATTTTTTTCGCGTCGGTAACGGCCTCCGGGCAGGAATTCCGGACAATCAATGCCGTTCCAACTCCCGGAAAAACTCCTTCGGGTGCCTCTCTTTTGGAGGAGGTTCGTCCGATAGCCAAAAACCAGGCCACCGAATCCATCGGGAAAGTGATGAGTTCCTGGAACAGCGGAGAAATTCAGCAGTTTCTGGGCAACGATTTTTACGACAAAAACGGTCTGACCGATGCCATCGGCTCAAAAGTTCCCAGAGATGCGGCCATCCGGATTCTGTCCGTTCAGGGGGTGCAAACGCTGCAGCAGTTTCAAAAAAAGAAAGACGGAGGCGGCAATGAAATCATCAGCGAGGTTTCCGTAACGGCGGATACCCAGATCGAATATAACGATCCGACAAAAGGATTTGTCAAATTCAGCGGTCTCAATGAATACATCATTAGAATCACAGAGGAAACTGTCCGCTGACCGCGCCCGGCACTGCCAGGCTTTTATTCTGTCCGGATGCAAAAGGAGAGATATCGTGAATATTCCAATAGTCTCGAAAAAGAACCGTACAACAACCGGATCTATCCGGCTGCGGCCGTATCTTTTCCTAATGATTGCCCTGTGCCTATGCCAGGCAACGGTCTTGAGCACTCAAACGGAAGGCGCGTTGCCATCGGCTGTCAATCTACTTCCAGATTGGCAGATATCAGGAAGTAACACCTATCGTATGGAATATTATGATTATAAAGGAGACGAAGCTCAAGCGCCGTACAGCAGCGAAGGTCTGACCTCCTATGACGAAATCGGTCTCAATTTCAGCAGACGCAAAAATCCCTACGATCTCTGGAAAGGAGATATTTTTGGCGTGATCAACGGCTCTCCCTATCGCAGCTCTGATTACGGTATTGTCGCGGAACGCCTCAATTTAACAAGAGAAAAAGGAGACATAGCCCTTCCCTTCCGCCTGGAGTTGGGCGATGTCTATTCCTATTACACCTATCGGACCTTACAGACATCGTTAAAGGGCCTCCAGCTTGACGTACAGCCTTTTCCCAATTCGGAGTTCAGGCAGTCCTTTCTTCTCACCTCCGGCGCTCGCCTTCCCTCCTGGCGACATCTCAATTTTCGTGACAGTTACTTCAACGGCGGCTCCTATCTGATCGAAAATCCAGTATTTGGCCGCTACAGCTTGAATTTTGTTCACAACAGCAGGAAAAGTGATGAATCACGAAACATTCTCGAAAGATCTCAAATGGTTTACAGTTTTTCCGGCCAGAACACACTGCAGGCGATGAACCAAAAGATTCTTCTGGAAGGAGAGTTCAGTCTTTTTCGAGGAGATCACGATGGTTTGACCAACTCCGCAAGCGGGCAAAATAAAAGCGATAAGGGACTGTTTTTTCAAGCCTCGGGATCCGGACGGCATCCCTTGACCTATCGCCTGCGATATGAAGAATACGGAGAAGACTACCAGCCGGTCGGCGCTTCCATCACGCCCGCCTTACGAAACCTGGAAGGACATGCAGGCTGGCTTTTTCCTCGCGGGTATCAGTTGAGATTACGGGCGCAGGGAAGAAGAAACAATCTCGGAGGAACGAATCCGACCGATACTTCTCTTTTGGGCGCCAATCTCACAGGACCTCTGGATCGGTGGATGTTTACCGTTCAGGATGCGAAAAACAGAACGGATACAACAGACAATCTCACTCACAATGTAAATCTGAACCTCAATATTCCCAAAATTGCCGGCTGGATGGGACGGCTGGGCTACCAGTATTTGAACCTATTCAACAGACTGCCCAATTCAGACGACAGCGCATCCCATCAGCTATCGTTGAGCGCGGATCATTCACTGGATTTTTGGGGTATTCAGGGCGCTTTCACTCCCGGCCTGGTGTTGAGAAAAATCAATAGCGACGCGGGCGATTCCTTCGACTTTTCGCCAACGCTGGCCTTCCGGCTGACACGGGGAGCGCACAGTCTGGATTACTCATTGTCTCGAGCAGATCAAAGGCGCTATGTCGCCAACGGCATCGACATGCTCACCACCACTCAGGCCCTGAATTACCGTTTCACTTTTCACAACCATACATTGGGACTGGAATTTTCCTCTGGCTATCGAAATCCCGATCCCGGAGAATCCATTGATTACTATAAACTGGCGGCTTTCTGGACCTATTCTTTTGACAAACCGGCAAAAGCTCCTCAAAAAAGCAAAGCGATGGAAGAAAAAAGAGAAATCTCCGACATGCCGTCTGCAACATTGGATCTGGCATCATTTGCGCCGGGCGTAAATCTGGAAAAAATTGAAAAGCAGCTTGCCGCCCGGGGCATTGTTGGTCCAACTCGCCAGGACAATCTCGTCCTTTATGAATCCAGATTGTTTGAAGAAATTGATTTACGTCAGAGACTGGCGCTTATACAAAAAAATAACGTTTTAAACAAGTCTGCCATCATTATTGATTTTGCTTATTTGGAACGACCCGATGAAATCATACAAACTTTTCAAAGAGTTCTGTCCCTTCTGTTGGATTGCTACGGCAACCCGTCCGATTTTTACGAAAAGGGAGAACTGGGCATCGGGCTTTTGTCCGATATTCGAAGCGGTCGATTTGTTCGCCTGACCGAATGGTCGCGTCCCGGCGGTGTAATCCGTTTCGGCATCCCCAGACGGCTTGACGGCCAGGTACGCATGGAAATTCAGTTTGCGGAAAGCTTCCCTCCTTTCAACGAAACACTATGGAGCTTGGAAGAAGTGAAATAAAAATGATGATCCCTGTCTTTTTAGAAGGAAAGGCTTTAATTCCGGAAAACCATCCGTGAAAATTCTTCTTGACAGACAAATGGCATCTATTATCACTACTGTCCGGAATAGTTAGTATATAAAATTTGTAAGAGCTTAACATATTTCATTAAAGATACCATTTATGTTTGTCGTCGACTTGAAAATGCATAACGGAATTTGTACAACTTCCCGAAGAATATTTCCGGGGAGGAGTGCTCATGTATACAGGCCCGCTTGTATTTACCCAAGTCATGGACTTCATGCCGTTGAAAACCTTTCAGCGCTGCGTGGAGAAGTACCAAGGCAACTTCAGCGTCAAAAATTTCACCTGCCTAGACCAGTTCCGCATTATGGCTTTCGCACAACTGACGTATCGGGAGAGCCTGCGGGACATCGAAGCCTGCCTTCGAGCACAGAGCAACAAGCTATATCACATGGGAATCCGCAGCAAGGTTTCCCGCAGTACCTTGGCGGAAGCGAACGAGATACGGGACTGGCGCATCTACGCCGATTTTGCCCATCATCTGATCGGCATCGCCCGGAAACTCTACCAGAAAGAACCGTTGGCAGTGGAACTTCAAAACACGGTTTATGCACTGGACGCAACGACAATAGATCTGTGCCTGTCCATTTTCCCTTGGGCACGCTTCCGGACAACAAAGGGTGCCGTGCGACTTCATACCCTGCTGGATCTGCGGGGCAATATCCCGAGCTTCATCCACATCTCCGACGGAAAACTCCACGAGGTCAACGTTCTGGACATCATACCTCTGGAAGCAGGTGCTTTCTATATCATGGATCGCGGCTACACGGATTTTTCCAGACTCTATGCTGTGACGCAGGCCTCCGCTTACTTTGTAATCCGGGCCAAGTCCAATCTCAAAAGTCGCAGGCTTTATTCCCATCCAGTGGACAAAGCCACAGGGGTTGTGTGCGACCAATCCATCCTACTAACCCTTTTGAAGTCAGCCGGGGAGTATCCCGAAAAACTCCGCCGGGTCAGATATTACGACGCCGAAACCAACAAAACCTTGGTGTTTCTGACCAACAACTTTATTCTGCCCGCCGTCACCATCGCACAGCTTTACAAACAACGATGGCAGGTGGAGCTATTTTTCAAATGGATCAAACAGCACCTGCGCATCAAAAGATTTTTCGGCACTTCGGAGAACGCGGTGAAAACTCAAATCTGGATTGCTGTTGCCGTTTACCTGATCGTGGCGATTATCAAGAAACGGCTGAATCTCCAGGAAAGTCTCTACACAATTTTACAGGTTTTGAGTATCTCCTTATTTGAAAGAGCGTCCATGTTTCAGCTACTTACATTTTATGATTACACAAGCAATATGGACGAAAATAGTAACCAGTTGAACTTATTCACGGATTATTCCGGACAGTAGTGATTTTAGTTTTATCTTGCTCCAGAAGAACCGCGCCTGACCCGGCCAGTTCATTTTGCGCTTTTGCCGCTGATGAATCCTTGTCGGAAGTCGGCAATGCGCCGACAAAACGTTCCGTCAACTCCGCCGGAAAAAGCGGGCGGCTGTCTTTTCCCAGGATCACCTCTTCGGCAAAGGTAGCTTGAGAAAAAATTAATAAAAACAAGAATATGAGGAATAGAGCCTTTCGTTGAACCATTTTTTACCTCCGAAATTCATCCGTGCTGCCCACATACTTTTCCGGATCAAGAAACAACGGAAAGTTTGGCATATCCGTATCCAGTGTCAGCTCTACAGAAATAACGGCCGCGGGATCAAAATTCTCGCGGATTCCTTTGACGACATTGAAGCATCCACCCAGCATTTCCGAAGACATCTGAACCGGCGTCATGTCCTGTTCCAGATAGAGCTTACTGTTGGAAGCAATGCTCCACCGGCAGGAGGTTCTGTTCCAGAATTCTCTGGCCAGTCCCGTGACGGCGGCTCCGACCTTCATGGCGTCATTGAACACGACGAGATCCAAACCTTTTTGCTTCAATTGTTCAGTCAACCGGTTTTGCGCCTGTTTTTGTTGTAATTCTCCAGCCTGCTGCTGAAGTTTCTGGCGGCAGTAGCTTTCCGGTTTTCCATCCGTTTCAAAACCCCACATGTCTGACCATCGGGTAACCGTGCTGACGCAGTCCGCCATATTTTTAAACGGGTCGGCGTTGCTTTGGAGATCGTTTTTGACGGTGGCAACCGGGGGGTGCGTGGGGAGCAACACGATGGCGGCCTGCGCTGTCGCGTTTTGCGCGTCCAGTTGGGCCAGCACAAGGTCATCCAGAACAATGCGAACATGGTCCAGTCGAGATCCGGATAAAAGCGTTGTCACATAGGCGTCCTGGTCTTTTTCAAAGGTTGTTTCCGTTTGAGAGGCGCCTGCAATACCGGTGGTTTTCCAGATAGCCTTGTATTTACTCATGTTTCCTGCGCCGCTCACGGAGAGCTTGTAGAGAGTTTTTCCGCTTTGCGGCGATGAGAAGATTATCAAACGGTTGACATTCACCCAGATACTGTTGGAAAACAGCTTGTCGCCGTTTATTTCCAGCATTTTATAATCTTCCTTGGGATCGTTGATATTGGCATAACCATTGATTTTTGCGCTGATTTCCGTCTCCATCGGATCAACGGCCCGCCCGCTTAATTGTCCGCCCGCAGATACGCCGGCCGCGCCGGGATTGGTGGATTTAAATTCAATCTGCACGGGAACTTTCAGCTCTCCCAGGGTCATCGGTTCTTTGATGTTTTTGAGCAGCAAATTCGGTATCAGACGGATGGAAGGAGCTTTAGCGTTGGGATAGAACAGGTCGATTTCATCCATTTCCCGTTGCTCCCTTCCATCAAATCGGACAAGAAGTTTTAGCTTTTCAGCCACAGGCATGGTCAGTTTGGCTGATCCCCGAAGTCGAAAGACGTCTTGCGGTGGGGGGGGGGATAGCATTTGGAGCTCTCTGAGCAATTCTTTCCACTGGTGATCTGCACCTGTGACCGGAGCATAGCTGACACTGGCGGAAAAACTGATGGCTTGATTGATGCCGTCAGACCACTTGTCAAAAACTTCCGCCTTCAGGATGTTGACGGCCGTCCAGATGTCGCCTTCTTTTTGAAAATAGGTTTTGGCATATTTCCATTTGGCAGGTCCTTCGGCGTTCCAGTTGACCGTGTAATTAAATCCCATGTCGGCCTCTCCCAGAACCTGCAGTTTGACAGGGTATTCGCCGCCCTGCGCCAGCAGTCCGTCACGCATTTCCGGAGCAAGTTGCGCCTCAACGGCATTGACCGTGAACTGATGTTTAACCGTTCTGCGGCCGGTTTCCAGTTTTCCCAGTTGCCAGGCGATGGTGCTGGCGCCGAAGCCGCCCGTGTATTGCAGAAAGCCCTTTCCATCAGGCAGGATCGGGCCTGCTGATTTAACCTCTGTTCGCACGGTAACCGGAAAAGTGGAGGTTTCAAAGATTTTTTCCTTCTGCTCGCCTGTGTCGATCATCAAGGCTGGTCCAATGCTACCGATTGCGTAAGGATCAGCATAAATATCGAGCATAAAAGGTTCTTTTGCGGAAGTGGAAAGGCTTTTGGTGTTGGCGATGACGCCGTTTGCATTTTGCCTGACGGGAACAAAATAATCCAGAAACGGCGCGCGGGCGTCCTCGAACTTCAAATCGAGACCGGGAATGCCGAAGGCCTTGAATTTGACAGCCTGAAACTTCATGGATCTGGTCTTATCCAGAGAAGCGGAAACAAAGTCGGTCCAGACATCTCTTCCCTCGCATGGTTTGGGGTTGATTCCCTTCAAGCCGCCTTTACCGGAAACTGTCACGGTCTGGATGCCCGGCTCGGAAAATACAACGAATCCGTTTGACGTTAAATATGCTCCGCCCGACGTTGTTGTTCCTATGCCCAACTTACCCCGCAAGTCGGAAGGAACGCTGAATAGGTTTACCTCGCCTGATGACATGTCCCGCTTCATCGCACCGCAAAAATGACTGACCAGGGAGAAGGTATCCTCTAAAACGGAGAAACTGATTTTGGGGACAAAGGCGGGATCGGCGGGAGATATTTTGTTTTTGATATTGAGTAGCATGGCGGTGTCCGCATCCGCGGCCACATAAGCATTATATTCGTTTGGCAGATAGATGGATTGCAAAACCGCTGTATATTTCGGATTCTGGAGATTCGACAAATTGATTGGACGGAGTGTTTCTTCCGGATAGGTGACATGGAAACGCAAGGTTTTGGGATGAGGAAGCTTTCCTGCGATCTCGCCGGGATTTCCGCCTCCGGCAATGGCATCCAGCAAAAGGGAGCCGCAATTCTTTTCATAATCTTCCCGGAGATTCTGCAAGGTTTCTTTTGTCTTTTGAAGATTATCCGCGATAAACGCTGCGGGATTGCGAATCGTCATTTCTTCATTCTTCTTTCCTTTTTCCGGATCTTTGGCGAAAACCGGATGCCCGTATCCTCCCGGAAATAAAAAGATCAAAAGCAGCAGCGCGGCCGGAATGATTTTAAAACAGTTGCTTGGGGTCATGCTTGGTCTCCTCAATGTCCTAGTTGCCCAAATTGGCACAGGGATTGCCCATTTTTTTCAGTTTTTCAGGATCATAACCTGAAATCAGCAGCTTTTTGAATTTGACGCACTCTTGATACAGGGACATTCTGTATGCCGCGTTGGTGAGCACCGCCGATGCCGCCGCCTGTTTTACGGATTCATCCGCCTCTGCGGATTCCGGAACCGGGGAAGCTTTTTTTCTGGCTCTTGTAACATCCTCTGCCGTGGTTTTTGAAACAGCTTGAGAGGTTTTGCCTTGCAGAGCTTTCGCCAGCTCCTGATCGGTCATTTTGGCGATTTCGCCTGTTTTGATTCTGCTATCTCCTGCAGCCATGCCGATGCTGTCGGTGCTTTCAATGCCCATGGCTTTGATATCGACCAGCGGTTTTTCATAGGATCCCAGAATTTTTTCCCGGATTTCCGACTGCTCCAGGATGCCTTTTCCTTCCATGGTTTTAGCCAGTTCATTGACCCGGTTCTGCATCGCCCTGGCGTTTTGGGCCAGCTCTTCCACCGTATTTCCGGTCACTTTCACGATATTGCCGGTATCAAACACCACCACGCGCCAGCGGTCTTCGCCCGGCAGTTTTTCAAAGGCGAAATTGCCGGGATGATTGTCCGTCCAGGCATACCCCCTGCTGTTGATATCACGGATGCCTTGTTCATAAGCCATTTGCTGACCCTGTGTCAATACACCGCCTTGCTTTTTGATGGTGGAGGCAGCATCCTCCACCACTCTTTCTACAACTTCATATTTTGTCGCTTTTTCGATGCCGATTTCGTCGCCTGGCTTGGTGTAAACAGCTTCTCTTTTGGCTACCCGGAGCGTATCGCTTTGCACATCTTTTTCTAGAACCTGTCGTCCGAAATCATCCATTTTAGCGGCAATGGATTCTTTTTTGCCCAGTATGGTTTGCCTGATGATTCGTGAGTCATTGGTCGCGTCAATGAATGCCGTGCTGGTGGAACCTTTTCCCAGTTGTTCGCCCAGGTTCAAATTCCCAGGCTTTCCGTCTGTCGCGGTAAAGTCAACTTTTTTTTGAACCGGTGTCGCTTCGCCTTTAAAAGGCTTTGTCGCTGGTTCACTTACAACCTTCGCTTTCTCTTCCAGGGCAACCTGCTGAATTTTTTTCAACTCATTTTTTTGCGATTCCAGAAGCGTATTTTTTAGTTGGGCAATTTTGTTTTCCACTTGTTTGGCTGCGTCATTGGAATTCTGAACAAGCTTCTGATACTCTTTGTCACGCAATAAGGCGGCATCGTCTACGGCTGCTGCCGGTTTGCCCTCCAGTGGCTTTACGGCGGATTTTTTTTGATAGGCTAGGAGTTGCTTGTTCATTTCTTCCTGCTCTTTAATGAGTTTGCCAAGAGCGCCGGATTCTCCTTCCACATCAATCGGCAATCCCGGATTTTTCGTTTTTAGCGCCTTGAGCTGATTGGTCAGCGCCTCGGCTTTTTTTGCGTTGGTCAGCGCCTCATAGGTCACTTTACTTCCCGTTGCGGCAGTTTTGGCCAGAGAAAGCGCTTCCGCCGTTTTACCGATGACCGCGTCTCCCTTCCAGAGCATGGCGATTTCACCGGTAACCTTGGCCATTTCCTTCAGACCTTCGTTTACCTGGCGAGCCGAGTCAATTTGCTCCAGCATCTTTTCGAATCTTTTTTGAGGAGGGTCGTCCGGATTGATGGTAAAACGCTCTGAATCCACGGCGCGCAGCGCCAATTGCGAACCCAGATTACCCAGTTTTCCGGCGGAATTTTCCAGGGCTGTTCCAATCGCTTCGCCGATGCCGCCTTCCGCCTTGATCTTGTAAAGATAGCCCCGGTCAAGGACTTTTTCGGTGAAATTGACGACGGCTTTTGCTCCGTTGACTGTGTTGTCGATGGGATGAGCCACAACATCGATGATGGCATTGCCCAGGGGAGCGGTTGCCTCGACAATGTGAAAGGTTGTATCAAAAACAAAAGACGCAGCTTCATCCACAAAGGTAATGCCGAACTCAATCGTATCTCTTTCCTGTTTTTCAAGTTCCAGCTTTAAAATCTCTTCGACATACGCCCGCGCTCTGTCTCCGTCCCGTTTCAGGTTCAGTCGAAACGGACAGTCGGGAATATTCTGTTTGGCCAAAACCGGCAGCAAGGTCGGAGCAATAAACTGAAGACCCATGCCGGGCAAGCCTTCCACCGTGTCCGGCTTTCCTTTGATAAATAGTTGTTCAGTTCCGTCAATGACGTGATAAGAGGCGGCGGCTGGCGCCATTTTCCCTAGACAATGCTCATATTCGCCACTGTAGGCGGCTTTGCCAAGCTGGCCGGCCTTTTCAAAATATTTGGCTTTGGCCTTGGCCATTTTATCATTCAGGGAAGCGAGTTCTTTATTGGCCAGGTCGAGGTCATTCTGAATAAAATCGTCATATTTCTTTTTGTGTTCGTTCCATTGATCCTTGATATTTTTAAGTTTATTATTGAGATCGGCTTTGCCTGCTTCATTTTTTTCCGCATTGCCGAAATAGAAATAGCTTCCAGCGTCAGACGCAAATGCAAATTCAGCGTTGCTCACCTGAATGCCCGCTCGTCTTTGCTTGTCGTACCAGGGAGGCGTGCCGTCAATCAAAAGCCCGGTTTCCCGCGCTTCATTTTTCAATGATACAAAGAGGTTGTAAAACCGGCCCGGCTCCACTTTCGCGTTTGGGTCAGGCGTGACCACAAATTCCTTTAGAATATCCCACTGATGCCGATTGAAGAGTTCATAGACGGATAGCCTTTGGTTTTCCATGCGATAATAGGACTGCCAAAGATCGATGAGATCCGTCATCAGTCCTTGCACATCATCGCAGGATCTTTTGATTTTTCCGTCAATTTCACTGATCCGGCTTTTCAGAGTTTTGCAGTTTTCGCTGTCTTTTTGTTGATTATCGGCAAGGGAGACGCCGGAAAAAAGCATAAGGAAAACCAAAAAAAACATAAACAATCCGGCCATTTTATTTTTCATGCAATGTTCTCCGTTTCTATCGGCCAATATAGCTTAAATGTTTTTACATTTCATAAATATTTGGAAAAACGTCAAGGTTTCAGATTTTTTTCGACTTCGCTTTTGAGGCTTTGATAGGTGTCAAACAGCGTAATCGCATTTTGATACGCTTCAGCCAGATTTGTCGTGAACACGTCCAGATCGGACTTTGTGTAGCAGTTGTCGATGGCATAAGTTTCGTTGTTGTCCAGGACCTGTTCAAGAGTTGTATCATAACCCACGAATTTAATGGATGTATCAGCCAGACGGTTGGCGCCTTTGGCCGCGGTATCCCTGAATTCCTGAATGTCCTTCTTGAATGGCTGAAGATAGTAACGTTCGATTTCATCCAGGTTGCGAGCGGATATGGTTCTGTGAGCCTGATAGTCGGTCAGCGTCAGATCCACATTGGAAGCCCTGGATAAAATGGCGCTGCACAAA
>Ga0209096_1004317_pt1 | contig 11551 bp, 7 predicted proteins | sample AD_UKC034_MetaG_FD_184407 | JGI IMG/M metagenome (GOLD analysis project Ga0209096, IMG submission 184407) | Active sludge microbial communities of municipal wastewater-treating anaerobic digesters from USA - AD_UKC034_MetaG (SPAdes) (version 2) | ecosystem: Engineered > Bioreactor > Anaerobic >...
GACACGATGAGCGGAACCTACCTTGACCTGGCGGAAAAGAAAGAAGCGCCGTTGATCATCTCCGGAAGCGAAGTGCATGGATTGATGAAGATCATCCTGAACCTGACCGGCCGGTTTCGGGAAAGAACGCTGGGTAACCTGCCTGAAGACGAGGCAAAAGAAGCGATTCGACGCTACGCGAACGCCGCTCGAACGGCGATGAACGAACCTTCGGTAGAAAAGATATGGAACCTGACGCAGGGGGATCCGCTGTATATTCGCGCGCTGATGATGAGCGAACACAACGAAGCAAAAGATTACACGAACGAAGAGAACGTCGTCGAAACGTACACGCAGGAGATCACGCGGGGAGAAATCTACGACACCTGGATCGAATACATCGCGAAGGTCTTCTACGAAGTGAATGAAAAGAACGCGAAACGGCTGATGCTTTATTTGTTTCATGCGGGAGAAGAACGGACGCGGGCGCAGATGATCAAAGACCTAAAGCTGGACATAACCGACTTCGAACTGGAGAAGAAGCTCTACCAACTGATCAAAGCGGACCTGATCTCGCAGGGAGAAACGAACTTCGACTATATAATATCCAAAGATATCACGTATGAACTGGTCTTTCGCAGAATCTACCAAAAAGAAATCGACAATTTCGTACCGGATATTCGGGATGAGATCCGGAAAGAGATGGGGAAGACGAACTACGAAAAGGGGAAGTTCCGGGAATACCTGGTGCGGGAACGGCTCAAGAAACCGTTCAACCTGAAAGAGATCGCGGAAAACGGGATCGACCTGATCATCAAACCCAAAGCGATATTGGAACGCGAAAAGGTCAAGGTTGGTCTGCAAGAGCGAGAGATCGACCTGATCGTGAAAGGGAACGTCGAGCTGTGGATTGACGTGAAAGACACGAAAGGGAAGTACGGGAAACGGGAAGCGGAGCGATGGATCGGGATCAAACAAACGATCGGGGAAGAAACACCAAAAACCCTGTTCGCGGCTTATTCGCAAAACGGATACACCGTCACGGCACTGGAGCAACTCAAAGCGAATGGGGTTTACGTGCTTAAGACGGAATAAAAAGAAACGCGGGCGTATATTGATACGCCCCTACGAAAGAATAAGGGAAAGGTATTCTGTACGCTCTTGTAGGGGCGGATGAATATTCGCCCGAACTCCAGGTTCAACCCTCGCGGTTGAAATCGGGTATCGCAGATGTGCGGTCGGTAGGAAATTTCGGGTAACAAGGGCGTTTTTTATTGTTTCATCGTAAAAAAACGAAAGAAAAAAGGATAGGGTAGCCAGCCTAAAGAGCTGGCGCTCCGAAACAGAAAGTCAAGAAAAAGACGATAATATCAGCGGGTTATCGCGCGGTAAGCGGTTTTGTTCTTTGCGACCCCGCGATACCGGCCTTGGCGATACCATTCGACAACTGCAATATCCGGGCGTATGGTTATACGCCTCTACGAAAACCGGGAAAGTATTCGCAATGTCTTGTAGGGGCGGATGAATATTCGCCCGGACTCCAGGTTCAACCCTCGCGGTTGAAATCGGGTATCGCAGATGTGCGGTCGGTAGGAAATTTCGGGTAACAAGGTCGTTTTCTATTGTTTCATCGTAAAAAAACGAAAGAAAAAAGGATAGGGTAGCCAGCCTAAAGAGCTGGCGCTCCGAAACAGAAAGTCAAGAACGAAACAGAAAGTCAAGATAAAGATGATAATATCAGCGGGTTATCGCGCGCTAAGCGGTTTTGTTCTTTGCGACCCCGCGAACCGGCCTTGGCGATACCATTCGACAACTGCAATATCCGGGCGTATGGTTATACGCCTCTACGAAAACCGGGAAAGTATTCGCAATGTCTTGTAGGGGCGAAAGAATATTTGCCCGTGGGTAAGGAAACAAACTGCAATAATCGAACGTATATTGATACGCCCCTACCGGAAAAAGGTGCTGTGGCGTTCCAAAAAGCGTTCCATTTACGACACTCCACGTAAGGCGCTCCACGCGAGCTACTCCATTTCAGATAGAGATCGCGGACTTTCGAATGCTCATCGACGCCTTCCAGTTATTCACAGCCCGATGCTGCTATCCGATTTTGTTTGATATGAGTTTGCGGGAAGTGGCTTTCCAAGCGCGATTCGTTTCAGTATCACCGATATTTTTCGCGATCATGCGGCCAAAGCGGTCGGAAACCCGCGCAATCGCCTTCTTGACGAAACTGATGCGGGTATCATAGTAGTAGTCGGAGCCGAACCATCCTTTCTCCAGATAGTAATCGTAATCATAGAGTTTTACCCGCATCGATTGAAGCGTCGTGCGCGTGATCCGGAACATGATCAGTCTTAACAGCGAAGGCTTTGGCAATTCAGAACGTTGAAGCGCCGTGTGGTAGCGGATCGCCAATTTGCGCATTTCTATACCGATCTTTTCTTTTTGTCTCTCGGTCATCGGTTCCAGTGTGTTCACGACGCTTCCTTTAACGACAGAAAATCCGAAGTTCTTTCCCGCGTTTTCCAGGAATTTTCTGATATCTCCTCCGCCAAACATCCCCTGCGTTATGATGACCGTCAAGCGTTTTCCGAAAAATCGCGGACGATGATAGATAAAGGCGCAACGGTCGAGTAAGTTTTTCATACGCGCCGATACTTGAAAGGCATAGTTTGGAGATGCGAAGACGACTCCGTCGGAACGCTCCATCTTTTCTATCAGAATGTCTCTGTCATCTTTAAGCGGACACAGCGCTTCTCCTTTATCGAAGCATACTTTGCACCCGTTACAGAATCCGAGATTGTACTCGTTGAGATAAATATCGTCGAATTCGTATTCTCCTAACGTTTTCATCCTCTTTTCGAATTCCCGAACCGCTTCGTAGGTTGTTTTTTTTCTCGCGCTGCCCATAAAAACCGCGATTTTTTTCATGTTTTTTCTCCTTCCCGAATTTTATCTGTTTTAATGAATGAATATTATTTTGTTCATTCATATTCTATCATGCTTGCCACTTTATGTCAACACCGGATGGGTTAGGGTCTTTCTTCCCGGTTTTTCGGTGGGCCACTTTCACTTGAAATGGCTTCGACTCGCGCTTTTAAACCTATTTTATATCGTGGTACAATCGCATATAGAAGACCGATTAGGGGAACGGTCACAAACAGAAACGTATGGGGGTAGCTATGAACGAAATCGTGGTTAAAGGAGCTCGTATTCATAATTTGAAAAATATCGACGTGTCGATTCCGAAAAATAAGCTGGTGGTGATCACGGGTGTCAGCGGATCAGGAAAATCCAGCCTCGCGTTTGATATCCTTTTCGAAGAAGGACGGAAGCAGTATCTGCAATCGCTGGGTATCTTACCCGGTATCGACGAAGAAGAACGGTTCGACAGCTTATCCGGAATCGCTCCGACCGTTGCGGTGCAACAAAACACGATCCGGCAAAACAATCCGCGATCGACCGTGGGTTCAAAAACGGGCATCCTGAATAGGCTGGCGATCCTTTACTCCGGGGAAGGCCATATCCTTTGTTCCACGTGCGGCAAAGAAGTAGGGGATTCTTTGGTCTGCCCGCAGTGTGGAAACACGGAAGAGCGGTTGCCCGCCAGCTTCTTTTCTTACAACGCTCCAAACGGTATGTGCATCAAATGTTCCGGGAGAGGCGCTTACAACGTAATTCGCCTGGAGAAGCTGTGTCCAGATAACGATACGACGCTTTCCCAGGTTTTGGACAGGATCGCAATCACTCCCGGGTACGCACGCCTGCTGAAAAAGAAGTTCGCCGCCTATCTTCAAAAGCGTTTTTTCGATATGCCGGCCGAAGTTAAGCAGGATTTTTTGTATGGCCACTACGTTTCGAGTAACTATGACAACCGAAGTTATTCTCTGATGAGGATTTTCCAGGGGGGCCTCTATAAAAACCGGGAAGAACTGGATGGCGTTTTTGTCCGTAGCGTCTGTACCGATTGCCACGGGTTTCGAATCGGAGAAGAAGCGCGTCGCGTTCTTCTTTGCGGAAAGCATATCGGGGAACTGGCAACGATGACGCTCGCAGAATTACAAGTCTGGATCCATGCGATGGGCGAGGAAGAACGGTTTACGGGCCTCGGGAAAAACTTGCTGAAGGAGGTCGCGCGGAAAATCGATATGCTGGTCCGATCCCGTCTGGGTCACTTGTCCCTGTATCGCGAAATTCCAACACTCAGCGGCGGAGAGATTCAAAGGCTTTTCCTGAATTCTCATCTGGATTCGAAGTTGGAGTCTCTCATCTATATTCTCGATGAACCGACCGTAGGATTGCATGAATCTGAAAAAGCGGAGCTTCTAAAAATACTTCGAAACCTCAACGAAATCGGCAATACCGTGATTATCGTCGATCACGATCGGAATACCATCGAGGCGGCGGACTATGTGATCGATATGGGTCCGAAAGCCGGCGAAGAAGGCGGAGAGGTGGTGTATCAGGGAGAATACGCCGGATTTCTGAAGTGTCCGGTTTCCCTCACCGGCCGCTATCTTTCCGGAACAATTGCGATACCGGCCCGAGATCATGAGCGTCCTCGCCCGTCGGGCGACTCCTTCCTAACCGTCCGAAACGCCTGCACGCATAATCTAAAGGGTATCACCGTTTCCTTCCCTTTAGGAAAACTCGTCGGGATCGCGGGTCTTTCCGGGAGCGGGAAAAGCTCTTTGATAACAGGCACTCTTCTTCCGCTTTTGAAGGAGCATTTCCTTACGCGAAAAAGCGAAAAGAGGGAAACGGCCACTGATAAATCAAACGGCTTTTTCGAGGAACAGGACTTATTGTCAGAAGAACATGATGCCTTCGAAACGGTTGGGGGCAAACTGGAGGGCGCGCAGCGGCTCTCCGGATATGCGGAAATATCCCAGGCGCCGATCGGACGTACCAGCACTTCTAATCCGGCCAGTTATATCGGGTTATGGGATGCCGTACGCCGGCTGTTCTCCGAGCAACCGGAAGCGCGCCATAAGAAACTTTCAGCAGGACATTTTTCCTTTAATTCAAAAGGCGCCTGCGCCACCTGCGGAGGCAGCGGGCACGAAACGCTCTGGCTGGGAGGCAATATCACGATACCGATTACCTGTCGGGAGTGTCACGGAAAACGCTACAATCCTGAAGCGCTATCGATACGGTATAAAGACAAGAATATCTTTGATATTCTCGAAATGAGCGTTTCAGAAGCGGTGGCGTTTTTTAAGGACCAGCGCGCGATCCTTCCGGTATTGAACGTGATGGAACGCATCGGAATGGGGTATATACAGCTCGGACAACCGACACCGACGCTCAGCGGAGGCGAAGCGCAACGGATCAAACTCGCCAAAGAAATCGGAAAACGCAGAAAGGGCAATATCCTGTATGTTTTGGATGAGCCGACCACCGGGCTCAGTATGTACGATACGTCAAAACTGATCGCGTTGTTGGACGAACTGATAAGAAAAGGGAATTCCGTGATCGTCATCGAACACGACCCGATCGTTCTCGGCGTGTGCGACTGGATCATCGAACTCGGCCCTGGATGGGGTTCCGAAGGCGGCCGTCTGATTGCGGAAGGGACGCCCCCCATGTTGAAAGAGAACGTTCAGTCGTTGACAGGAAAGTACCTATGAATCATAAAAAGGAACCGACAAGCGATTGGTTTTTCACGAATCCGGGATCGGCCGGATTGAATCCGGAGAATCTGTCAGAGCTTGAAACGCTGATTCCTTCGCAATACCGCAACATCAATGGGATCGTTGTGATCCATAAAGGGGCGGTCGCTTTCGAACGTTATTTCAACGGCTTTCGCCCCGAAGACACTCATCATGTGGCTTCTGTCACAAAAAGCGTTATATCGGCGCTCATCGGTATGGCTATCGATAAGGGGTTTATTGAAAGCATCGATCGATCCGTATTGGATTTTTTCCCTGAATATCTCCCGGATCCTTCTAATATCCTTATACGGCAGATCACGCTTCGGCATCTCCTCACGATGACAACGCCTTTCCTGTGGCATACCGGTATCAGTGGAAACGAACCGCTGGATAGACTGAGGCGGCAGAAGAAATGGGTGCCGTATATTCTTTCTCTGATGGGACGCAACGGGCGGCTCGGGGACTTTCAGTATTGCACGGCAGGGATTCATGTGCTTTCCGCCATACTCACCCGCACGACCGGACTCTGCGCTCGGGAATTTGCCAATGAAAACCTGTTCCGGCCGGTCGGTATGAGGGAAATACCGGATCATCCGACGCAATCCTTTGGACTGGAAGATATCTTCGGAAAAAAACTCACTGGATGGATTGCCGATCCCGAGGGAAATACGGTCGGCGGGTGGGGATTGACATTGACCCCGAGAGATATGGCGCGGTTCGGTACCCTTTATTTAAACAAAGGACTATGGGAGGGCTTACAGGTGATACCGGAAGCCTGGGTTCGCGATTCTATCGTAAAAAATGAAGCGATGTACGGCTATCTGTGGTGGTTGCGAGAAGAAACGGACCTCTTCGCCTTTTCGGCGATGGGCTCCGGAGGAAATATCATCTGTTGTATTCCCGATAAAGAGATGGTTGTCGCCATTGCTTCCGGCATCGTCGCCAAACCAAAGGACCGGTGGCCGATCATAGCCGACTATCTTATACCAGCGATAAATGGGTAATTCCGTAAAAGCCATTGAAACGGAAGCCCCTTTTACCAACTCAATAATCGTTCCGATATGCGATAAAAAAGGATGATAAAGGCATTCGGCATCGCGAGGTCGCGAGATGACGACCCGCTTACCCACGATGTATTATAAGCGGGGGTTTTGGACCTTCTGATTAAAGTATAATACCGAAATAATTTGATCAAACCCATGCCCAACTGAAGTTGGGCGCTCCAAAAGGCACATTATAAGACGTTCACACGCATTTCGGGATCGTTTATCCGTAACCGAGCAACCCTCATAAACCGTTCTATGTTTTTACATGTTAGACTTAGCGGGGTATGTGTTCTCTGTCTATCATATCGAAAAACGATCGTCTCATTTTACGTGTAATTCGAACGGCGAACCAAAGTTCCGCGCTCCTTAAAATCATTTTTTAACGCGGATTGTCAGCGTATCTGTTGTCTCACCTTTTTGTCTTGGTTTTTCGTAATTCTTTTCGATCGATTCGTTCCATTCATCGGAAATGGCGCCAGTTTCTCGTAATCGACACGCGGCTAAATGGATCGCGTTAAAATTTTCCTGGACACCTTCACTGTCCGCAACAAAGTTTTGGGCGCGTTTTCTGTCGATGCCCAAACGTTCTGCGGTACCCGCCGCGTCTATGTTCGCGCCGAGGAAGATAAACTCCCACCCGCATCGCTGTTTCCGATTTTCTATGATTTGCCGGATGTCTTGGGCCGAGTATTCTCGGCTGGAATTCTCTTCTCCGTCCGTGATGATGACGAACATGACCTTATCTGCCCGTCGATTCTCCACATTCTTCATCTGTTTGTTGTCGATTCTGTATACCGTATAGCCGATCGCGTCGAGGAGCGCCGTGGACCCGCCGACGAAGTATTCTTTCTCCGTGATCGGTTTTACCGTTTCGATTTCCAAACCGTCGTGGAGCAGCGCATAGTGGGTATCGAACAAGACCGTCGTAACGCGGCACGGGCCCTCAACCGCTTGTTGTTTTTCGAGCATCGCGTTGAACCCGCCGATCGTATCCCTTTCTAAACCACCCATTGAACCGCTTTTATCGAGAATAAAGACAAGTTCGGTCATTTCCGTTTTCATCGCTAGACCCCCTTCCATTTGATACCGGGAGTATAACATCGCAAAACACCCTGTAGGTCGCTTTTTAAGCGACAAATCAAAAACGAACGGGCGCGGTTGACTTGCCCGTTGTGAGTTCAAAGGCAGGTTATCGGATGAACGAAGCGACGCGGACGCTTATTCGCCAAGCAAAGGCTGGTCGTGGCGAAACAACGTTTCGTTTATTTCGAAGACATCATATGTTTTGTTCTTAATAAAATATTCCACGATGATATCGAACACGTGGCTGCGTGAAAGGGTGTATCCGGCTCGCATCAGAAGGTCGCCGGTTTCTTGCAGGGATAGTTCCAACGCGACCGCGAGCGCTATCGCTGTCCGTTTTCTCGGGGTATAGTCCTTGTCGGTCCGGATTTTTGAGAACAGCTTTCGGTCGATATTCGCGCGCTTGTAGACCTCCACGTCGGTTTTGCCTTTCTCATCGATCAACCGAAGGAGCTTTTGGGAGAAAGATTCATCCGGGTTTATCACTAATGAGCCGATTTCTTCGTCCACGCGGATAACTTTATTAACGGGACTTTCCACGACGAGCGTTTCTCTTCTTTGATAGAGGTCGCGGTTATCCGATTCTTTCAGCTCAGCGTATCTTCTATGAACGTAATGGGCTTCGATATAGCGTTTAACCTTTTCGAACGTTTCTTTGCTGACAGTGGGAAGCGACTTGTGCAATAGGCTTAAAAAAACGCTAATGTCGTACTCCTGGAGGAACTCTCTGATGGTAGCGGCGGCTACCTGAAAGGCCTCAGCGGGAGGATACCCGTAAATCCCGCTTGAAATCAGCGGAAAGGCGATGCTTTCACACTGCTTTTCTACCGCGAGTTTGAGCGCGTTTCGATAACATTGCCTTAAAAGCGTTTCTTCTCCGGACATTCCATCTTGATAGACCGGCCCGGCTGTATGGATGACATATTTCGCTGGAAGTCGGAAGCCCGGCGTTATCACGACCTCACTTGTTTTGATCGGAGCAAGTTTGTCGCACGCGATCTGCAATTCTACTTTCCCCGCCGCCTCGAAGATCGCGCCGCAAACGCCGCCCCCCATTTGCAATGAGGTGTTTGCCGCATTGACGATCGCATCGACGGGTAATTTCGTGATATCTTGCCGAATAAGCGTAAAAGGCAATCTATTCACCTTCTTTTTCGGTTTTTAACCGTATTTATGGCTTTTTTGGTACGCGAAGATCGCTCTATGTGAAGATAATATGCCTCATAGGTTTGGCGATACCGCTCAATACTTTCCGTTCCGTAGTAAACTTGCTCGCCTTCTAGTCCGCGACCGACCCGTCCAGTTCTCGCTTAATAAAACCTTCCTTTCTAACTTTCTGGCAAACACCCGGCGAGCGACAAAGGGGATTAGAAATTATACCACGTTCAAATGAGGCTGCCTACTATTCGGGGGGGATTCGAACTAAATTCTGTTCCTTTATCGTGGTAAAATGAAAGTAACCTAAAGAAAAGGCAATGATGACACCGCCTTGGGATGGTGGGGGGAACGCGGTCCAATCGCTTGCACCTCAGGAAAGTTAGGCGGCATAAATTTGGATTTCCGGATGGGTTTCGTTAGTAATCGCGCCAGCTCGTGGTAGAATCATAAGGGATTTGTAATAATGACCGATCCGAAGGAAGGTGAGCACATGAAACTTCTAAAAGTTACTTTTTTCCTGCTGATAATGATTACCGTCTGCGCGGAAGGATTCGCGAACCGGCTTTTTTTACTCAGTACATATAGCACACCGGATGACGTCGTTAATGCGGTCGTTTTTTATGGAGAAGACGTCAACGCTCAGAATGCCTATGGTTATACTCCTCTCTACCAGTATGCGTCTCTTAACATGGGGAATCCGGAGGTCATACGGGCGTTGATCGAAGCGGGGGCGGTCGTGGATTACCGCGATGGTGGCGGGAAGACCCCTTTGATGGTCGCCGCCGGTAGAAACTGGTATTCGGAAGGTATTCAAATTTTAATTGACGAAGGGGCGGATGTGAACGCGACAGATCAGAACGGATCTTCCCCGTTAATGTTTGCGGCGATGAATAATCGCGGGAATCAATCGGATGCGGCGATCGTGAAGGCACTCATCGATTCGGGCGCGGATGTACAGATGCAGACGCGCACAGCGAGTATGACCGCTTTGATGAGCGCGGCGGGAAGTGGATTACCGATCGTGGTGAAAGCGTTACTGGATGCAGGGGCGAATGTAAATGCCCTTAATCATAACGGAATGACCGCTCTGCTTTGCGCGGCTCAGATCACCCATTTTCCGGAAATCATTACCCTTCTCCTTGAATTTGGTTCGGATCCCTACGTAGAAGACAAGCGGGGGAAAAACGCTTATGATTATGCGAAAAATAATCCGAATCTCCGGGGATCTCCTGTTTTGGATGAACTGCATTAAAGAAAGGCGCTTGGAATGCGGAAAGTAGGCTCTCCAACCGCAGAGATACGATTCGTGGTTTTTACCTAAACGAATCCAAAAAGAATCTGTCCCCTGGTTAATCAAGAGCGAAACGGACGGTGCACATGAAAGGAGAAGCTGGATGGAAAGAGAATTCCTCGCAGAACCAGTATGGGCGGTAGTTGGCGTCACGCCGGACTCGAAAAAATTCGGGTATCGGGTTTACAAAAAGCTTAAAGAGCATGGCTATACGGTCTATGCGGTCAACCCGAATTACCCGGAAGTGGACGGAGATGCGACCTACCCTGGTTTGCAGGCGGTACCCCAAAAACCGCAGGTCGTCAATTTCGTCGTCAATCCAAAGATCGGCGCGAAAACGCTGGAAGCATGCATCGAATTGGGTATTCGGAAAATCTGGCTTCAACCCGGAACGGTGAGCGAAGAGATACTGAAGAAAGCGGCAGAAAATCGAATCCAAGTCGTGCAGAATTGCGTATTGGCCGTTTATTTTCAGCACCGGAAGCCGCTCTGAATGCCATTTCATTACTCACGAGGATAAGCCGAAAAACGCGAGTCTTCTTTCGAAATCGAAACAACGCAGTGGAGATAAGAGATTAAAACGAATAGAATAGGAGAGGCCGAAGTATACCGGTTTCGGAAAACCGTACTGCGTTTTTCCCGTAAACGAGCCTTATATTCGGCTTAATAAACGAGTTTTAACGTTATTGTCTCGATTTTGGGACTTTTTTCTTTAGGCGAGCCTCGAAGAGTCAAAACCATGTCCAACAAAAGTTGGGCGCTCCGATAAGGCGCTTCTTAACCCCCGCTTATAATAAAGCTGTTGAGTTTTCTTATTGCCATTCGATTCGCGCAGGAAGTCAAGATGCGTAATTCCGCTTTTTTGGCAATTTCTTTTCTACCCACGGGTACTGGTCCATATTCTCAGTTATTTAAGATATAATAGGGGACAAAATTTTCGTACAAGCCGCGCTTAACCACCGAGGAGGAATTGACGCCAATGGATATCCGCACGTTTATTTTGGAAAAAGCCCTGATCATCCCGGCCATATTGATCGGATTCACGGTTCATGAGTTCGCGCATGCGAAGGTGGCGTCCCTTCTGGGGGATGATACCCCGCGATATCAAGGGCGGCTAACCCTGAACCCCCTGGCGCATATCGACTGGATCGGGTTTTTTGCGCTTTTACTCGTCGGATTCGGATGGGCTAAACCGGTACAGGTAAACCCCAGAGCTTTCAAGAATGTACGGGCGGATTATCTGAAGGTTACCGTCGCAGGACCGATATCGAACCTCGTCACAGCTTTTGTTTTCGCGCTTCTGACCGGCCTTTTATCCAACTTTATCCCGTATGCTC
>Ga0209096_1004329_pt1 | contig 11527 bp, 10 predicted proteins | sample AD_UKC034_MetaG_FD_184407 | JGI IMG/M metagenome (GOLD analysis project Ga0209096, IMG submission 184407) | Active sludge microbial communities of municipal wastewater-treating anaerobic digesters from USA - AD_UKC034_MetaG (SPAdes) (version 2) | ecosystem: Engineered > Bioreactor > Anaerobic >...
CCGATGCACACCTGGGCGACTTCTCGTCGAGCTACTCGACGCAGCTCACCGAAAGCTTCGAGGAGATGGTGCCGGCCGACGTGCTGGGCAAGCTGCCCAACCTCCAGTACTTCGCCTCGGTGTCGGGCGGGCGGATCATCAAGGGGCGGTTTCCGATCCTCGACCCGGATGCGGATGAGCCCAGAGCAACACGTGCGGCGCCACCCAAGCCGATCCGGACTCCAGCTGCGATAACGGGGCATGCGTCGTGATCCGCGTCGTCACCATCGCCGCGCTGCTGTGCCTGCTGGTGCTGGTGCTCTACCTGCCCTCGGCGCATCCGCCGGAACGGTTCCTGGCGCAGATTCGAAGCGAGCACCAGGCGATGGAAGAGATTTGGGGCGAGACGCCCGCGCTGCGTATCCTCGACCGAGCGCTGGGCCTGCAGGGCGCGGCACGCGAGTCAACACCCATCCCCACGACCGCCGGCGAGTCGGCGGCCAGCGGCGTGGACGGCGCCGTGGCGCGGGAGATGGCTTCCGTCAACCAGCGACTGTTTGGGAACGGCTACTTCCGTGCGATCGATGCACTCGTGCTGCTGGCCGCCTTCAGGCTCTCGGCGATGCTGGAGTGGCTGCCTTGGATGGCGGCCTTCCTGGTCGCAGCGGTCGCCGACGGCGCGATCAGCAGAGTGATCAAGTCCAAGGAGTTCCTTCACCACGATCCGGAGCGCTTCGCGCTCTACGCGTCGCTGGCCATCCTGCTAACCTGCGGTGGCGCCGTCGCGATGGTGGTGCCGACATCCCTTCATCCTTTGGCCGCTCCGGCAGGCTTGTCCGTTCTAGCCATGCTGTGGGGGCGGTCGATCGCGCACTTCCACCGACGCGGCTAGGCTGTTCTACGAGCAACAGCCTCTGAGTCGGCCAAAGCTCGCTATTCTCGACACACAGTACAAGTGTGCTTTAACTAAACCGCTTCTGCTGGTAGCATCCAGCGGATGAGGGTCTCCAAAGAAGAGCTCGTCGCCGTTCTCGCCCAGTTCAACCCCTGGTGGCGAGGCGAAGCCATTGCCGACCTACCGATCTGGCGCCGAGCGGCATTCCGCGAGCTTCAGGCCTGGATGACGCAGCCACCGGCGCCTCGGGCCGTGCTGCTCTCCGGCGCGCGCCAGATCGGCAAGACCACGCTGCTGCTGCAGGCGGCCGACACTCTGCTTCGCGGGGGTGTGCCGGGTGCAAACGTCCTGTACGCGACCTTCGACCATCCCATCCTGAAGCTGGCCGGCATCGATGCCGTCATCGACGCGTGGCGTGAACGCGAGCCGCGCGCCGACGGCCCAGAGTACCTGTTGCTCGACGAGGCACAGTTCATCCGCGACTGGGGCACTTGGGTCAAGCATCAGGTCGACTTCCGTAAAGACCGGCGCATCGCGTTCACCGGCTCGGCAATGCCCCTCGTGGAAGCCGACCAGGAGTCCGGCGTGGGCCGCTGGCACACCATCCGGCTGACGACCCTGTCGTTCTTCGAGTACCTGCAGATCAAGCGCCTCGAACTGCCGGACCTGCCGCGGCTGCGCAGCCTGCGCGACCTCTTCGATTGGAAGCCCACGGATTTCTATCGCGTCACCGAGCGGGCCGCTCCCTATGTCGGCCACTTCCACGAGTACTTGGTCCGCGGCGGCTTTCCGCAGACCGCGCAGGTGGACAGCATCACGCAGGCGCAGCGCCTGCTGCGTGAAGACATCATCGACAAGGTACTCAAGCGCGACATGACCGCGCTGTTCGGCGTGCGGCGGGTGCTGGACCTGGAGCACACCTTTCTGTACCTGTGCATGCACGACGGCGGGCTGCTCGACATGGTGGACCTGTGTGCCAACCTGGAAGTCAAGCGCCCGACCGCGCAGAACTTCATCGAACTGCTCGAGGCCACACACCTGATCTATCGCCTGGCCCCGTTCGGCTACGGCAAGGACGTGCTGCGCGCCCGGTTCAAGATCTACTTGGCCGACGCTGCCATTGCGCCGGCCGTCATGCTCAAGGGCAAGGCGATCCTCGAGGATGCGTCCGCCCTTGGCGTTGCCACCGAGACTGCTGTCTTCAAGCACCTGTTCGCGAGGTACTACTCGCAGAACGTCCGTTTCAGCTACTGGCGCGGCAAGCGCGACCACGAGGTCGATCTGGTGGCCGAAGTCGCCGGCGAACTCATTCCCTTCGAGGTGAAGTACCGCGCACAGCACACCGGCGCGCGCGAACTCAAGGGTCTGGTCGAGCTCTGCCAGTCGAAACGCATCGAACGAGGCTACGTTGTCACCAAGTCGCTCGACGACTTCGGCTTGATGCAGGGCCTGGCCGCTGGCACGCAGGTCATGCGGGTACCTGCCCCTCTGCTCTGCTACTGGATGGGCGCCACCGAGCTTCCAGGCCCGAGCTCATGACCTACGGCAGACTACACACAACACTGCGCTGCGGCACGCGCCGCGCCGAGGCATTCACCATCAACTGCATTCACGCTCACGGCCGCACGGTCGAACAAGAAGCGAGGAGGATCGTTTGTCAGCCATCCATGATTTGATTTCGCAGGTGACCGACCCGCGCCTGCGCGAGCGGCTCGCCGCCGAATGGGCAAAGGCATCGAAGGAAAAGAAGTTCGGCCTTGTGTTCGAGGACCACTTACCGGAACTGCTGCCGCTGCACAAGGCGAGACCGCGCCGTGGTGACTTGGTTTGCCTTCGCGACGGGTCCATCAAGGACGTCTGGCAGGTACAGAAGGTCAAAGATGGCGTCGCGCTCTGCATCAAGCCCGGGAGAGAGACCGACGAGGTGCCCAAGCGCGCAACCGAACCTGAAGCTGCTGCTGCCACGTGGCCAATAGAGGAACTCCTCGTCGTTCGACAGTTCGGAGAGCCGATCTTCCCGTCACTGGTTCCGGTGGAAGCCGTGGCCAACGGGCCGGCAGACGCCCCATGGCATACCTTGATCGAGGCCGACAACTACCACGCACTGCAGTTGCTGGAGTACCTGTACGCAGGTCAGGTGGACTGCATCTACATCGATCCGCCGTACAACACTGGCGCTCGCGACTGGAAGTACAACAACGACTACGTCGATGGCAACGACGGCTGGCGCCATAGCAAGTGGCTTGCGTTCATGGAGCGTCGACTGGCGCTTGCCAAGCGCCTACTGCGCCCTGAATCGGGTGTCCTGATCGTCACAATCGACGAACATGAAGTTCACCATCTGGCGATGCTTCTTGAACGTGAGTTCCCAGAAGCACGAACACAGATGATCAGCACGATGATCAACCCTGCGAACGTGGCGCGGGCGGGTAGCTTTGGACGGAGTGACGAGTACATCTTCTTCGTAATGCTTGGCGCCGCTGCCCCGTCCAGACTTCGACTGGCACGCGAGTGGGTCTCGGCAAAGGGAAGAACACATACTGGCAGCGTTCGATGGGACCTTCTTCGCAGGTCAGGAACCAATGCCTCACGCTCGGACAGACCAGGGCTCTTCTATCCAATCTATATCGATCCTGACGGTCCGCGAATTGCCGAAGTCGGCAAACCTCTACCAGCTGGCATTTCAGAACCGGAGGAACTTCCTGGTCTTGTGGCATTGCTGCCCATTCGAAAGAACAAAACTGAAGGCAACTGGCAGTGGTATCCAGAGACCTTAAAGGATCGCATGACGCAAGGCCGCGTGCGGATCGGCGGCAATGCCACGCGTGGCTACGTGATATACATCCTGAAAGATGGCGAATACGCCAAGATTCAACGCGGTGAGTTTCAAGAACTAGGGCGAGCGCCTGACGGCTCGCTCATCGCCGACGAGAACGATGCCACCTTTGTAAGGGCCGTACCCGGTACCCAATGGAGAATTGCAACGCACGATGCCACCCAATATGGGTCGAGAGTATTGGGCGACATCGTTCCTGATCGGAAATTCCCGTTCCCAAAGAGTCTCTACGCGGTGCGAGATACGTTGCGATTCTTCGTTGATGAGAAGCCAGAGGCCCTTGTACTGGACTTCTTTGCCGGGAGCGCGACCACACTGCATGCGGTCAACCTTCTCAATGCTGCAGACAGTGGTCGGCGCCGCTGCATTCTGGTGACCAACAATGAGGTTGCCGCCGATGAGGCGGAGACGCTTCGCGCCAAAGGTCATCAGCCTGGCGACATTGAATGGGAGTCTCTCGGCATTTGCCGTTCGGTGACATGGCCTCGAAGCAAAAACACAGTCTTAGGGCGGCGCGATGATGGGTCCATACTGACGGGCGAATACCTCTTGGGCACTCCTGTCGAACGGGAAGTGTCCCGGCGCTTCACACAGATTGGCTTCTTGGACTCAGCGACACTCGACACCACGGCCAAGAAGAAGCAGGTCGTGGCGCTTATCGACGGCCTGCCGCAAACGCTGGTCAAGGATCCGTGCCCCTACATCGTGTCCGAGGACCACACGTCCAGCGTGCTGTTCGATGTGTCCGATGCCGAAGCCTGGCTGGAGGCGCTGGAAGGTCAGGAGCACATCACCGACATCTACATCGTTACGCCCATCAAACGCGTGTTCGATCAATTGAAGGCAGACGTGACTGAGCGGCTTGGCCCTTGGCTCGTGTCCGAAGAAGAGAAACGACCGATGAGCGCGGGCTTTGCCGCAAACCTCGAATACTTCAAGCTCGACTTCCTCGACCCCGAGCGCGTGTCGCTGCGCCGCGCGTTCCGCGAGATCCTTCCATTGCTGTGGCTGAAAGCCGGTGCTGTGGGGCCGAGGCCGGAGCTCAAGCGGGGCGAGCCTGAGCCAGCTCTGTTCGCGCCCGAAGGCTGCAACTTCGTGGTGTTGCTCGATGAAACCCGAATGAGCCGCTTGCTGAAGTCACTGTCCAGCCGTACCGGTCTGTCGCACGTCTTCATCGTCACCGACGCCGACGAGTCATTCAAGTCCATGGCACAGGACGTCCGGGAGGTGGCCGATAAAGAAAACCCCGGCCTGCAGGTCGTACAGCTCTACCGCGACTACCTGCTCAACTTCATGATCAACCAGAGCCAGGACCGTGCCTCCGCTCAAGCCGGTGTACCGAGCGAAGTCAGAGGGGTGCGGGCATGAAGGTCTCGCTGTTCGATTTCCAGCGTGAAGCGCTCCATCAGCTTCGCGACAAGATCGTCGCGGCGCGCAAGTTCGCTACCACCGACAACCCTCAAGCGATCGCCTTTTCCGCACCCACCGGCAGCGGCAAGACCATCATCATGACGGCGCTCTTCGAGGCCATCCTCGACCAGCCCGATGACGAACTCGCATGGCCGCTGGACTGGGCCCCTCAGCCAGATGCTGTGATCCTCTGGATCTCGGACATGCCCGAGCTCAACGAGCAAACCAGGCTCAAGATCGAGAGCAAGTCCGACAAGGTCTACCGCGTCAATCAGCTGATCACCATCGACGCCCACTTCGATTCGCCTCAGCTTCAAGGCGGGCGGGTCTACTTCATCAACACGCAGAAGCTCGCCGTCAACCAACCGCTGACGAATCGCGGAGACGGCCGACAGCACCTGATCTGGGAAACGCTCACCAACACGGCGCGCGCGATCCCCGACCGCTTCTATGTCGTGATCGATGAGGCGCACCGTGGCATGACCTCGGGCCGCGGTGCGCAGGCCGCGCAAACGCTGATGCAGCGCTTTCTACTTGGTCATGCGGAGTCGGGCCTGGTGAAGATGCCTCTGGTGATCGGTGTCTCCGCCACACCGAAGCGCTTCATGGATCTGCTGGAGCACGCCCCGCACACGGTGCACAAGGTGACCATCCCGGCTGAGGAAGTGCGGAAGTCGGGGCTGCTGAAGGACCGTATCCTGATCCACCACCCAGAGTCGGCCACGACTGCGGAGATGGGCTTGCTGGAAGAGGCCGCCCGCCGGTGGAACCAGATGACGACGGCCTGGGGCGCGTACTGCAAGGACGAGCAGGAGGCGACCGTCTGGCCGGTGCTGGTCGTGCAGGTCGAAAACGGCACCGATCGGCAGTTGACCAAGACGGACCTAGCCGACGCCTTGACCGTGATCGAGAGCGCGATCGGGCGTCGCCTCAATGAGGCGAGGTCGCGCACGCGCTGCATGACACCGGGGATCTGGACGTGGGCGGCCGGCGCCTTCGCAAGGTCGAAGCCTCCCGCATCGATGCGGACAAGAACATCGGCGTGGTGTTCTTCAAGACCAGCCTCTCCACCGGGTGGGACTGCCCACGGGCGGAGGTCATGATGTCGTTCCGTCGCGCCGAGGATCACACGTACATCGCCCAACTGCTGGGCCGGATGGTGCGTACGCCATTGGCGCGGCGCATCGAGAAGGACGCGGCACTGAACGACGTGCACCTGTTCCTGCCGTACTTCGACACGCAGGCAGTACAGGGTGTCGTGGCAGCGCTGCACAACCAGGAGGAGGTTCCTCCGGCCGAGACTGGCTCCGGCCGCGACCTGGTGGTGCTTCGGCGCCGCGAAGGGACTGAGGCCCTGTTCTCCGCACTCGATGAGCTCGTGACTTACCGAGTCAACGCCGCCCGTGCGCAGAGCCCCCTTCGGCGGTTCATGGCGATGTCCCGAAGCCTGACGGTCGATGAGATCGATGAGGACGCGTGGGCCCGCGCCAAGACGCAGATCGTGAGCTGGATGGACGAACGGGTCTCGGCATTGAAAGCCGAAGGCCAGTTCGAGGCTGCGGCCAAGGCCATTACACACGTGGGCTTGCGTACCCTGGAGGTCCAGAACGGAACCAGCGTCGCCGAGCCGGGCGCTGAGTACAAGATCAGCGCGTCCAGTGTCGATATCGATCGGCTTTTCGAGGAAGCGGGCCGCGCCTTCAGCCACGGCCTGCAGATGGAGTACTGGCGCGCGCATGCCGAGCGCGATGCCCTCGACGTCAAGGTAGAGGCGATCGTTCTTGCCCGCGACGCTGCCCAGATGAGCGAGCTGGAGAAGCTTGCTGCAGCAGCCTTCGACGTGCTGTACGACCAGCACAAGAAGGCCATCCACAAGCTCAAGGAGCATCGGCGCACCACTTACGAAAAGCTCCGACTGGCCACCGCCACACCGAATGAAGTGCCCTGGCATCTGCCCGACTCGATTGACTTCCGTCGCAAGCCGGCGGATCCGATCTGGGATCGCCACCTGTTCGTCGAAGGCAATGGGCAGTTCAGGGCAGAGCTGGGCACCTGGGAGGCGGGCGTGCTCAAGGAGGAGCTTGCAAACGAGAACGTGGCGGGCTGGCTACGGAACGTCGACCGCAAGCCGTGGTCGCTGGAGATCCCCTACGACACTGGCGGCGACATTCGGCCGATGTTCCCGGACCTCGTGGTGGTCAGGAAGAAGGGCTCGTCCTTCGAGGTCGACATCCTCGAACCCCATGACCCGAGCCTCGCCGACAACTTCGAGAAGGCGGTCGGTCTGGCCCGGTTCGCACAGAAGCATGGTGCCTTGTTCGGCCGAATTCAGCTGATCCGCAAACACAGCAATGCGGGCGGCGAGCACTACGCGAGGCTGGACATCAACCAGGCTGCCACCATCAAGCGCCTGCTCCCGATGACCAGCAATCCGCAGCTGGACGATCTGTTCGCGGAGTTGGCCAAATAGCGGGCCGACCACTCCGGCGAGTCTGACTCGGAGCGGCACATGGCTTCGTTCGTCGAACGTGTCCTGATCCTGTGCAAGACCTATCCGTCGCCGAGCGCGAAGTACGCCGAGACCTCTTGCGTGGCGGGGCTCACGGCTGGCGGTCGCCTTGTTCGCCTGTTTCCGGTGCCCTTCAGGCTGGTCGCCGATGACCAGCAATTCCGCAAGTGGCAGTGGATCGAAGTGCGCTTGGAGAAGGCTCGGGACGACCATCGCCCGGAGAGCCACCGCATCTTCGTCGACACGATCGCCTGTGACGCCGAACCCATGAAGGCGGGCAAGCGCGGCTGGCCCGCCCGCATGGCGTTGCTCGCGCGTCAGACCGTCTACACGGACTTCGAGGCGATGGAGCAGGCGCGGCTGGCACAGGGCAACACGCTGGCTCTGTTCAAGCCGGACCGCATCGCATCTCTCGAGGTCAAGCCGACGAAGAACGCGGACTGGACGGCGGACGAGCGCGCCAAGCTGCTGCAGATGCAGCAGCAGAACAGCCTGTTCGACGCCGAGGAAGACCAGCGCCAGGTCCGGCTGCTGGAGAAGATCCCCTTCGACTTCTACTACCACTGCGAGTACCAATCAGCCGAAGCGCGGCACTCTGTCAGGGTCAAGCTCGTTGATTGGGAAGTCTGTGCGCTCTATCGCAACACCCGCCGGCAACATGGCAACCGATGGGAAGCGCCGTTCCGCGACAAGCTGGAGCGAGACTTGCTCTCGAAGGACATGATGCTGCTGATGGGCACCATGCACCGTTTCCCGGACCAGTGGCTCGGGGTAAGCCTGATCTACCCGCCTATGCCACAGCCCGAAGACCCGAGTCAGAGCACACTGTTCTAGCCGTGAGATGCATGACTGACGGGGCGCCGGCGGCGTGTGCAGCACGCGCGACAAAGGTCCGGTGGCAGTAGTTGAAGTCGGCCTCGAAGCAGACGAGACAAGCACGCGTGGACTTGGCCAGCTTCGCCAGTTCCGCAACCGCGGCCCGCTGCTGGCCCAAGTGCTTCATGAAGCCGGCCGTGTAGCGAGACCACGACTGATCGCGCTTGTACTGTTCGCGCACGTCCTTCGGGCATCCGAGCGCGGGCGCATGGAAGTACGCAATGCCGCCCGCCGTCAGCGCCTCGCTGAACGCCGTCTTCGAGAACCCACGCTTGCGGGACAACGGCAACTCACGCACGTCCACGACGCTTTGGATGCCAGCGCTTTTGAGACGCACGATGAAAGCAGCGATGTCGAGGCCTTCGTAGCCGAAGGTGAAGAGGTGCGCGTGCGAGGTCATGTCAGGTCAGGGGGATGGGCGGAAGTGTAGCCGCCGGTCTCTGGCAAGCCCCCAGGCCGTGACTCCGCCGGGTCGGCCTCCAGCTCTCTCAATCACCGACCCCGAAACCCCCCTCGCAAACGCGCCATTCCGCGGCGCCGCGGCGGCAGCCGGCTCCTACCCTTTCGGTCACGCGCTCGACAGAGCACGGCCTTCAGATGCTGAAGCCACCGAACGAGGACCGCGCCATGTACTCTGCATTGCCCGCTGCCCGCTGCGACGTCGCCACCCAGGCTGGCCAGGCCGGCTCCGGCGCCCACGACAGCGAACATCCGGAGACCATCGAGACCAGGCTCTGGCTCGAGGAGCACGACTGGCTGTTCACGGTGCTGCGCAGCGAGGGCAACGTCTCGCCGACCTTCCGCTTCCCGGACCTGATCAGCGCCTGCGTGTCGCTGGTCTTCCTGCACGATGACGCGCCAGCACGGATCTTCGACTTCCTGGGCACGCAACTGGTGCTGCGCCCGCCGTTGACGCCCCGGCGCCGCGAGTCGATGTGGCGCCCGCAGTACGAGTTGCTGCTGGCCGTGCAGCGCTCGCCGGCCAACCGCCACCCCAACCCCAAGTTCCAGCTCGACCAGCTGACCACGGCCTGCGTGGCCCTGTGCTGCCAGCACGAGGGCGCCGACACGCTGGTGCTGCGCCAGGCCCGGCTGAACATGGCCGACCGAGCCGCGCGCGGGCGCCCGTCCCGCCCCGGATGAGGCGAGAGGTGACGACGCGGTGGTGCTGGGGCTTCGTCCCACACGCGCCGCAGGTCATTTGCCCGTAGACCCGCGCAATACCCGCTCAACACCCGCTTCCGGCTCTGACCGGTTCGCCGGTCCGCACCCGTCGCTCGACGCCCTGCATTCGGCCAGGCCTGGCCGATTGGAACGGCGTCGCCTGTCCACCAAGACGTCACAGGTCGATCCATGCAGGTGCCGTTGTTGTTCCCAGCGCGAAGGTCGTTGACCAGGCCGATGCCAGGACCCTGGCTGCTGGCAGCGCTCGCCACCGGCTGGGCGCCGTTGCAGGCCCAGGCCTGCTGGGAGCAGGCGGCGCAGCGCTACGGGCTGTCTCCCCACCTGCTGGTCGCGGTGGCGCGTGTCGAGTCCAACCTCGACCCACGCGCCGTGAACCGATCGCATCTGCAGCGCACGGGCTCCTACGACATCGGGCTCATGCAGATCAACAGCTCCCACCTTCCGAGGCTCGCGCGGCATGGCATCGGCGAGGCGCAGCTCTACGACCCGTGCACGAATATCCACGTCGGCGCGTGGCTGCTGGCCGACGCATTCGCTCGGCACGGTGCCTCCTGGAACGCCGTCGGCGCCTACAACGCCGCCTGCAGCCAGCTCAAGGGCGAGGCCTGCACGGCGGCGCGTGCCAGCTACGCCTGGAAGGTCTACCGCCGGCTGCCTTCCGCCGGCGGCGCGGCCACACGTCCCGTTGCGGAGACGTCGCAGCCGCCTGTGCAGGCGGCGCAATCTTCGCCCATCCTCCTGGCTGCGAGGGTGGCGCCATGACGCGACGTGCGCTTCGGCTTCTGGCCGTGCCTTTGCTCGCGGTGACGGCCGTTGGCGCCGCGTCGTCGTGCAGCACACCCCGAACTGGCGTCCTCCCTTCACGGCCAGAGGTCGCTCAGCCGCCCGCCAGTTCGGCGCGCGCCGCAGCTGGGCTGGCGATCGCCCAGCTGGACCACGGCCGCCAGGCTCGGTTCGCCACGTGCGCGCCGCCCGCCTGCCCCGTCGTCACGCCGAAGACGCTGGCCGGCGATCCACCGCGCGCAGCAGCGACTGAAGCGCGAGCTGACTCCACCCCGGGCTCGGATGCGGTCATTGCACAGTCGCTGAGCCCAGGTGAGACCTTGGTGATCGCCGGTCCTCAAGCACCTCTGCCCCCTGCGCAGCGAACCGCGATCGCGCCCGAGGACGCGGGCGACCCGCTGGTGTCCGAGATCGTCGTGAGCTTTCCGTTCGGGAGCGCAATGCTCACGGCCGCAGCCCGCGCCGCGATCGATGGCGCGGCCACGAGCGACGGTATCCGGCGTATCGAGATCCGAGGCCGCACCGACAACGTCGGACCTCCGGCTGCCAACGACCTGTTGGCCCGCCAGCGCGCGGCAGCGGTCGCGCAGTACCTGCGGGCGCGCCACCCGCACCTGGCTGGCGCGGCGGTGGATGTGGAAGGACGCGGCGTCTGCTGCTACGCCACGGAGAACCAGACCCCGGAAGGCCGTGCGCGCAACCGGCGGGTCGAGATCGCCTTCGAGCGTGTTCCCCCCGATCTGTAGTGCGCCTGCGCTCGCCCGACCCTCATCTGCACACCCGGCCTTGCCCGCACTGGCCCGAACCCAGCCACCGACCCGCTCATCACCCGCACCCGACCCGACCGCCACCGCCATCCACCTTCGTCTCCCAGCCCTGAACCTTCGGAGGACTCCCATGAACACCGCTCTCGCCTCTGTCCATCCCGCCCGTGCCGCGGGCTCTCTCACAACCGACGGCATCGACGACCCCGGTACGGCCCACTTCGCCGGCAGCCGCCGCTCGAAGCGCCTGCTGTCGCCGGTCTCGCTCTTCGTGCTGATGGCGCTCGGCC
>Ga0209096_1004336_pt1 | contig 11517 bp, 9 predicted proteins | sample AD_UKC034_MetaG_FD_184407 | JGI IMG/M metagenome (GOLD analysis project Ga0209096, IMG submission 184407) | Active sludge microbial communities of municipal wastewater-treating anaerobic digesters from USA - AD_UKC034_MetaG (SPAdes) (version 2) | ecosystem: Engineered > Bioreactor > Anaerobic >...
TGTAGGGGTAACGGGCCGATTCATCGCCCAACCGTCCACTGAACGGGTAAATCCGCCGACGAGTTCACACAATCCGTCACAATCCGGTTCAATCAGGCCGTGTCACCCGGCAATCTCCTCATTCAACTGGATGATGCTTCTTCGGCCAATGGTTGTGACACAGCCTCTCGCGCCCGGGGCTACCAATGTTCGACCCGCCCGGCGGGTCGGGGGCTTGAGCTGTTCCTGTTTCCAGGCGCGGTCCCGCATCCCCGGGACTGCGCCTTGCTAATGGCATCCCAAACGTGTGGATAGTGCCGAGCGATGATGGGGTGGGCGACCCGGCCGATGACGCTGTGAACATCCTGCCTGTAATAAACAGAATATCGAGAATATCTGAGTCTGCGGGACTTGGTGTTTGGCGTGATTGTCCGGAGATTAGGCGTGGGACTTAAGAACCAGGAGGTATCGACTCAGCGTCGCCTCCGGCGAGATAGTCATTCCGATTATTCATTGACCGTTGACAACTCAAACACCCCCTGCAACTCCCCGATGATCTCACCCAGGTCGTTGCGGTTGGGCGCCGCCGCGAACTCGGCCAGGGCCGCGGCGTCGTCCGGCGTGAGCAGCCCCAGCAGATCCATGGCCCGCATCGCCGCCGGCGGCACCGCCCGGAGCGCGCCGTCCTCGATCTTGAGGGCGATGCCCAGGTTCGGCTCCCTCACCCCGATGCAGTAAATCCCCTCGGCGCCGAGCTTGTTGACCCAGCGGCCGCCGCCGGCCCCGGCCAGGGCGGTGCAGAAACCGCCGGTGCCGGCCAGCATGAACGGGTGGGCGGTCATGGCGCCGGTGATCCGCCGGGCCGCGGCGGCCAGTTCCGGCGGCAGGCCGGACGGCTCCGCCAGCCGCGCATAGGCCCGCGCCATCTGTCGCAGCGGCAGGGCGAACACCGGCACCGAGCAGCCGTCCACCCCCACGCCGATCGACGCCTCCGGCTCGCCGCTCACCGCGGCCAGGATGCCGCGGATCATGCGCTGGACCGGATGGTCGGGCTGGTGGTACCCCACCACCGGAAAGCCGCGATGGACGCACACCGCCAGGATGCCGGCGTGCTTGCCCGAGCAGTCGCTCACGAGCGGCGTACGCGCCTCCCCCGCCCGGGCCTGCGACAGGGCGATCGCCGCCTGGATGGACGGCGGGGTGCCGCAGTGCAGGGCTGACGGTTCCAGTCCGATCTTCGCCAGGATCGACGCCACCGCCCGCCGATGGTCCGGCTCGCCGTAATGAGAGGCGCACATGACCGCCAGCTCCTCGCCGGTGAAACCGAACCGGTCGGCGGCCCCGCTCGCCACCACCGCCAGGGCCTGAATCGGCTTGGCGACCGAGCGCATGTAGGTGACCGTGTCCGGGTCGCCGGCCCGGCGGACGAGGCGGCCGCTGCCGTCCACCACGGCGACGCTGCCGCGATGGCGGCATTCCAAGCAGCCGCTGCGGGTGACGGTGACGAGCACTTCGGGCATCGCGGTCATGGATCCTTCCTGCCCTGGCTTAGGCAGGACATTTCATCACACCCGCGGGGCGTTCGCCAAGGGAAGAATGGGATCGGGCGGCACCGTTTCGGGACCAGCCGAACGCTGCCGGCGGCGGCGTCTCCGGCCGCTGGCCCGGCGTCCCCCGCCTCAGGCCAAGTCGACCTTGAAGCGGCAGGCCTTGCCGCCGGTCCGGAGCGACTCCAGCAACGCCACGCGGACCGGCCGGCCGAGGCCGGTTTCGAACAGCTGGGTCACGTACCCCACCGAGCAGAGGCAGAAGGTGGGCGACAGCTTCGCCGGCCCCTTCTCCACCAGCGGGCAGAGACAGCCCCCGTCCGGGCCCGCTTTGTAGGTGAAAACGACCGTGTCTCCGTCCCGCCGGCAGCCGTCCGGTCCGGCCCAGGCCTGGAGCTTGGCCACGAGTTCGTCCACCGGCATCGGCTTGACCTCCCGGCCCGCGTGCGACTCCAGGTAGCAGGCCCGGCCGTTGGCGGTCATGAGCCGGCGGCGCGTCGCCGCGTCCACCTGCCCGTCCAGCGTCTCGAAGAACCGGCGAGTCCAGTTCTCGGTCCATTCCAGCCGCTTCTCGCACGGCGTTTTCAGCGGCTCGCCAGCGGCCGTCTGGGCCAGGCAGGCGCCCACGCCGCCGGCGCCCAGGCAACCGGCCGCCAGTCCGGCGCCGGCCGCCCGGAGGCACAGTTCGCGACGGTCCATCATGCGTGCTCCTCCCGTGGATAAACTGTCAGAGTATACGGATCGACGCGGAACGGGTTCCACCCATCTTGTCACCAGCAGCTGACGCCGGACATGGCGGTCTGCAGGTTGCGCAAAATGGGTTACAATGCTGCCGCCAGTCCGAACGAGGAGCGCACCCATGAACGATCGACCTGCCGACACGTCCACCGTCGCCCCGGTGGAGCTGACGCCGAAGCTCGCGGACGTGCAGGCCGCCGCCGAGCGGATCCGCCCGTACGCCCACCGCACCCCCGTGCTCACCTGCGCCGGCCTCGACGCGCTGGCCGGCGCCCAACTCCATTTCAAGTGCGAGAATCTGCAGAAGGTGGGCGCCTTCAAGTTCCGCGGCGCGTGCAACGCCGTCTTCTCTCTGTCCGAGGAGGAGCTCAGCCGGGGCGTGGCCACCCACTCGTCGGGCAACCACGCCGCCGCCCTGGCTCTGGCCGCCCGGCTGAGGGGCGCGACGGCGCACATCGTCATGCCCCGCACGGCGCCGGCGGTGAAGCAGGCGGCCGTGGCCGGATACGGCGGCCGGATCGTCTTCTGCGAACCCACCCTGGCGGCGCGCGAGGCGGCCCTGGCCGAGGTGACCGCGGCCACCGGCGCCGTCTTCATCCACCCGTACAACGACCCGCGCGTCATCGCCGGTCAAGGCACCGCGGCGCTGGAGCTGCTGGCCGACGCGCCGCCGCTCGACATCGTCATCACCCCGGTGGGCGGCGGCGGACTGCTCAGCGGCACGGCCATCGCCGCCACCGGCGTCGCGCCCGGCATCCGGGTGCTGGCCGGCGAGCCGGCGGCCGCCGACGACGCCTGCCGGTCGCTCCAGTCGGGCCGGATCCTCCCCTCCCTCGACCCGGTCACCGTGGCCGACGGTCTGCGCACGTCGCTCGGCGACCGGACCTTCCCCATCATCCAGCGGCTGGTGGAGCGGATCCTCACCGTCAGCGAAGACGGCATCATCCGGGCCATGCGTCTGGTCTGGGAACGCATGAAGATCGTCGTGGAGCCTTCCGCCGCGGTGCCGCTGGCGGCCGTTCTGGAGCACCCCGAGGTGTTCCGGGACCGGCGGGTGGGCGTCATCATCTCAGGCGGAAATGTAGACCTGGATCATTTGCCGTGGGGAGTTAAGAGTTGAGTGTTGAGGGTTGGGAGAGTCGATGGTTGATGGTTGATGGTTGATCGTGATTCGTAATCGTAATTCGTAATCGTGATCGTAATCGTGATCGTAATCGGGGCTCGGGGCTCGGGACTCGAAACTCGAGACTCGAGGCTCGTTCTTGTAACGCGGACATCGGATTTTGGACAGCGGAATTCGGGTTTCGCGGTTCGGGGTTTGCGGTTCGCTTCTTCCCGTTCGTCTGACGTTTTCCGTCTGACGTTTCCCGTTTCCCGACTCACCGACTCACCGTTTCCCTGTCTAATTGAATCCCGGCGCGCTGATGTCGATCACGCGGAAGGCGCCGTATTTTTCCAGCTGCGTCCGGATCGTCTCGGCCTTGCCCAGGACCACGAGGACGTAGGCGTCGCCCGGGAGATGCTGTTTGGCGGCGGCGTTCACGGTGTCCGGTGACACGGTGCCGACCGCATCCAGGAACCGGGCGTAGTGGTCGAAGCCCAGTCCGCCGGCCGCCAGCCGCACGTACGCTTCGGCCTTGGCGGCGCCCCCCTCGAACCGGGGCGGGAACTGGCCCAGGATGTACGTGCGGGCGCTGGCCACCTCGTCCGCGGCGAACCCCTGCCGCCGCGCCTTGTGAAGCAGATCCCGGGTGATGTCCAGCATGTCGCCGATCGCCTCGCTGCGGGTGTAGGAATTGAGTTCGAACATGCCGGCGCCGCGCCAGGATTCGAAATCGCTGTGGGCGCTGTAAGTCAGGCCGCGCTTGATCCTCAGCTCGGTGTTGAGCCAGGAGGTGAAGCGGCCGCCGAAGATGGTGTTCAGCACCTCCGCCGCCGGTTCCCCCGGATCGCCCAGCGGCAGGCCCCGCACGACCACCATGAAATTGGCCTGGGTGGCCTCGGGCATGTTCACCAGCAGCCGGACCGGCTCCGCCGGCGGGACCGGCGGCAGGGCCAGGCCGGGCGCCGCCTCGTCCGGCTTCGGCCACGCCCCCAGCGTGGCCTGCAGCCGGGAGGCGAGCTCCTCGGGATTGAAATGCCCCACCACCGCCAGGATGCAGCGGTCCGGGCGGACGTGCCGGCGGTAGAACTGCCGGACGTCGGTGTGGCCGATGATGGGCAGGGAGGCCTCGGTGCCCATGATGGAACGCCCGAGCGGGTGGTCGCCGAAGTACGCCCGGCGGCCGTAGAGGGCGATGACCTCGCCGGGCTCGTCCTTGATGGCGCGCACCTGTTCCAGCTGCCGATTGCGTTCCTTGATGAACTCCTCCTCGGCCAGCTGCGGCGCGGTCAGGCTGCCCGCCAGGATCTCCAGCAGACGCGGCAGGTGCTCGGCGAGGCACCGCCCGCTGAGCCGGATGTGCTCGGCGTCGGTCTCCACCTCGAGCGCAGCGCCCAGGAAGTCCAGCTCCTCGGCCAGGGCGTCGGCGTTCAGCCCGGCGGTCCCCCGGAGCAGCAGCCGTCCCGTCAACTCGGCCAGGCCGCCCCGATCGGCCGGTTCGAAGGCGGTTCCGGCGCCGACGAGCAGGCAGGAGACGTGCACCACCGGCAGGGAATCGTCGCGGTGGATGAGCACCGTCAGTCCGTTTTCCAGCCGCTGCTCCGCCGGGGGATGCAGCAGGAAGCCGTTCGCCGCGGCGAACGCGGCCAGCGCGAGAATCAGCCATCCGGTAAGGGTCAGTCTGTGGTTCATGGCGGTCTACTCCGGTTGGAGCACGGCCAGCGTGGCCGCTCGGGGATTGAGGTATTTCCGGGCCACCGCCTGAATCTGTTCGTGGGGAACGGACCGGTAACGGTCGGCCAGGGTGAACAGGTTGCGCCAGCCGCCGTGGTACATCTCGGCCAGGCCCAGTTGCAGGGCCTTGCCGCTGATGCTGTCGAGGCCGTCGTAGAAGGCGGCCCGCCGCATGTTCAACGCCTTCTGGTACTCGCGGGCCGACACCCCTTCGCGGCGCACCCGCTCCAGCTCCTCCCAGATCACGGCTTCGATTCGGGCCGGGTCGGCGCCCGCCACCGGTTTGACGTCAACGATGAACAGATTGGGATCGAGGTTGTCCGGCATGCCGCCCGTCACGGCGGTGGCCAGCTTCTCCTCGCGGACCAGGCGGCGGTACAGGCGGGAGCTCTCCCCCTCCAGCATGATGTTGTCCAGCAGCTGCAGAGCGAAGTAGTCGGCGTCGCTCGTCCCCGGCACCAGGAAGGCCAGTTTGAAGAGCGGCGTCATGGCCTGGCGGCGCAGCAGCACGCGCTTGGCGGCCACCGCCTCGGGTTCCCGCGTGGTCACCGGCGGCGGCTCGGGGCTGGCGGGGATATCGCCGTAATGCCGGCGGACCAGCTCCAGCGCGGCCGTCGGCTCGAAGTCGCCCACCACCACCAGCACGGCGTTGTTGGGCGCGTAATAGAGGCGGAAGTAATCCATAACTTCGGGACGCCGCCAGTTCAGGATGTCGCTCATCCAGCCGATCACGCCCCAGTGGTAAGGATGGGCGGCGATGGCCGTGGAACGGAGCAGCTCGTCCAGCAGTCCGTCGTTGCTGTTCTCCACCGCCATGCGGCGCTCCGAGGCGACCACGCCCCGCTCCGAATCGAAGACCTCGGGCACGAAGCTGATGCCCCGCATCCGGTCGGCTTCCATTGTCACCATCTCCGCCAGGCCGCCGGCCGGGAACCAGTCGGTATAGGCGGTGATGTCCTCGCTGGTGAACGCGTTGTTGCTGCCGCCCAGCCCTTCCATCCGGCGGTCGAATTCGCCGGGGCCGATCGCGGCGGTGCCGTTGAACATCATGTGCTCGATGAAATGGGACACCCCGGTCAGGCCGGGCCGCTCGTTGCGGGAGCCGACCCGGAAGAAGGTGTAGTAGGCGATGTTGGGTATCGAGGCGTCGCGCACCAACAGCACCTTCAGGCCGTTGTCGAGGCGGTGCTCCTGCACATCCGCCGGGCCAAAGGCGCCGGCGGCCGGCAGCGCGGCCGCGATCAGGATCAGGCCGAGGATCAGGGTTCGGATATGCCGCATGGTAGCCCCCGCAGTCGGGTTGAAAGCCGCTCATTGTAGTCCGGGTCAACCGGGAAGACAAGCGTTTCTCGCGGCGCCGGACGCCCCGGGTCAGTCCGCCCGGAACGGCGACCGCCGGCCGAGAAAGAAGCGGAAGGCCGCCGCCAGGTTGTGCTGGAGATCGGGCTTGGAGCCGAGCAGCACCAAGGCGTCGCGCCAGGCGAAGATCTCCCCTTCGAGCCGGGTCAGGCGTTCGGCTCCGCCAGCTGCCACCGCGAGTGCCTCGTCCACCATGGGCGCCATCTTGTCGCCGAGGCGCAGGTGGGTGTCCTCGATGATCAGGGCGAAACGCGGCTGCAGGGCGAAGAGCCGGCCGATGCAGGCGTCGATCTCGCCCTGGTGGATGTGCTTCGGCGGCGACGACTTGATCTCCCCCACCAGCAGGCCGCCCTCCAGGAGCGCCACCAGGTCCAGGTCGCCGCTCACCGGCGAATTCCTGAGCCGGACCCCCCGCAGGGCGGTCAGGGCGAACTCGCGGTACAGCATCTCCTCGACGAACCATTCAAAGAGCCCGCCCATGTTCTCGGCCAACTCCGCCCGGGTGCGCGCCGCTCCGCCCGGCCCGAAGATCGCGGCCATCTCGGCGGCGTACTCGGCGGCTTTCTCCGCGGTGTAGAAGCGGCGGCCGCGCCGCACGCGGGTCTCGTCCTGAAGGAGGTAGTCGCGCAGGAAGAGCCGGAAGGAGTACCGCTTCAGCAGCGCGTAGAAGCGGTCCCGGCGCGGCCGCGGCAGCCGGGCTGCGGCCGGCGGGCGGCCGGCCGAGGCCTCGCCGGCAAAGTCGAAACCCCGCCGCCGCAGGCTGTCGCGAACCGCCTGCCGGCCCGCCTCTCTCTCCCGATCCGTCGGAGTTCCCATGGCGAGTATTATGCCACATTCCGGAAGGTTTCATGGGCTCGGGGTTAATAGTAGATGGTTGATGGTTGATGGTTGATGGTTGATAGTCGAGAAGTGAGGGTTCGTGCTCGTAATCGTAATTCGTAATCGTAATTCGTAATCGTAATCGTGATCGTAATCGTGATCGTAATCGTGATCGTAATCGTGATCGTAATCGTGATCGTAATCGTGATCGTAATCGTGATCGTAATCGTGATCGTAATCGTGATCGTAATCGAGGTTCACGGTGAATCGGTGAATGGATGGATCAGAATCGAGTGTACAGTGAATTAGATCCAGAGCATAAGAATGGCTTTGTGCCCTCTGTATCTTTGTGGTGAAGGCGGATCGTCCGATATCCGAAGTCCGACGTCCGATGATCGGCAACGAGCCTCGAGCCTCGATCACGAGCACGATGAAGACTCACCCGAGATGCCATGACGCGCGGCGGGTGAGATATAATGGGAGACCACCGGGCGTTCATCGGGCCGGGATGACGGCCGGCGCCACGGATCATCACGTGAGGAATCAACCATGCTGAATCAAACCGTCGGCGAGCTGCTGGAGCAGGTCCGCGCCCGCCGACCCATGGTCCATAACATCACCAACCTCGTGGTCATGAACATCACCGCGAACGCCCTGCTCTGCGTGGGCGCCGCGCCGGTCATGGCCCACGCCCGGGAGGAGGCCGCCGACATGGCTGCCCTGGCCGACGCCCTGGTGCTCAACATCGGCACGCTGGCGCCCGACTGGGTGGAGGCCATGGTGCTGGCAGGCCTGGCGGCCGCCCGGAAGGGCATCCCCGTGGTGCTCGACCCGGTGGGCGCCGGGGCCACCGCGTACCGGACCGACACCGCGCGGCGCATTCTGGCCGAAGTGCCGGTGACCATCCTGCGGGGCAACGCCTCGGAGATCCTGGCCGTGGCCGGCGGCGTCCAGGCCACTCGCGGCGTCGACGCCGCCCACGGCGCGGAAACCGCCCGCGACGCCGCGGGCCTCCTGGCCACGCGCCACGGCCTGGTGGCGGCGGTGACCGGCGCCACCGACTATGTGACCGACGGGCGGCGCCTGCTGGCCGTTGGGAACGGCCATCCGTTGCTTGGCCGCGTCACGGGGACGGGCTGCGCGGTGTCGGCGCTCGTGGGCGCGTTCGCCGCGGCGGGACGCGGGGACCTTGTCGAGGCCACTGCCGCCGCGCTGGCTGTGTTCGGCCTGTGTGCCGAGCGCGCCGCGGCCGCCGCGCCGGCCGGCCCCGCCTCGTTCCAGACGGCGTTGCTCGACGAGCTGTACCGCATCACGCCCGCCGAGGCGGTGCAGGGAGCGCGGATCCATGCGTTGTGATCCCGCCCGTCTCGCGCTCTATCTGGTCACAGACCGCCGGATGCGCCCCGACCTGCCGCTGCCGGAGCTGGTCCGCCGGGCGGTGGCCGGCGGGGTGACCTGCGTGCAGCTCCGTGAAAAGGAGATTGAAGGCGGCGAATTTTACCGCCTGGCTCTGGCGGTGGGCGAGGCGCTGGCTGGTGCCGGCGTGCCCCTCATCATCAACGATCGGGTGGATGTGGCCGCCGTTGTCCCCTGCGCCGGCGTGCACCTCGGCCAGAAGGACCTGCCGCTCGAGGCCGCCCGCCGGATCCTCGGGCCGGGCGCCGTCATCGGCATCTCGGTGAACACGCCGGCGGAGGCCTTGGCGGCTGAGCGCGCCGGCGCCGACTACCTCGGCGCCGGGCCCGCCTTCCCCACCGGCACCAAGCTGGACACCGACCCGCTGCTGGGGCCGGCGGGCCTGCGGGCCGTCGCCGCCGCCGTGCGCATCCCGGTGGTGGCCATCGGCGGCATCCACGCGGGCAACGTGCATGAGCTGAAGGGGCTGGGCCTGGCGGGCGTTTCGGTGGTCAGCGCCATCTGCGCCGCCCCCGATCCCACCGCCGCCGCCGCCGGGCTGTGGGACGTGTGGAACACCGAAAACGTAATATAATCAGCTACGCTCATCCATCCGGGTGAGAACGCTCAGGTGCGGCGGCGGACCAGAAGGGCGCCCAGGCCCCGCCAGCTCTGGCGGAAATTGTCCCAGGAGCGCAGGGCCCGGACCGCCATCATCAGCTGATAGCCCGGCCGGGTGTAGTAACGGCTGTACGTCTCCCGCAAGATCCGATTGATGTCCTCCCCCTTCAGGTGCGGCAAGTCGAAGCACAGCCCGTGAAAGCTGTCGGAGCGGAACCAGTCGTCGGGCGAAACCACCCCTTCCGCCACGAGAAGCTGCCAGTAGGCGGTGCCCGGCAGGGGCACCGGCATGGAGAACTGGGTGAACTCGGCGTTGAGCTCGAAGGCGAACGCGATGGTCTGGCGGACCGTTTCCGGCGTGTCCCAATAGAAGCCTAGCATGACGCAATTCAGCACGTCGATGCCGGCGTCTTTGGCGGCCCGGACGCCCCGGCGAATCTGGTCCGTGGTGGTGCCCTTGCGGATCCGGCGCAGGATGTCGTCGTCACCCGACTCCACACCGTACAGGATGAAGGTGCAGCCCGCCCGGCGCATGGCCCGCGCCAAATCCGGATCGATGTTGCCGGGACGGCTCTGCGGCGCCCAGATCAGGCCCAGACGGGCCTGCTGAAACTTTTCGCAGATTCGGAAGACCCGGTCGCGGTCGATCTCGAACGTGTCGTCGTCGTAGCGGATTTCGCGCACACCGAAATCGCGGCGCAGATAGCGGGCCTCTTCCAGAACCCGTTCCGGGCTCTGGGCACGGTGGACGTGGTCGTAGATGGTCTCGGGAAACGCGCAGTAGACGCAGTGGAAGGGACAACCCCGGGAGGTGATGGTGGTCGCGGCCGGAAAGCGCTTGAACACCGATTCATAAAAGCGGCGCAGGTCCACCAGGTCGAAGGCGGGAAACGGCAGGTCGTCCAGGTTTTCAATCAAGGCGCCGTCGGGATTCCGGACGATGGCTCCGTCCAGCCGCCAGGTCAGGCCGGCAACCGCCGCCAGCGGCCGCCTCTCGTCGAGCGTTCCCGCCAGTTGGGCCACCGCCAGGTCCCATTCCCGCCGCAGCACGAAATCCGGACCGAGCCGCTCCATGATGTCCGCGTCCAAAGCCGTGGCCAGCGGTCCCACCAGAACCACTGCCGCGTCCGACTCCTGGTGAACCAACCGGATGATCGCGGCCGTCACATCCAGATTGACGTGTTCGGCCACGATCACCACCAATTCCGGCCGAGCGGCGGTCAACCGTTCCCGCATCGCCGCCACCGGAATGCCGTGTGTCTGACAATGCCAGTAGGTCACCTCGTGTCCGGCCCGGCGCAGCACCGCCGCTGCCGACAGGTTGATGTAACTGTACACCTGCTCGCCGGTGAAGTTCAGCGATGGATGCCGTCGGCCGGCGGTGGACACGCTGCTGCCCGGCAGCCACTCCAGTGTGGGCGGAGGTTCGATGAACAGAACCCGCATGGTTCGCATCCTCGTTTCAGAACGGTTGCGCCCGCTGAAGCCATTGTCTTTGAATCCCTGGTGGCTGTCAATCCAGCCGGACTGTCAGCCTGCGAGGCGAAGGCAAAACTGCAGTTAGTGATCTGAGTCCAACAATCCCAGGAGAATATCGTACTCCGCGCATGACCTCACGGACAATCCATCTTCTCTTTGAAACCCGGAACCAGTGTGAGGGCTTGCTCAGTGGGGATCCGACGTCGCCGTTTTCCTGTACTCATGTTCCGTAATCGTCCTGCGAAGGCCAGGATTGCAGAGCTAACAAGCTGAACTACTACATCCGAAATCAATATACCATAACGGATTGTTAGCATATTTTCGCTATAATGTTTGCGACCAATACAATTTTCGGCGGAAGAACGGACCAATGAAACGTAGAGCGCTGCTGATCAATCCTGGCCATAACATAGCGCTCAGAAACGAAATGTACCCCACCGGAGCTCTCACTCTGCTCAAAGCTGTGTCACGAGAGGAAGGTTGGCAAGCCGATATCATCCAGTGCGTCAGTGACCGTATCGATCATGATGGCGTTGTGGATCAGATCCAAATGGTTCAGCCGTCGATCGTCGGCCTTTCGGTGACAACTTTTCAGACTAAACCGACAAAACAATTGAGCCTCCTCGCTGATTACTATGGCTAACTCAGGTTTCAAAGTCCATTTTACCCGCCACCAGATAGACCATGACCATGAGATTGTTCAGGGTGCGATAGCCTCGCGCCTTGGCCTTGGCCGCCTGGATC
>Ga0209096_1004345_pt1 | contig 11492 bp, 11 predicted proteins | sample AD_UKC034_MetaG_FD_184407 | JGI IMG/M metagenome (GOLD analysis project Ga0209096, IMG submission 184407) | Active sludge microbial communities of municipal wastewater-treating anaerobic digesters from USA - AD_UKC034_MetaG (SPAdes) (version 2) | ecosystem: Engineered > Bioreactor > Anaerobic >...
CTATCTTTAAAACATCCACCCCGCTATCCAACACCTGGTCCAGAATATCTATGGTACATAAGTCTTTAGGTGACATAATATACTCATTGTCTATCGTCAACTCTTCCCCTGTTTCCACATCCTTAACAATGTATGGTCTCCGGCAATTCTGCACACAAGCTCCCCGGTTAGCTGAAGCATTTTGTGTATGCAGGCTCATATAACATTTGCCGGACACCGCCATGCATAATGCTCCGTGAATAAACATTTCTATCTTAACCAGTTCCCCTGAAGGTCCTTTTATTCTTTTTCTTTTTACCTCTTTACTAATGTGCTCTACTTGTTTTAAAGTAAGCTCTCTTGCCAGCACAATCACATCAGCAAAACGGGAAAAGAATTTCACCGACTCAATATTGCTCACATTAGCCTGCGTGGAAATATGCAAAGGGATACCATGCTCATTACAATAACTGATTACTGAAAAATCTGAAGCAATAACAGCATCAATTTTGGCTTTTTTAACTTCCTTCAGAATGGTGTGCAGCAATTGCATATCATGTTCATACATTACAGTATTAAGTGTAATAAAGGATTTTACCATTTTTTTCCTGCAAATGCCACTGACTTTTTTAATATCTGCCAGGTAAAAAGATTGTGCAGAACGGGTACGCATGTTCAGTTGTTCTACCCCAAAATAAATGGCATCAGCTCCGGCATTGATAGCTGCCTGCAAGCTGTCAAAAGAACCGGCTGGTACTAATAATTCAATTTGCCTTTTTTTCATACTTATAAACCCCGGGTTCCATATTTTTGCTTGCCGAGTACTTATTTCTTCTGTGCCTTGCCCCGGCGAATTGTTTTTTTTCTGACTCTGTAACTGGTTTTAATTCGGGAGCATTTATCGGGTTGCCTTTGTCGTCAAGTGAAACAAAGACAAAATATACCTCACAGATTAACTGGTTTTTGGAACCTTTCACTTTACGGGCAAATGCATTAGCAAAAACCTCCATGGATGTATTGAATACCCGGGTCAACTTTGCCTTAATAGTGATGATATCGCCTGTTTCAGCGAAAGCAATAAAGTTAGCCCGGCTGATAGCAGCAGTTACACAGGTCATATCAGAATGAATTTGTGCACAACCCGCCGCTGCCATATCCATCCATAAAATTAGCTGACCACCTTTCAGCATACCCATAGGATTGGTATCTGTCGGGCACACTACTTCAGTTTTGATAGTTTCTGATTCAGAAGGGAACTTATATTTCTTATTCTTCATTAATACAAGTATTTGATAAAGCAACTACGTCGTTTATGTTGTACTGTTTCATAATAATCCCATTGCAGTTGCACTTTGAAGTTGTCTTCCAGTTCGGGATTTGATTCTGCATACCTAATACCATGCCTGATAAATGCAAGATTAATTTCCCTGATAATAACTGCATTGATATCCTTGCCCTGTAAATCTTTACGCACAGCTGCAACCGGAATAAGAATACACGAGAGATTAATTTTAGTCGTTGCTTTTATCATGTGAAATTTTTTGCATCATACGATTCTTCATCAAAGCCAAAAGCAACTCCATGCGCCATGTTGTGTGAATTTTAATTGTGAGCCAGAAGTGCTGCAGCTTTCTCATCTCGGTGATTTTTCTTTTTGAATTAAATATTTTTTTCCTTCAACCTTTTTCTTCTTGTAGTAATAAACCAAACCAGTGGAATTACTCCACCTAATGTAAATAAAGACCCACCGACGATTCGAAGCCAGGTGAGAGTTTGAAATCTGGTACTTTCAATAAAATCATGACTACGGGCATACCAAAGACCGTTATCTGTAACTGATTTAAACTGCCAGATACCCGCAGGGAATAAATCCAGAAATACCATCAGAAGCAACCCGATATTGATAGACCAAAATGCTGTTTTTATAATTCGAGGTCGCCACCACTCTGCCTTTACTAGTAATTGACTACAGAACAATACTGCAGCCAAAGCAAGATTGCCATACACACCCATCAATGCTGCATGACCATGGTTGACCGTCAAATAGGTCCCATGTTCGTAATAGTTAGCAATAGGAAGATTGATAATAAAACCCATTACACCGGCACCAAAGAAATTCCAGAAATTAACAGCAACAAGGAACATAAATACTTCGGTGAATCCGAAACGATTCCCCGGCTCCCCATTGCCATTTCCGTTTTCTAGTATCTTAGGTAATTTGCTGAAACGCCAGGCTTCGAGTGTAAGTAATACCAGTGGCACTACCTGTAGGGTGGAAAATACGGAACCAAGTGCCATAGTGAATACAGGCTTTGCATTCCAGTAAAAATTATGTGAGATACCCAGCAGCCCTGATCCTAGGAATAAAAGTGTAGCCAAATAAATAACTCTTGTAGCCGCCTGTTTACTTACCAGTCCCATCACTACCATAAAGTAGCCTATTAATACTGTCGTGAATACTTCAAAAAAAGCTTCGGCCCACATATGCACCACCATCCACCGCCAGAAATCAGCAATTACAAAGTTGGTTTTTGGCGTAGCAATAAAACCTGAAATCAGCAATATAATAATGCTGAAAGTAGCATATACCAGCCAGTTGGGCAAAGCCCAGGGTTGCTTCAGTTTCATCGCGGGCTTAATACCACGGTAAAGTGTAACAGCCCAGAAAATAAACACAACGCCAAGAATGATCTGCCAGACTTTTCCGGGCTCCATATATTCCCATCCCTGATGACCAAGCCAATACCAGTTCTTTCCAATAATACCTTTAGGTCCCAATAAAATTCCAGCCATTGAGCCGGCTACCAGCGAAATAGTAAGCCAGAAAATGATATTGATAAGCCTTACCTGCGATGAAGATTGTTTGGGCGAAACCAGCGACATCATAAAAAACGAACTTCCGATCCAGCAAGCAGAAATCCATAGAATAGATAACTGTACGTGCCAGCTTCTGGTAACTGTAATGGGTAATGGTTCAGAAATATTAAATCCAAAGAAATTTACGAAGCCAACAAAATCATGTACTGTTAGAATACCCGCCAATACCTGCACTGCAAATAATAAGATGGCTGCATAGAAAAATTTGTAAGTAGCTCTTTGCACAGCATCCGGTTTGAATCGTTGGATTTCGCCCCTTGTCATAAAAGGCTGTGCCTTGTTTGTATAGGCGGCATCATCAAGCTTTTCAAGTTTCCCATGGTAGTATAATACCAGTCCAAGACCAAACACCAGACCCAATGAACCAAGAATACTCCAAAGAATAATCGCAGGGCTTGGCGTATTTCCTGCATCCGGATCAAAAGGCCAGTTATGAGTATAACTGTAAGTCTCCCCTGGCCTTTCCACTCCACACACCCATGCACCCCAGAAGAAAAAAGCAGTAAGTGATGTTATCTCTGTTGCATCGGTAATGTAACCGGTAGGCTTAAATGCTCCGGGAGAAAAAGGGTCAGTAAATTTTTGCAGGTAAAACTTTACCAATTCCGACGCAGCAAATGATTGAGCTTCTGTCAGTACTACCCTGTTATTTTCTTTATCGTATTGGTTTTTTTTTATTTCAGATCTAACCTGCTCCGCTACACCCTTCTTCAGCCATTCTCTATTTTCGCCTGTAGCGATTTGATTATTATAAAAAACATTCATGAATTGAGAAATCTGATGAAGCGCCTCTGCAGTATAGTCGGGACCACGATTGGCTCCGTCGCCAAACATACTGCCATATTCCATCAAAGCATATTTTTGAAATACTGCCTGCCCATTCAGGACATCTTTTTTGGAAAAAAGCTTTTCATTTTTTGATGAAATATAATCAGGGATCGGAGGTGCTTCCGTATAAGTATGAATGCCAATCATAGCCACACCAGTCATACTTACAAGAAAAATAATAAGCAGAGGCAACCACCAATTTTTGGGGTTGAGCAGATAGCTGATAAGGTTTCTTTTTCCCATTAGATAGATTTGATAGTTAAATGTATTAGAGATATACCTATCCGTAATTATCCTCAGTTTATGCTGGTTTATATAAAAATTTAATTCTCACAGGCTAAACAAGAACGTAGACTAGCTGAGTTATTATTAATTCAATTTTCCTCATGTATGAGGGACTTCTCTCGTTTCTTAATTGGATCAGACATAGTCCCAAAAATCAAGTCCCATAACTGGGTGGACACACCAAAATCCTTGTATGGGTTACTATAATGATGATAAGTATGGTGATCCCATAATCGTCTAAAGATTTTGGGACGTCGAATCCGATGTTGTGCATAATGGAACGAGATATAAAAAACATATCCCAGTAAGAATCCTGCAAAGAAAGGAAATGAATATTTTTTTAGTACCAGCCAGAATAGGCCAAAAAATAGCGATGCAAATAATATGGCTGGCAGCGGAGGCATTGCCAGCCTGTCAGGATCTTTGGGATATTGGTGATGAATTCCGTGTGCATTAAACTGAATCTTGTATAGCAACTTCGAATTGGTTTCAGTATGATACAGAAATCTGTGAACAATATATTCTGCAAGCGTCCAGAACAATACTCCCCCAAGAAATAACAGTATAACTGAATAAACAGTTAACCCAACCGAGGAAAGGCAATACCATATTATCGTTCCCGACACCACTATCCATAAAGCCTGGGCGACCCATATGGGTGTTCTGGATATATAATTTTCCATAATTGGATTTTTAAACAATTTACCTTTTTCTGCTTGCTGTGGTTTCAGATGAGAAGGAAGTTTTACCTCTCCCTTGATAAATGCATGATATTGCTTTAGATTGTCTTCCATAATAAAATTATTTAAGTAAGATTAAATCAGAAAGTATGATTTTCAGACAGTTATCAAATCTTTATTGATAGTACAATTGTAAGTGGTCTACATAATCCCTTTTATATAAAGGAAGCCCTATTATGAAAAAAATAATGATTGCTGTGGTAATTGCAAGAAGAAAAAAGATTGCTGCTTTTACAGGGGTACGCTCCACATAAATATTTATCAAGTAGCTGCATCTCAAAAGCAAAAGCAAAAAAATAAACCAAACGCAGATATGCGTACGAAACTAATGGAATGAGAAAAATTAGTTTTTTCATTGTGAGCCTTTTAAGCAACATAACCAGGCAGATTAAATTTTAAGAGAACCCGGCATATATTGGCAAATATATAAATTACGGATATATTTGTCCTTAATTATTCTAGATTAATCATTATGGCCCCCGAAAAGCTTAAGCATCTTATAGCGGCAACTTTGGTGATTACATTTCTGTACTATTCACTTCATCTTTACTTATCCCTACCGGTGAAGGGTATACCTGTTGCAAATGGTGTTCAGAAAGGAAAAAAAGTATGGCAACAAAATAATTGTACCGCTTGTCACCAGATATACGGTTTAGGAGGATATCTTGGTCCAGATCTAACTAATAGTTACACACTTAGGGGGCCTGCTTATATCAAAGCCTTTTTGCAAACCGGAACAGAAGTTATGCCCAATTTTCATCTAAACGAACAGGAAATTGACGCCTTACTTGCCTATTTACAAAACATTGATGCTTCAGGCAAAGCAGACCCGAGAACTTTTACAATTAATACGAATGGTACCATTGAACAATAAAAAAAGAACAGTATCGGGACTATATATAGTTGCCGCTCTTTTGTTGCTGGGAATAGGATTATTCTGGGGATTAACCGGCGGACTCCAATACCTAATCCCTGGGTTTTTGAAAGAGTCTCTTTCTTTTGAGAAAGTAAGACCGCTCCATGTATCATCAGTAGTATTCTGGATAATCTTAGGGGCAATGGGAGCAGTTCTCACCTATTTACAACAACACACCGGTAGACAAATTTACTCGCATTTAATCTTAAAAATGCAACTATTAATTTTCATCTTTTCAATTATTGCCATATTGATTTCATATTGTATTGGTATGTTCGGAGGCAGAGAATATTGGGAGTATCCACCACTACTTGCCTTACCTATTACAATAGGTTGGATATTTTTCCTGATTAATTTCATAAAATCTGTGAAATCGTTTAGAAAGCAACCTGTGTATGTATGGATGTGGCTTACAGGGATTGTATTTTTTCTATTCACTTTCCTCGAATCATATTTATGGATATTTCCATATTTCAGAAATAATATAGTAACCGATATGACAGTGCAGTGGAAATCCTACGGATCAATGGTAGGTTCCTGGAATATGCTGATTTACGGAAGCAGCATCTTCTTAATGGATAAAATAAATAATAATAAAACCTACAGTCATTCGAACATAGCTTTTATACTATATTTCACAGGGTTATTCAATCTGATGTTTAACTGGGGCCATCATATATACACTCTACCAACTTATGCTTACATCAAACACATAAGCTATGCAGTCAGCATGACTGAACTCTTCATTCTTGGCAGAATTATTTTAAAATGGAAGTCTTCTGTAAGCATAGCAAAAAAGAATTTTCATCTAGCAGCTTACCGTTTTCTCATAGTAGCTGACGTCTGGGTATTCTTGACATTGTTACTCGCACTCTTCATGTCTATTCCTGGTATCAATTTATATACTCACGGAACACATATTACAGTAGCACATACAATGGGCGCTACGATCGGTATTAATAGTTTTTTACTGTTGGCAATAGCATTTGACATACTCAATGATACTTGCCGGAGTTTCGTGCCCTACAAAAAAATCTTCAACAATGGATATTGGCTTGCAAGTATTTCATTATTAGTTTTTTGGATAAGTCTGATTGGAGCAGGAATAATTAAGGCGAAATGGCAATTAAGTACACCTCAGACTCTCTTTAGTGACATGATGCTTAAATTGAGACCCTTTTTTATCGCATTCTTTATTGCCGGAACAGCAATGACAACAGGATTCTTATTAATAATTTATCCCTTACTAAAAAATCAACTACTCTGTTATTTTAAAAAAAATTCAAAAGAGAAAAAAATAACAGGGTATTACCCGTCTGCTACTTTCAGAATTGAGTAAATAACCTGTTATAAATTTTACATATGTTGATGGTCACAAAAATCTTTCAGTTCGAAATGGCACATGCCATATATGGTTACCCAGGTGCTTGTAAAAATATTCATGGACATTCTTATGAACTTCATGTAACTGTATCAGCAGATTATAAAAAAAGGAGCTATATACCGGATACGGGTTTTATAATAGACTTTAAAGAGCTAAAAAAAATTGTAAATACTCATATTATTCAGGCACTTGACCATAAACTTATTTTATCCAAGTATTATTTGAGCGAGAATTCAAGCATTTATCAACAGGACAACCTTGTTTCCTGGGATTCAGAGCCAACCGCAGAGAACTTACTTTTGTATATCCATTCAGTTATTTGTGACAATCTGCCAAAAGGTATAAGCCTTGTTAAGCTTAAACTTTATGAGACAAAAGATTCTTATGCAGAATGGTTAGTTAAAAGGCATATTAGATAACTGATTTAATTTTTTAATTCCGTAGTTTTCATCTAAAAATGTTTTCTAAAGCCACAGAATATGCCCTAAGGGCTACAATACATATCGCTAAAAAAAGCAGCAAGAATAATAAGCTTGGGCTTGAAGAAATTGCTACAGCCATTGACTCTCCACAATCATTTACAGCAAAAATCCTGCAAATGCTAACAAAGAATAATAAGATAATCAGTTCTGCCCGGGGACCTAATGGCGGTTTCTTTATTTCTGAAAAAGCAAGAAAACTACCGGTAAGGGCTATACTTGAAGCTATGAGTGAAGATGACGTACTTGAAAAATGCGTATTGGGTCTCTCTCAATGCTCAGAGACCAAACCTTGTCCTATGCATTCACAATATAAATCAATAAAGCAACAGCTTATAAACCTTTTTGAAAACAAAACAATACAGTATCTAGCAGAAGAAATGACTGATGGTATTACTTTTATCAGTAATAAAAAAATGATTTAACCCTCTAAGACCGGCTCGAAGTATTGCAAAATGCTAATTTTCATCAGCCCGATCAGGATATACATTCTATTTCACTCCTTCCAGTATCTTAATATAATTAGCCCTTTCATAAGCGATAGGATCAGAAATATTCTGCTGGCTCATTGATCCTTTAAATGCTTCTATATATTCAAAACCCATCATATACATCCAGTCTTGCAGCTCCTTATTCATAGTCTTCAAGTAAGAAATACCGTTCTTATACAATGAGGAAGCGGTCATAACAACATCAGCTCCTGCCAATAGGTATTTTACAACTTCAACGGCACTTTGCACACCCGTGGTTGCAGCCAGGGATAGTTGTACTTTACCATACAGCAAGGCAATCCACAACAGGGGTAACCTGATTTCATTAGATTCACTGTAATGAAGATCAGTTTTAATCACCAATTCATTAATATCAAAATCAGGTTGATAAAACCTGTTGAATAATACCAGTGCATCAGCGCCGGCATTCTTCATTCGGAGAGCCATATTACCTGTAGCGCTGAAATAAGGATTCAGCTTTACTGCTACAGGAATTTTCACCGTTTGTTTGATCGTCTCAATAATATTCAGATAGCGGTGCTCCACTTCGGAAGATGACATAGCAATATCACCGGGAATGAAGAAGATATTCACTTCTATAGCATCTGCACCGGCCTGCTCCATCAGTTTAGAGTAATCGATCCAGCCTTCCGTAGTGATTCCATTCAGACTGCCAATGATGGGAATTTTTACCCGTTCTTTTGCCTTCCGGATATTTTCCAGGTATTCATCCACTCCCACATTAAAATCATCCAGGTCAGGGAAATAATCTAATGCTTCAGGAAAAGCATAGGTGGTCTCAGACATCACTCCCTTAAATCTTGCTTCCTCCTTTCTTATCTGTTCTTCAAATAAAGAGAACATCACTACAGCACCGGCGCCATTATCTTCCATCTTCACTATATTATCAACCTGTTCAGATAAAGTGCAGGCAGAAACGATGATCGGGGAATCAAGTTTCATCCCCATATAAGTGGAATGCATTTTCATATTGCTGTGTTTTATGCTACCGGAACAAAATCACTTGCTTTTTTGGTAGCCATTTCTTCATATGTTTTCCATTTCAGGTTTACCAGTTCCTGTGCATGTTTCATCAGTGTGTCTGCTGCTTCAGGATTAGTTATTGTAAGTACTTTATACCGTAACTCGTTATATGCATAATCCTTTAGTGGCATTGTTGGTCGTGGCGAATCCAGCACAAACGGATTCTGATTTTTCTTTCTTAGCACAGGATTATATCTCAACAACGGCCAATGCCCGCTGGAAACGGCCTTATTCTGCTGATTCAATCCATCCTTCAGATCATAGCCGTGTGCAATACAATGACTATACGCCAGGATCAATGCCGGACCATCATAAGCCTCCGCTTCCCGCATAGCCAATAATGTTTGCTGAGGATTAGCACCAAAGGCCACTCTTGCCACATACACATTGCCATAGGAAATAGCTTGCATGGCAAGATCTTTTTTACCACCTGCTTTACCACCGGCAGCAAATTTTGCAGTAGCTGCAGTAGGTGTTGATTTGGAACTCTGTCCACCGGTATTGGAATATACTTCTGTATCCAGCACCAGTATCTTAACATTTCTTCCACTGGCTAACGCATGATCCAGGCCTCCATAGCCAATATCATAAGCCCATCCATCACCACCAACCAGCCAAACGCTGCGGCGTACCAATTGGTCAGCTACTGATAATAAATGATTAGCTGCAGAAGAAGTCATTGTTTTCAACTTCTCTTTCAATTGCATCACCCGTTGTTGTTGTTCGGCCAGTTCAGATTCATGAACCTGCGGCGCATCCAGTATTTGTTTTACAAAATCAACACCCAGTTCGTCTTTCAATTCTGATATCAATTGTTTTGCTACTGCCAGTTGCTTATCGGCAGTGATACGCATACCCAATCCAAATTCAGCATTGTCTTCAAATAATGAATTAGACCATGCCGGCCCACGACCTTCTTTATTAACAGTCCATGGTGTGGTTGGAAGATTACCGCCATAGATAGATGAACAACCTGTAGCATTTGCTACCAGCAACCTGTCACCAAATAATTGGGATAATAATTTCAAATATGGCGTTTCACCACAACCAGCGCAGGCACCAGAGAATTCAAATAACGGTTCGAGGAACTGAGCTCCATGTACAGTAGAGAAATCAATTTTTGAACGATCGTTCCATGGAATATTCTCAAAGAATTCAATACCCTTCTGCTCTGTTTTCAATATTGGCTCTTTCTCGCCCATATTGATGGCTTTACGGGAACGGTTGAGAGGGTCAGTGGCCGGGCAAACTTCCACACATAAATTGCAACCGGTGCAATCCTCCAGGTAAACCTGTAGTGAATATTGCGTTTCAGGAAAACCTCTTGCATTTATCGGGGCAGACTTGAAACCATCCGGAGCTTTTTTCAAATGGTCCTTGTGATAAAACTTAGCCCTGATCACACTATGCGGACACACATAAGCACAATTACCACATTGAATACAAGTGTCGGGTTCCCAGATTGGAACCAGGTCAGAAATATTTCTTTTTTCCCATTGTGTAGTGCCACTTGGATAAGTGCCATCTACTGTCATTTTACTTACCGGCAGATCATCACCATGGCCAGCCATCATAACCGCTGTTACTTCTTTTACAAAACCCGGAGCTTTATCAGAAACAGTCAATAATTCATTTTCAGCTGCAGAAACTTTTTTTGGATAATTCACTTCGTACAGATGGGCCAGTGTAGCATCCACTGCTTTAAAGTTCTGATCAATTACTTTTTGCCCTTTCTTGAAATATGTTTTTTCAATCGCCTTTTTGATTTGCTTAATAGCCTCTTCTCTTGGTAAAACTCCCGAAAGAGCAAAATAGCAGGTCTGCATGATAGTGTTGATACGGCCACTCATGCCGGTTTCTCTTGCGACGGTGGTCGCATCAATCACATATAGTTTTAGCTTTTTATCAATAATGCTCTTCTGCACCTGCCCTGTCAGTTTACCCCATACTTCATCCTTATCATAAGGACTATTCAGCAAAAAAGTCGCTCCATCACTGGCGAATTCCAGCATTTCCACCTTCTCTGTGAAATTGAACTGGTGGCAGGCGATAAAATCAGCTTTTGAAATTAAATAAGGTGCCCTGATCGGTTTGGGTCCAAAACGCAAATGCGATACTGTTCTTGCACCTGATTTCTTGGAATCATATACAAAATATCCCTGAGCATACAAGTCTGTATTCTCACCAATGATCTTAATTGTATTTTTATTGGCACCTACAGTACCATCCGCTCCCAATCCAAAGAACAAACCCTGCCGCCATTCGGATTCATCTAATTTGAACTCAGGGTCGTATTTCAAACTGGTGAACGTAACATCATCATTGATACCAACAGTAAATCCATTTTTGGGTTTATCTTTTTTCAACTCATCATACACAGCTTTTACCATGGCTGGTGTAAATTCTTTGGAAGAAAGTCCGTAACGTCCGCCGACAATATTGGGTAATTTTTTCAGTCTGCCTTGCTGT
>Ga0209096_1004349_pt1 | contig 11478 bp, 4 predicted proteins | sample AD_UKC034_MetaG_FD_184407 | JGI IMG/M metagenome (GOLD analysis project Ga0209096, IMG submission 184407) | Active sludge microbial communities of municipal wastewater-treating anaerobic digesters from USA - AD_UKC034_MetaG (SPAdes) (version 2) | ecosystem: Engineered > Bioreactor > Anaerobic >...
GCCTTTCTCAATATAATCGAGGCAATAGGCCAGGGCCATTTCACCATGTTTATGATGGTGTCCATACGTTTCGCCATCGGTGGCAACATGGATTAATTGCGGTTCATCTCCTTCCTCTAATGCACCCAATAGCCTGTCGGCAAAACGTTTTCCGTCATTCAACAGTCCGTTAAAAGCAATACCCTGCGAGATGTCGCCTTCATAAAAAAATAATACAATGCTTTTACCGCTGGGCAGGTTACACCGGTAAGGCTTAGTTGTGTTAATGGATTTCTCGTTTACTTCGGTCCATTCGGTATCGCCTGTTTTGCGAACCGCCCTGGCCTGCCGTGGAGCAAGTATTGTAAACCGGATGTTGTTTGCAGCAAGTACTTCCAGCGTTTCCGTATCCACAGCCGTTTCGGCCAGCCACATGCCCGCAGGTTTTCGTCTGAAGCGGGATTCAAAATCGCGAATGCCCCACATAACCTGCGTCTCTTTATCGGCCCGGTTAGCAAGGGGCATAATCATGTGGTTATATACCTGTGCTACGGCCGATCCGTGTCCATCAAAATTTTTGATACTTAGTTTATCAGCTTCCAGAATAGCTTCGTATGTCTCGGGTGCATACTGTTCCATCCACGAAAGCAAGGTAGGTCCGAAGTTGAAACTAATGCGTGCATAATTGTTAACAATGTTTTTGATTACCCCCCCTTCGTTTAAGATTCTGGATGTGGCATTGGGTTCATAACACTCGGCCGTAATTCGCTCGTTCCAGTCATGATAAGGGTGCGAAGAATCCTGCAATTCGATTACTTCCAGCCAGGCATTCTCGCGCGGTGGCTGATAAAAGTGTCCATGAATACAAACGTACTTGTGTGGCGCTACTCCCAACATACAACTAATTTAAACAACAGATAAAAAAATTACTCCAACTCAAATTCAGCTTTTTCTTCAACAAGTTTTAAAACAGTAGCGCCCAGCGGTGGCAAGGTAATAGACACAGAATAATCGCGATTATGGTACTTAACCGGTGATGTGTAGAGGACGGTTTGATTCAACAACCCGCTGCCTCCATACTTCATATTGTCTGAGTTAAAAATTTCTTTATATGTACCGCGCAAAGGCACACCAATGCGGTAATGCTCCCGCACTTCAGGCGTAAAATTACAAACAATTAAAATGGAGTCTTGTTTGTTTTCGGTTTTGCGCATAAATACAATTACGCTGTTTTCACGATCGGAATAATCTACCCACTCGAAACCCCGGTTATCAAATGGAAACCGAAAACATGCGGGCTCGGTTTTATACAGGTGATTTAATTCGCGTATAAGGGTAAGCATGCCCTGGTGTGGCGCATAATTTAGTAAATGCCAGTCAAGGCTATTGTCATGATTCCATTCTGCGGTTTGACCAAACTCGCCTCCCATAAACAACAGTTTGCTGCCGGGGTGTGTAAACATGTAGGTGAACATTAATCGCAGGTTAGCAAACCTGCGCCATTCGTCACCGGGCATGCGGCCTATCAATGAACCTTTGCCATGCACCACCTCATCGTGCGAAAGAGGCAGCATGAAATTTTCAGTAAAGGCATACACGATGCTAAATGTAATTTCGTCCTGGTGGTATTTACGATATACCGGATCGGATTTGAAATAGTGCAGTGTATCGTGCATCCACCCCATCATCCACTTCTGTCCAAATCCCAAACCGCCTAAGTAAGTTGGTTTTGAAACTCCGGGCCAGGCTGTACTTTCTTCTGCTATGGTAACTACATCAGGAAAATTACCATACACCACTTCGTTAAACTCTTTTAAGAAGTTAATAGCTTCAATATTTTCATTTCCGCCATATTCGTTTGGTATCCACTCTCCTTCCTTCCGGGAATAATCCAGGTAAAGCATGGAGGCCACGGCATCTACACGCAATCCATCGGCATGAAAAACATCAATCCAGAACAGGGCATTGCTTATCAGGAATGAGCGTACTTCGGCTCTGCCATAATTGTAGATATAACTACTCCAATCCGGATGAAACCCTTTGCGGGGATCGGCATGTTCATATAAATGCGTGCCATCGAATTTATACAAGCCGTGCGCATCGCCCGGAAAATGGGAAGGAACCCAATCGAGGATTACGCCTATTTCCGCTTCATGCAAGGCATCTACCAACATCATAAAATCCTGCGGCTCGCCAAAACGACTGGTTGGCGCATAGTATCCCGTTAGCTGATAACCCCACGATCCAAAAAATGGATGTTCCATAACAGGTAGAAACTCCACGTGGGTAAATCCATTTTCTTTCACGTATTGAACCAGTTCAATGGCCAGTTCTTTATAGGACAGGGAACGGTTTCCCTCTTCCGGTTTTCTGCGCCAGCTTCCTGCATGCACTTCATAAACGGAATACGGCTTTGATACACCCGATTCTTTTTTACGATCGTTCAACCAAACCTGATCTTTCCAGCTGTAGGTATGATCCCACACAATGGAAGCGGTACGCGGAGCAACTTCAGCATAAAAAGCGAAGGGGTCTGCTTTTTCCAGGTACTCGCCCGTATTGGAATGAATTGCGTATTTGTATGCTTCGCCTTTACCAATGCCCGGAAAAAAACCTTCCCATATCCCCGACTCGTCCCACCGAGGGGAAAGTTTATGATCGTTGCTGTTCCAGTGGTTGAAATTTCCTATAACCGAAACACTGCGGGCGTTGGGTGCCCACACGGCAAAATAAGTTCCTGCCTGCTTTTTGAATGTTGCCAGGTGTGCACCCAGCTTTTCATACAGCTTAAAATGCTTGCCGCTTTTAAACAGGTGTATGTCGAAATCGGTGAGTAAACTGAACGAGTCCAGTTCTTCCTTTTTTGTTTTGGATGTTTTCTTTGCCATCAGCTTTTCTTTTTCCGTTCTTCTTTTACCTGAAAATACCGGTTCATAAGATAATAAATTCCGCGCAACGGAATGTTTACCCAATCCGGGCGACCGTTCAATTCATATCCTAACTCATAAATTGCTTTTTCGAGCAGGTAGGTTCTGATCAGAATTTCAGTTTCCAGGTTAGCTTCTGCTTTAAAGTCGATTCGTTCCAGGTAGGCATCCAGGTAAAATCTGCTTATATAGTGCTGCCATTGTTCAGCCCATTGTTCCAAAAATTCTATATCCTTTTCGCGGTAGTTTTCATTTAGCAGAATTTTTCCGAATGCAGCATAATGAAAAGATCGCATCATGCCGGCAACATCTTTTAACGGGCTCTTTTTAAGTCTGCGTTCGCTGAAACTAAATCCTGGCTCACCTTCAAAATCGATAATGATAAAATCATTTCCGGTAAACAACACCTGCCCCAGGTGATAGTCGCCATGAATGCGGGTCTTAATGCCGTTGATTTTGGTTTGATATACTTCACTGAAACACTCCAGCACCTTATCTTCAAGATCCAATACTTTTTTTGCCAACGCCTTTGTGTCATCATTCAATTTATCCATGGATTGCTCCAACAACTTAAACCGATCGCGGGTTAATTTACGCAGTGCCGAGTAGAGCGATCGTTGGTAATTGGCAGTAAAAGCCTCCGGTGCAAAGGCCGGAGTTGATTTATCCGATGCCAGGGCCAGGTGCATTTCGGCCGTGCGTTGCCCCAGGCGCACCACCCGTTCATAAAAACCACGACCAATAAATTCCTGAATCAACTCGGGTGCATCTTCAAACCGCAGAGCCGGTTTGTTAATGAGCTGCGGCAATTTTTCTTTTTTTGCTTTAGCCATTACCCGTTCATAGAAGCGTCCTACGGAATCGATGGCCATAATCCATGAATCGCCCTGGTTCTCCACTTTTTCCTGCAGCAACCCAAACACAATAAGTTTCCCTTCGCTATCGCGAAATTCCACACTGCCGGAATATTTAGGTGCATTCCGAAACGAAGTATTCTCTGATAAGAACCGTACAATTTCCAGGTCGGGATTGATTTCGGTTTCGATCTTGCGATAGAATTTAAAAAAGTATTTATCGTTGTAGATTATAGCGGTATTGCTCGAGTCTGCCTTCAGAATTTTTGATTCTACCTTGCTTGAATTCAGCTTGGCATACACACTGCTGTTAAACTCCAGGGTACCCTCGTCTTCCTTTATACGTGTTTTGCGATCCATGCTTACAAAAAGGAAATCGCGGAAGCCTTTGTGGTAGCTGCTGTCTAATACAAATCCTGTCTTTCCCTGAATATCGGCCCGGCAGATTACACTTTGCGTTGTATATTCTACCTTATCTAACATACTATCGGGCGGCATGAAGCACATGGGCAAGAAATAAAGCTCAGGCAACCGCTGCACATAGTGCACCTCTACAATAACCAGGTAGTGCGTTTCATTATCCACTTTAAGTGGAATCATTTTGTTTACACTTACCTTTGAGATGGCACGGGCTTTACCTCCAAACCATCGGCATTTTTTCATAAACGGTTGCAGCACTTTGCGTTCCAGCACGCGCACCTCGTTGTAATTGCTGAACATGCGCTCCCACGAAAGGTCTGATTTGAGTAAGAACAGTTCATTTGAACTGGCGCTTTGCTCCTTCTTTTCCGATACATCGGCCTGAAACCAGAAATACCCGTAAGGTCCAATTGTAATATGGTATTCACCATCGCCCACGCTCATAAACCGGTTCTGGCTAAATACTTCCGTAATGTCGCAATCTTTAAATGATTTCAGATCAAGCGTAGTAGCCTGGCTGAATTGCGACAGGTTAGCTACCACAATAACATTTTCCTTCTCATGAACACGGGCAAAACAAAGCACCTTGGAGTTACTGCTTTCAATAAACTTGAGGCTTCCTTTTCCAAATAGACCCAACCGCTTGCGCATGTTTAACACGTTGCGAATCCACCAAAGCAAGGAAGAAGGATTCTCTTCCTGTGTAGCCACATTAATGGATTCGTGGCGGTACATCGGGTCTGAAACAACAGGCAGGAATAATTTCTGTGGGTTGGCCGTAGAAAAGCCTGCGTTGATATTCATGTTCCACTGCATGGGAGTACGCACACCAAACCGATCGCCCAGGTAAATATTATCGCCCATCCCGATTTCATCGCCATAGTATAAAACGGGAGTGCCTGGTAACGAAAACAGAATTGCATAGAGCAGTTCAATCTTTCTGCGGTCGTTGTTTAGCAAGGGAGCCAGCCGCCTGCGAATACCAATATTGTGTTTGGTGTCCGGATCGGTAGCATAGGCTTTGAACAAATAGTCTTTTTCTTCTTCCGTTACCATTTCCAGTCCAATCTCATCGTGGTTGCGTAAAAAAAGCGCCCATTGTGTATTGGGTGGTGTGGCCGGTGTTTGTTCGAGAATATCAATAATGGGATAGGTATCTTCGGTGCGCAGCCCCAGGTACAGCCGGGGCATTAGCGGGTAATGAAAATTCATGTGGCACTCATCGCCCTGGCCAAAGTATTGCGCGGCATCTTCCGGCCACATGTTGGCTTCGGCCAGCAACACGCGGTTATCATAATGCTTATCCACATGCGCCCGAAGGCGTTTTAAAAAAGCATGGGTTTGTGGAAGGTTTTCACAACTGGTTCCTTCTTCTTCAAACAAGAATGGCACGTTGGCCAACCGAAATCCATCCACGCCCATCTTCATCCAGAAGTCAACCACTTTAATAATTTCAAGTTGCACTTCGGGGTTTTCGTAATTCAGTTCGGGCTGATGGCGGTAATACCGATGCCAATAATACATCTTGGCTTCATTATCCCACGACCAGTTACAGGATTCTTCTTCGGTAAACATAATACGTGCATCCTTGTAGCGGTCAGCCGTGTTGCTCCACACATAATAGTCCTTATAGCGCGAACCTACGCGCGCTTTGCGCGATTTCTGGAACCACGGGTGTTGATCGGAAGTATGATTTAAAACCAATTCGGTTATTACGCGAATGTTTCTGCGGTGTGCTTCTTTTAAAAATTGTCTAAAGTCGGAAAGGGTACCATAATCGGGGTGTATATCGCAGTACTCGGTAACATCATAGCCATCGTCTTTCAGTGGCGATGGAAAAAAGGGCAATAACCAGATCGTATTAATGCCCAGATCTTCCAGGTAATCCAATCGCTGAATCAATCCCTGAAAGTCACCAATACCATCGGCATTGCTGTCGTGAAATGCTCTAACACTTACTTCATAGATTACCGCATCTTTAAACCAAAGTGCATCTGAGTTCTTGCTTGCCATGTTTACATGTTTGACTCGTGAACCTCCAATTTAAACAAATGAAATGGCATTTTATGCGGGTTCAGGTGAACGTAATTCCACTCCTGGGTCCAGGTAAAGTGCTCGTCTGTAACCAGGTCGTGCAGCTTAACATTAATTTTCTCGCCCAGGCGCAATGTGGCTTTTGGCAACTGCACATATCCGTGTTGGGTATTGTTTGGATCCAGATTTACAATTACCAATATGATATTGGCCAGGTCATCGGTAGCTTTCAAATAAGCAATAAGCTGGCTGTTTTCAATCGGGCAGAATTGCAAGTTCCAGGTAGATTGCAAAGCTTTATTTTCCTTGCGTGCTTTATTCAACAGGCTCATAATATCTGTTAACCTGTTTGTGCGTTTCCAGTCGTAATGCCGAACCTCGTATTTCTCTGAATTGTAGTACTCCTCTTTTCCTTCTATCGGGCTATTTTCACCAAACTCATAAGGCGGGCCATACACTCCGTAGTTGGAAGAAAGCGTGGCCGCCAATGCATAGCGAAGGATAAATACATTCTCGCCCTGATGTTGTAAATGATAGGGCAAAATATCCGGAGTATTGGGCCAGAAGTTTGGCCGGAAATAATTCCGGGATTGACCAAACACCAGATCATTCATATACTCGGTCAATTCCTGTTTTGAAACGCGCCAGGTAAAGTACGTGTAGGATTGTGTAAACCCTACCTTAGCCAACGAGGCCATAATCTTGGGTCGTGTAAACGCTTCCGACAGGAAGATGATATCCGGATGCTTTTTCTGAACCTCGGCAATTACCCATTGCCAGAAGGGAATTGGTTTGGTGTGTGGATTATCTATTCTAAAGATTTTTACTCCCTGATCAATCCAATAAATAAACACCGACTTCAACTCTTCCCATAAATTTTTCCAATCGTCTGATTCAAAATTGAACGGGTAAATATCCTGGTATTTCTTGGGTGGATTTTCAGCATATTGAATAGACCCATCGGGCCGTTGCTTAAACCAATCCGGATGGTCTTTTACATACGGGTGGTCTGGCGCGCACTGAAAGGCAATATCCATGGCAATGTCAATACCTACCTTTTTGGCTTCGCTTACCAGATGCTTAAAATCTTCCAGTGTACCCAATGCAGGTAAAATGGATTTGTGTCCGCCTTCATCGCTTCCAATAGCCCAGGGCGAACCTGGCTCGCCCGGTTGCGAATTCACATTGTTGTTCTTCCCTTTTCGGTTTACTTTTCCAATGGGATGAATAGGTGGAAAGTATAACACATCAAAACCCATGGCGGCAATACGCGGCAACAACCGGATGCAATCTTTAAAGGTGCCGTGCTTACCCGCTTCGAACGAAGATGAACGCGGAAAAAATTCATACCAGGCACTGAAGTTTGCCTTGTTGTGTTCAACCTGAATCACATATTCTTTCTCGCTTCGTGTTACATTTTCGCGCAGCGGGTTTTCGTGCACGATGCGTGCAAAATCTTCACTCAATACATAGTTGATAGCCGTGTCCTGGTTTTTATCCTCCAGCTTGCGGGCAACACTCAGTAACAACGTATTTGTTTTACCCAGCTGTTTTAGTAACAGTACGCCTTCGGTTAGTTCTACCGTAACATCTACTTTTGCAAGTGCTTTCTTTTTAAAGCCATCGTACCAGGTTTCAAAATGATCAATCCACGCCTGAACGGTGAATACATAATTTCCTTTTTCCAGCACGTAGAAAGCAGCATGCCACTCATCGTTATACGTGGGTGTTAATGCAACCCGCATCCACGCTTCCGCACCCTGTTTTTTATACAGCACTTCGCCCCGTATATGATCATGTCCATCACCAAAAATAGCCGCAGTTACATCTACACGTTCGCCCACGGTTCGCTTGGCCGGATATAATCCATCATCCACTTGTGGTTGTATATTTTCAATCAATACGCGTTTCTTTCCACTTAACATGCTTACAAAAATTTAATTTACCTATTTCAAAACCACCGAAGCGTAGGCAGGTAGCACCCAACCATCTTCCTTTTTTATTACCTCGCCCTGCGATACAAAATCAACCTTACTAAAACCGGCTAACTCGCCTTCGGGCTTTAATGTAATTTCCACATCCGAAATATTATGAAGAACCAGATAACTTTCTTCATTTTCGTATTTCCGGATAAAGGCCACAATCTCACGAATGTTAAGGTTTGATTCGATCAGGGATCCGTAAGTCAGCGCCTTGCTGCTATTGCGGTAGGTTATAAACTTTTTATAAAAGTTATACAACGAGTTGGGATCTGCTTGTTGTACGGAAAGCGGTTTTACAGTAGTCAGCGTGCTGTAACGGGGTTCCTCCCAGGTAGTAGTAAAGCTTCCGGCTTCATTGCTCCATAAGAATGGTTCGCGAATAAATTCATCGGGTTTCATACCCAGCATACCAATCTCTTCGCCATAATAAATATAGGGTGTGCCCGGTAGGGTGAGTAGGATGGCTGCGGCAACGCGGGCTTTGTTTTGATCGCCACCGAGTTCGCTCAGGATTCGATTCTGATCGTGGTTCTTCAGAAACGTTGCATCAATGTAATCGCTTGTTGTTTGCAGATAAAAATCATTAATATCCTTATACTTCTTAATCAATTGAATTGTGTCTTGTCCGGCTTGCACGGCCGCAGTAATGGCATAACCCATATCGAAGTTAAACAATGCCGGTAAGCCTTTCAGGTACGGAGCCACTTCGGGTGCACTGCTCCACACTTCGCCCACTAGGTACACATCGGGTTTAATTTTTTGCATTTCATCACGAAACCAAATCCAAAAGGCATGGTTATCGGCTGCCCGCTCGGTTGGATAAATGTGTTTGGCTGCATCTAACCGAAATCCATCTACCTGCATTTCTTCCAACCAGAATTTTCCAATCTCTACAAACTCTTGTTTTACTTTTGGATTATCAAAATTCAAATCGGGCATACCGCCCCAGAAAAATCCGTAGTAATGCTCACGCAGTGTATCGCCATTTACGGCATGCCATTGCGTAATGTTATCTGAATCAAGTGAGATTGTTTTCTTTGATAACTGATTTCGGATAGAATCTTTCTTTGCCCACACGTAGTAATTGCGGTAGGCATTATCCTTACCTTTCCTTGCTTCCTGAAACCAGGGATGGTTGGAGCCCGAGTGGTTCAATATTAAATCTACCAAAACCCGAATGCCGCGTTTGTGGGCTTCCGTCACTAATTTTTTAAAATCTTCAGTTGTTCCATATTCCGGATCTACCGCTTTGTAGTCGGACACATCGTACTTGTGGTAGGTAGGCGAAGGCATGATGGGCATTAACCAAATTCCACCCACACCAAGCTCCTTCAGGTAATCCAGTTTAGCGGTAAGTCCATTGAAGTCTCCAATACCATCGCCATTGCTATCGGCAAAGGAGCGAACAAAAACTTCGTAGTTAACCCCGTGAGGCCAATTGGCTACAGATTTTGGTGCCCGTTCGCAACTCCAGAAGAAAACGATTAATAAAAAAGCAACCAGCTTTTTCATTAATTTTTGATTTTGAAGATGTAGGATATGTAAGGGGGCACATCCACCTCAAAGGCACCATCCGCATCCAAACCAATATCGGTACCACTCCGCTGCAAATCGCGCCCTACATAAACCTGATCGGCTTGTAATTTAAATGCCTGCTTCACTTCATCGGTAAGTTTTATCTTAACGCGAAGCGGTTTGTCATTAAATCCGGAAACGATGATAAGGCGCTCCTCATCCTGAACCCGTGCAAACACATGTACCAGGTGTGGTAAATTATTTTGCTGTTGATTGTATGCCGTTAAATCATAATACGCACCTGATACAATAGCCGGGTTGGTAGAAGCAAATTTCAGAATATCGGCATAGAACAAACGCAACGCCTTTTGATTGTCACTTAATTGTCCACCATCAAACTTTCCACCATTCATCCACTTTTGATGTTCGGGTACACCCCAATAATCAAAAATGGTGGTGCGGCCATCTTCGCCTCCAAACCCTTCGGCACCGGAACCAGGCTCGCCTACCTCCTGTCCAAAGTAAATCATGATCGGGGCTTTGTCGATTGTAGCACTAATTACCATTGCCGGTACTGCCTTCCAGGGATCGCCTGCGAAATCGCGGGAAGCGATACGTTGTTCATCATGATTTTCCAGAAAGTGCAACATGTTTGGATTAATATCCGCTAACCACTGCTGAATGCCCGTAATATAATTGGTGTTACCGTGGCCATTGGTAAGATTACGCAGGGTGTCGTACAACTGCACTTTATCATACAGCAGATCGAACTTACCCGTTTGAATGTAGTTGCGATATTCCTGCGGATTGTAGATTTCGGCAATAAAAATAATGTGGGGTGCTACTGCTTTCACTTGCGGTATGGCCCATTGCCAAAATTCAACGGGCACCATTTCGGCCATGTCGCATCTAAATCCGTCAATTCCTTTCTGTGCCCAATACACCAGGATGTCTTTCATCTTTACCCATGTGTTGGGTATGGGGTCAAAATTTTTTGTACGATTGTTCTGAATATCCACACCATAGTTGAGTTTGATGGTTTCGAACCATTCGTTTACACCGGGTGTAGCGGTAAACTGATCGTTGCCGGTAACCTTTGCCGGAACTTCGGTAAACTTTTTATCTTCTGTGTTTGCTTTTTCCTGTGCCAGTGGGTTGTAGCGGGCAGGTGGTTGAAAGGTTTGACCCGGCAGGTAATAAAAGTTATTGGAGGCTTTGAATGAAACAGAAGTGTCGTCTTCTTCACCCAGGTCTTTCACCCCAGCGGGTTTTGCATCGCTCTTGTAAGCCCGCGCCACGTGGTTGGGCACAAAATCAATTATTACTTTCATTCCGGCTGCATGCGTACGCGATACCAACGCATCGAACTCAGCCATCCGGTTTTTAACGTCCACTGCCAGATCGGGATTAATGTCGTAATAATCTTTGATAGCATATGGGGAGCCTGCACGGCCTTTCACTACATCGGCATCGTCTGTTGCAATTCCGTATTGGGAATAATCGGTAAGCAATGCATGTTCAATTACACCGGTGTACCACACATGTGTAACACCTAATTCTTTAATACCTTGCAACGCGGCTTCGGTAATATCATTCAACTTACCCACACCGTTTTCCTGCAGTGTACCATAAGGCTTATTGGTGGTTGACTTGTTGCCAAAGAGGCGGGTCATCATTTGGTAGATTACCGGCTTGGTAGCTTGCTTTTCTAACATGGGTTCGGGTATTTTTTCCTTGGGTGCCTGGCAGGCCAAAGCACCCAGCATC
>Ga0209096_1004352_pt1 | contig 11471 bp, 8 predicted proteins | sample AD_UKC034_MetaG_FD_184407 | JGI IMG/M metagenome (GOLD analysis project Ga0209096, IMG submission 184407) | Active sludge microbial communities of municipal wastewater-treating anaerobic digesters from USA - AD_UKC034_MetaG (SPAdes) (version 2) | ecosystem: Engineered > Bioreactor > Anaerobic >...
ATTTATAAAACCCTCAACCCTTCCAACCTGTCCTAACAAAGAATCCCCGTTGATTATACGCATTGTTCTATTTAAATCCTTAATCTCTTTTCTAATTTCTCCTTTTAATTTTGGATCTGTGGTTGAGGATAATTTCTTACTCAAGTTTGATATTTCTACAGCTATTGCCTTTTGGTCTCTCTCCATTACCAATTTCATTTTTTCATACATTCTTCGCTTCTCTGCTCCCTGAGATCCGGCTGGGGCTGTTCTAAGTGCATTAATTTTCTGATTTAAGTTCCCCCTCTCTAACTCTTTATAGAAATTAGGGTCAAAGATATTTATTTTTTTCTCTTTTGTTACTGCAGAGCTACTACTTGTAATACGATCAAAAGCTGTTACTTCAGCAACCGAATATTTTTGATTTAGATAATCTTTAATTTCATCAACATTGGATGGTGATCCTGTTTTTGCTATTGATAAACCAGATACCAACTGAGTAAATTCATCTTTGTCTCTAGTATTCATAGAATCCCATCTCTGTCCAAAAACTCCCCTCCCAATTAACTGCACACTTCTCTCCGCCATAAAATCATAATCTGTAATTGGAACACTAGGAGCTCTCTGTCGATAGTTCTGACCTACAGCTCTTGCAATTTTATAGCTTTCCTTCTTCTCGTTTGCTGTAGAATTAGCAAGTGCTATCGATTGTGCTTCTTCATTACCGTACTTGTATGCCCAAGCAGTAGTTAAATAATCATTAATAAACCCCCCAACAAATCTAGCTCTTTGACCCTTTCGTATTCCCTCTGCCCTTGTTCGAACTTTATCAACAAAAGCAGTAGGATCTTTTATAAAATCAACAACATTCTTTGTTGATATTTTAACTTTCCCTTGATCTTCAAAATTGAATGTTGCAAGTTCTAAATCTAAAGAATCATTGAAATCATTAAGAATTGTATCTGATATAAAGACACCTGGATTTTCAAGAGTTGAAGCTAGGGCATCTCCAAAAAGAGTCTCTCCAGCTATACCACTAGCTTTAATTGCTTGTCTTTTTTCTGGCTTTTTCTTTGCTTCTTTAAATATGAAGTCAAAGATACCACCTAAAGCATCATAGTTTTCAGAGGATCTCCTACTAGCCATAAATATTTTTTCTAAGATTTAAACATACCACCTATTAAAGGTATTTTACTCATACCCTTTTTAGCATCTTCAAACCCTTTAGCCATCGCTGGGGAACTATTTGCTGGGAACCATGCTTCAAGATACTTTGGTGCCTGAGCTGCAAAGTAAAGTACAAATATCTTCAATATAATTATAAATAACCAACCACTAGCATTTATTGGAAATCCTGCACTTGAACCTGGATCTTCTAATGTTAACTTCCCAGGGAATTTTAATATCACATTGCTATTAAAATTTACTAAAGCATTAGGTAGGTTAACAATGAATAATACAACAGGAAAAACTAAAACATTTCTGACAATACCTAAAAACCAATTTTTTATAATAGTGTTATTTCCTGGAATTGCCCCTAGAGTAATCTGTATTGGTGCGAGTATTACTCCTAACAAAAGACTGAAATACGCTTTATACAATGTAATTAAAACTTTTATTGCCCCTCCTAAGATAACAAGTAGGACAATGAGTGCTAATAGTAACCCGATAGCTCCTACAGCACCAGCAACTGCAAGACCAACAGGATTTGCTAAAGCAGCTATACCAAGACCACCTGTTAGATATGCTCCTAATCCAAGCCCACCAACAGCTCCTGTAATTAATGACCCTGTACCAAACCCTCCAGAGGTAACGGTTTTCATGATATGCAATAATCCTCCAATAGGGACAGTATCTGCTCCAAGCCCTAAAACATAGGATACAATAGAAGACATAACTCCACCTAGATCTATTACTAATCCTGCAATTGTAAAACTAAATGTCGCAAGTATTAACGATGTTATCACTCTTGGTAAAACACTACCCAAAGTAACCATTGCCTGTCCACCGATTTTGTGTCTAAACATTATCATAAATCCTGCAATAATCATTATTACAACAAACACAACATATGAGATATTTAAAATATGTGTCCATAATGGAGCTATTCCTGATGAAGATAGCTCCTCATAACCATTGGGATGTCCAGATGTTGTACTTTGTGCATACAAACTAGTTACACCATCTTTATACCCAGGAACCCATTGCTGTGCCAAATGTTCTGGGATGTTAACGGTTGGATATATTGCATAAACAGTAGTACCCGCATCATCTGCTAAACCTATAAGGCCTCTTTTTAAATCATAAGGTATATTATCATTATCAATAATGGAACCATAATTCTCATTCAGCTCTGGAGCAAGAAGAGATAAACCTGTCCAACTAGCATTTAAAACTTCTAATCCCTGTCTACTATTCATATTATCCTCATCTGCCTCTGTTCCACTCATTGTGTTATGAAACTCCTTCGTCCCCTCCCAATCTGGAGATATTTCAACCTCTTCTTGAGCATAAGTATTTAATGAAAGAAAGAAGAATATAAATGAAAGAATGGTTATTAAAGATACCTTAAAACTTTTCCTTTGAGAGAAAGCTCTTATTTTTAAAAATATCCCATATATTTTTTTTGCTATACCCATTTTTATATTATTTATAAATTTATTGTAATTGAATAGCTACACCTCTTTTATCTTTTACTTCTTTAAGTAAAAATTCATTATACTCTTCTTTCGTAGGAGTTGTTTCTATTTGTGGAAGATCATCTAATTCTGAAACTTTTCTCTCCTTATATAGGTGGGACATATCCCATGCACATTTAATTGGATACTCTTTACCTTCGATAATTGCATAACATGTAGTGGTATAGTAGAACTTGTTTTCTCTATTTGATAAAGGCGCAAGTGCAGAGTTATTCCTTGCACTCATAAAGGCGTTCGTACATGTAGTGCCTATACACTCCTCCTCTGATCCAAATGGCGATTCCATTATAATAATGATATCTTCTGTAGATATACAATCTCCAGAATTGGGATTTGCTTGGCAATTATTCCACAACGAATCTGAAAATGTCTTAATAAAAGCAATAGCCCTCTCTATAACAGATAAGTAACAACCATCATACTTCTGAGAATCCCATGGTTCAAAAGTAGCTGAAGAATCACACTCTTCAACCACATCCTCTTCTTTTATCTCACCCTGCTCTCCTGGAGTTCTGTATGTTTTATTATACATAACGGTGGCCATTGCATTTGATTTGCTTGGATTAATATTTGATTCATTATTACAATGTTCACAATTGTTAATTAGTTTTTTATCAACACCTAACTCTCCCTCGTTACTTGGTGTATCACTTTCCCCACCTTCAAAAGTTAAAGAGTAATCTGTACTAAATGGTTTATTCTCCTCCCAAGATGAGTACTCTTGAATTTGTGTACTAGGTGGTAATTGAGTATTTACTGTAACCTCATCTATTTGTTCTCCCGCTGCTTTAAATGTTGGTGTCTCATCAGTTATTAACCTGTTAGAATCCTTTACATCCATTCCCGAATATAGTTCAAGAGGAACTTTCACCCTAGACAGAATAACTGTTGAGGATTTTTTTACAGAACTCCCTGTTTTCACCCCATCAGAGTAATTAATACTTCCTGTTGATTTTTGGCTACATACAGATTGTGATTCTATTTTTATGGTTGAAGATGGACAAACAAACTGATTTGCTGTTGCACTAGCAGCTAAAACAACTTCTTTGGTCTCTTCTATTTCTCCTACATCTTCAATCTCAAAAGTATCAATTACATTTCTTTGCTCTGTTGTTTCCTGTTTTGAAACTATTTCAATACCTGTAATTTCTTTCTCTTTCCTTAAAATATCTACAGCATAAACAATAAGTAAACACATAAAAGACATTAGAAAAAGAATACCAACGGGTTTTAATTTTTCAAATACCTTTCTGAACATAACTAATTTAAAGAATTATCTAATTTAATATTCCATAATCAAGTAAGAGATTAATCTTCCCCGTACTACCTTCTCCTAATTTACTAATATCTAATTGTATATCATCTAATGAAAGATTAAAATCATACTTACTATCAATAGCACCTAATACATAAATTTGAAGTATATCGGAATCTGAGAAAGAGAAATAAGAGGAACCATCTTGGCTTCTAGCATCTCCAAAAACTAACTCCCATGTACCATTAGAATCCGGTAATACAGATAAAAATGCTGAACTACCAGAAGTTCCTAATTCATCGTTATCTACTACCTTTGCAATTAATACCCAATCTGATAAATCAGAAGTGTTAATAATCTTCCCAACCTTTGATTCTAGTGGTGGAGCAGAGGATAGTGTTGAATATGTTTTAATTGTATACTTTGCACCATCGTTATCATAGACATCATCTCCAGAATATACTTGAAAGTAGTAAGTTGTATCAGGTTCTAACCTACCAGTTTCAACATAGTGAGAGTAATACTCTCCTTTTTCAGATAAACTATCTCTTAAATCTATAATCTCATCATTCATTTCTGTTTTACTTGTACCATACTTAATATACCCCTCCTCTTTCTTTGATGATCTCCAAGATATAACAGCGTATGTATCTGTAAGATTCGTAATTGTAACAGTATCTTCTCCTGTATCTAAGTCTACAGTACCAGAACTTCCTACTAAACTTTCCCATACAACATCCTGTTTTACAGTATATGTTTTAGGCTGAACTGGAATAACTGGTGTCTGAGGTTGCACAGGTTCCTCGGGTGTTTCTGGCTCAACTGGTACAACAATCTCCTGAGTATTACCTAAATCGACTACACTTGGGAGATACTCTGATAACCATCCTTCTTCAACAGTTTCCATTTGAATATCATTAATTAATTTCCCATCACTATCAAATAATACAGAGTATTTACCTTCTAAAATTCCTCCTTTATCTATACCACTTCTTGCAAATATAATAAGCTCTGTATCATCTGTAGTTTGAAGTAAACTCTTATCATTAATACTTACAAGTGTCGACATAGCCAAAACAAAATTTCCACTAGTAGGAACTTCAGAGGAAGAAGGATATGAACTCTTATCCTTAAACGCTACATATACGATTGCATCATCTGCACCTTCTCCAGTTATAGAACCAAAAACATAACTTGGTGAAATTGGATTCTCAGCTACAGCAGCAGTAGTAAATTTAAATTCAACACTCCCTTTGTTTTTAAATTTTTTACCATCAGAAAGAATTATAAAAGTGTACTCAGTAGACGGTTCTAAACTTTTTAATACAACACTATGGGTAACTCGTTTATCATCTCCGCGGATATCAGTAATTGGACTTTGTTCTGTACCATTGATAACTGTAACTACATAACCATCTGTTTTTTTCTCTGTTACCCAACTTACCGTTAAAGAACTACTCGTAATGTTTGATACCAAAACATTTTTAGGCGTGGCATCTGATCCAGCACTGGCAAAATATTTAATACCTGTATATACAAGAAATACAGTAGCTGGAATACCAAAAAGTAATATTAAAACTAATATCAACTGTCTCTTCTGATGTGGAGTTAAATTCATCTTTCTATGATACAGTGTACCAATATCAATATCAACGATTACTACCTAGATCTCTTCGAAGTTATACCCTCTATAAAGCCAGAAGCAACACCAACAATTGATGTTATCTTTTTTATAGGCACTATAATGGCATCATTCACCTGATATACAGTACCCTTAACAGTCCCAACCATCTCTTCAACATCATTAATTATCCCATTCAATGTCTTTAGAGTCTCTTGTGCATCTACAACGATCTTCTTAGTTTCACTTACAGCATTCTTCGATTCTTTAAGTAACATAGCTAATTGATATAGGACAAAACAAATAAAACCTGTTAATAAAGCAATAATTATCATCCAGAATATACTTGGAATAGTATCCATTTTTTAATTTCTTTAATTTAATATATCTTAATTATGCTTTTAATTACACATAAATGTCAAGCTTAATGGTATAATTACGAATGAATAGATTCTTTATAAAACATAAATTAAGTATTGATGATGTAACTCACCTCTCAGATTCGGACAGTGAGCTAGTTATTAATAACTTAAAATTAAATATAGAAGACTTTGTAGAGATAGAAACATACGAATATATATACTTAGCAGTCATTACTGACATATCAAAAAGCTCTGTAGAAATACAAATTGTTGAAGAGATAGGAAAGAAAGATTCTAAAGAGAGTATAGGATTAACGATTGTACAATCATTAATAGGGAGTAATAAATTTAACTACTTTCTTGAAAAAGCCATAGAGATAGGAGTAAACAAAGTAATCCCTATTGAATCAAAATACTCTACAGTAAATAGAAATAAAGCTATGAAAGAGCTAGGACTATGGAGAAAGATAGTTAAAGATGCAACAGAGCAATCTAGGAACATCTCTCCTACAATTATAGAGAAACCAATTAAACTAAAAGATTTAATTTTAGTTGATACTCCTAATAGAATCTGCCTATCTACAGAGAATACAGACTCAATATCTTTAGAAAAATATTTAGAGAAAATAGATATTACTAAACCAATCGTAGTTGCAATAGGTCCTGAAAAGGGATGGAGTAGTAGTGATATTAAGATATTTAAAGATTTAAATTTCACCTTTGTAAAACTTAAAGGTAATATATTAAGAACTGAGAGTACTGGGTTAGTTATTGGAAGTATAATTAAATACTTAAAAGGAGAAATATAATGGGAAGAAAAAGAATGAGAAGTAATTTCAAAAAACCAAGATACTTTGAAAGTAAAGATGAGGGTAAATACTTTACTAAAGATGATATTTTCATATCTAGAATGGCTAGTATACTTAGAGTTCCTAGAAACAAAGTTCTAGATATTTTTAATCAAAGAGCTCTTACAACTATTAGATTAAACTCTTTGAAAGGAAACCCCAGAGGGACACTACAAAGATTAAAATCAAGAGGATATGAACTTAAGAGTGTTCCTTGGTCACCCTATACATATATTATTACCAATAGAGATAAGGGAGAGATATCTCAAATAGAGGAATATAGAGAGGGTTTATTTTACATACAAGATCTCTCAAGTATATTAGCAACCTTAATACTTGACCCAAAACCAAATGAAAAAATTCTTGATGTTTGTTCTGCACCAGGTAGTAAAACAACACATATCGCTGATTTAACAAAGAACGAGGCCATTATCTTGGCAAATGATATAGAGGTTAGTCGTACTAATTCACTTCGTAATGTAATAGACCAGTTTGGTGCAACTAGTGCAAAGATAACACTAAGTGATGGTAGAGAGTTTGGTAAAAAATATCCTGATTACTTTGATAAAGTACTTTTAGATGCACCTTGTAGTGGAGAAGGCAGAATATATATGAGAGGCCAAAAACCTTTAAGATTTTGGAGTATAAAAAAAGTAAAATCTTCTACTATGTTACAAAGAGAGTTAATAGAATCTGCCTTTAGAACACTAAAAAGCAATGGAACCCTAGTATACTCTACATGTACATTAGAACCAGATGAGAATGAAGGTGTAATAACTTCACTACTAAAAACCCACAAGAATGCGAAGGTTGTTGATATCGATATTATTAACAGTAATGGATTTAAGGATTACAAAAGGCATATTACAAAAGGTATTACCCACTGGAGTGGGAATGAGTATCATCCATCTGTAGAAAAAAGTATTAGAATACTCCCATCATCCGAAATGATGGGCTTCTTTATAGCGAAGATTGTTAAAGAGTAATCTTACTTTTTAACCTCTTCCTTAGGTGTATTTACCTGTTTTATACTAAGTTTTAGCTTTCCGTCTCTTTCCTTAGAAACAAGCTTTACCTTAACATCATCACCCTCTTTAAGATACTTTCTAACATCTTTAACAAACTCATCAGTTATTTCGGACACATGAACAAGACCGGATATTCCTGGAGCTATATCTACAAATGCACCGTACTCCATAATAGTTGCAACTTTACCATCGTATATTTCACCAACTACTGGTACTAATCCAAGTTTTTTAACATATGCTAATGCCTTGTCAATAGACTCTTGTTCCATTGCATAGATATTTACAGCACCATTCTCTTCAACTGATATCTCTGCACCTGTTTTTTCTGTTAACTCTCTAATGTTTTTCCCTCCAGGTCCAATTAATTCTCCTATCTTCTCTACAGGTATTTCTGCTCTAGCGACCTTAGGTGCAAATTGAGAGAGCTCTCCTTTTGGTTGAGAGAGAGTGCTCTCCATAACCTCTAATACCTTCAATCTAGCTATTTTTGATTTCTCAAATGTTTCTTTAACAATATCTAGTGTTAATCCACTCATCTTGTTATCCATTTGTACGGCAGTAATTCCATCCTTAGTACCTGTTACTTTGAAATCCATATCACCATAGAAATCTTCAACACCTTGCATATCTGTAAGAATATGGAAAGTCCCATCTTCTTCTGTTACTAAACCACATGCAATACCACCAACCATCTTTTTAATTGGTACACCCGCAGCCATCAATGCTAATGTTGATCCACAAGCTGATGCCATAGAGCTAGAACCGTTTTCACCCTGTACCTCAGACATAACTAGAATTGTATATGGAAATTCATCTACGGATGGAATAACAGGTATCAATGCTTTTTCTGCTAGCATTCCATGTCCGATTGCTCTCCTACTTGGGGATAGTCTAACTCTTTCTGTATCTCCATATGCAAAAGGTAAATCATTGTAGTAATGCATATACCTCTTCTCTTTCTCTCCTAACATATCATCAACTAATTTTGCATCTTTCAATGTACCCAAAGTTGCAATAGAGAGTACCTGTGTAACACCTCTAGTGAAGAGTGCCGAACCATGAACTCTTGGAAGTAAATCTATTTCTGTTGCCATCTCTCGTATCTCATCAAAAGCTCTTCCATCAACTCTCCGATTTTCCTTTGCAACATATTTTCTCATTGCTTTCTTCAGAAGTTTCTCGTAGCCCTCACTCATCATTAATTTTGAATATTTACCCTCAAAATTCTTAAATACCTCTTCTTTGGTTACCTCATGAATATCTTTGTCACCTTTAAGCAAATTCTCAATCAATCTGTCTCCTAAAAATGATGACATCTCCTCTAACATAGTTTCATCTATCTTAAAAGATACATACTCTTTACTAACCTTATCCAACTTCTTTAAAAATTCATTCTGTGCATCTACCCATTTGTTCATCTCTGCTAAACTCAACTCCATCGCTTTGATAACATCTGACTCTGGAATCTCATAACAACCAGCATCTATCATTGTAAATACTTTTCCATCACCACCCAAAACATAGTTCATCTTGTTACTCTCATCTACATCCTCTAAACTCTTGTAAATTGGCTTTATACTCCCATCAATCATACCCATTCGGACACCAGCAATTGGTCCATCAAATGGTGCATGAGAATTCATTAAAGCAAGAGATGCAGCATTAATTGCTAAAATAACGGGATCGTTCTCTTCATCATATGACATTACTGTCACAATCAAGCTTAAATCATCCCTATAATCATCTGGAAATCTAGATCTAAGTGCTCTATCAATCATTCTTGCTTTAAGTATTGCATCATCACTTGGGAATCTCTCTATCTTTACAAACCTTGAACCACTAATCTTTCCAGAAGCGTAAAACCTCTCTATATACTCAACAGACATTGGGAAGTAATCATTCTCCTGTTTTGCTTTAGAAGTATTTACATTAACCTCTACAACAGTATCACCCATTCTTGCAACAATTGAACTTTCAGATTTTAAGGCAAGCTTTCCTGTTTCAAATGAACACTTCCTACCATCTATCTCAAATTCATAAATTTTTTGATTAAACAACATAAATAAATATATTAAAAATATTAAATATCAAGCTAATTAACTTAGTAGTTATATCAGGATAGGGGAAAAAAAGAAAGTACTTAAAAACCATTTAAATCTTTATCTTCTTTGAGAAAGCATCATATCTCTCAGCTTCGTTCTCTGAAAGATACTGTATTAATCTTCTCCTCTTACCAACCTTCTGAAGTAAACCTCTTCTTGAATGATTATCTTTCTTATGCTCTTTAAGATGTTCACTCAATTTACCAATTTCTTCTGTTAATATGGCAATCTGAACTTCTGGAGAACCAGTATCACCCTCGTGAAGGGCAAAGCTATTTACAATCTTTTGTTTTTCGTCTTTAGATAATGACATATATTCTAGATTATCATCATATATTTGTTTTTACAATAGCACAGTATGATACAAACCCTATTTTATATTATTATAGGATTTATGTCAAACTTTAATTTATCGAGAAACCTTGTAACAGTACAATTCATCTCCCTCGTTACTTTCCACATCGATATCAAGTATTACACCACAATCCTCTCCCTGTTTAACCTCATGTACACTCTCTTTTCCCTTTCTAAGAGATAGAATCTTACCTTCTGCAATTATTTCATCATTACGAACAACATAGCACTTACAATCTCTTTTAAGTATTCCATCCTTAACTCTAGAACCCAATACCTTTGAACCATCAGAAAGTATAAACATCATTTTTATTACAGCATTACCTATCTCTTCTTCAACATGAGAAGGGGTTGATAACATCTCAAGAGCATCTTCTACCTCTTCAACAAGTTTATAGATAATGGAGTATGTTCTAACTAAAACACCACTCTTTTTTGCAATATCTTCAGTTCCCTTCTCTACACCAACCTCAAACCCTAAAAGTATTGCTTTAGATAGTTTAGCCATATCAATATCCCTATTTGTAATATCGCCAACACCCTCTGATACTATTCTAACCGTATATTCATCTTTCTTAACCTTCTCTAATGAGTGTTTTAATGCTTCTAAGGATCCCTGAGATGAACTTTTAACAATAACATTTAAAATTGTATCACCATCTTTCTGCTCTTCATCAAATATTGAACCAAATATATCATCTTCAACAATACTTAAATCCTCCATTGATGCTTCCTCTTTGTACAAAGAAGAGAGTAACTTAGGATCATTCTTTTCTAATATATATACTTCAGAACCTAGAGGTATTAAATTAGATATACCCAATACCTTTCCACCACAACCACATGATAAATCGCAAATATTTTCACCTTCCTCTGATATTATTCCTTTAACCTTCTCAATTACAACTCTCCCATCCTTTTTGTATCCCAACCATGAGCCCTTACATAAATCTCCATTAATTAAAACTAAAGACGATATATTGCCTCTTGTTTTATCCTTAACAGACTCTAATACAAAAGCTCTAGCAGCAACATCTTGAGGTAAAACACCTCTATCTTCTAAACCTTCTACCTCTACAACAAGATTAATTAAATCTAAAAGCTCTGGTATCCCCTTTCCTGTTTTACCAGATACCTCTATAACTGGAATATTTCCACCCATTCCTTCAACTTGAAGACCTTCATTAGTAATATCTCTTTTTATCTTACTAATATTTACATCT
>Ga0209096_1004353_pt1 | contig 11470 bp, 17 predicted proteins | sample AD_UKC034_MetaG_FD_184407 | JGI IMG/M metagenome (GOLD analysis project Ga0209096, IMG submission 184407) | Active sludge microbial communities of municipal wastewater-treating anaerobic digesters from USA - AD_UKC034_MetaG (SPAdes) (version 2) | ecosystem: Engineered > Bioreactor > Anaerobic >...
TCGCGGGAAGATAGAACCCCATCACGAACACGGCGATTGCAATGATGAGCCAATACCCTTTTAGGGCGATCCACCTATCCTCAATTTCAACGATCCCGATCTTCCGTGTGGTTGTCATTGTACACCACCTTGCCATCTTTTTGTTTCTGATAGTATGCTTTCCATAGGTGAACACAAAACTCTGACCAGAGATGCAACATGATAAGGGCAACAATGAAGATTATGATTGATTGAAACCAGTACCGTTCAATGAGAGCCCCCCATATCCCATTTTGAATCATGGTGTACCCATCAATCGCGCGAGTGGTTGACGCATTGAAAAGATCCGGGGGGATCGGGCGGGCGATCATTTTTCTTCCCACCTGTCAGATGCTTTTAGGGTATCCTTCATTACCTCTGTTGTATCATAGAGTTCCCCGATCTCCCATGAGTTCAAGATGAGTTTAGGTTTCAGGAGATCTTCAATCGTTTTAGGTTCCGGGTATTCTTGATACACAAGAATCTGGTGGCGTTCATCGCAGTTATCCAATACACATTTCTCATAAGGGACATAACATCCAGCTTCAGCGTTCAATCGGCAATGCCATTTTTCAGGACGGTAAATATAATCCGTGTTCTTCCTGATCCGGCGATCCCCGCTTGACCAGCTCTGACTGTCCCATATCAGATCGAACCCCATCTTTCGCCTTTGCTGAAGGCACTTCTCAATATACGTGATCACTTTCGCAGATCTTCCTGCACTATTGAAAAGGGATTGAAGCTCTGTAATGCAGATCACGGTTCCATGTTCAAGATCGAACCAATTATCGAAGATCTCTTGAGAGCTCATGTACGTTGACCATGATGCAGTCCCCCACGGCGCACCTTTGAACCGGGTATGGAAGTTTGTAACGATAGGGCGTTTATTCGTGATGTACTCCTGATACGCGAGGTAAACAAGGAAGTTCGTTTTTCCGCAACCACACGGGGAAGCTCTCATTACGCCGGGGTTTCGCTCATCCTCAATCATGCCAAGAATCCCGTAAATCATTTAGATCCGCCCCAGTGTTTTCTTAAGTGGATCCGTTCGTTCCTGTTCCTGCATTGACACTTGGAATGATTGCAACATCTGGATGAGTTCCGCCCGCCCCTGTCCTTTGTAAGATACCATGAGCCGGTTGAGGCGTTCGTTCATCACCGATACGCCGGGGATCAGATACTTCCGTTTATGCAATGCTTCTGCCACACCATCTATGAAGTGACGTTCGATTATTGCGCGGGGGCTTTCAAAAGAGAAAAATCCGTCATTGACGTGGAGTAGCATAGTTCCCGATATGAGATCTTGAGTAAGGACGTTCCCCATTATCTCCCCTTCAATGTTATCCCATTCAAGGCGGGTTTGCTGTTCGCCGTGTTTCTCATCCTCACTGAACGCGGCTTTATGGATCGCGTCAAGAAACTCACGATACTTGTTTCTTTCGGGTTGCTTCCCTGTCTTTGAACCCTGAAGGGCTTGAGTGACCGGCACTGATAGGGAAGTGAGCCCGGCAAGAGGGGGGTTTTCCGCCATGATATCACGCCGTAAGGAGATACACGACAAGCCCCACGATTGCAACGAAACCAAGGACGATTACACCAAGCTTCGCCACATCTTGCCATCCTGTTTGTTCTTTCGGGCGGGTAAGTGTCTTTTCAGAGATCATTGCGCCAGTTTGAGCGATGTAATACGAGGGCATGATCCCTACACGATCCACCTTTGTTTGTGAAACAAGGAAGTGAATCTCTGGCTCGAGGTCAAGGTGTTTCGGCAACCAATAAAGAAGCTTGGGGTATGCGTTGCAAAGTGCGAGGACTTTCTCAAGGGTATCTTCGGTTTCCATCCCCTTGTTGCGTTTTAGTTTGTAAAGCCCCGCCGCGAGATCCGCCGCGTCCTTTGCCCCCCGTATCAAAGGATCAATATTCCGCTTGTCGTTCGCCCCGCGATCTTCCTGCTTCTTGTTGGGATCAACCTTGTCCGTGAGAGGATCGATATCGGGATCCGCCTTCACGGCAAAGTCAGCATCAACAACGCCGGGATCCTCTTTGTTCCCCTCCGTCCCGGTTTTCATGAATCCTTCCTTCCCCTTACGTAGTTCCGCGATAAGTTTGTACTTCCCGTTGATCTCGTAAATCAGGTTAGGGGCAACATCAAGAAGATCCCCCATCGGGACTGAATCACGGATATCATAATTGATCTCATAGATATGCCCCTTCAGGATGAACGGCTTAATGTCGGGGGAGATCATGAAGGCAAGTTTTGTTTTCTCCCCAAGCCCGAAGAATTCTGAATGAACCGTTGCCGTTATGTACCGTTGCCCCTTATCGGGAACTTCCGCCGTCATGATGTGATGGAAGTTATCAAAGATCCTGATCCGGTACACTACAGAGCCCGTTTTTCCGAATACCATGTCCTAATCACGTTCCCTTTCTGATCGAAAGTTTCTGTTCAAGATAATTCAAGGCGTTTGCCCCCGCATCCTTCCCTTTGAAATTAGACACCCTGACAAAGCGGGGATCCCCATTCTTCATTACGCCTTCCTTTTCTTTTATGATGATGTTTTTTCCCTGTTCGATAACCACATACTCTGTTTTCATAGTGTTACCTCATCCGCCGGGGGGTAAAGAAGAACATCAGCAACGGAATGATGAACAACGCCCCATATATCAGGAAGGGCAGATGCCATACGTCAGTTATGATGCTTTCACTTTTCGAAATGAACGTTGCGAGGGCATACAAGGAAACGAACGAGGCGATCCAGTAGAACCATTTTGAAAGAGCCCGCCCCGCCCATATCAGGAGTATGATAATAATGAGATATATCCAGTCGTTCACTACATCCATGAACGTTCCATAAGAGGAAGTATCCCGAAGCGTTTTTGTTGTGTTCGTCCCCGTATCGGTTGCCGTGTAAAGGTTGAAGGTATGCGTTTCATTTGATGGGAGATCGGATAGGGTGAACTCTGTTGATAGCGGATCGAACAGGCGGATCCAATATCCATCAATGCTCGCGTTCGTAATCGTAAGCCCCGGATCCCATTCCCACGTTATATGAGATTGAGATCTTTCTTTCACGGAGATGTTGATCGTTGCCGCTGCCGGGGCAACCGCGAGGATTGCCAAGATAACCAGAATAAAGAGAAGTCGTTTCATGTTACCCCCTCACGCTATCTCATAAAACCCGGTCACCCTGACCGTGATCCTTTTCCCATCCGTTCCTGCATTGAAGTTCAGGAACTTGATCTTGTCATCGGATTCTGAAAGGTAAGCCATCAAAGCCCCATACGTGGATCCCCCTGAACCGTAAATCTCATACGCCGAAAATGGGTTGAACACGTTTGATCCTGCTTCGGCAACCGGGAGAGTTATAGTAAGCCCCGCCGCACCGTTGCTATCTGGACTATCTATGTTGACTTCAAAATAGACGGTTTTCCCGATCACGGTGTACCGGGCGGTTGTTGAAATGCTTGCAGGGGTTGCCGTTGTCCATACGAGTGTTGGCGACCATGCCGTCCAAGGCACATACGGGATAGCGTCCCCCATAGTGGTTACGTTTGAAACGTTCGTAACCCGTTTTCCCCCGGCGTTTGTGTCGGCAAGCATCATGTTAGTACCGTTCACCCATAGGTACTTTGTTTCATCGAAGGATGAGGGTTCACCCGGATCCCCTTTGTCCCCTTTCAAGCCCGGCGTTCCGTTGACACCGGGGGTTCCGTTCACACCCTGTTCTCCTTGAGCCCCGGCAGGGATAAAGAAGTTCAGGAGTGCATCCTGTACCGTCCCGATGTTCGTAACCGATGCCGGGGATCCTGCTGATAGTGTGAATGTCCCGTTCACATCTATTGTGGCGGGGGTTCCATCAGATCCCGGTAAGCCCGGTGTCCCGTTCACCCCCTGATCGCCCGTGTCCCCTTTGTCCCCTTTCAAGCCCGGCGTTCCGTTGACACCGGGGGTTCCGTTCACACCCTGTTCTCCTTGAGCCCCGCGCGGGATCACAAAGTCAAGAAGAACGGCATAAAGGGATCCCACGTTTGTAACGGATGCCGATGTTTCGGGATCCCCGGTAAAGGTTCCGTTCACGCTGATTGAAGCGTTTAGGTAAGTATTATTCACAATGTAAGTGTTATTCCCGGCTCCCCCGCCTTCAGCATACTGTTTTATCTCTTCGATAGTGACGGCATAAACCGGGATCATGGTCATCATTACGGTAATTAGTACGGCGAAAAGTTTCTTCATTATTAATTACCTCGCAACATCGCAAGTCCGATTAGGGTAAGCGTTGATAGACACGGGATCGCAACAATAGCCCAAAGCCAAAATGGGACAAAGGCGTTTTGAGTGAGCCCCAATACTTGAGCGATGAGATCAAAGAATGAGTAGAACGCACCAAGCGGGTTTACCCCTGATGGATCCCCGGCGATCCCTTGAGATCCAGAGAAGAACGAGCTTGAGTTATCTACCATCGCCGTGTTGCTGAATCCTTCAATGATGAACCCGACAGTATCGGATCCTACCCCCCCGTGTCTTACCTGATCGTTGATGTTTGTTCCCGCGAGGATCGACCTCACATTCGTTGTGAAAAGTTCGTCCCCATCTTTCGTTACGGTTAGTGTTGATATGTAATCTGGGGTATTGGAAAGCTGTTGCGAAACAACTTCTTGAAGTTCCGTTGTTATGGTTGATGAGCCCGAAGTGTCTTGAGCCTGATCATATGCAAAGAAGTAATCATCCCCATTATCAAACACGCCAAGATATAGCGGGAACTTCTTGATGTGAACCCCGTCAGTATCAAAGACCACTTTAAGATCGGAACCTGAATACCCCGATATGAACCGGGGGTAAACATAGAACGATCCGCCTGCGTTGTCATTGTTGACCGTCACGGAGATCGTATATGTCCCGTTTTCTGACTGAACATTCCGCGCCGCAACCACTGACGGATTGAGATCCGGGTTTATCCCAGACAGGATGGGGGTTGATGTAAGCGTGAGCCCTGTTCCTTGGATGAGTGTCCATGTCCCACTCACAATTGTTGTAACATTTGAGTTGATCTGTTCCGAAGTTGTGAAGTCGATCTCGTTTATCACGGTTCCTATCGCCGTATTCGCCCCTTCAATATACCCTGAAGCTGAACCTATCCCGAAACCCCCCACAACCTGACCGGGGATAGCTGAAGCTGAATCGGAAACCCCGCTGAAGGTTGAGAGTTCAAGCTGACCGGCATACGCCATATTGAAGATCCCTGTTATCGCCGTAACGATAGCAAAAAAGATTAGGATCCTTTGGAAGAGTTGTTCCCTCGCAAGCTGCGCCATCTTTCACTCCTTACTTAAAGAAGATGTACGCGAACACGATCCACATGAACGCCGCGATGATCCAGACAATGCTTATGAAATTGAAAGCACATGCGAGGATGATCGCAAAGATACCCCCGGCGTTCGCCCCAATACCAGATACGAACCCCGCGCCGGGGTGCATCATTCCCGGACCGAGCCCCCCGATTAGACACCCCAAGCACACTATGAGTGCTGCCATAAGGATATCAAGTTCCGCGTTGCTCGCGCCCATCTGAACAAAGCCATCCATCACGGGTTTCCAAAAGCCCGTTCTGTTTGAGGTTTCGTGAGGGGTCCCGTAAGGGGTGGGTGTGGGGGTTGCGGCGGTTGTCCGGGTTGTGATCGCCGTGATCGGGATCATATCAACAAAGATCACGTGATTCTCTGTTGTAGTGGTGTACGTACCTGATGTCCCTTTGTAATTCGGATGAGTTACCGAATATGACACTTCCGTTGTATTTGGAACGAGATTGAAAGATCCTGTTCCATATTTCCCTGTCGTGAGTGATCGCCTCATCAGGGTACTGTTTGATGGATCGGTATATTCGATCTTCACGGTTGCCCCCGATATCGGCGCGAGGCTTTCATCTTCTTGTGTCATGAATCCAAGAAGGATATTCCCCCCGCCAGCTTCCGCCGTTGAAATGAGGGTTAGGACTATCGGGGCGAAACATGTTTCCCCCGCGCTTCCGATATATCCGGTTTCAAGATCAAATGAATCCGTGGTGTAGCCGGATGCAACCCCGTAAATCTTGTATCGGCTATATCCCGATAGGGTTATCGTTGATTTCCCTGAAGTGCTTGTCGTGTTAGTCCATGCGCCGGTATTCTGGTTGTAAACCGCAATAGTGGATCCCGCGATCAAATTCCCTTGTAGGTTCTCAATCTGGATCACTTGAAAACACGCGGAAGATCCCCCTACGGTTAGGTTTGCCTCAAGAAGCTGCCATGAACCCCCGGATGTTTGAACATCTGCATGGATCGTGTACTCCCCGGCGTTCTCAAGGGTTCCGGTTACGGGATTCGGGGCAGTTGCCCCCATATCAACAGAGTAAGATGTTGTGGTTTCATCCCATCCGTACCAAGTACCCCCTGATAGTTGCATATCATACGGGCGGGATTTATTCCCCCCGACATATAGGTTATCAAGCCATGCGTTCCCTTCAATCCCTTCGGCGTAATACTTGATACGGATTAGATCAGAGAGATCGAGATCGGTCACTGAATAAATGCGGGGATGAAATTCCGCACCAGTATTTACCGATTCATTATCAAGGATAAGCTGGTACGTGTTTAGATCAGCGGTTGTGTATAGGATCGTTCCGTTCCACCACGTCCCGGTGTAATCTTTAGCACAAACTTGTAATGGGGGCTGATTAGGGAATTCTTCAGAGATTATATCCACATTATTGACAGTTGATTCATTCCAATAAACGTAATGATTCCCGTTCGTCAGGTAAACCATTGATGCCCATGATTCATTAGTATCTTCCATTTGTTTATAGAACGTCAGAGAGGTAAGTCCGGAAGTTGCATCCCTGACCAAAGAGTACAGGGAGTAGAAAGAATATCGATAAAACCCGGCGAACCCGTAATCAGTTACCCCTGACGTTAGACCACATGCCCCCGGCGCGGCATGACACCTTCCATTCATCCAAGCATTATATGAACGGTTTCCAAAAAGCCCGATCTTGGGATTCGTTGAATTTGTCATGTAAGTGCTTGCTGCTGAACCGGAGTTCAGTGTCCCCATACCTACATCAAATTCTTCACTATCCTCATATGTGATGTTAAGCATTTGAGTTCCGGAATAATCGGATAGATCCCAATCAACGGAATCGGGGAAGAACGACATTGCGAGGTAGATCGATCCCCCAGTGACATAAGTATTGTAAGCGATTCTGCCTGATCCGATCCGGTCAGAGCCGATGTACAATTCAACGGCGCGGGAATCTGCTTCAGAGTAAGGGGTAGTACTTGACATGTTCCTAAAATCAGAATCGGACGGACCGCAATATGTCCCGTAAGTGCCTCTCCCACTCCCGATATTCCCCTTAAAAGTAAACCATCCAACGTGTTTTAGATTCGTGTTATAGAGGATGGAATCTATGACCATATAATCCGTTCCGGCACACCCGCCGGAGATAAGATTAACATCATCATATCCGTACCAAACGGTGTTTCCTACTCCCCCATTCCCAAGTTCTTGTGTTATTGCACCGACCGGAACGGCAACGGCGATCAATGCGATCATACATATCAGTACCTTCATTGAATCCATGTTCAGATCACTCCGTAAATCCAAAGGACATTGTTCACAACCGGCAGGATCGTGAATCCCGCAAAGGTTGCCGGGGCAATGTACCCCTTGCTCATGAATCTCTCTCCGAGATAAGCGAGGACCCCCACAAGGATAAGGGCGATTATCTTCATGGGTATCAGGGGCTTATCAACCATGAATGGATTGAGTTCTTGAGCCCCTATGCTGATTGCGTACGTTGTGGTTGCAACGTCAAGGAACGAAAGGGCGATCGCCGCGAGAAACGCGAGAGTAATTAGAAACCTGTTTTTAGAAAACTGATCAGCACACCCCATTAACAACCCTCTGACATTGATAGTCAGAAAGTTATTAACCCGGATGTATGATAAAGATTGCCCGTTAAAACCGGATGATGATCAGGCGGCAGGGGGAACAGGCAGAAACCCCCCGCCACTGATTTAGAAACCAGATCGCCGTATGCCGCAAAAAGCGGGGTAGTTGGTTCACTCTGCCCCTTTAGACTTTGCAGCCCAAAGGAACCCGAAGAGAACAACGACAAGCCCAAGCACGAACAGGATCGGGAAGATCGTCTGCGACGTGGTATCCCACGTAGAAGTGTTGGTGCTGAAGAAGATCGGCGCGGCAACCATGCCGATCCCGATGCTGACCGCGATAAGTGCGCCGGTAATCTCAAGGGCTTTTGCCATCATATTGTGGGCGTGAGCCTTGACACGTTCAAACATTAAGATCACCTCACCGGACTGTTTGCAATACAGTATTAAGAAAAGGGGGAACTTAAATCTGTCGCACAATTACAGTTTGATAACTGTCCCGCGCGAACAGGATCCTTATGATGCCCTTGAGCATCAGGATAAACACCACGACCATAAGGGCAAGCAACGCCGCGCCGATCGTGGGTTCCGCCGTGATCGCAGCAAGGCGTATAAACCACGTTGCCGCGAGGCAGGCGAACACGAAAACGATATCGAAGATCCCGGCGGCTTTCCCGTAAGGGGTAAGCTGTCGATTCTCCCATTCGTCCTTTGAGATCTCCGCTTCCTTCATACCCTGTTGGGCAATTTCATTGTTGATAAAATCCATTGTTGACCGTCCTTTAGAATACGGGTTCGTATCCCGCCTTTGCTGACTGGATCACTCTGATAACGAACGCGGCAAGGGCAATGAACATCATGAACCCCCACATCAAGAGGGAATACTCATCCCATCCGGTAGTGCTTACATCCAGATATAGGGGGTATGCAATCTGACCGTAAAGGATTATGAAGAACATTATCCCAAGAATTGTTTCAATAGCCCATGCGAGGAAATGAGCCTTCGCCGGGAGATTCAACGCCGCAACTTCGGCGCGCGCCATACATCGGGCAGTTTGATCCGCCTCATTGATTTTTGTGATCGCCTTCATGGTTCACCTTCAAGGATTGATTAACGGGGATAGGTCATAAAGCCTATCCCGTGATCTCCTGTTCTCTCATTTGAGAAAGCCTTCCCTTGTCGATCTGTTCTGCCCGTTCCCGTTCGACCTTCGCTTGTGCGTAATGCTGACGGCGTTGCTCGTTACGCTGTTGCCTTCTCATCTCCTGTTCCTGTTCCCGCCTCGCGGCTTGTTCGCGGGCATGTGCTTCTTGAGCGAGCTTGGCGCGTGTCCGTTCTCGTTCAACCGCTTCACGGTCCTGTTCTGCCTGTCTTTGCCTTTCGGCAGTTTCTCTTTGCCGTTCCCGGATCGCTTCCTGTTCCGCGCGTTTCGTGACCTGTTCCTTTTCGGCACGTTCCTTTTCGGCAAGCTCTTTTAGTTTCTCGCGGCGTTCCCCGGCAAGAACTCTTCTCTGTCGTTCCCGGAAGAACTCTTCCTCTTTCCGTTTCTGTTCCCTGAATCGTGCTTTATCAGCTTCGGAAGCTTTCAAGAACTCTCGTTCTTTTCGATCCTCTTCAAGTCTTTTCTTGGTTTTCTCTTGAGCCCGCCTTGTAAGCCATGAGGTAACACCAGCTCCCGCCCCACGATGACGGGGGTATGATCCGCGATAAAACGGGGCGTTCCGGTATGCTCTGCCACGGCGGGTATATCGCCGCATTGGGATTGAACGCCGCCGGGGTAATGTGCGGGGTTGTACCGGGGGGCGAACTACCGGGGGGTGTGCCACTTGACGGGATCCCACAACAGTAACTGAATACCCCCCGCCTTCAATCTTCTTTGACCGGACGGTTGATCCTTGACGGTGCAACTCTTTGATCAATCGCCGCTTGGCATGCCCATCAGTGGCGAAAAATGATCCGTCAGGGTTTTCAGTGATACCTGGCCAATTAAATGTTCTTGCCATTCACGCGCGCTCTTCAAAAATGAATGGTAGGTAAAGCATGATAAAATAATCGGTAACGAAAAGGGGGGTGGAGAAACCCCCTTGTGCCAAAAGGTTCCACTGATCGGAAACCGTGTCCTTCCCCGGTTCCCAAAAAGACAATGGGGGGTTTAGGAATAAAATCTTTCGTATGCTCCAACAGGAACGATATCCGCCGGGGTTACGAGAGGTTCGGGGAACACTTTCGGGATCGCCACGATCTCAAAAGCGTATTTGTTATCAGATTGTAACGGTTCGTCCCTTGATTCCCATTGATGGGTATCAATATTATAATGGGTTATGTTACACTCGTATCCGTCCCACTGATACCAATTCCCCGGCAACCATTGAGAGGGATCAATGTAAACGGCTTTCCTGTTTGTGAGTGTTGACCAGTATCGGGTATCAACGATCACGTCAGGGTTGCAATTAAGATCCTCTTCCCGCCAATCGTGCCAGTGTGCATACTCGCGCGAAAACCCGGCAAGGGTTGAAAAATCATAGACCTTCCCCATATAGATCGTATCCCCTTGTTTGACTGTTGGGGAGAGGGGATCGTTGATAGGGGTGATGTTCATCGAATAAGTGAGTTCCGCTGATGCTGAACTTATGAGCCATGCACACCCCACCATGAGAGCGATCCCGATCAGGATGATCTTAATGAGGTTCTTTGAGATCATCCATACACCCGCCCGTTGACAACAAGGATCGTTAGGATGCCCGCCAAAGCCATAAGGAACATGATTGCTGCCACGATCATATCTTGAAAGTAGTTTGCCTTTGATCCCATCCCGAATACCCCAAGGAACCCCGTTCACGGGCGTTCTCTACTTCTTTATCATCGGCAAGCCTCATCCGTGTTGCGCCGGGGCAACATTCAAAGTTCCGGTTCGTGGTAACCCCTGATCGCAAACAGTGATTGCATGACCACCTAAACCATACCGTCATGCGAGCCCGCCTTCCCTGATAATCTGCCTTACCCGTTTCGGGGCAACGTGCAACGTGCGTGAGGTATGGGCAATAAAGGGACACCCCTGATAAAAGGATAGCACTTCCTCATCGCTCACGGTTTTCACATGCTTTGCATATTCCCGATATTCCCGCTTCCGCCTCATACATCAATCTCGCAGTAGTAATCCATGAATCTCATAAGAATCTCTTCTTGATCCTCATGTGTTGCGATGCCCCTTTGTTTGAGAACATTTCCCATATCACTGAAAGCCCGTTCCTCGCCCGCGTCATCAAGCCGGTTATCTTTCATCAACTCAAAATAAGCAACGTATCTTTTCCATATCTCAACCGTTGCTTCCGTGGCGATCTTCTCATCGGTGATCCCATACGTGGCAAGAAGCGCGTTGCACTTATCCCGGTAGATCATCAAAGCAATCTTTACCTTCTCATCCTTCCCGCCGCGACTGAAGCGGGCAAGGAGTTTTGATCCTTTGCCCGTCACTTCCTTCTTGAGTTTCCCAAGTGAGGTTGTCATTTTTCACATCCTTTTATT
>Ga0209096_1004365_pt1 | contig 11447 bp, 7 predicted proteins | sample AD_UKC034_MetaG_FD_184407 | JGI IMG/M metagenome (GOLD analysis project Ga0209096, IMG submission 184407) | Active sludge microbial communities of municipal wastewater-treating anaerobic digesters from USA - AD_UKC034_MetaG (SPAdes) (version 2) | ecosystem: Engineered > Bioreactor > Anaerobic >...
CGCCGAGGGTCTTGAGCTCGCCCAGCTGCGCCTCGTCGTTGGCATCGTAGATCGAGCCCGGGCGCAGGCCGTCGCCGAGGCTGAAGGCCACGTCGTAGGCCTTCATGATCTCGCAGATGTCCTCGAAATGGGTGTAGAGGAAGCTCTCCTTGTGATGCGCCAGGCACCACTTGGCCATGATCGAGCCGCCGCGGCTGACGATGCCGGTCATGCGGTTGGCGGTCAGCGGCACGTAGCGCAGCAGCACGCCGGCGTGGATGGTGAAGTAGTCCACGCCCTGCTCGGCCTGTTCGATCAGGGTGTCGCGGAAGATCTCCCAGGTGAGGTCCTCGGCCTTGCCGTTGACCTTCTCCAGGGCCTGGTAGATGGGCACCGTGCCGATCGGCACCGGCGAGTTGCGGATGATCCACTCGCGGGTCTCGTGGATGTTCTTGCCGGTGGACAGGTCCATCACCGTGTCGCCGCCCCAGCGGATCGACCAGGTCATCTTGTCGACCTCTTCGGCGATGCTGGAGGTGACCGCCGAGTTGCCGATGTTGGCGTTGATCTTGGTGAGGAAGTTGCGGCCGATGATCATCGGCTCGCTCTCGGGGTGGTTGATGTTGTTCGGGATGATGGCGCGGCCGCGGGCGATCTCGTCGCGCACGAACTCGGGGGTGATCGTCGCCGGCAGGCTGGCGCCGAAGTTCTGGCCCGGGTGCTGGCGCAGCATCATGTCGGCCATCTTCTGGCCCTTGAGGCCGCCGCTGGCGCGCAGCGAGGCGATGTACTGCTCGCGGTTGAGGTTCTCGCGGATGGCGACGTATTCCATCTCGGGGGTGATGATGCCGCGGCGGGCGTAGTGCATCTGCGTGACATTGGCGCCGGCCTTGGCGCGGCGCGGCTTGCGGTGCAGGCCGGGGAAGCGCAGCTCGTCCAGGCTCTCGTCGGCGGCGCGCTGGCGGCCGAATTCGGACGAAAGATCGGGCAGCAGCTCGGTGTCGGCGCGCTCCTCGATCCACTGCTGGCGCAGCGCGGGCAGGCCGGAGCGGATGTCGATCTTCGCCGCCGGGTCGGAGTAGGGGCCCGAACAGTCGTAGACGAAGATCGGCGGGTTCTGCTCGGCGCCGAAGGAGGCCGGGGTGTCGGCCTGCGAGATCTCGCGCATCGGCACGCGGATGTCCGGGCGCGAGCCCTCGACGTAGATCTTGCGCGAGTTGGGCAGCGGGGCGATCGCGGCCTCGTCGACGTGGGCCTTGGCGGCGATGAATTTTTCGTTGGCGTTCATGCTGTCTCCTGGGGAAGTTCGTGGTGTTTGTGGTTCAGTTCGGGGTCGCGCCAGCCGCCTTTCCGCGACCAATGCGAGCATTCACATGTAGGAGCGGCGGCAGCCGCGAACCCCGGCCCGTGACCCCCGCCCTGCCCCGGCCCGAGCTCACCGCTTCCACAGCGCGTGGAAGTGATGCACCGGTCCATGGCCACTGCCGACCGCGAGCTCGCCCGAGTGCGCGATCGCGCCCAGCAGCCACTGGCGCGCATGGCGCACCGCGGTCTCGACCGGGCGGAACTGGCCTTCGGCCTGCGGCAGCAGCGCGGCGATCGCCGAGCTGAGCGTGCAGCCGGTGCCATGCGTGTTCCTGGTGTCGATGCGCTGCGCTGGCAGCTCGACCATGCGGTCGCCGTCGAAGAGCAGGTCGACCAGGTCATTGCCGGGCAGGTGGCCGCCCTTCAGCAGCACCCAGCGCTCGGAGGCCAGCGGCAGCAACTCGCGCAGGCGCTCGGCGGCGCGGTACATCTCCTTGACCGTGTCGGGCGCGCGCTGCTCGAGCAGCACGCCGGCCTCGGGCAGGTTGGGGGTGATCAGGAAGGCCTGCGGGAACAGCGCCTCGCGCATCGCCGAGATCGCGCTCTTCGCCAGCAGGCTGTCGCCGCTCTTGGCCACCATGACCGGGTCGAGCACCACATTCGCCGCCCGCCAGTGCGCCAGGCGCTCGGCCACCGTGGTGGTGACCTCGGCGCTGCCGAGCATGCCGATCTTGGTGGCGTGGATGGAGACGTCGGCGAACAGGGTGTCGATCTGCAGGCGCAGGAAGTCGGTGGGCGGCACATGCACGCCGGTGACCGCCTGCGTGTTCTGCGCGGTGAGCGCGGCGACCACGCCGCAGCCGTAGGCGCCGAGCGCGGAAAAGGCCTTGAGGTCGGCGAACACGCCGGCGCCACCGGACGGGTCGACGCCGGCGATGGTGACCACGTTGGGGATGTGGGAGGACGTCCCGGAAGAGCGGGACGAGGCGCTGCCGGAGGCAGCGGAGCTTGCGGACGAACTCATGAAGGACGTTTCCCTACGCCGGTGCGAGCCGGATCAGGTTCCAAGGGTGTTTCTCAGCCCGTGCGCGGCGGGCACCCCCAACGAGAGCGAAGGAAGATACTGCATGCACTTTAGCGTGGCAAGCCGCTCAAGATCCCGCCCTCGTGGTCGTTTAGCAGGATGGAACGCCACGCCATGCCGACGCCGATGAAAAACCCGCGCCCTCTCCTCCTAGCCCTGCTGCTCGCCCACTTCGCCGGCGCGGCCTGCGCCGCCGACTGGCAGCTCGTGCTCAGCGACCGCGACCGCCGCATCGAGATCGATCGCGCCAGCATCCTGCGCTCGGACGCTGGCACCAAGGTCTCCTGGGGGCGGGTGGTGCTGACCTCGGAGGAGGCGCAGCGCTCCGGCTACGCCATGATCAAGGCGCTCAACCGTTACGACTGCCGCAACCGCACGTTCGCCACGGTCAAGCGGGTATATGTCGATGCCGAGGACAACATCGTGCGCGAGGAGCCGGTGTCGGCCGAGGCGCCGATCGCGGTGGCGCGCAACACCGTGGATGAGCGCATGTGGCGCGAGGTGTGCGATCCGCCCTCGGCGGTCGAGCTGCAGAAGCTGGCGGCCGAGGCCGCCCGGGTCGCGAGCGAACAGCCGGCAGCTCCAGGCGTCGCGCCACCCCAGGCCTCCGCTGCCGCAACCCCCGCTGCCGTCCCCCCCGCGGTGCCGGTCCAGGTCCCCGCCGCGGCTGCGCAGCCGCCGGTGCCGAAGCCTGCGGAGTCGGCGCGCGCGCAGTCGGGCAGCGTACGCCAGCCGGGCGAGGAGTCCGTCTCCGCCGAGGTGGTGCGTACGGCGGGCGGAGGTGGCGAGCCTGCCGCGGCGACCCCCGCCCTCGAGACCCACGTCGAGATTCCGGCCAAGTTCCTGCCCGGCGGGCAGGGCGCCGCGGAGCCCGAGAGTCCGCGCAAGTCCATCCTGCCGCCGCTGCCCAGGCTGTCGGCGACGGCCGCGCCCGAACCGAAGGCTCCGCCGGCCACCAAGCCCGCCGTGCGCGAGTCGCCACGAGCGCAGGCGGGCGGCCCGCCCGCTCCGCAAGCGCCCGCGCCGACGCGATCGGCAGCGGCGCCGGAGCGGCGGGTCGTGCCGGAGGCGGAGAAAACGCCTGCGTCGGTGCGGGCCGAGGTGTCGCCCGCGCGTGCTCGGCCCCGTCCGCAGCGCGCGGAGAGTGCGCCGCCGGAGCGTCCCGTCGTGCGCGAGAAGCCGCTCGTGGCCAGGGCCGAGCCTGCCACGCCGGCACGACCGACGTCGCCCGGCGCGCGCGCCCTCGCGCCGAAGCGCGCCGCGGTGTCGGAGCCATCGGATTCGCCAGCCGCGACGCCTGCGTCCGCCCGCGCGGAGGCCTTGCGCGCGGCCGGCATCGAGCTCACCCGCCTCGCCGTGGGCATGCCCGAGTGGAGCTACGAGGGCGAGACCGGTCCGGACAACTGGGGCCGGATGCGTCCCGAGTGGCGGATCTGCGAGGAGGGTTTGCGCCAGTCGCCGATCGATTTGCGCGATGGCATCGCCGTCGATCTCGCCCCGGTGCAGTTCGACTACCGTCGCACGGGCTTCCGCATCCGCGACACCGGCAACACCCTGCAGGTCGAGGTCGGCGAGGGCATGGGCATCACCGTGCGCGGGGTGCGCTACGCGCTCGAGCGCTTCACCCTGCACCGGCCCTCGCAGGACCGCGTCGGCGGCATGGCGCACGACATGGCGCTCTACCTGCAGCATCGCGCCGAGGACGGCCGCATGGCGATCCTGTCGCTGCTGCTGTCGGCCGGCGGCGAGGCCAACCCGGCGCTGCAGACACTGTGGAACAACCTGCCGCTCGACCGCGGGCGCGAGTTCACCCCCGACGCCGTGCTCGACCTGCCGGCGCTGCTGCCGGCCGAGCCGGGGCATTACCTCTACACCGGCTCGCTGCCGATGCCGCCCTGCACCGAGGACGTGCTGTGGGTGGTGATGAAGCAGCCGGTGGCCATCTCCGCCGACCAGCTCGACGTCTTCGCCCGCCTGTATCCGCGCAACGGTCGGCCGATCCAGCCGACCAACGGGCGGCCGCTGCTCGAGTCGCGCTGAGCTCCCGGCCTTGCATCAGGCCGCGCTCGTCTGCGGATCGGGCGCGGGCCGTGCGCAGGGTCATCGCACGAACGGGCACCCCGCCTCGAGCCACGCTTTCACGGCGTTCTCGTGCGACCGCCCCGGGGCTGTGCCTGGGTGACCATGGTCACACGGGCGAGGCGCTACACTAGCGGCCTCGCCCCGCGTCTGCGCCTTGTCGCCAGGGGCGCTCCCGATCGCCGTGAGATTTCCATGCGTTTCCGCTCCCTCCCCTCCGTGCTGGCCGGCCTGTCCGTGCTGGCCGCCTGTTCCGCGCCCGCGCCCCACACCCCGCCGCCGCCTGCGGTCCTCGTCCGCAGTGTTGACGCTGCCAGCGCCCCGCCGGCGGCGCAGGTCTATGCCGGCGAGGTGAGGGCGCGCATCGAGTCGGATCTGGGTTTCCGCATCGGCGGCAAGCTGGTCGAGCGCCTCGTCGATGTCGGTGCCGAGGTTGCCGCCGGTGCGCCGCTGGCGCTGCTCGACGCGCAGGACGTGCGCCTGGCGCTGGCCTCGGCGCAGGCGGCGGCCGCGGCGGCCGAGTCCGACCTCGCGCTCGCACGCAGCGAGTTCGCCCGCGCGCGCGAGTTGCAGGCGCGCAACTTCATCTCGTCTTCGTCGCTCGACGCCCGCCGCACCGCGCTGCAGGCCGCCGAGGCGCGCCTGCGCCAGGCGCGTGCGCAGGCCGAGGTCGCCGCCAACCAGGCCGGCTACGCCCGCCTCGAGGCACCCGCCGCCGGCGTGGTCACCGCGGTGCTCGCCGAGCCGGGGCAGGTGGTGGGGGCGGGCCAGGCGGTGCTGCGCCTCGCTCGTCCCGACGAGCGCGAGGTACTGATCCACGTGCCCGAGGGGCGCGCCGCCGGCCTCGTGCCGGGCAGTGCCGCGCAGGTGCGGCCGTGGGCCGCGCCCGAACGCGAGTACGCCGGCCGCGTGCGCGAGGTCGCACCGGCGGCCGACGCCGCCACCCGCACCCACGCGGTGCGTGTCGCGGTGCCCGGGGCGGACACGGCGCTCGCGCTCGGCGCCAGCGCGAGCGTGGCCTTCGCCGCGGCGCAGGCCGAGGCCCCCGGCGTGCTGTTGCCCTTGCCCGCGGTGACGCGGCAGCCGGGCCAGGCCGACGCCGGCACGGTGTGGGTGGTGGGCGAGGACGCCGCCGTGAAGCCGCTGGCGGTCGAACTCGGCGCCTGGCGCGAGGACGGCGTGGTGGTGCGCGCTGGCCTGCCCGCACAGGCCCGCGTGGTGGTGGCCGGGGTGCACAAGCTGATCGAGGGCATGCGCGTGCGTGCCGTCGAGGAAGGCGCGCCGGTGCTGCTGGACGTGCGGCGATGAGCGCTCGTGGCGAGGGACCGATCGGCGGCGGGCGTTTCAATCTGTCGGAATGGGGGCTGACCCACCGCTCCCTGGTGCTGTACTTCCTCATCGTCTGCACCTTGATCGGGCTGTTCTCCTACACCCGGCTCGGCCAGTCCGAGGATCCGCCCTTCACCTTCAAGGTCATGGTGGTGCGCGCCGAGTGGCCGGGGGCGAGCGCACGCGAGATCGGGGAGCAGGTCACCGACAAGATCGAGAAGAAGCTGCAGGAGATCGCCCAGGCCGACGTCATCCGCAGCTACTCCAAGCCCGGCGAGGCGATGGTCTTCTTCGTCGTCAAGGACGCTACGCGCTCGCGCGACATCCCCGACATCTGGTACCAGGCGCGCAAGAAGATCGGCGACATCGCCCACACCTTCCCGACCGGGGTGCGCGGGCCGTATTTCAACGACGAGTTCGGCGACACCTACGGCAACCTCTTCGCCCTGCTCGGCGAGGGGGTGAGCCACGCCGAACTCAAGCGCCACGCCGAGGCGATCCGCGGCGAACTGCTGCGCGTGAAGGACGTGGCCAAGGTGAGCTTCTTCGCCGAGCAGCCGCAGCGCGTGTTCGTGGAGATCTCCAACACCCGTCTCGCCACCCTGGGCGTGCGCCTGGACGACATCGTCGCCGCGCTCGCCCGCCAGAACGCGGAGACCGGCGCCGGCTTCTTCGAGACCGGCGACGAGCGCATCTGGCTGCGCCCGTCGGGCCAGTTCGAGGACCTCGACGCGATCCGTGCCACGGTGATCCGCGCCGGCGGGCGCAGCCTGCGCCTGGGCGACATCGCCGAGGTGCGCCGCGGCTACGCCGAGCCACCGGCCGAGCGCCTGCGCTACATGGGGCAGGAGGCGCTCGGTATCGGCGTGTCGATGCGCAGCGGCGGCGACATCGTCGCGCTCGGCCGCCAGCTCGATGCGGCGGTGGAGAAGATCGACGCGCAACTGCCGGCCGGCATTCGCCTGGAGCGCGTGGCCGACCAGCCGCGCGCCGTGACGCGGGCGGTCAACGAGTTCGTCAAGGTGCTCGCCGAGGCGGTGCTCATCGTCATGGCGGTGAGCCTGCTGTCGCTGGGCTTCCGCACCGGCGTGGTGGTGCTGGTGATCATCCCGGTGGTGCTGGCGATCACCTTCATGTTCATGCACCTGCTCGACATCGGCCTGCACAAGATCTCGCTCGGCGCGCTGATCATCGCGCTCGGCCTGCTGGTGGACGACGCGATCATCGCGGTCGAGATGATGGCGAGCAAGATGGAGCAGGGCTGGGGTCGGGTGCGTGCGGCGAGCTACGCGTGGACCTCGACGGCGATGCCGATGCTCTCGGGCACCCTGGTGACCGCGGCCGGCTTCCTACCGGTGGCGCTGGCGGCGTCCTCGGTGGGGGAGTTCACGCGCTCGATCTTCCAGGTCACGGTGACCGCGCTGCTGGTGTCGTGGATCGCCGCGGTGCTCTTCGTTCCCTACCTCGGCTATTACCTGCTGCCCGACTTCAGCAAGCGCGCGGGCAAGCCCTCCTGGCTGGCCCGCCTGGTCGGGCGGATCTGGCCGGCGCTGGGGCGGCGGATGGCGGAGCGCGACCTCCACGCCCACGAGCAGCACGACGAGTTCGCGATCTACCACACGCCCTTCTACAACCGCCTGCGCGGCGTGGTGGATGCCTGCGTGCGCTGGCGCTGGGTCGTCATCGTGCTGACGGCAGCCATCTTCGTCGGCTCGCTGTTCGTGTTCGCCCGCTTCGTGCCGCAGCAGTTCTTCCCCGACTCGACGCGCCCCGAGCTGCTGGTCGACCTGCGCCTCGCCGAGGGCGTGTCGCACCACGCCACCGAGGCCGCGGTGAAGCGGCTGGAGGGCTTCCTCGACGCGCAGGAGGGCATCGAGAACTACGTGGCCTGGGTGGGCAGCGGCAGCCCGCGCTTCTACCTGCCGCTCGACCAGCAGCTCGCGCAGACCAACTTCGCCCAGGTCGTGATCCTCACCGCCGGCCTGGCCGAGCGCGAGGCGCTGCGCGCGAAGCTGATCCGCCTCTTCGAGGACGAGCCCTGGCCGCTGCGCGGCATCGTCAATCGGCTCGAGAACGGGCCACCGGTCGGCTTCCCGGTGCAATACCGGGTGAGCGGGCCGGACCTGGCGGAGCTGCACCGGCGCGCCGCGACCGTGGCCGAGACGATGCGTGCCAATCCGCACCTGTCCAACGTGCATATGGACTGGGTGGAGCCGTCCAAGGTGGTGCGGGTGGTGATCGACCAGGAGAAGGCGCGCCTGCTCGGGGTGTCTACACAGGACCTCTCCAGCCTGCTCGCCACCTCGCTGCAGGGCATGACGGTGACGCAGTTCCGCGAGGGCACCGAGACCATCGCGCTGGTGCTGCGCGGGGCGGAGCGCGAGCGTGCCCACCTGTCGCAGCTGCCCGACCTCGCCCTGCCGGTGGGGGGAGGGCGCAGCGTGCCGCTGGCGCAGGTGGTGCGCCTCGAGCACGACTTCGAGCCGGGGGTGATCTGGCGGCGCAACCGCATCCCCACGGTGACCGTGCGCGCCTCGCTCTACGACGGCACCCAGCCCGCGGTGGTGGTGGGCCAGCTCGCGCCGCGCATGGCCGAGCTCTCCGCGCAGCTGCCGCTCGGCTATCGCCTCGAGGTCGGCGGCGCGGTCGAGGAGAGCGCCAAGGGCAGCGGCTCGGTGGGTGCGGGCATGCCGGTCTTCGTGCTGACCGTGCTGACCGTGCTGATGCTGCAGCTGAAGAGCTTCTCGCGCACCATCATGGTGGTGCTCACCGCGCCGCTCGGCCTCATCGGCGTCGCCGCCTTCCTGCTCGCCTTCGGCAAGCCCTTCGGCTTCGTCGCGCTGCTCGGCACGATCGCGCTGTCGGGCATGATCATGCGCAACTCGGTGATCCTGGTGGACCAGATTCGCCAGGACGTCGAGGCCGGACGCACGCAGTGGGAGGCTATCGTCGAGTCGGCGGTGCGGCGTTTCCGCCCGATCATGCTCACCGCCGCGGCGGCCATCCTCGCCATGGTGCCGCTGTCTCGCAGCACCTTCTTCGGGCCGATGGCGGTGGCGATCATGGGCGGGCTCGCCGTGGCCACGGTGCTCACCATCCTGTTTCTGCCCGCACTCTATGCAGCCTGGTACCGGGTGAAGCCGGCCGCAGCGGAGCGCGCGGAGGCGGATCGCAGCGCAGCAACTGCGCTAGAATGACGCGGTTTTGCCTTCATGGATAACGCTATCCATTAGCGTGTGCTAATATTTCGCCGGGAGCCCCTGATGAACTTCGAGAAAGCGCGCTTCAACATGGTCGAGCAGCAGATCCGCCCCTGGGAGGTGCTGGATCAGGACGTGCTCGACCTCCTGATGACGGTCAAGCGCGAGGAATTCGTTCCCGCCGCGCACCGCGAGCTGGCCTTCGCCGACGTCGAGATCCCGATCGGCTGCGGCCAGGTCATGCTCAAGCCGGTGATCGAGGGCAAGATCCTGCAGGCGCTGCGCGTCACCAAGTCCGACACCGTGCTCGAGATCGGCGCCGGCTCGGGCTGGTTCGCCGCACTGCTGGCGGCGCGCGCCGAGTGGGTGCGCACCATGGAGATCGAGCCCGAACTGGTCAAGCTGGCGAGCGCCAACCTCGAGCGCAACGGCGTGCAAAACGTGGTCGTGGTCGACGGCGATGGCGTGCAGGGCTGGTCGGGCCGCGCGCCCTACGATGTGATCGTCGTCTCCGGCGGCCTGCCCTTCGTGCCGCAGTCGCTGCTCGAGCAGCTCAAGGTCGGTGGCCGCCTGTTCGCCTTCGTCGGCGAGGCGCCGGTCATGAAGGCGCGCCTGATCACCTGCGAGGCAGAAGGCCGATTCCGCACAGAGGACGTGTTCGAGACCGTGGTGCCGATGCTCAAGAACGCCCCCCAGCGCGAAGCGTTCAGCTTCTGAGGCGACGATGCTGCAGATCACGCCGAAGATGCTCGCCGAGCGCCTCCAGGACGCGCAACGGCCTGCCCCCCTGCTGCTCGACGTGCGCGAGCCCTGGGAGGTGCAGATCTGCCAGATCCCCGGATCGGTCACGATGCCGATGGGCAGCGTTCCGGCGCGTTACCCGGAACTGGAACGCGACCGCGAGACGGTGGTGATCTGCCATCACGGCGGGCGCAGCTGGCAGGTCGCGATGTTCCTCGAGCGGCAGGGTTTCTCCAACGTGGCCAACCTGTCCGGCGGCGTCGCCGGCTGGGCGAACGAGGTCGACCTCAACATGCCGCAGTACTGAACGCGGCGCAGCAGTGGAGAGCACGATGAAGCGAGTCCTGGCAGTTCTGGTGGCGGGTCTGTTCGCGGGAGGCGCCGCGGGGGCCGACCTGATGCAGGTGTACCAGGACGCGCTCGCCAACGATGCGAAGTTCTCCGCGGCGCGCGCGCAGTTCGAGGCCGGGCAGGAGAAGGTGGTTCAGGGGCGCGCGGGGCTGCTGCCGCAGATCGGGGTGTCGGCGAACACGACCCGTAACGATGCCGAGCTCACACCGACGGGAGCGGCTGCGCGCGACTACAGCTACAGCAGCAACGGCTATGGCGTGCAGCTCACCCAGCCGCTGTTCCGCTGGCAGAACTGGGTGCAGTTCAAGCAGGGCGAGCTGCAGACCGCGCTCGCGGAAACCCAGTTCGGGATCGCCCGCCAGGACCTCGTGCTGCGCGTCGCCGAGGCCTACTTCAACGTGCTCAACGCGCAGGATGCGCTCGCCGCGGTGACGCAGCTGCGCACCGCCGCGGGCGAGCAGCTCGAGCTCGCGAAGACCAGCTTCGAGGTCGGCACGGTGACGATCACCGACGTGCATGAGGCGCAGTCGCGCTTCGACCTCGCCTCGGCGCAGGAGATCGCCGCACAGAACCAGCTCGAGGTTGCCCGCCAGACATTGGCGCAGATCATCGGCAGGCAGCCCGAGGCGCTCGCTGGCCTGCGCGAGGGCGTGGCGCTGCAGCGCCCCCAGCCCGAGAACATCGCCGACTGGGTGGCCGCCGCCGAATCCGGCAGCTTCGGCGTGCAGGCCCAGCAGCTCGCGCGCGAGATCGCCGCGCGCGAGGTCGAGCGCGCGCGCGCCGGCCACCTGCCGACGGTGGATATCGTCGCCAGCCACGGCCTGAACAACCGTCCGCAGCCCAGCACCGAGCGCTCCGAGGCGACCACCATCGGCCTGCAGTTGAACGTGCCCTTGTATGCCGGCGGGCGCGTGTCCTCGGTGTCGCGCGAGGCCGCGGCGCTGCGCCTGAAGGCCGACGCCGACCTCGAGGACGCCCGCCGCAGCGCCGCGCTCGCCGCCCGCCAGTCCTGGCTGGGGGTTACCAGCGGCATGGCGCAGGTGAGGGCGCTCGAGGCTGCGCGCGTGTCGTCGAGCTCCGCGCTCGACGCCAACAAGCTCGGCTACGAGGTCGGCGTGCGTATCAACATCGACGTGTTGAACGCCCAGACCCAACTCGCCGACACCTTGCAGAAGCTCGCCCGTGCGCGCTACGACACCCTGCTTGCGCAGCTGCGCCTGAAGGCCGCAGCCGGCACCCTGGGCGAGGACGACGTGCTCGCGATCAACGCGCTGCTCGTGCCCTGAGCGCCTCGGGCCGATCACACTCCCTGCGCCTCACGCCTCACGCCTCACGCCTCACGCCTCACGCCTCACGCCTCACGCCTCACGCCCCACGCC
>Ga0209096_1004374_pt1 | contig 11433 bp, 10 predicted proteins | sample AD_UKC034_MetaG_FD_184407 | JGI IMG/M metagenome (GOLD analysis project Ga0209096, IMG submission 184407) | Active sludge microbial communities of municipal wastewater-treating anaerobic digesters from USA - AD_UKC034_MetaG (SPAdes) (version 2) | ecosystem: Engineered > Bioreactor > Anaerobic >...
GACTTTTGGGGTTGAGTGACAACAAAATCGAAAATGAAATTACCTTCGAACCACGGGCTGGAGTCTACCGGTGCCCCGCCTGCGGCGGAAACACCGGAGACTCACCCCTAACGTTGGAAGATGAAATTAGAACATGGACGCAAAAGCAGAAAAACAATACGTAGAATATCTGAAGAAGCACGTAAATGAGATTAACGTCGGTACGGGCATTATTTGTCTCTGTGCGTCTTGTCTATTATTTGGAGTGTGTGGATTCATTCTTTACCATCTCAACACCTTTATTAATGCAGAACCTTCAAGGAGTGAGCAGATTTCATCAGGATATTGGGATGGCATGTTCATCGGATTAGGAATGATGATTTTTATTGTAGCGGGAACCATAGCCCTTTTAGCGGCAGTCCGATCCTTTCGCAACGGAACCCCCGCCGAAAAACTTCTTATCAAGTATTACGACCAGTTATACAAAGACAATAAATCTTCCAACCACGGGCTGGAGTCTACCGGTGCCCCGCCTGCGGCGGGGACACCGGAGACTCACCCCTAACGTTCCTCCGGACGCGCTTCGCGCGTCCGGAGGAATCGCGGCGCTCACTTCGTTCGCAACTTGCCCCTTCGGCGCGAAGCGCGCCTCGGAACAAGTTGCTTCACCAACATTTGGCTGGCCGTCGCAGGCTGCGCCTGCTAGGCTCGAGCCAAAGTTGGTGAGCGCCGCGATTCGGTCAAAATACATTTTGACAAACCCGATCATGCGGCGTACGTTTTACCGTACGTATATAAATGGAGTTAATTATGACAACCCTTACAGCAACAGAAGCAAGAAAGCAGCTATACACGTTGCTAGATGACGTGTCGGATTCGCATGAGCCTGTTCAAATAGCAGGAAAAAGGAACTCTGCTGTCCTAATTTCCGACGATGATTGGCGTGCTATTCAGGAAACCCTTTATCTGACATCAATTTCCGGAATGCGCGAATCTATTGTCAAGGGCTTGAAGACTAAAGTTGAAGCGTGCTCCAAGGAACTCCACTGGTGAGCTGGAGCATCGTTTATACTAATCAGGCTAAAAGGGATGCCAAAAAGATTTCCAGGTCCGGCCTTAAACCACAAGCCCTCAAGTTGCTGGAAATACTGGAGCGCGACCCTTATCAGAATCCTCCTGCATATGAAAAGCTGGTAGGTGATTTGCACGGCGCCTGTTCTCGCAGGATCAACATACAACACCGGCTTGTTTATCAGGTGATGGACGATATTAAGACCGTTAAAGTAATTCGTATGTGGACACATTACGAATAGCGAACCACAGGCTGGAGTCTACCGGTGCCCCGCCGCGCGTCGCTGAAGCTATGCAGGGCAAGCCTGCGGCGGAAACACCGGAGACTCACCCCTAACGTTGGCCACAAACAACAATCTGACTTGTTTTTGATGCCCCAGGGGTTATATTGAGCACTATGACAACGGTACAAGAAATTGAAAAAGCGGTTCAGAGTCTGCCCGAGCCCGAATTGGGAACTTTTCGTGCCTGGTTCGAGGATTTTGACGCGAACGCCTGGGATAAGCAGTTTGATCAGGATGCCCAAAGCGGGAAACTTGATGCTTTAGCGGATGAGGCGCTCAGGGATTTCAAGTCTAACCGGTGTACCCGGCTGTGAATCACTTTGCCTCCCCGCGTTTCTGGGATCATTATCACTCACTACCCGCCGCGATTCGAAAACTGGCAGACGATAATTTTGTTCTCCTGAAAAGCAACCCACAGCATCCGTCTTTGCATTTCAAGAAGGTCGGTCGTTTTCATTCAGTACGCATTGGACGGAAGTATAGAACCGTGGGGGTGCTGCGCGATCAAGATATTGTTTGGTTTTGGATCGGCACTCACGCTGATTATGATCAAATCATAAAATAGGGCGAACCACGGGCTGGAGTCTGCCGGTGCCCCGCCGCGCGTCGCTGAAGCTATGCAGGGCAAGCCTGCGGCGGAAACACCGGAGACTCACCCCTGACGTTGTGCAAATATATGATGGCCTGTTGACAATGTATAACATATGTAATACGGTGTGATTATGAAAACAGCCCTGATACATGCAAGAATTGAACCCGAAACAAAAAAACGCGCGGAGATTGTGTTAGATCGGCTTGGGATGACACCCACCGAGGCCATTCGGCTTTTCTACCATCAAATATCTCTTCGCAAGGGGTTGCCCTTCTCTGTCGAGATTCCGAATGAGTTAACCGCACACACCCTGCACAATTCCAGCAAGGGTAAAGACATACAGAACTTTGAAAATCTTGACGATCTGTTCGCCAGTTGGAACAAATGAAGAGTGTTTCCCAAACCAACCAGTTTGCGAAGGACATCAAAAGAATGATTAGGCGGGGCAAAGACCCCGCTAAGATGCAGACCGTTGTCCGAAAACTGGCAAATGGAGAAGTTCTTGATAGAAGGCATCGGGATCACTCTTTAGTCGGAGAGTGGGATTCGTTTCGTGATTGCCATATTGAACCGGATTGGGTTCTCATCTATTTTACAGATGCAGAAAAGCTCATTCTTCAACGAACCGGAACACATTCCGATCTGTTCAAGACATGACATGCACAACCACGGGCTGGAGTCTGCCGGTGCCCCGCCGCGCGTCGCTGAAGCTATGCAGGGCAAGCCTGCGGCGGGGACACCGGAGACTCACCCCTGACGTTCGGGAATACATATAATTAGCCATATATTAATATTGCTATTTGCGAGCTGCGTGATATTTTACGGTTATGGGAAGAACGTCATTTGAATGGGATCCGGCCAAAGACCGGCAGAACCAGAAAAAGCACGGGGTCCCATTTGTTCTTGCGCAATATGCGTTTGCTGATCCGAAACGCGTAATTCTGGTTGACGGAGAACACAGCACCGAGGAACAGAGATTCTATTGCCTTGGGGTCGTTGGAGAAGGAATCCTGACGGTACGGTTCACGTATCGGAACAATGTGATCCGACTTTTCGGAGCCGGATACTGGAGAAAGGGGAAAAAGATTTATGAAGAACAGAATAAAATACACGGATGAGCCCATGGATAAGGTACGGCCCGTGAAGGACTTTCTTCCTTCACCCGATCAGCTTGCCTTCAAAGAAGAGAAGGTCAAGGTGACCATTTCTCTCAGCAGGGCGAGTCTTGAATTTTTCAAGATGCAAGCCAATCGGCATCATACGGCATATCAGAAGATGATTAGAAATCTTCTCGATGCATATGCCGGACAGCACATGAAATAACCCGAACCACGGGCTGGTGTCTGCCGGGGCCCCGCCGCGCGTCGCTGAAGCTATGCAGGGCGAGCCTGCGGCTCAGGCACCGGAGACTCACCCCTAACGTTGTGCAACATTCATCAATTGACACTGTATCCCACTTGTGGTACGTTATATTGGAACATGGAGACAAGATCATGAGCAAAAGCGCAATGGTAAGAGCCCGTCTAGAGCCGGGTCTAAAAAATCACGCGGAGCACATTTTTCATCGCCTTGGGCTTAATGCAACTCAAGCAATAACGATGTTCTACAAGCAGGTGGAGCTACAAAAGGGCCTTCCCTTTAATGTGGCCATCCCAACGGCCGCAACGCACAACACCTTCAAGGCGACAGATGAGGGACGGGATCTTGTCATCTGCAACGATGCGGACGACATGTTTGATAAGCTGGGTATATGATGTATATCCCGGTTTATACCAAGCAGTTTGAAAAGGACATTAAACGCTGTAAGCGGCGAGGCAAGAATCTAAACAAATTCAAGATGATCGCAACATCTCTGCTTGCGGGGAACCCTCTAGACCCCATACATCGTGATCATAAACTTGTTGGCAACTACTCCGGGCGGCGCGATTGTCATATCGAGTCGGATTGGCTGCTGATTTACAAGATTGATTGCGATCATATCATTTTTGAACGCACGGGATCACATTCCGACCTTTTCAAGAAATAGCATGCACAACCACGGGCTGGAGAGTCTACCGGTGCCCCGCCGCGCGTCGCTGAAGCTGTGCAGGGCAAGCCTGCGGCGGGGACACCGGAGACTCACCCCTGACGTTAATACATATATGAGCAGCGCAAGATAGAAATGGATTGGAGAGCATACATTCCGCACGGCCTGTTTTGGGGCGCAATGATTGGCGTTATTGTCGGACTCTCAATACAACCAATTCGAAAACATCTTGCCCGGAAGAGAATGCATATTTTGGCAAACAGCGTCCGAGGCAGTCTCCCCCAAAGTGATTCTTTTGTCATCCCGGGAAAGCACCCCGGACACCATCGCAAGTGGCGGATTGTAAAGCCAAAAGGACATGGATACTACAGTTCGATTGAATAAACAGCCCAACCACGGGCCGGAGTCAACGGGCTGAACAGATCATGACGCGCTCCAGCGAAGATAAAATACAAAACGCGCTTCGGCCGATCGCCTCGCTGATCAGCAAGTCCGAGAAGGCACAGAGGAAACTGGCGGAGAACACGTGGCAGCACGCCATGCTGCGGGACAATCTGAAAGCGCTGCGCGCTGCACTGGCGCTAATGACCAGGCCCGCCGACGATGCACACGGTTTTACGCCCCATGATTTACAGGACGCCCTCCGCTCGCTGTCTTCGATGATTCGCAAAACGCTGAAGGCCCGGGCGGCATTTCCGCGCGGGACTTCCCAGCACACGCTTCAGCGAAACCGGCTTGCGGCGCTGCAGGCGGCGGAAGCTGTGATCAAAGCGGCACAACCCGGGCATCGGGCCGCAAAGCGAACCCGAAATCACGAAACGCGCGCTCCAGCCGCTTCGGAATCCGGCAGGCATCCCCGCGGGACATCCACGAGGGACGATTTCAGTACGCGGAACCGCCAGAAGCCGACAATGCGGCGGCGAGGCCGCCGGCAGCCATGATCAGCATGACGGTGAGCACGATGCCGATGACCATCCAGATGAGCGAGGCTTTGGCCCAGTTGGACTTGCTCTCGGGCGCGCCGCCGCCAAAGGCCCAAACCAGAAGCATGATGATATTCACCAGCGGAATGCACATCAGCAGATAGGTCAGCATCCAGTCACCAACTGATACGGGTCTGTTTTCCATTTTATCCTCCCTGGGTTAATATGACTTCGCAAAAATCACGCGGCGGCGGCTGGGCTTGCCGCTGATGACGCACGTCCCCTCTTCCTCCGGCGCATCCTGCGGGATGCAGCGGACGGTCACGTTGAGTTCCTCGCGAAGCTGATTCTCAACAGCTTCCTCCCCGCTCCAGTGCGAAAGCGCAAATCCGCCGTGAATTTCGGGTTTTTCGGCGTTTTTCGGCGTAAAATAGGCATAAAAATCGTCTTTTTTATCGATTTTGACCGTATTTTCGTCCCGAAAAGCCTTTGCGCGCTCAAAAAGTCCATTCTGGATCTCGTCCAGAAGCGTGGCGAACGTTGCGACCAGTTCCGCGCGGGGAACACCCTTTTTGTCGCGTGCCTCCCGGTCGCGGCGGCCCATGAATACGGAATCGGAAGCCATGTCGCGCGGTCCTATTTCCAGCCGGACGGGAATTCCTTTTTTGATCCACGACCAGACTTTTTCGCCGCCGCTGATGTCGCGGGCGTCCACCTCGACGCGCACGGCGCGGCCGTCGTACTGCACGGCGCGCAGTTCGGAAGCCACCCGGTCGCAGTATTCCAGGACCGCGGCGCGGTCGGCATCCTTGTGAATCACGGGAAGAATCACAACATGGGCGGGCGCGAGGCGCGGAGGCAGCACCAGACCGTTGTCGTCGCTGTGCGTCATGATCAGTCCGCCCACGAGTCGGGTTGAAACGCCCCACGACGTGGTCCATGCCAGCACCTCGGATCCGTTTTCGTCCTGGAACTTGATATCGGACGCCTTGGCGAATTTCTGTCCGAGGAAGTGCGATGTGCCGGCCTGAAGGGCCTTGCGGTCCTGCATCATGGCTTCGATGCTGTAGGTGTTCACCGCGCCGGGGAAGCGCTCGCCGGCGGTTTTTTCGCCGGGGATGACGGGCATGGCCATATAGTTCTGGGCAAAGCGGGTATAAACGCCCAGCATCTTCCGCGTTTCCTCCTCGGCTTCGGCCTGCGTGGCGTGGGCCGTATGCCCCTCCTGCCAGAGGAATTCCGTTGTGCGCAAGAACAGCCGCGTGCGCATTTCCCATCGCACAACATTGGCCCACTGGTTGATGAGCAGCGGCAGATCGCGATAGGACTGCACCCATTTTGAAAACATGGCGCCGATGATGGTTTCGGAGGTCGGGCGCACCACCAGCGGTTCATCCAGCGGGCTGGAGGGTTTGAGCACCCCGCTTGCATCCGCCTCGAGGCGGTGGTGCGTGACCACGGCGCATTCCTTCGCGAAGCCCTCGACATGCTCGGCCTCCTTCTGCAGGAAGCTCATGGGGATGAAGAGCGGGAAATAGGCGTTGCGGTGGCCGGTTTCCTTGAACATGCGGTCGAGCACGAACTGGATGTTCTCCCAGATCGCATAGCCCCAGGGCTTGATCACCATGCATCCGCGCACCGGCGAAGTCTCCGCCAGATCGGCGGCCTTGACCACCTGCTGATACCACTCCGGATAATCCTCGTCCCGCCGCGGCGTAATTGCCGTTTTTTCCTGCTTTGCCATAAACTGCTCCTGAACCCGTTTTTTCCAATGATTGGAAGTCTGTTCAAAAAAGGTTCCAACCATTGGAAGTTTTCGCGCAAAAAGTTCCAATCATTGGAAGTTTTTTTCCTGAAAGTTCCAATGGTTGGAAAAATGCCCGTTTCGCGCCGGTTTTACAACCAATAAAGTGGCCTGCGGAGAGTCAGCGGATGAAAATATCGGGCCAGCAGTCGTTGCCGGTGTGATGCGTGATGCGGACGGCGGCCTCCGCGGGCTGGTCCACGGGCCAGAGGAAGATTTCATAATCGGCGGCATCGTGCTCGTGTCCTTTTTCGCACGCGCCCAGCACCATGTATTTCCCGCCGGGCGAAAGACGCGGGAAATATTCATGGCTCCACGGCAGCGGAAGGTCCAGCCAGAGCGCGCCGCCGGCGCGGCGCGATTCGAGCTTCCAGACAGCGTTTTTCATCTGGCCGCCGTGATCCACATAATAGAGGAAACCGTGATCCGGAGACCATGCAAGCTGGCAGCCTCTGCCGCTTCCAACCCGCAGGCGCTCTTCGCCGCGGCCCAGCAGGACCGTGTCGCGCTGGCGACCCCGGAGCGTGACGGCGAGACGGCGCGCGTCCTCGTTGTAGTCCGGGGTCTGCAGGTGGACCTTCGGATCGCCGCTGTCAAACAGGATTGTTTCGGTTCCGTCTTCGAGGCTGTGCCGGACAAACAGCGAGGCCCGGCGCTGGAAATACACCGATTTCCCGTCGGCCGCCCAGGTGGGCGTGTTGCCGTCGGGAATGATTTTCAGCTCCTTCCCGTTTTCCGCATCCATGACCACCACATCCCACGGGAGCGGATCCCGCTGCGAGGCCCACGGAATCTTTGTCCGGCAGAAAACGATTTGTGACCCGTCGGGCGAAATGCGCGGATAGGTTTCGGTGTGAGGATGGCTTGTGAGCGGCCGGATTTTTCCGGACGGCAGGTCCATTTTCCATATGTCGTGATTGCCGCCGCGGTTGGAGCTCCAGACGATGAACCCGTCAAGTTCCCGGAGAGCCTGCCGCAGTTTGTTCCGCTGCTCGCGCGAAAGACCCTCCTCATGCCCCGCCTTCGGGGGTGTCAGGCTCCCGCTTTTTTTGATGCCGCGCCAGGAGAAAGCGGCCGCAGCGGCGGCAAAGACCAGCAGGATCACGGCTGCGGACGCGATGAGAATTTTTCGGCGGGTTATTGTTTTCATTTCTTTCTCCGTCTTTGGCGAGCCCGCGCTGAAGGTGAACACCACGAGGGCCATCCCGCCGAGGGTGTAGTCAATGAACTGGCTCAGCACATGCATGCTGAGCATCATTACAATGGACACGTCCGCCGGAAAGCCGAGGAGGGTCAGCGCGGCGAGGCCGCCCGCCTCGTAGGTTCCGAAGCTCATGAACGTCGGCAGCAGGGCAAGGCTGGCTGTGCCTTCGGCCGTAATCAGCGCGATGATCACGGCCACGGGCGAAGCCTCGGCGAAGTGTCCGCCGAACGCGGGCGCAATGCCGGCAAAAAGAAGATAGAGTCCCGCGTATTTCACGAGGCGCACGCCGAGGGAAAGCGCGACCACCGCGGTCAGGCGGCCCGACCTGCGGGTGAAGGTGAAGGCGTCCGCCAGCCGGTGCAGGAAACCGAACATTCTGTTCAGCGCGGGGCGCTGGAACCGCACGGCGCGGAGCTTTGCGGAGATCCAGCCCGGAGCGTACAGCAGGGCCATCCATCCGGCCAGGGTGATCACAAGCAGAATGCCCGTGCTGATCAGCAGCAGCTGATGGGCGGACTGACCGAGAACGGGCAGCGCGATGATCACAGCGGCGATCAGCAGCAGCGCCACGAAGTCAAACAGCATGCTGAGCGCGAGGGATGAAACACAGTCCTCGCCCCTGACGCGATAGCCCTTGTTGAGCATGGCGATATAGCTCAGCTCGCCGAGGCGCGCCGGGAGCATGTCCACCAGCATGTTGCGCGTCATGGTGGTCAGGTAGAGATGAAAAAGCGACGGCACGTTCTGCTCGCCGCCCGCCTTCAGCAGCACCCCGTAGCGCACGGAGCGCAGAAAGGCCTGCAGGAGCTGGCACAGCAGATAAATGCCGACGGCGGCGAGGGAGGCGTTCCGAACGGCTCCGACCACCTGCGCCGCGCTGACTCCGGGATGACTGGCGGAAACCAGACGGAAAATCAGCGCGATCACACCGAAGGAGATGGCGGCGGAATAAAGTATTCGTATGAAAATGTCACGGCGACGGATCATGATGAATTACTCCAGCCGGGCAAGGGTCAGTTTACGCAGGGTGACGTCCGCCGCGCGCGAATAGTCGAAATCGAAGCGAAGCGGATGATTGTCAGGCACGAGGAACTCCACGGAAGTGCTTCCCGGCTGCGCCACCGTGACGGAGGCTGCGGGCTTCTTCCCGCGAACAGGGATTACGGAAAGTTTCCCGAGCGGGCCGGGCGCCGCATCTTCCGCGGACAGGTCGAGCGTCAGACGGTACCGCCCCGGCTCCAGGGGAAGATTGAAGCCGTAGAATATGGAACCGGAAGGGTCATAGTCATTTCTGAGGACAACGCTGCCGGATGCCGCATCGGTGAATCCCGCATGGAAAAAGGCGGAGGCCGGCATTTCAAGGTTCTGACCGGGCTCGGGCAGAACCGGGGTTCTGCCCGCCAGATAAAACTGGTCCACATCCACAGCGCCCGCCGCAAGGATAATTTCGATCTGGAGTTCTTCAAACGGCGACGGCCGCGTGAACGGGACCGCGATCCATGACCAGTCCGGACTGTCCACGTCCAGCGCAACGGCATTTTCTTCGGCGCGCGCGATGGTTCGCACGCTCAGCGCCCCCTGCCCGCGGATGCGGATGATCCAGCGGTTTTCGTCAAAGGCGGAGACCAGCAACGGGCGCGTGATGACAGATGCGCCCGGGGTCCTGAATGCGAGCCAGGAGAAGCCGCTGTCAGACGCGATCTCGCAGTTTTCGCGATGCAGATTCTCCGCCTCCCAGTGCCAGGCGGGAAACGCGAAGGTCTCCGAAGGAATATCCGACACAGGCGGCCGGGCAGCGTCCAGAATCCGGAAGGCCCAGACCGGTCCGTCCTGCCGCAGGAGCTGAAGCCGCGGATGGCTCAGCAGGCGGTCGAGCGTGACGCCCACCGGAAAGGGACTGACTTTTTCGGGATAAAGGTCTTCGTGAAGAAGCACGTAATCAATGCCCATGTTTTCAAGGGAGGCGAGCTGGTCATCGCTGATGAGGCCCTGGTTCATGCTTTCAAACACACGGAAGACGTTTTCCACATAGGCGCGGGGAACCATCGGGCGGTATCCGTTGATGAGGCGGATGCGGTAAAGCGAGGCGTAATCCTGATAGACCGAAGTGTAATGAGAATCGCCCGGCCAGAGGGTCAGCACAAGAGCGCGCGGCAGGATGCCGCGCGCGGATGCATCCTCCGCAACGGCGGCGTAGGCCCGCTGATCGCCCTGAAGGATGCAGATCGCGGGATCGCAGAATGCGGCGTATTCGGCAACGATGATCACGCCTGCGGCGGCGAGCGCGCGAGCGGCGGTCAGGTGCTTCAGCCCCCGCCTGCGCACAGAAGACCATCCGGTCACAACGGCCATCGCGAGCAGGGTCGGGAGGAGCGCAAAGATTTTTGCGGGCTGACGGATCATCTCATAGGGGGGAATGACCTTGCGGACGAACAGGAAGATTCCGCCATCAAACGGGCCGCGCGGGCCCAGCGAAAGAACTGCGCAGGCGGCGATGCATAGCAGAAGAAGCCCCGTGATCCCCGTGCGGCGCAAGCCGGCCCGGGCTGTACGCAGCTGCCAGACCTGCGCGACAAAGCCGCCGGCCGCGAGCAGGACCGCGGCAAAGCCCAGATAGACCTGGCTGCTGAGACCCATGTCCCGGCGGCTGAACAACCCGGCGGCCACAGGGGAAAAAAGGCGCACTTCGGAAATTTTGCGGCCGCCGGCCGTTACAGACTCATCCAGCGACAGGGCCACCCATTTTGTGAAGACGTAGGAGAGGAGTACGCCGGCGGCCACGGGCAGAAGCACGGCCGCAAGGCGTTTCCAGTCCGCGCGCGTCCGCGGGCGGCCCCGCTGAATCAGCGCAATGGCGCCCCACACCGGGATGCTGAGCACGGAGAAGAAGAACACATGCGTATCCGTCCAGCAGGCAAAGAGAATGACCAGGCCGGCCAGCAGGCCCGCCCGAAACCGTTCGCGACGGATCGCATCGTCCAGTCCGAGCCACAGCATGGGGATCCATGCCATGGCGAAGCCGGTGGGGCTTCCGCCCAGAAGACTGACCCAGCGGTACGGCAGGGCGATGCCCAGAAGCGCGGCCAGCGCGGCGAGCGGCCAGCGCGGCGTATAGCGCGAGGCCAGCTTCCATGTGAAAAACGCGGTGAGCCAGAGAGAAAAGAGGTCCGTCAGATTCCATGCCAGCGCCCGCGAGAAGGACAAATTCAGCAGAGCCCACACCACGGAGAACGGCGCATAGTAAGCGCCAGGCTCAAACCGGGTGGAATCGTCGCCCGTGTTGAACTCATAGACATTGTGGAAGACAGGCGTTTCTCCGAAGAGCATGTCGCCCGCCAGCCAGAAGTGATAGAGAAGCTGGAGATGATCGCCGGGGAACATGATGCGTTCGGCGGGCGTGTCTGACCGGTGATGGGCGGCCGGGATGCCCGAAGCCGCGAACCTGGGCAGCGGCCATGTGAAAATCATCCAGACGGCCAGCGTGATCAGCAGTGACGCCGCGGCGGGGAAATATTTTCTGCTGGTCACGCCGGGACCTCCCGTTTCCCGC
>Ga0209096_1004382_pt1 | contig 11418 bp, 12 predicted proteins | sample AD_UKC034_MetaG_FD_184407 | JGI IMG/M metagenome (GOLD analysis project Ga0209096, IMG submission 184407) | Active sludge microbial communities of municipal wastewater-treating anaerobic digesters from USA - AD_UKC034_MetaG (SPAdes) (version 2) | ecosystem: Engineered > Bioreactor > Anaerobic >...
GCACCCTGGCCAGAACCCTTAACACCGGTATGGCGACAATATTCGTGCTGATAGTGATCTTTATATTCGGAGGTGAGGTGATCAGAGGATTTATCTTCGCACTGCTCTTCGGTATAGTGTTCGGAACCTATTCGTCACTGTTTATTTCAACACCGGTGTTGTTTGAAACCACAAAGCGGAAAGGAGAGGAGACTGATGCTCATCCTGCCGAGACAGAAAAGAAAAAAATAGCCGGTTAAAACGGATCAGGAACTGAGGCTGCCCCGACAAGGCAGCCTCAGTCAGTTTAAAGGATGCATGGCTCCGGGCAGGTACTGTCAGCCTGAGACAGGGCCAGCTTGATGTAACTCATTTCTTGAAGGCTGCTTGATGTTTTATCTTATTCTTTAGTAACTTTGCCGGGCACCGAAGCTAACCCTGATGGGAACAATTCTATTCATAAGCGGACAGGAAATTATTATCATTATGATAGTTGTCCTGGTGCTCTTTGGTGCCGACAAGCTGCCGGATATAGTTAGGACCATGGGCAAGGGTATGCGTGAGGTGAGAAAGGCCACTGACGAGATAAAGAAGGAGTTCGACGAGAGCACGGAAGATATAAGACGTGACATAAATGATGTGACCGATTCAGTAAGGCGTGACATCACCGATGTGACCGAGAGCGTCAGAAAGGACCTGGAAGATGCCGGCAAACCCCTCTCTGACGAAATCAATGATACGGCACGCGACCTTAACAAAGAAATCAGATGATAAAGGCAACCGGAATAGTAAAGTCATACGGTGATCTGAAGGTGCTGAAGGGCATTGACCTTGAGGTGGCAGAGAAAGAGGTGGTTGCCATCGTGGGTGCCAGCGGCGCCGGCAAAACAACCCTGCTGCAGATAATCGGAACGCTTGATAAGGCTGATGCAGGCTCAGTACTGATAAACGGGCAGGACCCGGGACAGCTCTCCCAGCGCGCCCTGGCAGCCTTCAGGAACAGGAATATCGGATTCGTCTTCCAGTTCCACCAGTTGCTGCCGGAATTCACTGCACTTGAAAATGTCTGTATTCCTGCACTTATAGCAGGGAAGTCGCGTCCGGAGGCGGTTGTCCGGGCATCTGAACTGCTTGAATTTCTGGGAATGAGTGACCGGCTTGACCATAAGCCCTCTGAGCTCAGCGGCGGAGAACAGCAGAGGGTGGCCGTGGCCAGGGCCATTGTCAACAGTCCGGCACTGATACTTGCAGATGAGCCGTCAGGCAACCTTGATACCGAAAACAAAAAGGAACTTCACAACCTGTTCTTCAGGCTGCGCGACACCTTCGGGCACACATTCATCATAGTGACCCATGATCCGCAACTGGCCTCGATGTCAGACCGGACTATCAGGATAAAGGACGGACTGATTACACGGTGAATTCCGGCAACCAGACTAACAGAGGACCAGCCATCCAATGATTTCCCGCACCGGTTCAGGCAGGATAAACAGTGAGGAACTGAAGGAGTTCCTTGACCAGCGGGTAGATTTCTATAACAGACCTTCTTTCATCGGTCTTGACCCGGTAAGTATCCCGCACCGTTTCAACCTCAGGGAAGATATTGAGATTGCCGGATTCCTGGCGGCAACCATTGCGTGGGGAAACAGGGTTGCTATCCTCCGGAGCGCACACAAGATGCTGGCATTCATGGGTAATTCACCGTATGATTTTGTCATAAACCACCGCGACCGCGACCTCAGGGGCATAGAGGGCTGTATTCACCGCACTTTTTTCGCCGAGGACTTCATCTACTTCATCGAGGCACTGAAATATGTCTACCTTGAGAAGGGTGGGATGGAGGCAATCTTTGCCGGGTATCAGACTGAAGACTCACTTCAGCCGGCCATCCACTTTTTCAGGAGTGTTTTCTTTACGTTGCCGCATAACAGTAGGACTGAAAGGCATCTGTCCGATCCATTCAAGGGATCCGCTGCAAAAAGGATCAATATGTTCTTACGGATAATTAAGGTAGCAGTCAATCAAAGTAAATTAGTTCATCTTGATTCAACACGATTATTGAATCCCCTTTTCCACCCCCATAAGCCTCAAAACCCACAAAATCCTTCGGCACTTCAATCTTCTTGCCACTCGCTTTAATAAAATATTTTAATAGATCTATATCATCTTGCATATCTTCTTTTGTAATTGCACGTGAACGGTAATACCCCAACTGATACCATTTTAATGCATTCCAGTCCGTCATAAACGTAATACTTTCATCAAATCCTTTATATTCAATATTCACTATGAAATATCCACCTTTCCCGTTTTCTTTAGTATTATGTTTGATAGTAATTTTTTTGATTAGGGCATGAACAAGCTTCTTTGTTTCCTCAAATCCTGACACAAGGTTATATTGCCCAATGACATTGTTTATTCTTGCCACACGGCTTTTAGTATCTCTTTCAATAAGCTTATTCTCTATAATTTCAATGTTTTGGTCATGGTCCTGTATTTTCTTTTTTATTGTTCTTAGTCTTTCTTTAATTTCTTCATCGTCTTCATATTCCGGATCTAAGAGCCGATCGTATGCTTTTTTCTCTGCTTTTTTAAAAGATTCAATCTCCTTCTTCAGGGCAGCAAGTTTTTTGTTTAAATTGTCTGTCTCAGCTTTGTTCTCTGACTGGCCAGCCAGAAATTTCTGTAGATCTTTCGATATAAAAAGGTGTTTAATTATAAATGTTTCCAGTTTGGGAATACTTAATGCCCTTGAAGTACAACTGTTTGGATCTCTGAGCTTGCTTTTACACTTGTATGCGTTGTCTCTGCCTTTCAGTCTTTTTTTGCCTCTATATTCCTTTCCGCAAATCCCACAAAAAACTAAACCATTTAATAAATAATGGTATTCATCCCGTTTACCGGGTTTCTTTCTATTCTCTTCCAGATTTTTATTTACAGTATCCCAGATAGTTTCATCAATTATTACCGGGACTTTTGTTTCATTTTCCCCGCCATTCCACTTCCTTATTCCTTTATAAATCTGATTTGTAAGAACCAGATATACAACATTCCCTCTCCATCTGACATCTGCTTTTTTGAAAAATGTGTATTCGTTGGTATATTTGTCCCGTCTTTTAAATAGACCTGTGTAATTATTAAATTTAGTCGGAATGCCTTCTTCGTTAAGTTTCTTTGCGATAGTATAAACACCTATTCCATCACCTGACATTTTAAAAATTCTTCTTATAACCTTTGCTTGTTCTTCATGAATTTTTAATAATCCGTTTTCGTCCCGGACGTAACCATAGGCAGTGATACCATGGGACTTCCCTTTTAATGAATTTTTATAATGAGCTAACTTGACCTTTTGCCCTGTTAATGTTGAATAAAATTCATTTGTAAGTGATATAATTCCTGTAAATAACCTGTTTGCAGGCACATCAAGATCCAGAAATGTCCCCCCTGGGTAGTACTGGCATTTTGCTTTCTGCATCGTATAAACGAATAGATTCCAGATCCTGCTGTTTCGCTCAATTCGTGATTGATCGAAGCAAAATACTTTCGTTATAATTCCCTTATTAATGGAATCCAGCAGTAAAGCAAATTCAGGCCTGTCTTTAATGTCATCCTTTGTTCCACTTATTGCTCTGTCGATATAAGATTTATATTCGAGACCCTCCGATTTGGCAAAAGCGATACCTTGCTCCAACTGTGTTTCAATTGAGACATCTTTACCTTCTGCTTTATGTTTGCTTATCCTGCAATAAATGCCGATCATCAGAAAAGGATTTGAAAAGGCTTAAAGTTAATCATTAGCTGCAAATGATAAAATACAGTCACATAGTTACACATTTAGGATTTCGGTAGATAGTTCAAATTTTTTCAGAAATTTTTTATAAAAAATTTCATCCCAAAAGATATATCGGGCCGGAATTTTTTCCAGATTTTTTTCAGGTCAAGTATTTATTTATGTATCACCCCTCCTTAAGAAATAGCATACCCCAGGGGGGGGAGGGATAACGGGGGATACCCACTAAACATAAAAATATGTACACATTTTGTAACAAAACAAGGTATTTCATTCTAAGTCAGAAAATGAAACTCAAGTCATTATTGTTACGTCTTGGATGTTATTTTTGTCCATCATGGCACTACATTGATAATGATTGTATATGCACAACTGGAAAGGTTCTAAAACTGAATAAGATTTATAGTTTCGTTGAAGGGGGGACAATTGATATTGTACGATTAAATGATGTTCATCTTGAAAGAGGTTTTTTATATTGCAGTTTGTTTTTCTTTTCAAGTTATAAAATAATAACATTACGTCAGTTGATGCTAAAAAGTAACCGAGTATCCTGGAGGCTTCTGGATGATGAAGAATATGATGAAATAATGTCCAGAAAATTATGGCAGGAAGTTTGCGACCAGGATGAATTTCTGGATATTGATTTCAATAGTTAATTTCGAAATTGTCATGCCTCGTTCTCTGGCAATTCAAGAATATTATCTTTTGGCCCAATTTCTTTTAGCTGTGGTATCGAAGTACCGGCAATTCCTTTGATTGATCCGATAAAATGATTTGTATTCAGCAATACTTTCTGAAGCTGCTTTTCACGCTCCTTCCAAATCCGTTCCATTGCACGTTTCTCCCTGATGTAACTATCTTGAAGATCTGAGAAGCCTTCGATAATTGCGCTTATCTGCATCATAAACTCATTGCTTGTCAGGTAATCGTAAAGCATTTGCATTTTTTCACCCTTATTGGTCTGTGAAGAAAATGCTTCAGATATCTTTAAAAGACTCTCCCTGAGAATAATCACCAGACCTTTAAAATCAAAAAAAGAACAAATCCAGATCCCGTCCTTCTGGCCAATTTTTTCAATCCCTTCCGGCAAGGCTTCTGTAATTATAACAAGAACATCAGCTTTGACTGTCAGAGCATCAGCTTTCAATTTTGGGATCCAATCATTGACAAATGTCTTCGTTCTTTTACTTTCATATAAGATTTTGCCACAATCAACTCCAAACCGGTTCCTGACTGTGTGAATTACATCAGCACCTTTTATACCCTTACCTACTTCTTCTATCAAATCTACAGGGAACATATTCCTCAGGATTTCTTCGATAGCCAATTCCTGAACCTCACCCTGAACCTGCATTGATCCTTGTTCAGCCTTACGGCTCATTTCTTCCACCTGCTTTTTCAGGGACCCGATCAATTCATCACGTTCTTTAATCTTCAGTTCTACTCTTTCTGATTCACGTTTTTGTATGGTTTCAGTTTCTTGTTTCAGTTTATCAGTCAGAGTCTGTTCATATTTTAAAGCAAGGTCCTGTTCCTGGTCATTAAGCTTCCTTTTCAGTTGTTCATTTTCAATTTTAGCTGTTTTCAGATTTGATATTTCTGTTTTTGCATATTCTGCTTCCTCTGATAGGGTTTTAAGCTGTTGCTCATACTGTTTTTCGAACTGGTTCTTCAACTGTTTAGTGGCTTTAACAGATTCTTCTTTAAGTTTCTCAGCCACCAAATGATCAATGTTTGCTTGCTGTTCTCTGATTTCAGTTTCTTTTTGTTTAATGGCATTTTCCTTCTCCGTAAATTCTTCCTGAATCTTTGAAATGCTTTTGTTCATCTCATTCCGGTACTTTTCCTCAATTTGCTGGGCAAGTACATCCTCGACATTGAATTCATGCCCACATTTGGGACATGTAATCCTGGTATTTGCTGGCATATGTTAAAGTTTTGGTAATGACAATAGATTTATATAAAGGCTAATTGAACAATAAAGTTAAAAACAAATAAGATATCCTACATTTTAAAAAGTAAGAGCATCGTATGTTTGTAATAGCTCGTCCCGTGTGATTCCCAGATATCTTCGGGTAACAATAACAGAAGAATGGTTAAATAGCTGGCTTAATTTAACTAACGCCATTTCAGCATTGGTGCCAGCTTTATTAAAAACCTGGCGTCCAAAAGTTTTTCGCATGCTGTGGGTGGAAAAATTGGTGACATTCAGGTTATATTTTGTTTTAATGTTTTTGAATATAGCATTCAGCCGTTGTATCGAATATGTTGTATTCTTTTGACTCAGGAAGATAGGTTGTCCATCTGATTCCGGCCTTATGGAATCATAACATTCCTTAATATGCTGTTTTAATTGCGGATTAATTTTAATCTCACGTCTTTTGCCAGTTTTCTTTTCGATCAACACAAAATCATTTTTACCAAGGATATCGACCCATTTAAGTTTTAGTATATCACTTGCCCTAAGACCCCAAAAGCTACCTACGGCCACAAATAATGATATTTCGAATTTTTTGTCATTAAATAGCTTCCTGATCAGATTCAGGTTCTGATCCCAGCTTAGGAAATCTGCAGTTGTTTTGCTGTATTTAGCGCTCATAAAATGTTCATTTTTGATTGGTTAAACATATAAGTGAAATAGCAGTTTTTTATTGCCTTTGATTTCGCATTATTAATCAGACACTTATAAGTAAATATTCAGTTTTATACAAAAGTGAATGTTTTGGTCTCAGGCATTTTTTCACTATTAATTCCTGTCTCTTAATTATAACAAAATTGGTAATACTGAAATTTTTCATCCCAGAATCTGAACCAACTTGGATATTTAATAATACTGATTCCAGTTATTTTTTCATTTGACATGAATAACAGTATAAGATAGTTTTCCAATGTCTCGCTATTAATACAAACCTTAAACTGTAATATCTTTAATTCCTCATGCATGTTGCAAAGATAATAAAATGTTATAATTATATGGCAATAATTATATATTTATTAATATATGGTTATAATTATGACAATATCAATTTTAATCTAAGAATTTGATTCTTAATTTTGAACTAAATTTTTCATAAAATGGTTTACGAACGTATAAATCCGATCTCTGATCGCCACCAGGCAACATTGACTACAATTGGAAAGAAAATTCTCGAACTACGCAGATCCACAGGTCTATCTATTGAAAGATTCTGTGTAAGAAATGATCTCCCCCGAATTTCATACGCAAATCTTGAAGCTGGTAAAAACTTTCACATGACAACACTTTTAAAGGTACTTGATGCATATCCTGAAATAAAATCATTGGGAGATTTTTTTATGGGGTTTTAATAATTATAAAAGGGATGAAGGACTTTGGATTAACAAACCTGGTTTCCATGTGGCCAGAAGATTGTTAAGAATTTTATTTCAAGAATTCAGGTTTCATTAAAGTTCCGCTGACTAAAATTGGAATTTTTTAAACGAAAATATCTGTGCTGGTGGTACATTTTGATACTTCAGATGGTGAAATAATCATAGGTTAGCGTTGAGTGCTTCATATTACCATGATGTTGTGATGATCATTAACACCATTAAGTGCAGCGTATTTTACCATTAAATGTATTTTAGATGTCATTATGGAACAGGCTGATCAATATTATATTGTGGCTGTATTTATATTGGAATATACAGCAGTTTGAATATGAAAAAAAATGATATAATATCCAGCCAATCATCGATACCCAGCGAGCAGTTGGTCGCATTAGAAAAGATTGGCCTAGTAGTCCGGGAACTTCGGTTCAATTTCGGGTTAATAACACAAAAAGAACTTGCTAACAGGTGTGGAGTGCACTTCAACACCATTCGGACAATTGAACATGGTAAAAGAAATTATAATCTGGTGAGTCTCATTAAAATCATTAGTTATTTTGAATATGACCTGCCAACCTTTATGAGGGAATTGATATAAATTCTTTTATTATCTTAAAATGTTACTTCATTTTCATAAGTCAGGATTGTTCACTTTGCTTGGATTATCATATACAGCATTTACCTCTTTCTTGTAATCAGCATTAATATCTTTCTTGGTCGAAATTAGTTGGACAGTATTGGAAATTTCAGTAAGTGATAAGGTCAACTTACTTTTTGAAAGTAGCTGATTCAGATCCTGAACGTTATTGGAGTTTGTTATTTTTAAAAGGTAATAATATAATACTGACTGAAAAATCTTAATTGAAATTATCTTTTTGTCTGATATTTCAATCCTATATCTTTCATAAAGTTTTGTAACCAATAATTGGTTATGACCAAAAAAAAACTTGGAAGGTGTTTTTAAGTAATCATCGGTTTCCTTAGCTAATTCAATAGCTGAAAAAGATGGAGAAACCTCTTTTTGTTTTTCTTCTTTTATTTCTTGTTGGTTAATATTGTTATCAGGGAGTTCGCCTGGTATGTTAGTAGTCGTATTACCACTATTTAATGGTAACTGACCTACTACATTAGTGGGATTATTACTATGAGTAGGTGTACCATTCTCGGTAACACTACTAATAGGTGAATTACTGTTAATAGAATTATCATTGGTAATTGTACTATTAGGCAAGCTCCCATTTTTATTTTCTTTATACTCAGGTACCGCTGCCAGCCTTAGTATCTCATTAATATTTACAGCAATTGTCTTATCAGTGACCTGGTATATCAATTTCATGTTCCGGAACTTCTTTAATGCTTTTTTGATTGTCCGGTGATCTGATCCAACTGATTTTGCAATACGGTAGATCGTGATTCTGAACGATTCGGCATTTGATAATAGGTATGCCAGTATCAACTTTTCAGTGGCCGATAAATTGATATAAAAAAGTGCGTTCGGTATTTGTGTAAAATCAGACCTAAGTTCTGTTTTTTTAACGTAAAAATAATTGCCGGTGCTTTTCATGTTAATTTATTATGAATTACATTTTTATTTTTTGATTCGGCCAATTGTATAACATAATTTGTTCCATGTGTAATGTTGTACAGTGGTATAAGTAAGAAATTTAACATGGCGAGATCAAATTCTTTTCCGCATGGCATCACATTGAAAATATTGTAAAAGTTATCCTCCCATGCATAATCGCGATCATTAATTCGATAATAGCTACCATTTAATGTGTATAGCGTTTGCAACAATAAATCGGGTATGCAGATATGATATTGAAGTGCTCCATTCTCATGAATCCAATCCATTTCTTCCTTCCAGTTGGATATGTTTTCTTTCTTCATGAAATCCTCCAACTCATTGTCCATCCGGCTTCTGTGTTTGTCGTACCATTCTATCTGATAGTCCATCTGAAATTTGAAAAAGTGTGTAATTGATAACATCACCATTAATGCCTGTTCAACTTCCATATTAATTGTTCCATCATAATATTTTTTCCTGGCAAGGTCAATTATCAAGTCGATTTTACTTTCGTTTAAAATTTTATTACCCATTTTATAATCATCTATCAGAGATTCTATGGTTTTGCGACCAGACCAGAATCCCAGGGCACATCCTGTTTCACGGTAAAAATGTATTATGTCACTTATTGATTCGATATGAATGCCGGATCCCAGGAATAATGTATGAGCACTGTTACCCTCACCGGATTCAAGTAGAACCTGATAATAATAATTCTGCTCCTCATCTGACACCGTTACAAGGAACTTATGGTCTCCTTCCTCCCAGTGGATCTTTAAAAGATAAACTGTTTCATCCCAATCATTATTTAGTAATTTAATTGCTTCCGAGATATCATCAACAAAAGAATCCGTGATCTTGGTTCTCAGTGACAAATAATATTCCCATTCCTCCTCTAATGATCTTTCCAACTCGCCTAAATTTATCGTGTCGGGCTCCTCAACCTTCATGAACTCACAATCATCATAGAAGCCTTTAATCCTGAAGTACTCCTCAATATTGTCACCGGCATCAAATAATCCTGATCCAATAATATTGTCATTTTCGTCAATAATAAGATAAAATCTATCCAAATTGGATGCTTGTTCCAAAGCCTCCCCGAATGTCAAATTTGCATTAGCCCAACAAAGGTCCTGAGCAACATCCGCCGAATCAATAGTGTCTACTCCTTCTATTAGATGACATGCAGGCCACTCACTCTGGTTAAAAAAATCACCTGTGAAAGGATTGATTCCATTTTCCAATAAGTACCATTCATAGTCAGACACATATGCATAATCATAACCCTCACCAGGTCCAGCAAAATATATGTTTGGGTATAAGGTTGATTCCCCAAAAAGGTATATGAATTCTTCCTCCGTCAGATCTTCGATTCCTTCTGATGTTATGTAATCATCAATTATCTGACCCATTTCTTCCCACTCAATAATTATTTGCTTCATCTCTTCTATTGTATAGCGATATGGATTCGTTATTTTCATGATCTTAGTCTTTTATGATTTTATTATCCGGGATAAACTCCCATACGGTCGGGTCTTCATGTTCGTCAAAACCAAGAATTTCGTATCGATATAACCTGTTACCATCTATTAGTATTTTTTCGACACTTTTTTTAGGATCGAACGCTTTTTTTAGATAAGGGAGTGCAAGACCCTTATAATCCCGATTTGTTCTACGGGCTAAGGCATGCAGTTCATCAAGTGTCCAGTGCCCGTAAATAAGTTCACGCATTACTGCGCAATTAGTAAGATCAAATACCTCTCCTACAAAGGAGATCTTCATAGATTCAAGCATTGTTGGCCTGTAGCCAATCATGCCAATTGTTAATTCTGTTTTATTCATTTGTATATTTGTTATATATCAATAATCATAACTGTTAATAAATACTGGGATTTACAAAATATTCAACCTTCTGTTAACCAGAAGTCAATTGAGAAAAGGACTACTTAATCCAGGAACTATGGAAAATTCGACTTCTTTTAAGAACCCGGATAACTCACCATTGTATCTCTCTGTGCTATCCAATCTCAAGGTATCAGTTGAGGGATCTATGCTGTATATATGCAACTTCTGATCCTCCCTCGATTCAAATATTATCTTAATTTTGTCATCCTCAGGGAACACTAATACGAAGGCTAATGTCTGAAGTTCCTGGCATCTTGAACGGATCATTTGTTTTAACCAAGTCCTGTCACACCATTCTTTTTCGGTCAGTTGCCAGAAAGTTCGTGGCTCCATTGAGTCAGTAAGGAAGAATAATAAGTATCCCATGTATTGACATTCATTATAAGCATGACACAATAAGTCAAGCATGTCATTGTGGAATTCTTGTGTTACCCTTTTCCTATCAGAAACTGTCAGACATGGGTCTGAAAATGGATTTGAAAACCTGCCTTTATATTCATCCGACGAAATTACAAATTCAAGTTTCCGATTTTGATCCGGCTTATAAAGATGTATTTCCTGACCGTCATTACGTGCGCTATAAATCATCATAACTACCTCTTCTCTGTCTTCACATTCTGATGGCCGTTTATTTTCTTTCTCGGCAATTTTTGAGGTCCACCCTTCTGTAACAAAGACACTGGAGATAATTTTTGGATCAGTACAAAATTTACGCATGATGTAATTGAAGTTTTCTTTGTCAAGAACACTGTCAAAATTTGTAGCAAAGCTTGCTATGGTTCCATCATCGTACTGAATAGTAAAAGTTGGCACGATACTTCCGTACTTT
>Ga0209096_1004387_pt1 | contig 11413 bp, 9 predicted proteins | sample AD_UKC034_MetaG_FD_184407 | JGI IMG/M metagenome (GOLD analysis project Ga0209096, IMG submission 184407) | Active sludge microbial communities of municipal wastewater-treating anaerobic digesters from USA - AD_UKC034_MetaG (SPAdes) (version 2) | ecosystem: Engineered > Bioreactor > Anaerobic >...
AGATAGGTAACTTATCGGCAGGAACGGCAAGCGGTACGATTATCAGAGATGGGTATGCGGATGCTACGTTTAGCACTACGCTGACAACGGGAACGACTACGCGAATTGAAAGTGCGATGAGTGCTTTGATTGCGAGCCCGGGACCTGAGCCGGTGGTGACTCCTGAGCCTGTGGAGGCTTAATTTGAATTCCTCCAATTTACATTCTTAATATTTATCCTGCTCTGCACTTAAAGGTGTGGGGCAGGATTTTTTTTTTGGGGGGGGTGATTATAAATAGTTTTCTAAGGCAAGATTTAGGATAGAGAATTTGAGGCTTGAGGAGATGTTGCTACTGTGCATGCGCCAGGCGTGGGTGAGCCCTGAAGGGCCATCGGTGCGGAATACTTCGCCAGCTGAGAAGCCGGTGTTGGTGACTGTGAGGTTGGTGTTGACGTGGAGGGCGGCATTTAGGTTACCAGCGCTGAAATCGCCTATTCCAATTCCTGTAACTCCATTTGGATTTGGAGAAGTAGATCCAATAAAACCGTTAGATAATGTATTTGTAAATTGCCAGTTTTGGCTATAGCCTATTTGATCTGATAGCAGCATTAATAACATAATTAACCCTGCTATGTTTTTTATAATCGTATTTTTCATTTGTATTTAATTTTATTGTTTAATAATTTTTGATGAGAGTGTTTGATTTTTAGTTGTTGCAATTAGCACATACATACCATTGCTTAAAGTAGAAACATTTAGTTTGTGCAGGAGAGAAACGGCATCGGTTTTCTGGTTGATAATAACTCTCCCGAAAACATCAAAGAGTGCAACAGATGTTATTCCGCTTCCCTCCAAATAAATCCAGTCTCTAGGAGGATTGGGAAATACTTTTATAAAATCGTAGTTGTACTCTGTTATTCCTGTTGTGCAGTTTGTGGATTGAAATTGACGGAAATATGATTCGTTAAAATTTGGAAGGTTCGAACCGAATTGCCAAGTACCTGCATTAGAAAAATTTAGATTCAAACTGCAATTTATTCCATAAATATCTGGGTTTTCAATAGCACAAAGCATCGAATCGGCTAATATCAATGCTGCTTCAAGACAAAATAATTTTCCGACACTGCTGTTCAATAATGCTCTGAATCCTCTGTTTATTGTTGGTGATACAATGTTAGCAGAATTGATAATAGTTATAGAATCAAAAACCAATACATTAAATTGACGCATCAATTTATTGCTACCTTGTTGCCCAACATAAAGCATAGTATTGTTTGGAGCGAATGATATAGATTGTATTTGAGGATAATCTGCAACTAGTAAAAATCCATTGAAGACATATCCTGTAATATTATCAAATTCAAAGAGTTCAACCTTTTGTGCAAAACTGTCGTTAACAGCACAAACCATTTTTCCATCTGGAGAAAATTTTATTAATCCCTGAACACCACCTTGCACATTGACTGGGTTATTATGCCCCACCGCACTAATTACCGCATTGGTATCGATGCCGTTTGAAGTAAGAAGATAGGTACGGAAGTGGTTGTTGTTTACCTCGTGTCCCATGACCCAAACGGAAGTATCGTTGCAATGATTGACAGCAGCTAATTTTTCGGTGCAGGGTGCAAAGAGGAGTATGTTTTTTTGTGAGTTTATGATGTCGCCATTGCCACCATCGAGGTTCATGTCGATAACAGAATAACGCATGCCGTTGGCGCCCTGGTTTTCGGCTTCGTCTGTTGTAAAAAGATAATAGAGGTTTGGTGAGAGGGGTTTGGGTATTATCAATGCTTGCTGGGTGCTGCTGCCCAATGCTCCGCCCATGATGCCTGTGCCGTTTGGCATTATTTGATGCAGGCGGTTCCATACGGTGCGGCCATCGCTGTAGAACTGCAGGTTGCCTGCGGTGTCGCTTATGGCTGCGCAGCCTTCGGAGGTGATGAGGGCACCGTTGGTATCGGCTACTGCTGTGCCGCTGCTAAAGTCGATGCCGGCACGGTTGCCAAAGTACCAGTGCCAGGTGCGTTTGATTTGTGAGGGTTGTGCAAAGGTATGTTGCGCTGTTAGCAGTGCTGCTATAATGAGTAGGAGTTTTTTCATGGGTCGAATTTTTTTTAATAAATCAAACAACTAATGAATGGCATGCGAATGATGCTGCATGCTTAATTCAAATTTAATAAAAGGATATGGCACTTTTACACCCCATGTAAAGGGGGCATTAGTGCCATGTTTTTTTAATAAAGCATTGATAATGAGGGAAGAAAGAAAATTAGAGAGGTTCAAAAAAAAGTGGCTGAAATTCTTATTTTGAATTGCTTTGCAAAAAAAATTTCTCAAGGCAGAGGAGCATTAATTGAACAAAGTGCATTAAGCTGATGAAGGGGTGAGAGGGTTTGTCCTTGACTCTGAACAAGAAAATAAAAATGTATATGAAAAAAGCTTTACAGTTTGTTAAGCTAAAAATAAAAAAAACCGCCTTCATGTGGCGGTTTGATTATTAGGAGTGCATTTTTTCTTTTTTGGCGAGGAGTGTTTCTTTACTTTCTCTTACGTCTTCATCGTCAACACAACAATCGACCGGACATACGGATGCGCATTGCGGTTCATCGTGAAAGCCGACACATTCGGTACACTTATCGGAAACAATATAATAATGATCCATAGAGATGGGGGCTTGGGCTGCATTGCCATCAATTTGTGTTCCGTCTAAACGGCTAAACATTCCACTTACGTTGGTTCCATCGGCAAAGCGCCACTCGGCACCTCCTTCGTATATAGCATTGTTTGGACATTCGGGCTCGCAAGCTCCGCAGTTGATGCATTCATCGGTAATAATTATAGCCATAGGTCAGATATTTTAATTTTACATTTGAACACAAATATAAATATAAAGTTACGTATAGTACATTGTAGAATCTTATGAAACTAACAGAGCGTGTTGATAGCTTATGCCAACTGGGCGATTGTTTGGAGCAATACATGAAGCATTCTTCGAGCCATCCTTTGTTTGAACAGATGCTGAAAGAATGTGAATCGTATAACCCTTGGTTTACGCATTCGAACCAAATGAAAATGCTGGAAAATATTCGAAGCTGGTTGAGCAAAGATGCTTTGAGCAAGGCTTTGGAAGGCAGAACTAATAAGGAGGAAGGGAAGAAGAAAAAGGTGGCCACAATATTGGCAGGAAATATTCCGGCCGTAGGCTTTCATGATGTGTTGTGCATTTTATTGTCGGGGCACAAAGCTTTTGTAAAACTTTCTTCTGATGATAAAATATTGATTCCATTTTTGATGGAGAATTTATTGCAGATGGATAGCCGTTGGTCTGATCGGATTGAATACATACATAAGATTTTTGAACCCGATGCTGTGATTGCCACCGGCAGCAATAACAGCGGTAGATATTTTGAGTATTATTTTTCGAAGTATCCTCACATTATTCGTAAGAGCAGAAATAGTGTGGCGGTATTGAGCGCTAATGAATCGAAAGAGCAGCTGAGTTTATTGGCGCAAGATGTATTCGATTATTTTGGAATGGGTTGCAGAAGTGTATCAAAACTGTATGTTCCCAAAGGCTATGATTTTAATTTATTTTTTGAATCGCTGATGCCTTACGAGAAACTGATGCAGCACAGCAAATACATGAACAATTACGATTATTATAGAGCAATTTATCTGTTGAATAAGGATGCATTTTTGACCAATAATTTTTTGATCGTGAAAGAAGATGCGTCTTTGAATTCGCCTTTGAGTGTATTGCACTATGAGTATTATACCAACAAGGATGAATTGACTGCAATCTTGGCTGCGCAAAATAATGAATTGCAATGTGTGGTATCAGAAGAGGATTTTATTGAAGGTTCGGTTCGGATGGGTACAACGCAATGTCCTTCTTTTACCGACTATGCAGACGATATTAATACGCTTGATTTTTTATCGCAGCTATAAGAAGAAAATGTATCTATTCCACTCTTTCGAAAGCACCCAGGTCGGGTAAGTTTCTCATTATACCTTTTAAATCAAACAGTGCATTGCCGGTGGCATACGTGTTTGTTCCAAAATCTTTGGCGGGGCTTAGCGTGTCGAGTTCAAAAATATTGTTGCTGTAATTGACAAAGCGCGGATTTTTGTTTTTGAGAATATTGATGAATTGCGGAGTGGCTGTATTAAAATTGTTGTCCACTTTAATGAGGGTGTGATCAAACACATAGTTGGATTGAGCAGAAGAAGTGAATTCAAGACTTAGTTCGCTTTCCTTATTTCCATATACAATGCAATTGCCAAAAGTGGCATTGACCAAATTGCTCGGTACGGTATTGCCATTCTGATCGCTGCTGTAGTTGTTGATGTACACACTGGGGAAAGGGCGTTGGTTATAGCTCCAATAGTTGGCAAAGGTGCAATGACGGAATAAATAATCGCCACCGGCAGTGAGTGCGGCACCACCCAAACCACAGTTGCCGATAACGGTATTGTAACTGTCGATAATATAGTTTCGGCTGAAGAGTCCGAAGCCACTCATGTTTTTGATGATGGTATTGCTGAGATATAATTTGCGCGGAGTGTTTTGTAATGGCGTGAGCAATTCTTCGGTTTGTATGCCGATGAATCCGTTTTTAATAATGGCGTAGTCGATTCGGTTGTCGATGCTTCCTTCGTTGATCCAAATGCGGTCCCACTGTCCGGGAATATCAGCGTACAGCGGATCGAGTCGGGTTCCTAAAAACTGAACCGGATGTTCTTTGGTTCCTTCTACATGAAGAGTTCCTCCTGGATAAACCCACAAACCTGAGTTGTTGTAAAAATGAACTTTGGTTCCTTCACTAATGGTTAAGGTGCAGCTGTCCACCACTGCATATCCATAAATAACATAGGGCAGCAGACTGTCCCAAACGGCATTGCAAGACACCACTGAATAAGGAGGCAGGCCGCTGATGGTGTCTGTGGGGAAAATAAAATTGGCTCTTTGTCCCCAAGCAACCAAGTCAACATCTTGTTGCTGACCATTGAGCGTAAAAACAATACTGTCGGCCAATACAAAAGGGGTATTGGGCGATTGAGGATCGGGCACGGTTACTTCGATAAAAATGTAAAGGCTATCCTTATCCTTTATTTCAATATTGCTAAAAACTTTTCCCGACAATCCATTCACATTTAAGCGGTAGGCCGAAGCGTTTCCACTGGCCAATCGAAGCGATTGAATTTTTACCGGTTTCGAATTCCGGTTGTAAACTTTGAGTTGTTTGGTGGTGCTGCCCACAGTAACAAATACCGTATCGAACAAAACCAGTTTTTCCGAAAAATCTAGAGTAGCACCTTTATCGCTTAGAAAGTCGTCTTGTTTTCGGCAAGAACTTGACATGATTAAAGTAAAAAAGATGATGGCTAAAGTCCTGAATGCTGGCATAGGGTCGCAAATATACTCTATATTAACAATTGATGTAACAACGAAAAATAATGGCCGGTGTTGTTGCTTGCCCAAACAGAAGAATAAATATTAAATAATCATGAGCCGGCTGATCCATTTTTCATTGATGCGGATGAAATACACACCCTTGCGGAGATTTTTGATATTTAAATTTAGCGAGGATTGATTATTCCATTTTGAATCCAAAACACATTCACCTAAGGATGAAAAAAGTTTTACTCTTAGGGTGCTGTTTTGTAATTCGGGAGGCAGCTGCAAAATAACATTTTGATTGCCCAATGATTGTTGCACCAAAATAGTTTGTTGCGAATTTTGCTCCTCTATACCAGTGCTCAGGGTATTAACTTGATAAATACTAGTGTCGGCTTGACTGCAATTCCATGCTATTAGCATTACTGTGTAAATACCATTGTTGGTATACTGGTGCACCGGATTGGGTAGGCTGCTGCTGTTTCCGTCACCAAAACTCCAATAGTATCCTTGTGCATTGATTGAAGTATTGGTAAAAGCTACTTGGGTAGTGCCATTGGTGATGAAAGAGAAATTGGCTTGCGGATCGTATTCGCCAACATGCCAAACCGATAACGAATCGAAGACTACACTTTTCACGGCATCTTTTATGTTGGAAGTTGTGGAAGAGGGCAAACCGGCATCGTAGTTTACCAAATAAGGATCTTTTCTGAGAATAGTGGTATAAAAAGTAAGAGCAGCGGCATAACTTCCTTCGAGTGAAGGATGACTTTCATCTGCTTGATACAATTCGATGAGCGGATATTGGGTTCGGATATAATTCCAAACTGCTCCTACCGGAGAAAGTATGGCATTGTTGCTATCGGCCATCATTCGGTAACGCAAATTGAGTAAACTGTCCATGCCATCGTAGGTACACACCGGAGGCCATGAAAAACAATTATTGGCATCGCCATTTTTTCTGCCCCAGGTCATATAAAAAGCCGTTTCGGTGCAAGGATTGGCAAGGGTTATCAAACTGTCTAACTTACGGGCATAAGGAAAAACATCAAACTGAACGGAAGCAATAGGAAAAGATGGGCGCTGACTTTGTTCTTGCAATACTACATAGTCCCAATTTCCCTGTGCAATTTTAAACAGTGTATTGGCATCGCTGCTATGAGCTTGTAAGGTATATCCTCCGGGTGTATTGCTATCGAACCAAATAGAATCTCCGGTAGATGAAGCCATGCTGCTCAACAGCTGTGGTAAGTTATTGTAATAGGTATAACTATTGCCTATAAAAAGTACATTCTTGATTTGCTGTGCTAGAGCACAAAAGCAAAACATGAAAGTAAAGGAAAAGAGGAGCAGAGTTTTCTTGAATTTCATATCAGGTTATTTTCTGGATTCGTTTAGTGATTCGATCAAAATTAGAGATTCATTCATAAATGTCCTATAGGGAAGAATGATTATGACACGATAAAAACAAAAGGAAATAGAGAATAAATCGAGTCAAATTGAATAAAAATGGAGCTTAGCTTTAGTGGCATCAAATTTTTGCACATATACATTAAATGTTTACCTTTGCACACCTCAAAAAAAGAGAAAATGAAAAAGGATATACACCCAAAGCAATACCGTTTAGTGGTTTTTAAAGATATTTCGTGCGATTATGCATTTATGAGCCGTTCAACGGTTGAAACAAAAGATACCATTACTTGGGAAGATGGAAAAGAATATCCATTGGTAAAGCTTGAATTATCGCATATGTCACATCCTTATTATACCGGTAAAATGAAATTGGTTGATACTGCAGGACGTGTAGATAAGTTTAATTCTCGATATGCTAAGCGTAAAACCGGAAAGAAAGAACAAGAGTAATTATTGTTAAAAAATACATGCTTAAAAGTCCCATTTTGATGGGACTTTTTTGTTTTTTAGCAGTGACATCCAAAATTATCTATGAACGTTATTTTACAGACCACTCATTCGATACATCAGCAGTTAAAACCCTTTACTTTTACGCGTCCTGCTTCTGAAATTCGATGTGGAATATTGACCATAAAAGAAAAATGGGAACAGTTGGGTGCCACCAAAGTGAGCGATGCCTGCGAAAGCTACTTATCGGAAAAATATCCGATTCAAATTGAAGCAGAAAATATCATTGCACCGGCAAATCTATTATTGACTCAATCACTATTTACAAGCATATCCAATTTAAAACCCGGGCAGTCGCTTTATCAAAATGAAATTTGCATTGCCATCCACTTAACACAAGATGGGGTAGGAGATTACCTGAAGGGTAAAACCATAGAAACAGAAAAAATAATTTTTGATAGCGAACAATCGATACAATTTATTGAGCGGCCCTGGCACATTTTTCAATGGAATGGACAAGCAATTGCAGATGACTTTTTGTGGTTGACGGCCGATAGAAAAAGTGATGCACTTTCGTCATCTAATCGAGTGCGCACTACTGAAAATGTATTTGTTGAAGAAGGTGCTGTGGTAGAATGTTCCATCATCAATGCCGCACTTGGGCCGGTTTATATAGGCAAAGGAGCGGAGATTATGGAAGGTACATCTATTAGAGGTCCATTTGCATTAGGTGATGGAGCGGTGTTAAAAATGGGTGCGAAGATTTATGGGGCAACTACAATAGGACCACAATGTAAAGTTGGAGGAGAAGTAAACAACTCAATTTTGTTTGCCAATTCCAATAAAGCGCACGATGGTTTTATTGGTAATTCGGTTATAGGAGAGTGGTGTAATTTAGGAGCCGACACCAATACTTCTAACCTGAAAAATAATTACAGTAGTGTAAGCTTGCACGATTATAGCTCTGGAAACCTGATTGATACCCAAACTATTTTTTGTGGTATGATGATGGGCGATCATTCAAAAGCAGGTATCAATACCATGTTCAATACAGGAACTTGTATTGATGTTTGTGTCAATGTTTTTGGAGCCGATTTTCCACCCAAACATGTTGCATCATTTAAGTGGGGAGGAGCTTCAGGATTTGATACATATAAATTTGACAAAGCCATACAAACCATAAGAGATGTAATGTCAAGAAGAAGCGTGGAGTTGAGTGATGCAGAATATAAAATGCTCAAATACTTGTCTGAATTTGAAAAATAGTTTTGGCACCCTTGTTGAATTAGGAGTGTTTGATCAATCCAAGGGCTCTTTTCTTAATTTTAACTGACATATTGACTTATTAAATCATGAATCAAGAATCAAATCCAAATAAAAATTCACTTTTTGTCCTTTCAGGTGTCACAGATGACGAACCAGATTTAATTCCATTATTAAGTTCAGAAGACGAAGAACAAATAAATGCAGAAGATCTTCCTGAAACTTTACCGATACTTCCTTTGCGCAATACTGTTTTGTTTCCGGGTGTTGTAATTCCCATCACTGTTGGGAGAGATAAATCCATTCGATTGATTAAGGATGCGTACAAATCGGATAAAACCATTGGAGTAGTTTCTCAAAAAGAAGGATCTATTGAAGACCCGAGTTTCAAAGATATTTTCAAAGTAGGTACCGTAGCATACATATTGAAGATGTTGCAAATGCCCGATGGAAATACTACGGTAATCATTCAAGGTAAAAAGAGATTTCAACTTAAAGAACTTACACAAGAAGAACCGTATTTTATAGGCAAAGTGGATTCGCTGATGGAGCAAAAACCCGATACAAAGAACAGGGAATTTGTGGCCTTAGTTGATTCATTGAAAGATTTGTCACTTCAAATTATAAAGCAAAATCCTCAACTGCCTTCCGAAGCAGCTTTTGCTATTCGAAATATTGAAAGCCCTTCATTTCTGATCAATTTCATTTCTTCCAACTTGAATGCCGAACTGATGAAGAAACAAGAGTTGTTGGAGATGAACGATTTGAAGGCTCGTGCAGGCAAAGTGCTTGAATTGTTAACGAAAGAATTACAAATGCTTGAATTGAAAAATCAAATTCAAAGCAAAGTAAAAGTAGATATTGATAAACAACAACGCGAATACTTTTTAAATCAGCAATTGAAAACCATACAGGAAGAACTGGGTGGATCAACTTTTGATCAGGAAGTGGCGGAGATGAAAGAAAAATCTCGGAAGAAAAAATGGTCGAAAGCAGTAGCAGAAATTTTTGATAAAGAAGTGGAGCGATTGCAACGCATCAATCCGGCTGCTGCAGAGTACTCCGTTATAATGAATTATCTTGATTTGCTATTGGAGCTACCCTGGAATGAATATTCTACCGACAATTTTGATTTAAAACATGCCGAGAAAATATTAGACAAAGATCATTATGGACTTGAAAGAGTGAAGAAGAGAATCATGGAATACTTGGCGGTGCTAAAACTCAAGCAAAACATGAAATCTCCGATTATGTGTTTATATGGTCCTCCCGGTGTGGGAAAAACCAGCTTAGGTAAATCAATTGCCGAAGCCTTGGGTCGAAAATATGTACGCATGTCATTGGGTGGATTGCGCGATGAAGCTGAGATACGTGGACATCGTAAAACGTATATTGGTGCTATGCCCGGTCGAATTGTGCAAAACATAAAGAAAGCAAAAACATCCAATCCGGTTTTTGTTTTGGATGAAATTGATAAACTTACTTTTGATCATCATGGCGACCCTTCTAGTGCTATGCTCGAAGTGCTTGATCCGGAACAGAACAACGAATTTTACGACAACTTCCTGGAGATGGGTTATGACTTATCCCATGTACTGTTCATAGCCACAGCCAACTCATTAGGCTCTATTCAACCCGCACTGCGCGACCGAATGGAGATTATTGAAATTAGTGGTTATACTTTGGAAGAAAAAGTTGAAATAGCCAAGCGTCATTTAATACCCAAGCAAATAGAAGCACATGGGTTGAAGAAAAAACACGTTCAGATTAAACCAGAAATTCTCGAAATTATTGTTGATCAATATACCAGTGAATCCGGTGTACGAGGTTTGGAAAAAATGATTGCATCCGTTGTGCGCAATATTGCTAAGAGTGTAGCAATGGAGGAAAAATATTCTGTAAAAGTAAGTGCAGAAGATATAAGAAGAATTTTAGGAGCGCCTAAGTTTATTAAAGAAAAATATCTTGATAATAATGTGGCAGGTGTAGTTACCGGTTTGGCTTGGACTCCGCATGGTGGTGAGATATTATTTATCGAAACCAGTTTAAATAAAGGCAAAGGAAAGTTAACGCTCACCGGAAATTTGGGTGATGTAATGAAAGAATCGGCTACCATTGCTTTAGCCTACTTAAAGGCTCATGCATTGGAGTTGAATATCGATCCTCGTGTTTTCGATCGTTGGGATATTCACATTCATGTTCCGGAAGGGGCTACACCAAAAGATGGTCCATCGGCAGGAATTGCTATGTTAACATCATTGGCCAGTGCTTTTACACAAAGAAAAGTGAAATTGAAAATTGCCATGACCGGTGAAATTACATTACGTGGAAAAGTACTTGCAGTAGGAGGGATAAAAGAAAAAATATTGGCAGCTAAGCGTTCCGGAATTAATACCATCATACTCAGTGAAGACAATCGTAAGGATATTGAAGAGATCAGTAAGAACTATTTAGATGGGATGAACTTTGTATATGTGAAAGAAATGATTGATGTGGTCAATTATTCCTTAACAAAACGATATGTAGATAATCGGATCGATTTTAGCATCATCAACGATCCTGAGGTGCGTCCAATCGCTCAAGCGTAAACAAGTATTTATTTTAGTTCAGCAAATGCCCGAACCGGAAAAGTGCCCATGCCCTGCACCTTAGGGGGTACTGCATAAAAATCAAAACCCGATGAAGGTAAAAGATGCAGTTGAGTCATGTGTTCAACAATGAGAATATTATTGCCTAACAAAATAGAATGTGCAGGTCTGCTGTTTCCTCTTGTGTCGTCAATATTGTGGGAGTCAATTCCAACCAAAGCTACATTTTGTTGTTGCAGATAAAGTGCAGCAGCCTCGCTGAGAAAAGGGTGCTGCTCAAAATATTTATCGGTATTCCAATGCTTGCTCCATCCGGTATGAAG
>Ga0209096_1004395_pt1 | contig 11390 bp, 9 predicted proteins | sample AD_UKC034_MetaG_FD_184407 | JGI IMG/M metagenome (GOLD analysis project Ga0209096, IMG submission 184407) | Active sludge microbial communities of municipal wastewater-treating anaerobic digesters from USA - AD_UKC034_MetaG (SPAdes) (version 2) | ecosystem: Engineered > Bioreactor > Anaerobic >...
GCCGCCGACCTTTCCATAGACCAGGTGCAGCGGGGCGTCCGCTTTTCCGATGCCCGGGACTACGAGCGGCAGATCAGGAAGTTCCTCCCCCGGTCCCTCCAGCGTTTGAAATTCAGGGTGGACCTGGCCGCCCAGGATCCCCGCCCGGTGAATCCCGTCCTGGAGGAAGACAAGAGGATTCTCGTTTACAATCCCGCCACGGAGAGCGTTTCACCGGAACCCCTCGGGGAGATCTACCGGTTCATCCCCTCCCGGGTTGTCCATTTCCGCGTCTTTTCACTGAGCCACGATCACGACCGGGAACTGGCCCGGGCGGCGGAAGAGGCCCTGAACCGGGGATACGGAAAATCGAGGACGAACATCTGATGAAGGGGGCGTTAACGGTCGATCCTGTATTCCTGCGTCGTGCAAGACGGATGGTCGGCTGTCCCCTCAAGCGGCGGAGGTCCCTCAATGACCGTTGACACGACCGATATCGCCCTTTTCGTCATAACCTCCCGGGAAGACATCGTGAGCTGGGACCGGCGGAAAATCGTCGAGGCGCTTCTTGATGAGACCAACGTCGACGATGACACGGCGGAAGCCATCAGCCGGGAGGTGGAAAAACAGATCGTCACCTCGGGGATGAGTCTTCTCACGTCCTCTCTCGTCCGCGAGCTCGTCAACGCGAGGCTTATCGAGAGGGGGCTCGAGAAGGCGACCAAGATGCATGCCCGGCTCGGTATCCCCGTCCACGACGTGGAACAGATCCTCATTTTCCGGAACCGTGAGAACGCCAACATTCCCCACACCCCCGAGGGAACGAACCTGACCCTGGCGGAACGGATCAAGAAAGAATTTGCCGTCCTCCGGGTCTTTTCCCCCGAAGTGGGATACGCCCACATGGCCGGGGACATTCACCTCCACAATCTTGGCTACATCGACAGGCCTTACTGCACGGTCCAGACCCTGGACTACATCAAAAAGTTCGGCCTCAACCTCCCCAATACCCTGGCTTCGGCTTCCCCGGCAAAGCACGGGGAAGTTCTCATCGCGCACATGATGCGCTTTTCCGCCGCCCTGCAGGGAAGCCTTTCCGGCGCCGTCATCTGGGACGGGGTGAACCTCCTGTTCGCCCCTTACCTGGAAGGACTGGGAGACCGGGACATCCGGCAGCTGGCCCAGATGCTGGTCTATGAGTTCGCCCAGCAGGCGGTGGCCCGGGGCGGGCAGACGATCTTCACGGACATTCATCTTTACGGGACGGTCCCGCCCCACCTGGCAAAATCCCGGGTCATCGGACCGGGAGGAACGACGACGGAAGAGACTTACGAGCCGTATCTTCCCGAGGCCATCCGGTTTGCCGCGGCCATTCTCGACGTGTTTCTGGAGGGAGACTCCCGGGGACAGCCGTTTGTCTTTCCCCGGCCGGTGGTGCATCTTTCGGAAGGGTTTTTCCGCCTGGCAGGCCATGAACATTTTCTGCACCGGGCCTGTGATGTGGCCGCCGAAAAGGGGAACCCGCTCTTTTCCTTGGACCGGCGGGGGGGCGTGAATCTTTCCGAGAGCGGCTACCTGGGGGCGGCGCGGGAAGAGGGGAACCGGGAAGGGGAAGCCTGGCAGCTTCGCCGGGAGGTCGTTCAGAACATCTCCATCAACCTCCCCCGCCTGGGATACCGGGCCGAGGGAGGCGATTCCCGGCTGTTCGCCCTTTTGTCCGACACCCTGGATCTCGTTGTCCGTGCCCATCTCCAGAAGAGGGCCTTCATGGACCGGCTTCTCTCGTCGGAAAGCGAGGGGCCGCTGGCTCTCCTCGACATGCGGCTCGACGGGAGGCCTTTCGTCAACGGGGCCGAGGGGCTTTATCTCATCGGCATGGTGGGACTCAACGAACTGTGCCGGGTCCACCGGGGACAGGGCCTCCACGAATCCGAATCAGCCCGGTCATTCGGCCTCGAGGTGATCTCCTTTATGCGGGATAAGGCCGTGGAGGCGTCAAAACGGCACGGGATCCCCCTGGGCCTGGTGCAGTCCCCGGCGGAAACCACGGCCTACCGGTTCGCCCGCCTCGATCTGAAGCACTTCTCACCCCTGTCGGGCCGCTACGTCAGGGGGGACATTTCGACGGGAGCCGTCTATTACACCAATTCCACCTGCCTCGACGGGGCCGCCGCCGTTTCCCCCATGGACCGGGTCCGCTTCGAGGGCGCCTTTCACCCTTTCATGGACGGCGGAACCATGACCCATGTCTGGCTTGGAAAAGAACGGCCCGCCACCGAGGCCCTGGCGCTCTTCATCAGGGAAGTCTTCGAGAAGACCGAGTCCCGGATGCTCACCTTTTCCCCCGATTTCACGACCTGCTTTTCCTGTGGCCGGACGGCCCGGGGGTTCGTCGAAACCTGTCCTTTCTGCGCTTCAGGCGCCGTGGAAGGCATTACCCGGATCGCCGGCTATTTTTCCCGTGTCTCGAGCTGGAACAAGGGCAAGCTGGCGGAACTCGGGGACCGTAAGCGCAGTGGGGCCCTGTCGGGCTTGAATGGACCGGGCGAGGCCCCCTGAAGGGGCCCGCCCGGGTGACGGGGCGTCTTACTTGAACCTCACCTCGATTTCCACGGGACCCTCCGGGTCGAGGCCCGTGTAACGGGCTTTAACGGTGGTGCCGGCTTTGGCGGGCATGAGCTTGGTGATCGTTCCCATGGACAGGAGGTCTCCCTTTTTCAGCCTGATGCCGTCGGCTTTCAGGGAATCCTTGATCCAGAGGGTGACGTTGAGGGGGTGATCGAGCACGTTCTTTCCTTCCCCGGTGGCGAGAACCGTTCCGTTTTCATCGAGGATGTCCAGCTTGAAGGACGCCAGCCGGTCAAACCAGTCGGGCGTGTCTTCCACGGGGATGGGGTCACCCATGACCCCGTACCGGGCCGCGACGTTGACGGCGGCGAGAAGGGGGCCGTTGATCTTGATGTCTTTCCCGTAAAGAAGATCGGGAAGCTCGATGAAGGGGATGGCGGCGTCGATGTGCCCCAGGGCTTCCTCGGCGGTTTTGGCGTCATTGATGCCGTCGTCCTTGACCCGGAGGATGAGGTCGCCCTCGCTGAGCGGCCGGACGCCGAAATCGGCGGGCAGGACCGTTCCTGAGGGAAGAAGCATCTTTTCAAGAAGGGTGCCCCGGAGAGGCTGGTTGACCCCGAAGCTTTTCTGCACCGAGGCGTTGGTGAGGCCGGCCTTGTAGCCCACGACGGGCCCCATGGCTTTCTCCAGTTTCGCGACGTAGGTCTTCTGGACAGACATGGCCTGGGACAGGGTCATGGACGGGTCCACCTCGGTGACGGCGCTTTTTTCCAGGGCATGCGAGGCGAGGCGGGTGGCGAACTTGTCGGCACACCCGATCCCCCCCAGGGATAGGGCCAGCAGGCAGAAGACCGCTATGATTTTGAGGGATCCTTTCGCTTTCATGAAACACCTCCTTCAGGATGATCGGGAAGACATCCTCCCGGTGAAAAGAGTATCCCCGGGAAATGGGAAAAGTAAAGGAGTTTCTCTCGGATGCGCTGAAAAGCTTGAAAAAAGAAAAAGAATCCACTACAAGAATAAAGGTTTCCGTCGGGCCGATGGGATTTTTTAGAACGGCGGGTTTTTGGAGTGAAAAGGTGGACCTGGAAGGGCTTCAGGAAAAAATACTCCGCTGGTACGGGGATATTTCCGAGACCATGATCGCGGTCATCCGGGACCCCGCGGATTTTTACCGTCGGATGAGCCGCGGGGGCGGGTTTCTCGATCCCATGGTCTTCGCCGGCGTCATGGCCGTCATCGTCGCCCTGATCGGCGGCGTGTTCTCCCTTGTCTTCGGGGGGGTCCCGTTTTTTGATTTTCTCCTTTCCCTCGTCGTCGCCCCGGCGGTCTTCATTCTTTTCAGTTTTATCGGCGCCGGTGTGTTCTTCATCCTGTGGCGGATCATGGGATCCGATGAATCCTACGAAACGGCCTACCGCTGTTTCGCCTACGCTTCGGCCATCACGCCGGTGACGACTCTCATCGGCATCGTTCCCTACCTGGGAAGCCTGGCGGGAATCCTGTGGATGCTGTATCTCGTGGTTGTGGCGACGGTGGAAGTCCACGGGATCGAGGCGAAAAAGGCCTGGACCCTTTTCGGCGTTCTTTTTTTCCTCCTCGCCGTCGTTGCCATGGGGTCCCAGTACACGGCCCGTCATGTAGCCGAAAACAGGGACGCCTACCAGAGCGCGGTGACCGATGAAGGCGTTCCCGCGGCGAAGGAAGCGCCCACGGAAGGGGCCCAGCGGGAGACCCCTCGGGAGTGACCTTGGATCTCATCCATTTTCTGCAGAAGGCGACCATCGTCATACCCCTTTTCCAAGTGGGGCTTCTCCTCCTCCTCGGCACCCTTTCCCTGCTTATGGGGTGGCTGCGCCTGGCTCTTCTCATCAACCTGACCTTTGCCCTCTACTGGGGATACCTGGTGAACCGGGCGCAGATAGGCCCCGCCATCGGGCGGATGGACCACCTGTCCGTCACGTTGTATTTCGGTTTTGGAATCGTTATCATCGTCCTGGCACTGATCGGCTTTTTCTCCCATCAGGACTGACGGTCCTTTAAAAACGTGAGAAGACCCTTTTTACGCAGCCGCAACTTTTTCCTCGAGGATCTTTCGTGAGCAGGGAAGCCATCCAGTTCCGTCTTCAGTTGAATCTCACCATTCTCGCGGCGACCCTTTTCCTCGGGACCATCGCTTTCATGTCCATTGAAAAGGTGTCCCCCACGGACGCCCTGTACTTCATCATCGTGACAATGGCCACGGTGGGATACGGCGACATTCACCCCGTCACCGCCGCGGGCAAGTTCCTGGCCCTGGCCATCATTGTCCTCGGCGTGGGGACCTTCGTCGGGGTCATCGCCAGCGGGACGGAACTCATCCTCTTCCGCCGGGAGAGGAAGGCTCTCATGGAAAAGCTGAACCTCGTCGTGGGCGTTTTTTTCAGCGAGGCGGGGACGGGGCTTCTTCGCCTTTTCGTCTCCTGGGACCCGGAGATAGCCGAAATCCGGACTTCCTTTCATGTCAACGGACGTTGGAAAAGAGAGAACTTCGCCGCCGCCGCCGCTTTGGCCCGCCGTCACGTCTTTCGCCTCGATCCCGGGATACCCGAGCTTATGGCGCTTCGAACGTTACTGATCGGCAAAAGAGAGTTTCTCGTGAGGCTCCTGGAAAATCCCGCTCTCCTCGAGCACGGCTCCTTCTCGAACCTTCTCCAGGCGCTCCTCCACCTGGTGGAGGAACTGGCGGAAAGAAATTCCTTCAGGGACCTTCCCCGGGCGGACAGGGCCCATCTGATGGCCGACATGGTTCGCGTTTACCGGCACCTGGTCGAGGAGTGGCTTTCTTATGCGGAGCATCTCAAGGCGTATTTCCCCTATCTGTTTTCCCTGGCCGTGAGAAAAAACCCCTTCGACGAAGAGGCCCGCGTCGAGATAAGTGAAGACGAGGAAACGGAGGACTGAAAGGGAGGACATCATGAAAACGCTGATCGTGACAGCAAAAAAAGTCAAGGAGATCCTGACCCCCGCCCTGGCCTGCAAAACGGTGGAACGGGCTTTCAGGGCCCACGGGCTTGGGGAGGCGGACATGCCCCCGAAAAGCTATCTCATTTTTCCCGAGGGGGACCTCCGTTCCATGCCCGCCTACCTTCACGGCCAGGGGTTCGACATGGCCGGGATCAAGAGCGTGAACGTCCACACGGGCAATGCCGAGAAAGGGCTGCCGACGGTCATGGCCCTCGTTGTCCTGGTGGACCCCGGAACGGGCTTCCCCCTTGCCGTCATGGACGGGACCGTCCTGACAAGCCTTCGCACGGGGGCCGCCGGTGCCGTGGCGGCGAAGTTCTTGAGCCGGGAGGATGCCGCCGTCGCCGGCTTCGTGGGATGCGGGGTCCAGGCGAGGACACAGCTCGCCTGTCTCCTGAAGGTCCGGAGAATTGAAAAGATCCGGGTCTGGAGATACCTGCCCGGCGATTCCCTGGCGCCCCGCTTTTGCCGGTGGGCCCGAAGAGCCCACGGCCTTGACGCGGTGATGTCCGAAGACATCGACGCGGTGACGGAAGGGGCCGACATCGTGGTGACCACAACGCCGACCCGGCAGCCTCTCGTCCGCTCGGTTTCACCGGGAACCCACATCAACGCCATCGGCGCCGACGCGGCGGGGAAGCAGGAAATTTTCACCTCCCTGTTGAAGAGGGCGAAAATCGTCATCGACGACTGGACCCAGGCCTCGCACAGCGGTGAGATCAACATTCCCGTGTCCCGGGGGGACCTGGCGGAAAAAGACGTTTACGGGACGCTCGGCGAAATCGTCGCCGGCAGGAAGAGGGGTCGGCGATCCCGCAGGGAGATCACCCTGTTCGATTCCACCGGTCTCGCTGTCCAGGACGTTTCCTGCGCCGAAGTCGTCTTCAGGGCCTTGAAAGAAAAGGATAAGGTTCGGGGTGTCCGTTTCTTTTAAACCGATTTGCCGGTGCGCCGGCGTGAAATCTGTGCTATAGAGGCGAAGGTTCGGGAATCTTGCGGAAAGGAAGAAAATCATGGTTCGCATAACCTGCCTCGGTGCCGCTGAATCGGTAACCGGGTCGTGCTTTCTCCTGGAAGGGGGCAACAAGAAGTTCCTCGTTGACTGCGGGCTTTTCCAGGGCGGGAAGTCCACGGAAAAAAGAAACTGGCGTGACTGGGATTTCGACCCCGCGGAAGTCGACGCCCTCTTTCTCACCCATGCCCACATCGATCACAGCGGACGGATTCCCAAGCTCGTCCGTGACGGCTTCCGAGGGGAGATCATCACGTCCCCACCGACGGCGGAGCTCTGCCGGATCATGCTTCTCGATTCGGCCCATGTTCAGGAAATGGACGCCGCCTGGCAGACACGGAAAAGGGCCCGCCAGGGTAAAAAAAAGGTGGAACCCCTGTATACCATCGCCGACGCCGAGGAGAGCTTGAAATACCTGCGTCCCGTGGAGAGGGACCAGGTCATCGAGGTTGACAGGGTGCTCCGGGCCCGGCTCCGGAATGCCGGTCATATTCTCGGGTCCTCGATCCTGGAAATCTGGGTCAACGACGGCGGCGGGGACTTGAAGATCGTTTTTTCAGGCGACCTGGGGCGGAAAAACCAGCTTATCGTGAAGGACGCCCATGAGATCACCGATGCCGATTACCTTTTCGTGGAATCCACCTACGGAAACCGGCTTCACCGCAATCTCGAGGACAGCAAGAAAGAGTTCGTGGAAGCTGTCCGCTATGCCGTGACAAACGGGGAAAAGGTGATCATCCCCGCCTTTGCGGTGGAGCGGACCCAGGAGATCCTCTATCTTCTCGCGGAATTGACCCGGAAGGGGGAACTCCCGGAGATTCCCGTCTACCTGGACAGCCCCATGGCCATCAAGGCCACGGAAATTTTCCGCCGGAACAAGCAGTACTATGACGAAGAAGCGAGCGCCATCGTCGAACAGGGACGGGACCCCTTTTCCATGCCGTCCCTCCGTTTTACGCCCTCAACGGTGGAGTCCATGGCCATCAACGAGAAACAGGGGCCTGCCATCGTCATCTCCGCCAGCGGGATGTGCACGGCGGGACGGATCAAGCACCACTTGAAGCACAACCTGTGGCGTCCCGGGGCAAGCATCATCATCGTGGGGTTCCAGGCCCAGGGGACGACGGGGCGGCGGATCGTAGACGGCGAGAAAACCGTGAAGATTTTCGGGGAACCCGTGGCCGTCAAGGCGAAGGTCTTTACCATCGGCGGGTTTTCCGCCCATGCCGACCGGGATGAACTTCTCGAATGGATCAGCCATTTTTCCCCTTCCATGCCCCGGGTTTTCGTTGTCCACGGAGAGAAGACGGCCAGCGAAAGCTTCGCCCGTTCCATACGGGAAAAATTTTCCATGGATGTTCACATTCCCGTTTTCCGGGAAACGCTGAAACTGACGCCTCGGCAGCGGGCGGAACGGGAAGAGTTGGAGGATGTGGAAGCCCGCGACCGTCGGGAAGCCCTGGAGGCCTTCGAACATGTCGAAGAGGCCCTGGCGGCCCTTCGGTTGAAAATCCAGTCGGAGGGGGAAGGCGGGCTTTCCCCGGGTGATGTGGCCAGGCTCAAGGCCCTCCGGGAGGAAGTCCGGGATCTCCTGAACAGGAAGGCCCCGGCGTGAAATTCGAAACCTGAAGATGCGTCGGATATCGGCGCGTTGTCCCCGTCCGGGGTGCCCCGGAAAGACGGGAACAGGCTGACGATAATCCGGGACCGGGAGCGTATTTCCCCCATGATTCATTTCAAAAGCGTACATAAATGGTTCGGCGATCTTCATGTCCTGAACGACGTGAGCCTTCGCATCGAAGCCGGGGAGGTGGTGGTCATCTGCGGACCCAGCGGATCCGGGAAGAGCACCTTGATCCGCTGCATCAACAAGCTCGAGCCGATTCAGAAGGGGGAAATCATCGTGGACGGCATGCCCATTCACGACGGCAAGGTCAACCTGCGCCGCCTCCGCGAGGAAATCGGGTTCGTCTTTCAGCAGTTCAACCTGTACCCGCACATGACGGCCCTGGAGAACATCACCCTGGCCCCCGTTCAGGTTCGCAAGCAGAAAAAAGGGGAAGCGGAAAAACGGGCCTTTGAGCTTTTGAAGAAGGTGGGCATTGTGGAGAAGGCCCACGCCTATCCCGGACAGCTCTCCGGGGGTCAGCAGCAGCGGGTCGCCATCGCGCGGGGGCTGGCCATGCGGCCCAAGATCATGCTTTTCGATGAGCCCACGTCGGCCCTCGATCCCGAGATGATCAACGAGGTCCTGGACGTGATGAAGACCCTGGCCCGGGAGGGAATGACCATGATCGTGGTCACCCACGAGATGGGCTTTGCCCGGGAAGTGGCGAACCGGGTGATTTTCATGGACGAGGGGCAGCTTGTGGAAAGCGCGCCGCCCCGGGAGTTCTTTTCCAGCCCGAAGCACGAGAGGACGAAGCTTTTTTTGAGCAAGATCCTCAGCCACTGATGGTTTCTTAAAAAGCCCGAGGAGGCTTCCCCTCTTTCCCGGCCGGGGCGGCGGGCCACCGGGCCGCCTGAAAAATCGGGGAAGGGTTCTTTGCGGCGGGACCGTCCATCTCGAGGTTCTTTGACCCCTTGAAAGGCTGACCGTTGCGTTTCAGTGGAGGGTGCTCCCCTCCGCCCGTCAAATGATGATCAGGAAGGAGAAGCGAGAATGAGAAACAAAAGGGCAAGCGTCGGTTTTCTGGTGATTCTTCTGGTCCTTTTCGGGACCGTGTCCCTGGCCTTCGCCGGGCAGGTTTACGACCGTGTGAAAGAAACGGGGGTGGCCCGGGTCGGCCTCATGTACAACAGCATTCCCGCCGCCTACTTCAACGACAAGAACGAGTGGGTGGGGTTCGACGTGGACATCGCCGAAGAGGTAGTCAAGCGGATCGGCGGGTACATGGGGAAGGAGCTGAAGCTCGAAAGGGTGAAATTGAACAACAAAACCCGCATTTCTTTCCTCACGTCGGGAAGGATCGACATGAGCATCGCCAACATGACCCACAAAAGGGAACGGGACCGGACCATCGATTTTTCCATCACCTACTTTTTTGACGGCCAGAAAGTCCTGGCGAAAAAAGGGAAGTATACCAAGCTGGAGGATTTCGTCGGTAAACGCCTGGCGTCCATGCAGGGAACGACGAGCGAGAAGAACGCCATCAACCTCCTGAAACGCCTGGGTGACAAAGAGGCGGAAAAGCATGTCATCAGCTTCCAGGACGAGCCGTCCTGTTTTCTCGCCCTTCAGCAGGGCAAGGTGGCCGGATGGACCACGGACAGCACGATTCTGCTCGGCTATGCCGCCAAGGAACCGGGACAGTACGAGCTCGTGGGCGAGTTTTTCAGCGACGAGCCCTACGGCATCGGTGTCCCCGAGGATGAAAGCACCTGGCGGGACTCCATTAATTTCGCCCTTCAGGACATGTGGCAGGACGGGACCTACATGAAAATTTATGACAAATGGTACGGGCCGGACACGCCTTACTACTTCCCCATGACGGAGAAGATCGAGATGTGGCCCTGAGGTTTCCTTTCGAAAACCCTGATAAATCCCGCTGCGGCCTCAGGACATGAGGCCGCAGCTTTTTGAGTCTTCCCGGCGGTGGAACGGAACGGATCGAAAACCGTGTCTAAACTGAAAAGCTTCTTTCAACAGGCGGTTGTGGTGGGGGGGCTGGTCCTCTTTTTTTACGTCCTCTTCCACTTTGCCCGATTCGATTATGATTTTCACTGGGCCGTCCTGTACGAGGTCAACCCCACCTACCAGGAGATCTTCGGGCTCTGGCTTCTCAAGGGCCTCTTTCTGACCATCCAGATTTCGCTGATAAGCACGGGCATCGCTCTTGTTCTCGGTACCCTTTTCGGTATCGCCCGGCTGTCTCCTTTCAAACCGGCCTACTACCTGTCCACGGCCTACGTGGAATTTTTCCGGAACACGCCGCTCCTGGTCCAGCTCTTCTTCTGGTACTTCGCCTTTCCCATGGGCCTGCCCGAGGGGGCCCGGCTTTTTCTCTACGATCACAATTTCGAATTCTGGGCGGCCACGGTGGGGCTTGGCATCTACACGGCCTCCTTCGTAGCCGAAATCGTGCGGGCGGGCATCGAGGCCATCCCCCACGGACACGTCGAGGCGGCGGCGTCGTCGGGACTGTCCCGGTTTCAGATGTTACGCTTCGTGGTCCTTCCCCAGGCCTTCCGGGTCATCATCCCGCCCCTGGGGAGCGAGTTTCTGAACAACATGAAGAACTCCTCCCTGGCCATGACCATCGGGGTGGCCGAACTCTGCTGGCAGTCCCAGCAGATAGAGTCCTTCACATTCCGGGGCTTTGAAGCCACCTCGGCGGCTTCCCTCATCTATCTCGGCCTCTCCCTGTCCATTTCCCTCATCATGAACAGCATCAACCACCACCTGAAAATCGGGGAAAAGGATCTCAACGTCCTCGACCGCATGCTGGGCCTGGCCATGCGTCCCCTGGCGGCACTCTGCCGGGCGGGCGGGCGCGCCGCATCCTGGCTCGGGGACCGGAGGCGGGAAAAGGAACGCCACCGGGAGGAAGGGATCTATGCCTCTTTCGGTCAACGTTTTCTCGAGTTCCTGAACCGGGGACTCGTCCTTTCCGGTAGAATCCTGTCGTTCATCGTCCTCACCGGGGTTTCAGGACTTCTCGTTTATGCCTTGTTCTCATTCAACTGGACCGTCATCGGGGACAATCTTCCGGAACTTCTCATATGGATGTTTCCCCAGGGCGGAAAGGGGGAAATTCTTTTCGGTCTCGGCGGCCTCTCTCTGAGCATCCTGCTCGCCGCCATCGCTCTTTTTATCAGCTTTTTC
>Ga0209096_1004396_pt1 | contig 11388 bp, 10 predicted proteins | sample AD_UKC034_MetaG_FD_184407 | JGI IMG/M metagenome (GOLD analysis project Ga0209096, IMG submission 184407) | Active sludge microbial communities of municipal wastewater-treating anaerobic digesters from USA - AD_UKC034_MetaG (SPAdes) (version 2) | ecosystem: Engineered > Bioreactor > Anaerobic >...
ACCGGTTCCATCGGGAACTTGTCGCTCGCTGGCGAGAACTGGACTGCAAGTTGTCGGCCAATGGTGTCGCTCGATTCCGCTCGGCGATATGCGAGAGGAATGACTGGTTGCCGAAATCCCCAACTCACCCTAACGACCCAAACCGGGCATCCGGACTTCCCCGAAGCCGCCGCTGAGGCACGGGGCCCTTCTGTGAGTTTCGCTGCCACGAAGCTGCCGTTCGTGACCTCACGACTCCGGCCACCTGCTGCCGGTCGTCGTTTCGGCAGAGGAGCCGTTGGAGGGGCAGCTTCGCTCAGATTGCTGCCGGATAGCCGACTCGTGCAAATCGGCCGGAGCGGTCTCTCGCCTGAGCCACGGAGGCGGGCAGCAATCCACCACCTTCCTGCCGTTCAGCCTTGTGAGGCCGTGAACGGCGGCTCTCCAATCTGGCGAATGCGTACTCCCGACCCGGAGTCACCCGCAGCTGGACATTGGTGTAGCCCGGATGAAGCGAAGCGCAATCCGGGGTCCGCGGCCGATCAACCGATGAATCCCGGAGGCGGCCCTTCGGGCCTTGTCCTGGCTACGCTTGCTGAGGGGCTTGAACAATTGCCGAGCGGGGACTTGGAGCCGCAATCTGCCACGAGCGCCCCTCCCAGCCTTCTGATGCGTGCATCGGAAGGCTGGGAGGGAGAGAGCTTGGCAAGAAAACCCTGCGGCGGCCGATCACCATTCTTCAGCGATTGACGTCGACGATTAGGCGTCCTCGAACCTCGCCATTGACAAGTTTCAACGCTTGGGGGAGTGCATCACTTAGCGAAATCTCAGCCGGAGAGGTTTTGCCCCAGGTCTTGAATGCGCGATCAGCCGCCTGGACGGCACGATCCACGTCCCTAGCTGTACCACGCGGGGTCTTGGTGAGGAATCGCTTCGCCAATGCCCGATGACTTGCTTGCGTGCCATAAGAACATATTCAACCGATCGTCTTAAGAGGCGTTTGTCGTTCTGCGCCGCTCTTTACCGGCGGACCGGGGGAAAAGGCCGGGACGGCAGTCACCGTCCCGGCAAAACTGTGCCGCCTGGGAGGAAAGTTGGCACGGAACGGCTAAATTGCGGTTCGCGGGTGGAGCACGGTCAGAACCGGACTTCCATCCGTGGCGCGGCCGCGAACAGGCGCTACAGTTCCTTGGTCAGGAACTGCGCTCGCCCGGCGCCGAATGACCAGTCCGCATCCGAGTTTTCCACCAACGATACGATCAGGTCAGCAGGCGAAAGGCCACATTCGGCCTCAAGCTTCTCGACCAGCGAACGATAGAACGCCACCTTCTGCGCCTCTGCGCGCGGGCGGGAGACGACCGTCAGCAGGACGACGTTGGGCGATCGCGGGAAGCCAAGACCAGTATCCTCGAGCACCAGTTCACCCGGCGCATGTTGCGTGACGCACTGGTAACGGTCGCTTTGCGGGACCTGGAAGGCTTCCACCATGGCGTTGTGTGCGCTGTCCAGGAGCGCCCGGACCTCGGTCTCGCTGCGTCCCTGGACGATATCGAATTTCAGTAATGGCATTGCTCTCTCCTCATCTGGAAAAATGCCTTGGGCGAGGTGTTGCTCGATGTGCCGCCCCGCTGCCAGAAATTGGCTTGTACTCCCGTCGCCCCAGCACCGCGGTTCCGCCGAAGAGCCGCAGAACGAGCCGTCAGGCAACCTTGAGGTGTTGCAAGCGACGGGCCGCGCGGATCATTTGCGCGCCAAGTTCGGCAATCATGATCGTCGGCGAACTCGTATTGCCCGACGTGATGGTCGGCATGATCGACGCGTCTACAATCCGCAGGCCTTCCATTCCAATCAATTTGAGTTCCGGATCGGTCACGGCGCCCGGATCATTCCTGCGTCCCATCTTGCAGGTCCCGACCGGATGGAAGATGGTCGTCCCGACGTCGCCCGCCGCTTTTGCCAGTTGCTCGTCGGAGGAGAACTGCGGACCCGGCAGATGTTCAACCGGGTTGTACGGCGCGAGTGCGGACTGCGCGACGATCTTGCGCGTCAGACGCAGGGCCTTGGCGGCCTTGAAGCGGTCTTCCTCATGGGACAGATAGCAGGGCGCTATCCGCGGTGCAGTGAGCGGATCGCGATCGCGGATGGTGACGTGGCCGCGCGATTGCGGACGCAGGTCGCAGACGCTGGCGGTGAATGCGGGGAAGCGGTGCACCGGTTCGCCGAACTTGTCCAGAGACAACGGTTGCACGTGGTACTGCAGATCGGGGGTCGCCACCGTTTCGTCCGAGTGCGCAAAGAGGCCCAGTTGGCTTGGCGCCATGGTCAACGGACCACGACGGAACAAGACGTACTCCAAGCCCATCATGGCCTTGCCCCACAGGCTGTTGGCCTGCTGGTTCAGCGTCTTGATGCCTTCAACCTTGTAGATGCTGCGCAACTGCAGGTGGTCCTGCAGATTCTTGCCGACACCGGGCAGCGCGTGGACGACCGGGATACCGAGGCTGCTCAGAAGCGCCGGATCGCCGATGCCGGAGCGCTGCAGGATGCCTGGCGAGCCGATGGCACCCGCGGCAAGAACGGTCTCGATCCGACTGGTGGCCACGCAGCGCTCGCCGCCGCGCAGAAATTCGATCCCGCGTACGCGGTTGGCCTGGATCACCAGCTTGTCGGAGAGCGCACCGGTGACGATATGCAGGTTCGGACGGTGGCGGATCGGGTCGAGGAAGCCGCGCACGCTGCTCCATCGCGTGCCCCGTTTCTGGTTGACTTCAAACTGGTTGACGCCGAGATTGTCGCCGCCGTTGAAGTCGGGCGTGTTCGGAATACCGGCCTGAACTGCCGCCTCCGCGAATCGATCGAGAATGCTCCAGGAGAGGCGCTGCTGCTCGACGCGCCACTCTCCGCCCGAGCCATGCGTGGCGTTCGCCCCTTGCCAATAATCTTCAACCTCCTTGAAATATGGCAAGACATTGTCCCAACGCCACGCCGAATTACCGGTCAGCGCCGCCCATTCGTCGTAGTCACGAGACTGGCCACGCAAGTAGAGCATGGCGTTGATCAGGGTGCTGCCGCCCAAGCCCTTGCCACGCGCATAGATGATCGAACGTCCGTTCAGCCCGGGCTCGGGTTCGGTCTTGTAGCACCAGTCGGTACGCGGATTGTTGATGCAGAACAGATAGCCGACGGGAATCTTGGTCCAGATCCATTTCTCGTCGTTGCCGGCCTCGAGCAGCAGCACGCTCACGTCGCTGTCCGCCGATAGCCGGTTCGCCAGGACGCACCCGGCGGCACCGCCGCCGACGACGATATAGTCATATTCGCCTAGGTCTTTCATGGGATTTCCTTGAGTTGGTGGCGCATTGCGCGCGCTCCGCGATTGCGAAGCGCGCCGCCGCTGGACCGATGCGCTCAGTTCACCGGCATCACGAATTCGGGGCCCTTGGAGCCGCTGTCGGGCCAGCGCTGCATGATGCTTTTGTAGCGGGTGTAGAAACGCACGCCTTCCTCGCCATAGGCGTGGTGGTCGCCGAACAGGCTCTGCTTCCAGCCACCGAACGAATGCCAGGCCATCGGCACGGGCAGCGGCACGTTGATGCCGACCATGCCGATCCTGATCTTCTGCGCGAACTCCTGCGCGGTGCGCCCGTCGCGCGTGTAGCAGGCCACGCCGTTGCCGAACTCGTGGTCATTGACCAGCTGGACCGCCTCGGCAAAGGTGTCGACTCGAACCACGGTGAGCACCGGGCCGAAGATCTCCTCCTTGTAGATCTTCATGTCGGGCTTGACGTCGTCGAAAAGCGTGGCACCGAGGAAATAGCCGTCTTCGCGCCCCGGTACCTTGAAATTGCGCCCGTCCATGACCAGCGTCGCGCCTTCCTCGACACCCGAGGCGATATAGCTTTCGATGCGCGCCTTGGCTTCGGCGGTGACGATCGGGCCCATGTCGGCACCCGCGGCCTCGCCGTCATTGATGTTGAGCTTTTCGGCGCGGGCCTTGACCTTGGCAACCAGGTCGTCAGCAATGTCGCCAACCGCAACAGCGACCGAAATCGCCATGCAACGCTCGCCGGCGGAACCGTAGGCCGCGCCGATCAGTGCGTCGGCGGCCTGATCGAGGTCGGCATCGGGCATCACCACCATATGGTTCTTGGCACCGCCGAGCGCCTGCGAGCGCTTGCCGTGCTTGGCCGAGGTCTCGTAGATGTATTTGGCAATCGGGGTCGAGCCGACGAAGCTTACTGCCTGGACATCGGGGTGCTCCAACAACGCGTCGACGGCGGTTTTGTCGCCTTGAATGACGTTGAAGACGCCGGCGGGCAGACCTGCTTCGCGGAACAGTTCGGCCAGGAACAGCGAGGGCGACGGATCACGCTCGGAGGGCTTGAGGATGAAGCTGTTGCCGCAGGCGATGGCCACCGGCGCCATCCACATCGGCACCATGACCGGGAAGTTGAACGGCGTGATGCCGGCGGTCACGCCCAGCGGCATGCGCTGATTCCAGTTGCTGATGCCCCCGCCGACGTTGTCGCTGTGCTCGCCCTTGAGCAGCTGCGGGATGCCGCAGGCGAATTCGATCACCTCCAGGCCGCGCTGAACTTCACCCTTGGCGTCGGGGAAGGTCTTGCCGTGCTCACGCGTGATCAGGCGGGCGAGTTCATCGGTATGGCGCTCGACCAGATCTCTGAACTTGAACAGCACGCGGGCGCGCCGCTGCACGGCCAGACTACCCCACTTGACCTGCGCGGCAAGCGCGGAAGCGACGGCAGCATCGACATCGCCCCTGGCGGCAAGGCTCACATGGCGGGCCACTTTGCCCAGCGCCGGGTCGAACACCGGCTTCCTTTGATCACCGGCGCCCGGGTGAAATTCGTTGTCGATCCAGTGCCCGATCAGCTCGGGTGCGTTGATGTATTGATATGGCATGGTTCCCTCTCCTGTTGGCTATGGTCTGTTACTTCTTGTCCTTGCAAACCCGCGAGGGCATACAAGGGCTTGATGGCAGTTGCCCCATTCCGGCGCTCGATGTGGCGACCGGACGGCGGAGCCATACGCACCGGCTTTCAATGTCAAACGCTCGACGCCGAAAGGCCGGCTGCTGCGGCGCGCTAGCGATGACGAAATACCGGTGCGCGCTTGGCGAGGAAGGCATTCATGCCCTCCTTCTGGCCGTCGGTGGCGAAGGCGGCCTGGAACAGGCGCCGTTCATGGAGCACGCCCTCGGCCAGGCCGACTTCATGCGCGCGATTGACCGCTTCCTTGGCCAGACGCACCGCCGGCGCGTTGTAGCCGGCGATGGTGTGCGCCGCTTCGAGCGCGGTCTGCATCAGCTCCGAAGCCGGCACGATGCGGGCCACCAGGCCGGCCGCCTTGGCTTCGGTGGCGCTGATCGTGCGGCCGGTGAGCACCAGATCCATTGACAACGCCTTGCCGACCGCGCGGGTCAGGCGCTGCGAGCCGCCGATGCCGGGCAGGATGCCGAGCTTGATCTCCGGCTGGCCGAAGTGCGCATCTTCCGAGGCGATGATGAAATCGCTCATCATCGCCAACTCGCAGCCACCGCCCAGCGCGTAGCCGCTGACCGCGGCGATGATCGGCTTGCCGATGAACTTGATCTGGTCCCAGGCGGCAAAAATGTCGTTCTCTTGCAACTCGACGAAGGACTTCTCGGACATCTCCTCGATGTCGGCACCGGCGGCGAAGGCGCGCGGGCTGCCGGCGATGACGATCGCACCGACGTTGTCGTCCCGATCGAACTGGCGCAATGCGCTCAGCACCTCGTGCGACATCTTCATGTTCAGCGCGTTGAGGCTCTTGGGCCGGTTCAGCGTGATCAGCCCGACACGCTCGCGCCGCTCGATCAAGATCGTCTCGTAGCGGGTCACGACGCTGACCTTGGCTTCGCCCGACTCGCTCTTGATTTCGACAATTTGAGGGGCGACCTCCTTGCGGGCGGTCGCAGCAGCGCTCGGGGTTTCAGTTTTGTTCGACACGTTCAATTCTCCTTCGCTTGCTCGGTTTGAGTGGGGGACGTATTCAGGCCGTGGCCCGCGACATCGCAGGCAGGTCTACTTCATCGAATGCTTCATCGACGGATGCCGATGCGTAATCGCCGGTGCGTGACATCAGTTCGCCCAGGATGCGGTCGCGGTGCTCGTCGAGCGCCGGGGCGCGCACCGGCGTGCTGACGTCGATATCGTCCGCGGTGCTCAACTTGATGGGGTTGCCGGCGGTGCGTACAGGCCGGTCGCTGACGCCCTTGACCTGGATGATCATGTTGCGCGCGGCCAACTGCGGGTACTCGAACAGCCGGTCGATGGTGTTGATCGGTCCGCAAGGCACACCGGCCTGGTTGAGCCGCTCGATCCAGTGCGCCATCGGTGCGGTGCGGGTAATGACTTCGATGGCCTCGACCATCGCCGGGCGGTTCTGGCAGCGCAGATCGTTGCTGATGAACCGCATGTCCAGCGCAAGTTCAGGTTTGCCCAGCGCGTCGGCCATCAGCATGAAGAGCTGATCGTTGCCAGCGGCGATCACGAAGCGTCCGTCCTCGGCGTTGAAGGTCTCGAAGGGCGCCAGCGACGGATGGCTGTCACCGGTTCGCGTCGGCACCTTGCCCTCGACGTCGTAACGGGCCAGCGCCGTTTCCATCAGGGCCGCCTGGCAGTCGAGCATACCGATGTCCACACGCCCGCCCTGGGCATCCCGGGTTCGCTTGTAGAGCGAGGCAATGATGCCGACGGCGGCGAACAGCGCGGCACCGAGATCGCCGAAGCTGGTACCGACACGCGCCGGCAGACCGTCTGGCCAGCCAGTCAGGCTCATGATGCCGCCCATCGCCTGCACCACCATGTCATAGCCTGGCAGGTCGCTGTAGGGCCCGGTCTGTCCGAAACCCGAGATCGATGCGTACACCAGATGCGGATGGGTGCGCGAAAGACGCTCGGCACCGTAGCCAAGGCGGTCCATGACGCCGGGGCGGAAGTTTTCGACCACCACATCCGCCTCGCCCAGCAGGCGTTCGAGCAGATCCCGGTCGCGCGGACTCTTCAAGTCGAGCGCGATGCTCTCCTTGCCGCGGTTGAAGCACATGAAGTAGGCCGACTCCTGATCGACGAAGGGGCCGAAAGCGCGGGTGTCGTCACCCGTTGCCAGCCTTTCAATCTTGATGACCCGTGCACCGAGGTCCGCCAGAACCATCGTGCAATAGGGGCCTGCCAGGACTCGGGAAAAATCCAGGACAGTAATGCCCTCTAGCGGTCGTTTCTTGGGGGGCAAGTCTTTAGAAGCGTCCATCCGGGTGTCTCCTTGTTTGTGAAATTTCGGTCTGTCATTCACCGCTTTACCTCCGCGGATTGGCACGCCAACCTGCCATTCGCGCAGGGGCGAAGCGGAATTAATAATTAGACCAATCGTCTATGCGTGGGCAAAAAAATTAGGCCTTCAGTCCCCGAACAAAAAGCTCGGCGAAGATCCGCAGCGGCTCCGGGCTTTGTTCGAGTTTTGCACGCAGCACGGCTCCTTCCCAGCCGATCCAGAAAAATGCCGCAAACTGCGCACAATCAACATCTTGCCGAATCTCGCCTGCCGCCTTGGCAGCCTCGAGACAGCGCGCGGTGCGTGCCTGCCAGTCGCGCAGCACATCTGCAAGTTGGACTCGAAAGGCCTCAGGCAGCGCGCCCATCTCCTGCCCCAGATTTCCGACCAGGCAGCCACGTCGAAAGTCGAAGCGTTCCATGCCTTGCTCGGCATTGAGAAAAAAGGCTTGCAGACGCGCGAGCGGCGAAAGACTCTCGTCCAGGAAGAACCGGTCCAGCTTGTTTGCAAAGTACTGTGCATAATGTGTAATCAAATCGGCACCAAACGCTTCCTTGCTCGGAAAGAAGTTGTAGAAGGAACCTTTTGGAACACCAGCCGCTTTCAACATCTCGTCGATCCCGGTTGCAGAAAATCCCTTCGCCGTCAGCGCGGCAACACCCGCGCGACGCAGGATTTCCTTGGTTTCGCGGTAATCACCACTGCTCTTAAGCGGGCGGCCGCGTCGGCGAGGTTCATTGGACGTTTTCAGCATGATCGAGATATTAGACTGAGCTCCTTAATTAATCAACGCGATTCTGTGCACCAACCTTCACTCCGTACAAGCACCACATCGTCCGATCCGGCGTCGATTACGGCGCGACCTTGTGCGCCCGAGCCTGCGCCTTTTCGCGCTCGACCTTCGCGGTCACGTCGCGCGCGGTCGCTACCGACCCAACCGCCTGTCCTACTTCATCGAACACCAAGGCAAAACTCATCTCGACGTAGCGCCGACCACCCGACTTGTGCATTGCGCGGGTGAGCGTTGGCCGGCCACCGAGCCGTACATGGCCGCTGCTCGCCGCAGCGTTGAAGCCCCGCCAATGCGCGGCGCGCAGCTCTTCCGGGATGATCAGGTCGAGACTTTTCCCGACCGCCTCTTCAACGCAGAAACCGAAGAGCTGCTCTGCCGCATCGTTCCAGCCCTGGATGGTGCCGACCGCGTCGGTATAGACGAGGGCATCGGGAAGATGCTCCAGCACGCGCTCGGCGGGTGGCACGACTCGGCGTGTTTCGTCGCTCATGCTGATTGCCATGGTCAGCGATTGACATCCACGATCACGCGGCCGCGGATATCGCCATTGATCAGCTTCGTCGCCGCCGGAATAGCCTCGCTCAGCCCGACCTCATTGCTGATCATCTCGAGCTTGGAGACATCCAGATCGCTGCCGAGGCGGCGCCACGCCTCAAGCCGTTCGGGGCGCGGGCACATCACGCTGTCGATACCGGCCAAAGTCACGCCGCGTAGGATGAAAGGGGCCACCGTGGCCGGAAAGTCCATTCCGCCGGCCAGGCCACAGGCGGTCACCACGCCGCGATACTTGGTCGTCGCACAGACATTGGCGAGCGTGTGGCTACCGACCACATCCACTGCACCGGCCCAGCGTTCCTTGCCGATCGGCTTGCCCGGCGACGAGAACTCGGAACGAGGCAGCACTTCGGCGGCCCCGAGGCGCTTCAGGTAATCGGCCTCAGTTTCGCGGCCGCTGACGGCGACCACCGTGTAACCGAGTTTCGCCAGCACTGCGACGGCGACACTGCCGACTCCGCCGGCGGCCCCCGTGACCAGAATTTCACCGTGCGAGGGGGTCACGCCGTGACGTTCGAGCGCCAGCACGCACAGCATCGCAGTGTAGCCGGCGGTGCCGATCGACATTGCCTGCTGCGGCGAGAACTGCTCGGGTAGCGGCACCAGCCAGTCGCCCTTCAAGCGGGCCTTTTGCGCCAGGCCGCCCCAATGAACCTCGCCGACACCCCAGCCATTGAGGAGCACGACATCGCCGACCTTGTAATCCGGATGCGTGGTGCTTTCTACGCTGCCGACGAGGTCAATGCCGGGCACCATCGGAAAGCGGCGTACCACCGGCCCTTTCCCCGTGATGGCCAGGCCGTCCTTATAGTTGAGGGTCGAATAGCTCACCTGGATCGTGACGTCGCCATCCGGCAACTGGCTGTCGTCGATGTCCTTCAAACCGGCCCGATACCCGGCATCGTCCTTCTCAATCAGAATTCCTCTGAACATGTTCGTCTCCTCCTGGTAATTAGACCGTGTGTCTATAAAAAGACAAAAAAAGACGATGCAGACGAGATCGACCGCGGGAAACGGTTGGCGCTACATCGATGTGGCTCTATAATAGACCAGACTCCCTAATTAATGCAAGAGATCTTTTGTGGTTGGTCCAGAACGTTCCCGAGATTCGCCTGGCCGATCGGGCCGTCGAAGCACGCATGCCGCCGGGCAATTTCGTCGCTGGCGTGGTAGCCATCTCTGTCTTCGCGATCGAGGCGGCCACTCGAGGCCATCTTCGCGCTACGGAGCCGCCAGTGTTCGCCCCGGCGATCCGCAGTGCGCCCGCACTCAGCGAGATGCGCTTCGCAACCGTCTAGAGCTGCGGCTGCTCGGCCAAGTCCCTCAGTATTCGTGAACGGCACGGCTACAGCGGGCCGGATCATTCCAGACGTAGGGCTCGTCTGAGGGGCCGCTTAGCTTCATGCTCGTGTTGGCCGCAACGACGCGGGCATCGACACTAGAACCGTTGCCGTTGACCAGACTGGCCGCCATGCAGGCAGGTATCACCTCGCATAAGACCCAGCGAAACATCCCGTCGTCGCGGAAGCGACCGTGGCGATTCATGGAAGCAGTCGAGTAGTTCTGAACCGGATGGTCAAGCCCAGTGGGCGGAACCAGCGGTACGCCAGATTCCGATGCATGTCCTCATACAGCCGCCGTTCGGAACGAATGCCGTAGCAGTAGCCGATGACAAGCATTCTGATCATCACTTCGGGGCCAGAATGGATGACCAATGGGGTTGTAATGCTGGTCAAGATGCCGGCGCAGACCGCCCATATCCAGACAGCGATCAACACCACGTAGGAGACGATTGTCCGAAACCACCGTCCCGAGATTGAAGGTGTCGAACAGATGCTCCTGCCCACTGACCCAACGATCCATCATCTCCCACGCGGAGACAATGAAACCTGCCGCCCTGGCCGCTTTCCCGGGCGGGTGTTAGCAGTTGGCACAATAGCCGCCGACCGCATCGCCAGTTTTTGGCTGACTGCACTGGCCGCCCCACGGTCCGTCCGTTGCTGCGTTGGTTGTCCGCTCCTGTTCAGCTTTGTTCGACGCCTGCCCCTTCCCCGTGCCGATGAAGGTTCGACCCGTGCCTGTGGGCAGGCGTTGGACAAAGCCCGTGGGAGGAAACCGCGAAACGAGGCGAGGCTGTTCAGTCGGGGCTCGGCGTTATGGGCATTTGAGCGCCGCCCAATCGCGCAGGTACGCGATGTGCGTGGTGCTGCGCCAGGCGCCGCGTGTTGCGTGAAGGCGTTGCCCGCCCTCGGTTGCGCGGGCGAGGTCCGCGCGGCGCGGCTTGTGATGTGAATGCCAGTGGCGGGCGCAGCGGGTCTTGACCAGGCCCGTCCGAACGGGTGCTGGCGGAAGGCTGCGGGCGTGGAAGCGATGCCCGGTCATGAGGTCACCCCACGGAGTGGTGGCGCGCGGATCGTCGCACCCCGAGCAAAGGTTTCGATCACGCGCATCACCGATCCACAGCAGCGACACACGAAGCCGGTGGTGGGCGTGGTCGACAGCGCGGTGGCTTCCGGCGCCGAGGCGATGGTGCATGGCTCGTCTGGAGGCGTTGCGCCAAGCAGTTCCCGCGCACGTGCCAGGTGCTGCCGCCGTCCCGCGTTGGCGAGCAGTCCGTAGTGCCGGATGCGGTGGAAGCCGCACGGCAACACGTGCAACAGGAAGCGGCGCATGAACTCCTCGGCAGTGAGCGTCATCGTCTTGTGGCGGGTGCGCCCCTTGGCGCGGTAGTCCTTCCAGCGGAAGGA
>Ga0209096_1004397_pt1 | contig 11385 bp, 10 predicted proteins | sample AD_UKC034_MetaG_FD_184407 | JGI IMG/M metagenome (GOLD analysis project Ga0209096, IMG submission 184407) | Active sludge microbial communities of municipal wastewater-treating anaerobic digesters from USA - AD_UKC034_MetaG (SPAdes) (version 2) | ecosystem: Engineered > Bioreactor > Anaerobic >...
GGCGATCACCGACAGCTTGGCGGTGCGCAGCATGCGCGTCTGCCACAGCGTCAGCACCGCGCGGCGCAGCGCCTCGCCGTTGGCCTCGACCTCCTCCGGGGTGAGCTGCATGCGGTCGCGCGCATCCAGCAGCCGCGCGATCACGGTCTCGCAGTTGAGGATGCTCTTGCGTTGCACCTCGGTGGGGTGGGCGGTGAGCACCGGCGACACCAGTGCGCCGTCGAGGAAGCCGGCCAGCGCCGCGGGGTCGGCCGCGCCGCTGTCTAGCGCGTGCTGCAGCGCGTGCGCCAGGCTGCCCTCGCGCGGCGTCGAGCCCGCGATCAGGTGCGCGCGGCTGCGCCGGATGTGGTGCTGGTCCTCGGCGATGTTGGCGAGATGGGAGAAATAGCTGAAGGCGCGCACGACCTGGATGGTCTGCTCGCGCGACAGCGCGTCGAGGATGTCCTCCAGCTCGCGGCGCGCGGCGATGTCGTCGTCGCGGCGGAAGCGCACCGAGTTCTGCCGGATGCGTTCGATGAGGCCGAATGCGGCCTCGCCCTGTTGGTCGCGCACGGTGTCGCCGAGCAGGCGGCCGAGCAGGCGGATGTCGTCGCGGAGGGGGGCGTCCTTGTCCTGGTTCATTCTTTCGTTTCGGAATTCGATGGGAGGGGAGGGTGGAGCTTACCGCAAGCCGCTCGCTTTCCTGCCCGTTTCGGGTCGATCCGGGAGCTTGCCCTCCTTCCTGCCGGCTGCCCGTGGGAGGCGGCGCGGCCGGCCCCCGTGCTAGAATGCGCCGAGTCGTGCGGACGCATTCAGCATTCTGTCATGTTGCGATGCATCATCCCGGCGCCTGGCGCCTCCGCACCTGTGCCCCCGTTTCCCAGGTGAATCCCGATCGTGAGTCAAAGCAGCCCCGAGCGCATCGTCATCGCAACCCGTGAAAGCCGTCTCGCCCTGTGGCAGGCCGAACACATCAAGGCCCGCCTCGAGGCGCTCCATCCCGGCTGCCGGGTCGAGCTGCTGGGCATGACCACGCGTGGCGACCAGATCCTCGACCGTCCGCTCGCCAAGGTCGGCGGCAAAGGCCTGTTCGTCAAGGAACTCGAGACCGCGCTGCTCGACGGCCGCGCCGACATCGCGGTGCATTCGATGAAGGACGTGCCGATGGTGATGGAGCCCGAGTTCGCGCTGCCCTGCATCACCGCGCGCGAGGTCCCGCTCGACGCCTTCGTCTCCAGTCGCTACGAGAGCCTCGCCGACATGCCCCCGGGCGCCGTGGTCGGCACCTCCTCGCTGCGCCGCGAATCGCAGATCCACGCGCAGTACCCCTTCCTGGGCGTGACCAGCCTGCGCGGCAACCTCGATACCCGCCTGCGCAAGCTCGACGAGGGCCAGTACGACGCCATCATCCTCGCCGCCGCGGGCCTTACCCGGCTCGGCCTGGGCGAGCGCATCCGCTCGGTGATGCCGGCCGAGGTCTCGTTGCCCGCGGCCGGGCAGGGGGCGCTCGGCATCGAATGCCTTGCCGCGCGCGCCGACGTGATCGGCTGGCTGCAGCCGCTGGTCGATGCCGACACCACCGCCTGCGTCCTCGCCGAGCGTGCGGTCGCCCGTGCGCTTGCCGGCAGCTGCGAGGTGCCGCTGGGCGCCTATGCGGTGATGCGCGAGGGCCGGCTGTGGCTGCGTGGCTTCGTTGCCCGCCCCGACGGCAGCACCATCGTGCGCGCCGAGCGCGAGGGCGCGCCCGCCGAGGCCGAGGCGCTCGGCCGTGCGCTCGCCGACGACCTGCGGGCGCAGGGCGCGGAAGCGATCCTCGCCGAGCTCGGCTGAACGGACGGCAAGGGAGGCGCGCGGTGACGACCCCGGCAGCAGCTTCCGATCTCCAGTCCCTGCGCCCTCTCGCCGGGCGTAGCCTCGTCGTAATGCGACCGCGAGAGCAGGCCGAGAGTCTGTGCGCGCGGATCGAGGCCGCGGGCGGGCATGCGCTGCGCTTCCCGGTGATCGCGGTCGGTCCGGCGCTCGATCCGGCGCCGCTGCAGGCCATCGTCGGCCGCCTCGACGAGTTCGATCTCGCCTTCTTCGTCAGCCCCAACGCGGTCGACCACGCCATGCGCGCGATCCTGCCGCAGCGCGCCTGGCCTGCCCGCCTGCGGGTCGCCACCGTGGGCAAGGGCAGCCAGCGCGTGATGCACGGCTGGGGCTTTGCCGAGGTCATCGCACCGCAGGACGGCTTCGACAGCGAAGCCGTGATCGCGCTGCCCGAGTTCGCCGCCGAGGCGGTGCGCGGGCGCAAGGTACTGATCTTCCGCGGCGACGGCGGTCGCGAGCTGCTTGCCGACACCTTGCGCGAACGCGGCGCGAGCGTGGAATATGTCACCTGTTACCGACGCTACTGTCCCGGGCCGAGCCGCAGCTCCTGCTCGGCCCGGCGGCGCGTGGCGAGCTCGACGGCCTGCTGCTGACCAGCAGCGAGGGCGTACGCAATCTGGAATGCATGCTCGGCACGGAGGGGCTTGCCGCCCTGCGCGCCGTGACGGTGTTTGCCACGCACCCGCGCATCGTCGCGCAGGCGCGAGCGGCCGGTTTCGAACGGGTGGTCGAGACGCCGGCCGGAGATGACGGTTTGATGCAGGCCCTAGAAAGCCACTTTGCCTAGACGTGGAACCATGAGACAAGAAAATCCCGCTCTGACCCAGCCGCCGCCGCCGACGTCCGCATCGCCGGCCCCGGAGGAGACCCGACCCGTCATCGAGGAGGTCGGCGTGCCCGAGACGTCGCCGCCCGTTGCCGAGGGCGATGCTGCGGCCCGCAGCACCGCGAACGAGGGCGATCCGGTCGCCCCCGCCGTGCCGACCGCGGCCGTAGCCGAGGAGCAGCCCGGCCGCAGCGTGGCCGCGTGGTGGGCGCTGCTGCTGGCGCTGATCGCCGTCGGCGTGGCGGGCTGGTCGATCTGGCAGGCGCGCGAGATGCGCATGCAGACGGGCCAGCTGCGCGAGGAGATCGCCAGCCGTATTTCCGAGGGCGAGACCATCGCCACCGAGGCACGCGGCATGATGCGGCAGCAGCAGGAAGTCATCGCCTCGCTGCAGGGCAAGCTCGGTGCGCTCGAGTCCAAGGTCGAGACCACTCAGGGCCAGGCCGAGGCGCTGGAGGCCCTGTACCAGGAGTTCTCGCGCAGCCGCGAGGACGGCGTGCTCGCCGAGGTGGAGCAGGCGGTCGCGCTGGCGTCGCAGCAGCTGCAGATCGCCGGAAACGTCGAGGCCGCGCTGATCGGCCTGCAGGAGGCCGAGGCCCGGCTGGCGATCCATGATCGCGGCCAGCTCGCCACCCTTCGCCGCGCGCTGGTGCGCGACATCGAGGAACTGCGCCTGCTGCCGGTGCTGGACGTCTCCGGCCTCAGCCTGCGCCTCGAACTGATGCTCGAGCGCGCCGACACGCTGCCGCTCGGCTTCGAGAGCACCTTGCCGGCCGCGGCCGCGGTGGGCGCGGAGATGGGGCCTGCGGATGCAGGCGGCTTCGTGGGCTGGATGGCCGGCGTGTGGCGCTTCGCCCAGAACGTGGCGGCCGACGCCTGGAGCGAGATCCGCACCCTGATCCGCGTCGAGCGTCTCGACCAGGCGGACCCGGTGCTGCTCGCGCCCGAGCAGAACACCTTCCTGCGCGAGAACCTCAAGCTCCGGCTGTTGAGCGCGCGTCTCGCGCTGATGGCGCGCGACGGCCGCAGCTACGGCGCCGACCTCGCCCAGGCCCGCCAGTGGGTGGAGCGCTTCTACGATCTGCGCGACGAGCGCGTCAAGGCCGCGCTCGGCGAGCTGAAGGAACTCGAGGCGGTGAAGGTGCGCTACGAGCCGCCCGATCTGAGCGAGACCTTCAGTGCGCTGCGCAGCGTGCAGTCGCGCGCCGGCCGCAGCAGTGGCGCTGCGCGTGCGAGCGAGACCGCGGCGCCGGCCCAGGCCGCGCCCGCCGCCGCTGCAACCGCGGCGCCGGCGGCTGCCGAAGCCCCCGCCCCGGCCGCCGTCGAGGCCGCTGCCCCGGCCGCGGCCGAGGCAGCGCCCGCCGCAGCCGAGAGCGCGGCGCCCGCCACCCAGCCCGAAGCCCCGGCGGCGCCGGCCGAGGCCGCCGCTGCCGACGCGCCGTCCGCTGCGCCCGCCGAGCAGTCGCCTGCTCCTGCCGTGACCGATGCTGCCGCCCCGGCGGCGAGCCAGTGAGGGCCGAACGATGCGCGCACTGATCTGGCTGATCGGCATCTTCGCCCTCGCCGTCGGCGTGACCATGCTGGCCGGCGTGAATGACGGCTACGTGCTCGTCGTGCTGTCACCGTGGCGAGCCCAGGTTTCACTGAACCTCTTCATCGTGGTGCTGGTGGTGGGCGTGGCCCTGATCCACCTGCTGCTGCGGATGTTCACCCGTACGGTGCAGCTGCCCGGCCGGGTGGCGCGCTGGCGCGAACGCCGCCGTCGCGACAAGGCTGACCGCGCGCTTCACGGCTCGGTGACCGCCCTCTTCGAGGGGCGTTTCTCCGAGGCGCTGAAGTCGGCGTCGACCGCCTACTCCGCGAGCGATGGCTCGCCGATGGCCGCGCTGGTCGCGGCGCGCGCGGCCTACGGTCTGCAGGACGACACGCGCTATCGCGAGTGGCTGGATCACGCTGCCGAGCAGGGCAAGGAGAGCGAGGTCGCCCGCCTGATGACCGAGGCGGAGCTCGCGATCGATGCCCGCCAGTTCGAGCTCGCGGCGGCCCGCCTCGGGCAGCTGCGCGAGACCGGGCACAAGCACATCGCGATGCTGCGCCTCGAGAGCAAGGTCGCGTTCGAGCTCGGGCGCTGGGAGGAGCTGGTGAACAACGTCCGCCAGCTGCGCAAGCACAAGGCTTTGACCGCCGAGCAGGCCGCGCCCGCGCTGCGCCGTGCCCACGCCGAGCGCATGCGCCAGCTCGTCGGCGACCCGTCCGCCTTGCTCGGGTACTGGCAGGAGATCCCCTCCGAGGAACTCGCCGATCGTGGCCTGATCAAGGAGGTGCTGCCGCTGATGGCGCGCGCTGGGCAAGCGATGCACGTGCGTGCGCAGACCGAGACCCTGCTCGACGAGCAGTGGGACAGCGATCTGGCGCGTCTCTACGCGAGCTGCGCCAACACGATGGACGACGCCAACGCCTGCCTGCACAAGGCGGAAGCGTGGCTGGAGAAGCAGCCGCGCGACGCGGGGCTGCTGTTCGCCCTCGGCCAGCTCTGCCGGCGGGTCGAACTGTGGGGCAAGGCGCAGAGTTACCTCGAGGCCTCGCTCAGCGCGGATCCGCAGGTGGGCACCCATCTGGCGCTCGCGCATCTGTTCGAGACCCTGGAGCGTCGCGACGAGGCGCAGCGCCACTACCGTGCCGCGGCCGAGAAGATGGCGGTCGGCGCGCTGGCCTGAACAAGGCAGACGCAATGAGAACCGGGGCCGCGAGGCCCCGTTTTTTCTGCGGCGGTGCAGCTACCTTCGGTTCCGTGGATCAGGCCCAGGTGCGCGGGACGAGGAACTCTTCGTACAGCCTGGCCTCGGGCGAACCGGCCTCCGGGCGCCAGTCGTAGCGCCACTTCACCACCGGCGGCATCGACATCAGGATGGATTCGGTGCGTCCCCCGGACTGCAGGCCGAACAGGGTGCCGCGGTCGAAGACGAGGTTGAACTCGACGTAGCGGCCGCGCCGGTAGGCCTGGAAGTCGCGCTCGCGCTCGCCATAGGGCGTGTCGCGGCGGCGCTCGACGATGGGCAGGTAGGCGCCGAGGAAGCTCTCCCCCACCGCCTTGGTGAGGCCGAAGGCGGTGTCGAAGTCCGTCTTGCCGTCGGCGCCGAGGTCGTCGAAGAACAGTCCGCCGACGCCGCGCGGCTCGTTGCGGTGCTTGAGGAAGAAGTAGCGGTCGCACCAGTCCTTGAGGCGGGCGTATTCGGCCTCGCCGCCCCAGGGCAGCACCGCGGCCTTGCAGCTGCGGTGGAAATGGCGCACGTCCTCCTCGAAGGGGTAGTAGGGCGTCAGGTCCATGCCGCCGCCGAACCACCACACCGGATCCTTGCCTTCGGCGAGCGCGACGAAGCAGCGCACGTTCAGGTGCACGGTGGGGCAGTACGGATTGCGCGGATGCAGCACCAGCGACACGCCCATGGCCTCGAAGCGGCGGCCGGCCAGCTCCGGGCGGTGTGCGGTCGCCGAAGCGGGCATGCCATCGCCCATCACGTGCGAGAAGTTCACCCCGCCGCGCTCGAAGAAGTTGCCGTCCTCGATCACCCGGGTGAGGCCGCCGCCGCCACCCGGGCGGTCCCAGCCATCGCTGCGGAAGGCCTGGCCATCAAAGGCCTCGAGGCGCTCGACGATGTGGCGCTGCAGCTCGGTGAACCAGGGTTTGACGCTGCGTGGATCCATGCGGGGGCCTCCGTGGCGTTGCCGTGCCAGTGCCAAGCGCATGGGGGCGCAGCGTCGGCGTCGGCGGCGAAATCAAGTGCAAGGGCCGTCTCGCGCAGGGGTGGAGACGGCGATGGGGGCGCCTGGACGGCGCCCGGCGATCAGGCGGTCTTGCGTCCGATCGCGCGATGGCCGATGTCGCGGCGGTACTGGCGGCCTTCGAAGAGGATGCCGTCGGCGACCTCGTAGGCGCGCTTCTGCGCGCTGCGCACGTTGTCGCCGAGCGCGGTCACGCACAGCACGCGACCGCCCGCGGTGACGACCTGGCCGTCCTGCAGCGCGGTGCCGGCGTGGAACACGTGCACGTCCTCGTGCTCGGTCGCAGGCAGATTGGTGATGACGTCGCCCTTGCGCGGGCTCTCGGGATAGCCGGCGGCGGCCAGCACCACGCCGAGCGCGAAGCGACGATCCCACTCGGCCTCGGTCTGGTCGAGCTTGCCGGCGATCGCGGCCTCGACGAGGTCGGCGAGGTCGGTCTTCAGCCGCATCATGATGGGCTGCGTCTCGGGGTCGCCCATGCGGCAGTTGAACTCGACCACGCGCGGCTTGCCCTCGCCGTCGATCATCAGGCCGGCGTAGAGGAAGCCGGTGTAGGGCAGGCCCTCGGCCGCCATGCCGGCCAGCGTCGGGTTGATGACTTCGCGCATCACGCGCGCATGCACGTCGGGGGTGACCACCGGCGCGGGCGAGTAGGCGCCCATGCCGCCGGTGTTGGGGCCCTGGTCGCCATCCTTGAGGCGCTTGTGGTCCTGGCTGGTGGCGAGCGCGAGCGCGTGTTTGCCGTCGGCCATGACGATGAAGCTGGCTTCCTCGCCTTCCATGAACTCCTCGATGACGACGCGCGCGCCTGCCTCGGTGTACTGCACTCCCATCTTGTTGTCGAGCAGCATCATGTCGATCGCGGCGTGCGCCTCGTCGGCCGTCATCGCCACCACCACGCCCTTGCCCGCGGCGAGGCCGTCGGCCTTGATCACGATCGGCGCGCCCTCGGCGTCGATGTAGGCGTGCGCCTCGGCCGCATCCGAGAACGTGCGGTACTTCGCGGTCGGGATGTTGTGGCGGACGAGGAACTGCTTGGCGAAGTCCTTGGAGCTCTCGAGCTGGGCGGCGGCCTGGGTCGGGCCGAAGATCGGCAGGCCGGCGGCGCGGAAGGCATCGACCACGCCGGCGGCCAGCGGGGCCTCGGGGCCGACCACGGTGAAGGCGACCTGCTCGCGCCTGGCCAACTCGACCAGCACCTTGATGTCGGTGACCGGCACGTTCTGCAGCAGCTTCTCGGCAGCGGTGCCGGGGTTGCCCGGCGCGACCAGCACGCGGGTAACCTTGGGCGACTGGGCGAGTTTCCAGGCCAGCGCGTGTTCGCGGCCGCCGGAACCGATGACGAGGACTTTCATGTGCTGCTCCGAAGCTCTGCTGGGGTGGTCGTGCTTAGTGGCGGAAGTGGCGGAAGCCGGTGAAGACCATGGCGATGTTCTGCTCGTTGGCGGCGGCGATCACCTCCTCGTCGCGCATCGAGCCGCCGGGCTGGATCACCGCGGTGGCGCCGGCCTGGGCGAGCACGTCGAGGCCGTCGCGGAAGGGGAAGAAGGCGTCCGAAGCCACCACGCAGCCGGCGATCTGCAGGCCGGCGTTCTCGGCCTTGATCTTGGCGATGCGTGCGGAGTCGACGCGGCTCATCTGGCCGGCGCCGACGCCGACGGTCATGCCGTCCTTGCAGTAAACGATGGCGTTTGACTTGACGTACTTGGCCACGCGCCAGGCGAACAGCATGTCGCGCATCTCGGCTTCCGTCGGCGCACGCTGGGTCACGACCTTGAGGTCGGCGACCTGGATGCGCGCCTCGTCGGCGCTCTGCACCAGCAGGCCGCCACCCACGCGCTTGTAGTCGAAGGCGCCGGCGGGCTGACCGAGCGGGCAGGTGAGCACGCGCACGTTCTTCTTGCCGGCGAGCAGCTCGAGCGCGTCGGCGGTGTAGGACGGGGCGATCAGCACCTCGAGGAACTGCGCCGAGACGGCCTCGGCGGCGGCGCGGTCGACCTCGCCGTTGAAGGCGATGATGCCGCCGAAGGCCGAGGTCGGGTCGGTGGAGAAGGCCTTCCTGTAGGCCTCGAGCGCGCTGGCCGCGACGGCCACCCCACAGGGGTTGGCGTGCTTGACGATGACGCAGGCGGCGGCCGAGCTGTCGAAGGCCTTCACGCACTCCCACGCCGCGTCGGCGTCGGCGATGTTGTTGTACGACAGTTCCTTGCCCTGCAGCTGAGTGTAGCCGGCCACGCCGCCCTCGGGCGCGCCGGGCTGGCGGTAGAAGGCCGCGGTCTGGTGCGGGTTTTCGCCGTAGCGCAGGTCCTGCACCTTGTCGAAGGCGAGCTGCAGGCGCTCGGGGTAGGTCTGCAGCGACACGTCGCCGGCCGCGTTGGTGACCAGCGCGGTGAGGTAGTTGGAGATCGCCGAGTCGTAGCGCGCGGTGTGGGTGAAGGCCTTCACCGCGAGCGCGAAGCGGGTCTTGTGGCTGAGCTTGCCGGCGTTGGCCTTGAGCTCGTCGACGATGCAGCCGTAGTCCTCGGGGTCGGTGACGATGCCGACGCCGCCCTGTTCGTTGCCGTGATTCTTGGCCGCGGCGCGCACCATGGTGGGGCCGCCGATGTCGATGTTCTCGATCGCGTCTTCCAGCGTGCAGTCGGGCTTGGCCACGGTCTGCTGGAAGGGGTAGAGGTTCACCACCACGAGGTCGATGCGGCCGATGTCGTGCGCGGCGATGGTGTCCATGTGCTCGGCGAGGTCGCGGCGGGCGAGGATGCCGCCGTGCACCTTCGGATGCAGGGTCTTGACGCGGCCGTCGAGCATCTCGGGGAAGCCGGTGTGCTCGGAGACGTCGGTCACCGGCAGGCCGGCCTCGCGCAGCAGGCTGGCGGTGCCGCCGGTCGACAGCAGCTTGATGCCGAGGGCGGAGAGCTCACGGGCGAAGTCGAGCACGCCGCGTTTGTCGGAGACGCTGATCAGGGCTTGGGTCACGTTCATCGTTGGGCCGGAAGCGGAGGGATGGAGAAAAAGGGATGCACCCGCTCAGAGCAGGTCGTATTCGGTCAGCTTGCGCCGCAGGGTGTTGCGGTTGATGCCGAGCATCTCCGCGGCCACGGTCTGGTTGCCTCGGGCCTGCTGGAGGACGAAGGCCAGCATCGGACGCTCGACGTTGCGGATCACCATGTCGTGGATGGCCGCCGGCTTCTCGCCGTCGAGGTCGCGGAAATACTGGTCGAGGGTGCGGACGACGGCGTCCGCGATCTCGTTGCTGCGGCTCATGCTGCGAGTTCCTGCGGATATTCGGCGTGCGCCTCGCGCTCGTGCTCGTAGCTCAGGCGGGTGCCGGCCTCGGCGAGCTGGCCGAAGAAGTCGTCGACGGCGGCGAGCTGGGCGGGAATGTCGGGGATCTGGTTCATCGCGCGGCGGAAGGCCGCCGAGCCTACGAGGCCCTTGGTGTACCAGGAGATGTGCTTGCGCGCGATCTTCACGCCGCGATCGTCGCCGTAGAAGGCGTACAGGTCGGCGAGGTGCTCGCGGCAAACCTGGTGGATCTCGCTCACCAGCGGCGGCGGCAGCAGCTCGCCGGTGGCGAGGAAGTGCTCGATCTCGCGGAAGATCCACGGCCGGCCCTGTGCCGCGCGCCCGATCATGACGCCGTCGGCGCCGGTGTAGTCGAGCACCTGCCTGGCCTTTTGCGGGCTGCCGATGTCGCCGTTGGCGATCACCGGGATCTTCACCAGCGTCTTGACGTGGGCGATGGTGTCGTACTCGGCCTCGCCCATGTACTGGTCGGCGCGCGTGCGGCCGTGGATGGCGATGGCGCGGATGCCGGAGTTTTCGGCGATACGGGCGATCGTGGGGGCGTTCCTGTTGGCGCGGTTCCAGCCGGTGCGGAACTTGAGCGTGACCGGGGTATCGGGCACGGCCTTCACCACCGCCTCGAGGATGCGCGCGACCAAGGGCTCGTCCTGCATCAGCGCCGAGCCGGCCATGACGTTGCACACCTTCTTGGCCGGGCAGCCCATGTTGATGTCGATGATCTGCGCGCCGTTGTCGGCGTTGTACCTGGCGGCTTCGGCCATCATCGCAGGGTCGGCGCCGGCGATCTGCACCGAGATCGGATCGACCTCGCCGGTGTGGTCGGCGCGACGGCGGGTCTTCTCGCTGCCATAGAGCAGCGAGTTGGAGGTGACCATCTCCGACACGGCCACGCCTGCGCCGAGCTTCTTGCACAACTGGCGGAAAGGACGGTCCGTCACCCCGGCCATGGGGGCGACGAAGAGATTGTTGCGCAAGGTGAAGCCGGCAAACTGCATGGCGTGAATGGCAGGCGAAAACGCAACATTTTACCCTATCGACTCTTGCCCGTGTCGCAGCGCCGCCACGCGGGCGACGACGCGGGGTCGTGGGCCGGGCTGGGGGTGAAATCCTTTGGGACTTCAGCGCTCGTTCGCTTTCTGCAGTGCCTGTTCGAGGTCGGCGATCAGGTCGGCGGTGTCCTCGATGCCCACCGACAGGCGCAGCAGGTCGAGCGGGCAGCGTGTGCCCGGGCCTTCGATCGGGCCGCGGTGCTCGATCAGGCTCTCGACCGAGCCGAGGGAGGTGGCGCGGCGGAAGATCCTGACGGCGCCGGCGACCCGGCGTGCGGCCGCTTCACCGCCTTTGACCCGCATCGACAGCATGGCGCCGAAGCCGCCATCCATCTGCCGGCAGGCGATGTCGTGGCCGGGGTGAGAGGGCAGGCCGGGGTAGCGTACGGCGAGCAGCGCCGGGTGATGCTCGAAGTGCTGCGCGATGCACAGTGCCGAGGCGGCTGCGGTGCGCACGCGCGGGAAGAGGGTGCGCAGGCCGCGGTTGAGCAGCCAGGCCTCGAAGGGGCCGAGCACGGCGCCACCCGCGGCGCGCGCGGTCTTGATGCGCGCCCAGAAGTCGTCCTCTGCGCGCGT
>Ga0209096_1004399_pt1 | contig 11378 bp, 9 predicted proteins | sample AD_UKC034_MetaG_FD_184407 | JGI IMG/M metagenome (GOLD analysis project Ga0209096, IMG submission 184407) | Active sludge microbial communities of municipal wastewater-treating anaerobic digesters from USA - AD_UKC034_MetaG (SPAdes) (version 2) | ecosystem: Engineered > Bioreactor > Anaerobic >...
GTTCAGCGCTAGTGACAGGATTGTCGTTGTATCAACCGGCTCCATCTGTTTTGCATGTGTCCGTACCCGGGAATACTCGCGAAGATCGTTGACCAGGCTGCTCATCTGGAGTCCGGATTGTTCTATTACTCTCAGGTACTTATCGGTCTCCTGCCACCGGCCTTCCCTGCACTGGTTGAGGAGGAGCTGTGAGAAGATGACGATTCCCCTGACCGGTTCCTGGAGATCATGGGTGGCAATCCCGACAAAAAGCTCCAGGTCCTCGTTGCTCCGCTTGAGGCTCTCCGAGTATTCCCTGAGTTGCTGCTCTGCGAGTTTCCGCTCGGTAAGATCGTAGGCGGTCACCGCAACACCGATGACAGTTCCATCAGCGGAAAGGACAGGATTGATGATAATATCATGCCATTTTCCATCACGGTTCTCTTCACATTTTACTATCCTTTTTGACCAGATGGCCTGATCAAACAAGGATTTTCGACGCGACATGTGCTCGTGGGGCATGAGGTCCCAGACACGTACTCCGAGGAGTTCTTCATACCGTTTCCCAAGCAGCGTGGCATAATTGTCATTGATATTCAGGATGATCCCATCAGTATCGAGGAGAACCGCAATCTTTGCAGAGGAGTTGATCAGCGCCCGTTCCGTCTCAAGTCTCTGCCTGAGGGCATCTTCCATCCTTTTTCTCTCAGTGATTTCATAGGTGATCCCGATGAACCGGGGGTCGCCGCTATCAGAACAGACCCTCCCTTTTGCGGCCAGCCAATGTATACTCCCGTCTGGCCAGATGATGCGGTACTCGTGATCGAGCCGCGTGCCATCGCGGAGGGATCCCATCCATGCATCTATCAGCTGCTGGAGGTCCTCGGGATGGATATACTCCATGAGATCCTGCTCCCGGTGGAAGGTAATGTCAGGGGAGAGTCCGAAGATCCTGTTGAGCTGCGGAGTGGCCATCCAGCTTCCGTCCCGCCCTGAGATCCACATCCCTGCGGCCGCGGCATCGAGGGTGAGCTTCAGGTGGTTTTCGCTCTCCCGGAGCGCCACCTGCAGTTTTTTTCTCTCCTGTCTCAGTTCCTCCAGTTCATCCCGGAGCGGGGCCGCCTGTTCCTCGGTCAGGTGCTCGATCTCTGCCGGTGTCAGGAGCGATGCCCGGGAGGGGTGTCCCTGATCAGATAGTGGTTGTGACGGGCTTTTCATCCATCTCTCGTTCCTGTGATAAAGACAGTAAAACAGGTTTATAGGATAGATTATAATGATATCCTCCAGGGGAGGGCGGGGTCAAAAGCAGAGTCCCTGCTGACCTGTTCTCCGGATCCTGGGTCCCAGGGAACTCCGTCACGGGAAGCCCGTGGAGGAGGCCACCTCTTACCGGACCACTGCGCCCTTCCTGTCAGGAATGTTTATGACGCTTTCAGGCAAGGATCACAGCAGAGGAGTGAGAAGAGCATGCTTGAAATTTTCAAATGCGGAAACTGTGGAAAGATCGTGACTATCTCACATGAAGGTGCCGGCCAGCTGGTCTGCTGCGGGAGGCCGATGGTCAAACAGGCTGAGAATTCTGTCGACGCAAGCAACGAGAAGCATGTCCCGGTCGTTGAAAAGCAGGCAGACGGGATCCTTGTAAAGGTCGGATCAGTCCCCCACCCTATGGAACCCGCCCACTATATCGCATGGATAGAGGTCATGGCAGGCCCCTATCTGTACGTGAAAGGGTTAAAACCAGGGGAGAAGCCTGAAGCATTCTTCCCGGTCTCCTCCCCTGATGTCAAAGTCAGGGAGTACTGCAACCTCCACGGGCTCTGGACGAACAAGCCTCACCATTAAGACCAGCAATAACCTGGCCGCAGGCCGCTGTCTCCGGCAGTCATGAAGAGCGGAGCTATTAGCGGGAAACCATGATCACTGATCGACGAAAAACAGGGCAATTTCCCCCCAGTCACCCTTTTCTACCCTAAGGCAGAAGGATCGATGGTGTATCCAACCGGTAAAGGAGAACGGGGAAACGGGAACGGATTCCTGGTATGAATCTCAGCCAGATGGCCGGAAACGTCCCTTTCATCCCTCCGAAGGTAATGTCGTTATGGTGATATGGCGTGCGGTGGAAATCTCCGGCTCTTCATTCACGAAGACAAGGATGTCAAACGTCCGTGTCTCGTTTGCCAGGTAATCGTAGGTCACCCTGCTCGATCCAAACCAGAGATTCTCCTCCACTGAGAGCGGGATGCCGTTTTCATAGATCCCAATGGTAGCATCCCTCCCGAGTACCGGCTGGCCAAAGAACGCATGCCCCCCAATGGCATAAAAGTCAATAAAGAACATTCCGGCTGAAACGGTGACCTCCAGTCCCGGATTCTTTTCCAGCCTCATGGTCTTTGTTATGCCATTTTCAGGGCTGGAGAGGGAGATGCCAATGGCAGTGATATAGACATAGTCGGGTGGAGGGGGTGGGGTTGTTACCCTGAGATCAAGGCGGGTCAACCCTCCGGCAACGAACGGATATGCAGACTGCCATGTGCTGTTATTTGCGGGATCCCCTGCCTGGGCCGGAAGACCGTTGACTGAGAACATGATCGGGGTGCCATCAGGGATGCACCCCCTGACTGCCAGGGTATCCGGGGTCCTGTTAGCGCTCCCGTATGTCCCGTCTGCACGGGTGGTCACGGGATTCCCCGCGATGTCCTGGATTACCCCTTCCCCTGTGGCACACAGTATCGCGGACACCGGCGCCGGTTTGCCATCGATGGTCACCGTGCCGTAGAACAGGTGAGGATCGCCTGATTGACAGTCCCTGATGATGGTGATGGTAACCATGGCAGTGTTTGAATCCCAGTACCCGTCATGAACCCTGTAAAGGAAGGAATCAGATCCTGCGTAGTCCGGCCCGGGAGTGTACATCACCCGGTCTCCCTCGATCGGTCCAAGCGTACCATGAAAAGGACTTTCCTCGATGAACCAGTGCAACGTATCCCCGTCAGGATCCCTGGCAGAAAGGGTAATTTCCACGGGAGTGTTCTGATTGGTCGTTACGGAACAGTCAGAAGCAGAGGGTGGAAATCCTTCGGAGGGTAGGGAGAGTGCCGTTTCCGTCCCGTGAAGGTCCTGAGCATTGGTTCCTGACGTATCGGACCATACGTCCTGGAGGAGGGGTTCATCCCCTGCCAGACGAGGAGTGCCTGGAGTGATGGATACCAGAGCTGAAGAGGGAATGACCAGCAATACCAATGTCAGCAATGCTGTCGCGATGAGTGTCCGGTACTCTGCCATGGTTATGATTAGGGGAGCGTAGACCGTTCTGTTATAAAAATTGTTCAGATGATAAAGGTTATGCAGCGCTCCCTTAAGAATCCCGCTACCGTGATGAATACCGGCACCATTGCATGCCACCGCACCCTCTGGTTCAGAAAATGCGGCTTCTCACCGGTCCGGGGCCGGCCTGGACACCAAGCAGGGGGAGAATTGCCGGCCGGAATTCTCGAATGCTCAATATTATCTCCTCTGAAGATAACCGCTTCACTTATGGGAGACTTTGATCCAAGGAAGCATACCGCAGAAGAACGGGGCATCGATGCCAAAGGCGACTATGTTCGCGGTCTCAAGATGTCTGAAACACGGTTCAAGAACATGGTCACCGGCCACTCCCCTGCCGAACAGCAGAGCATGAGACAGCAGGTCGAGGAAGCCGAGGCAAAGGGACTTCGTACCTATCAGATAAAGCACGCCAAGGGATACTACAACATCGAGAATGGGATCGTGATCGGAAGCGCAAAAGGAAAGTGAGTTCTCTTACCTCCGGCCTGACAGGCCGGACCTGCTTCATTTTCAATTAAAATGGCTTCGCCATTTTTTGTATGATTGTATCTCATATACACTCAGGAACTATTTTCAGGTGCGCTCTTCTCTCCTTTCTATCAGGATAACTGCCAGAGGATTGTCAGGAAGTTCTCCCTTGGATCACCCGGCATACCTGTGCCCGGCTGGCGTCCGGGATCTTCACCGTGACGTACGGTGCTGCTCTTCTCTTTGAAAAAGGGGAAATGGAGGAGGATATCATCTCACGAAAAATATCTCAATTCCGCCAATCACTATCGAATCATCCGGATTGCCGATCACAACTTTCAGCTCGAGGGTATTTGCACCCCCGACCTGGTAAGATGCGAAACTGGTGTGTTCGAAAGGTCCAGGCCCGTACAGGTCAGTATCATCGTCCATCATCACCGTTGCGCCATCAGGGGTTGTCATCTGGCTCAGACGCGTCTGAGCGATGTACGTCGTCGCGGTGTCAGTCGTGTTGATGTAATAATGGATCATCACCCCGGTCACCTTCCCTCCGTCAGGCAGGATGAGCGGGAAGATCACCCACTGGTGATCGTCCTCGGTCACCACCGTTTCCGCAGTGATTTCCAGTGCACCAGTAGTGCAGGGAAGATCTGACGCGTTGCAGATCCCTGAGGTGATATAGGTCGTATGCGGCCCGTTCGGGCCTGTGGGGTATGCCACAAGCGGGCTTACCCAGACGTTCTCCAATTTGAGACCAGCAATCTCATCTTCGAGGGCAAGGATAGTGCAAAAAGCATCGGCGATCTGCTCCTGGAGCGCGATGAGGGCGTCCCATATCTCCAGAAATTGGGTATCTTCTGAATCTTCCGGAGGGGGGATCTCAGCGTACGCAGGTGCTGTCAGAATAACAAGTACCAGCAGTATCCCCAAAAGTATGGGGAATGTTCTCTGTTCCATTGATGCCACCTTGCTCTTTTTCAGAGCAATGTGAAGATTAGAGTTATACTACATTAATATATTGTCTCAAAAATAAGCCAGAGAACCGGCTTAGTGCATAGAACAGGAGGCAGAGAGGCCCTGTTCTCCCGCTCCATCAGACGATATCTCCGTAAAAAAAGACCAGGTCCCGATGTCCAGCCGGAGTGTTCAGACGTTGCGGATACTTTCCTTTCAAAAAAATTACATGATTCCTTTGAGGGACACATGCATACGAGATGAAAATGCCGGAGGCATTTTCATATAAAAAAGAGGGGTAGGGATCTCCCCCTCCGGATCAGAACCCAATGATCCGCATTCGCCCCATGTGATCGGGAAATTACGGGAAATATCGTTCTTAATAGACGCATCGGGAATCCGGAAGCCCGCCAGCCCCCAAGATCCCGGCCCTTCACCGTGCATACCCGGCCCGCTTGTAGGCCGTATATCCGCCCCCGAGGTTCGAGACATTGCCAAATCCATGCATCTTCAGGATACTTGCCGCAATGCTCGCCCGCTGCCCGCCCCTGCACATCAGGATAGTGTGGCGGGCCGGATCGAGCTCGGCATACCTCGTCCGGAGGTCATGCCACGGGATGTGAACCGAGGATTCTGCATGGGCGGTGTCCCATTCCTCGCTGGATCTGACATCGACAAGGACCGCACCCCCTTCACTGACGAGGGCGTGTGTTTCATCCGCGGAGAGGACCGGCACCCGGGTGATCGGGAAACCTGCAGCCCCCCAGGAGAGCATACCCCCTTCAAGATACCCGGTGACCCTGTCAAATCCTACCCGGTGGAGCTGAAGGGTCGCCTCATCGGCATACCTCGGTTCCTCAACGACGAGGAGGATGTCCTTTTCGGGGGGAAGGATCCAGCCTGCCTGCGTGGGGAAGTTTCCGGAAAGATCGATGTGCCATGCACCAGGGATGTGGACCCCTGAGAAAGACTGGTAGCTCCTCACATCGAGGAGGAGGGACCGATCATCCTTCATCTTCTCAAAGAAGGCTCCTGGTCCGAGCGGGACGGGCCTGGCGAGGGATTTCATGAGAGCAGGCCCGGCCCGGTTGATCGCTGAACACCGGGTGAAATGATCAGGGGCAGCAGGCATCTCTGATGTGAGAGCCCTGATAAATGCATCCTTGTCTTGGATAAGGAGTGCATAGTTGTACCGCTTCTCATACCCGATCGTGCTCGTCCGCTTCGCGGCCATCGCCCTCCCGCAGAGCGATCCTGCTCCGTGGGCAGGGTAGACCTCGCATTCGTCGGGGAGTGTCATGATCTTGTCGTGTAGGTTGTCATAAAGGGAGGATGCCAGATCTTCTGCCCTCCCAGGGAAGAGATCAGGCCTGCCGACATCGCCGACAAACAGGGTATCGCCTGAAAAAAGGGAGACAGGGGTGTTTCCCCGGGCCAGATCGGTAGCCACGTAACAGAGGGATTCAGGGGTGTGCCCGGTGGTCTCGACCACGGAGAACCGGATATCCTCGAGAGATATCTCGGATCCTTCAGAGACTGCGTAATGGGGGAACGCACAGTTCCCTTTCGTTGGTGCGTAGATTGCTGCACCGGTTGCCTCGGCGAGATCAAGGTGGCCTGAGACAAAGTCGGCATGAAGGTGTGTCTCAAGGATATGGGTGATCCTGACCCCCATCTCCCGGGCGGCACCTAGGTATCGCTCCGTGTCGCGGGCGGGATCGATGATCGCACAGGTCCGGTCCCCGGCGACGATATAAGAGCTGTGGGCGATTCCAGGAACGAAAAATTGCTGGATGATCATGTAGTGGTTCCTCTCCTCCAGGAAATTAAATACTGCTTATCCCGGCAAGAAGGGAAGGAGGGGCCGTACTGCCCACCGGGGCTTATGGTGCCGGGTCAGGCTTTTCCGGCTGATGGATACTGTGGAGGACGATGATACTGATACCAACCCCGAGTGCGTTGGCTATGATCATGGCAGGAATCAGGGCGACCACGATCTCCACTGCTTCAGAAAACGGTTGGATCAGGGCCAAGGCAAGGCCTCCATGCAGGAGCTCGATTCCTGCGGTAAAGATCATGGCAGGGACGATACCCGGCAATCTCCCATGCAGGTATCGGTATACCATGCCGGCGAGGAATCCAGCAAGGATCGTTGCAATACAGCAGGGAACTGCCGAGTCTCCGCCCAGGAAGAGGCGATGGATCCCCCCGATCAGCCCGACAGCCACGCCAATGTAGGGGCCTGCAACGAAACCTGCCACAATAGGGGCGAGATCCCGGATGTTACTGATAGCGCCGTGCTCCCATGGGATCCCGATATAGGTACCGAATATTGAGAAGAGGCCGAAAATAACAACAAATACCGCATAATCACGCATCGTTGCTTTTTTGAAGATCACCCGCTGGATCGTCTCCAGCTTTGTGACGATCTCCATGAAAACGAAGATGAAGATCTCAGTCGATGCAAAGAGGGTGAGGAGTTCACCGAACATATTTTGCGAGTTTCCTGCAGACACACCGTTCCCCTGGTGAATTCGTAGTACCAGTATCGCTCCTGATTGGGTTTAAAGACGCCGGATACTTCCCCTGAAAACCGGACAACCGCAGGCCTGATAGTCTGCAGTCTGCAGGAGAAAAAAATGTTCAGACAGAAGATTCAGGTGGATTGGCGGGGAGCGTGAAGTAGAACGTCGATCCTCTCCCCTCCTCGGACTCAACCAACATCCGTCCGCCGTGCCGTTCAACGATCCGCTTGCACAACGCAAGCCCAAGGCCGGTCCCCGGGTAGGTATCCCTCGGGTAGAGGCGCTCAAAGAGGATGAATATCTTCTCAAAATACCCTTTCGGAATTCCTATGCCGTTATCCCGCACCGAAAACTGCCACATCCCATCAAGGGAACTGGCGGAGACATGGACCGTGGGTGCAATCCCCTTCTGCTGGAATTTCATGGCGTTTGCAATGAGGTTCTGCAGGACCTGGGTCATCTGGGAGCTGTCGGCCTGAATGACGGGAAGCGGGTCATGCGTGATGGTGGCCTGGCTCTCCGTGACCTCCCGGTGGAGAGTGTTCAGGGCATCTGATAAGACTGTTTCCATGTCCGTTGGAACAAATGGTCTTCCGCCGGACCGTACCCGCAGGTATTCCCGGAGATCACCCACAAGGGTGTTTAACCGGAGGCCATCGCGGGCGATGTTCTCAAGGTATTTTCTGGTCCGGGGACTGTGTTCTGCCTTGCACTCGGCCAGAAGGAGCTGTGAATATGCTACAATCCCCCTGATTGGTTCCTGGAGGTCATGGGTTGCAATGTAGGCGAAGAGTTCCAGGTCCTCGTTGCTCCGCCTGAGGTTTTCAGTATATTCTCGTAGTGTCAGCTCGGCCGCTTTCCGGTCGGTGATATCCCGGATGACTACCTGGACGGCGGGTTTTTGGTTGTACTGTATCCTTGTGCCCCTTCCCTCTAGGGTTACAATAGTACCATCCCCCCGTACGACCTGAATTTCAATTGTTTCAGGGAGTAATCCCTCGAGATCGTTCCGGGTGCCCCTCTGAACAATCACATGGTAATCAGGATGAATCAGGTCATAGATGTCCATGCCGATCAGGTCTTTTGGCTCCGTAGTCCGGAGCAGTTTCCTGACTGCCGGATTCACATAGACGATCTTTCCCTCCTGGTGGATGACGATCACATCTGGCGATAGTTCAACAAGGGACCGGTACTTCTCCTCGCTCTCATAAATCTCCCTCTCGGCCTGTTTCTGTTTCGTGATGTCCCGCACGATCGCACCGACACGGAATCCTTTCCTGGTAGGGATCCTGAAAGCCCTTACCTGGACGTGATGAACTGCGCCGGTGGTGCTCTGTATCTCGTCTTCAACGATTTCACGGTAAAACTGGTCGTTCTCATCATGCAGGAGGCGGTCCCAGACCTGCTTATACCATGTCAGGGAATCAGGGCCATGCCCTTCCGGGGCCGATCTCGATGCCTGGAACTCCCATGCAGGCAGACCAAGTACCTCCTCTGCGGCAAACCCGGTGAGTCGTTCCTGAGCCTTATTGAACTTGGTAATGCGTCCCTCCTCATCGGTAAGGAGAATCGCATCGCCCGATGATTCGATCAGGTTCTCCAGTTCTTCATCCCGTTCGGCCAGACTCTCCAAAATCTGTTTCGGTTCGGAAATATCCCGGATAATCCCCCCGTAAAATGTTCTTCCCTGCACAGTGTAATTAAAATTTTTCGCTTCAATAGTCCTTTGAGTCCCGTCGGGATGCTTCACGGCTATTTCGAGAGGAGGGCTGCTGGGTGATGACGTTGCAGTCATGTCAAGCGTATCGATGATGGCGGATAGCCACTTTCCCCCATCACCTGCATCACTGGACTCAGGAACACATCGCGATGCAACTTCAAAGATAGTACTTCCGATCGCGTCATCCTTGGAGATACCAATGATCTCCTCCATGCCGGTATTCCAATCAAGGATCACCCCCTCATCATCGTTTAATATGATTCCTTCATGCGTGCCCTGGAGGAGATTCCTGAACTTTTCATCACTCTCTTTGAGGGACTTTTCGAGTCTTTCCCGCTCCGACAGGCGTGCTTTGAGAACAGTGATCTCCCTTTTAAGTGCTTCGTTATCGGCCTTCAGATCGCCCGATGGAGGAGAAACCGGTGTCCCAGTAGCAGAATCAGAACGGTCCTCTTCTCGCCTCTTCCTGGATCCAGACATATCATATCATCGGAGATCCATGGGATACCCGTGGACTCCGCCAGACAACCCCAGTCCATTATTTAATGTCAATTATTTAAAAAAAATCCGGTCCGGGAAGATCGTTCTCTCTTCCGGGCATACCCTTTTTCGTCCAGGGATGTATCCCTTGGTATGACATCACCAGGAACTCCAGGACCGCTTGCGACTGTCCTCCTCGCCCACGAAAAAGCCCGGGCACGGGCCTGGAAGGAGAAAAACACCAGAGCGCTCGATGTTCTCCTTGCACCAGACTTTGTCGAGATCAACGCACTCGGTCGGTTCTCAAAAAAGGAGGTCCTGAAAACCCTTCTTCCCTCGCTCACGCTGCATGAATTTATCATCTCGGACCCACGAATGGTCGTGGCTTCTCCGGATGCAGCGGTCCTCATCTACCAGTGCATCGAGGACATCACGCTCAAAGGGCAGAGAATTTTCGGGACGTTTCATGTCGCTGCACACTATGCAAAACGGGAGAACAAGTGGGTACTGCTGGTCTGGCAGATCACGCCCGTGTCGTGTTAGAATGGTATCAAGAGCGAGTGGGAGAATCGAAACGGGGGTGCTAAAAAAAGAATCGGGAAGAAGTCTCCCTGTGAATTACGGGTTCACCTCAGATAGATGGATTGCTGTTTTCTGTGGGCCTTCCTCTCACTCTTTCAGGTATGTGTTTATATGGTTCAAAGAATCAGGAAGAAACTATAGATCCCCGATGCATCCACTCCTTGCCGCTCTCACTGAAGAGCAGCAGAAAAAACTCGTTGCCCGCGAACCGCCGCCGTGGATGGAGCCGATGCTCGCCACCTTTGCCTCCCCCCGGTCAATGACCGGTGAATGGATCTTCGAGCAGAAGTTCGATGGCGAGCGGTGCCTTGTGTTCCTCAACCGCTACCGGGTCCGGTTGCTCTCCCGGAACAGGAAGGTGCTGAACGAAACCTACCCCGATCTTGTGGAAGCACTGGAAGAGATCACGGAAGGGCAGTTCATTGCCGACGGCGAGATTGTCGCGTTCGAAGCAGATATCCCCCGTTTTTCCCGTCTGCAGGAACGGATGCAGATCCATGACCGGGAGAAGGCATGGCAGAGCGGTGTTCCGGTCTATCTCTATCTATTTGACCTGATGTACCTGGACGGCTTTGATCTATCAGCCCTTCCCCTCCGTACAAGGAAAACCCTCCTCGCATCACTCATCCCCTTCAGGGATCCCGTCCGGTACACCGAGCACCGGGAGGACGGCCTCGCCTACTACCGAGAGGCCTGCACGAGAGGCTTTGAAGGGATCATCGCAAAACGGGCGTCAGGCCGTTACCTCCATCGGCGTTCATCCGACTGGCTCAAGTTCAAGTGCCTCAACCAGCAGGAGTTCGTCATAGGCGGGTACACCGACCCGGGAGGGGGCCGGCCAGGGTTCGGGGCCCTCCTACTGGGATATTACCAGGACAGCCGCCTTCTCTATGCCGGCAGGGTGGGGAGCGGATTTGATTACCGTACGCTCCGGGAGATCAGCGCTCACCTTGCCACCCGGAAACTGAAGACCTCCCCGTTTGCAGACAAACCAGGGGCTGAAAAAGGGGAGCACTTCGTCACCCCGGACCTTGTGTGCGAAATAGTGTTCGCCGAGTGGACACCGGACGGAAAACTCCGCCACCCCCGGTATCTCGGGCTTCGCGATGATAAACCGGCAAGGGACGTCGTGAGGGAGAATCAGTAGAGACAGAGTCACCGGAAGGCACGGTTGGTTCGAATAAAGAAGCCGCCGTTCCATCGGCGCTACCTCTCCTTATGCACCACCAAAAAGGCTGCGAAATACACGAGCCTGGTGAAAAGAGAGGTGTAAGTTTTAGGTCTTGTTCACGATCTCTGCGACGGTCTTGTTGGTCTGACTGGTAATGTTGGCTGCGGTC
>Ga0209096_1004410_pt1 | contig 11354 bp, 6 predicted proteins | sample AD_UKC034_MetaG_FD_184407 | JGI IMG/M metagenome (GOLD analysis project Ga0209096, IMG submission 184407) | Active sludge microbial communities of municipal wastewater-treating anaerobic digesters from USA - AD_UKC034_MetaG (SPAdes) (version 2) | ecosystem: Engineered > Bioreactor > Anaerobic >...
CAGGTAGTGCTGTCGATGAGCAGCAGGAGGGCGCCAGCGCCTTCAATATGCTGGTGAATATCCTCCATAAGCGGGCGAGCAACGGCGCGAAAGGCATCGTGCCTTTTCAGGGTAAAGGACAACGCGTCAGCGCTGAGATAGGTCCATTGGGGCCTGCCCCTGGGGTTCAGGAGAAAACCGCATCTCTGCCATGAGCCCGCCACCAGGGGATCGAGGTCCGGGGCTATCTGTCTCTGTGAGACGAGCCGCTCCCAGTGCTTCTTCAGTTGTATCGGCTGTGGATTCTTATAGGATGGCAACATATGCTCGATACTCGTTGCTGGTCGCTCGTCGCTGGATACTGGTTGAACCTCGTAAGGCGTGAGGCGTTAGGCGTAAGGGGATCACGGCAGAAAAACCGGATACCGGTTACTCGTTGCTGGTTCAAACCAGCAACGAGGGACAAGGTTTTCACCTTTCACCGCCTCTAAGCCCCTTTTGTTTTAGCTGACGGCTGATCGCTGATCGCTGACGGCTGCCTTTATTTTTTCGTTTGCTTCTGCCATGAGCCATGAGCTGCCTCTACTGGTGCCATGAGTTCACGATAATCTCCATTAGCTCCCGGTTTCCCTTCACGTCATCCACGGATGTGAGGCTGATGCCGTGGTCATTCGCATAGGAGGCAATATCCTGGATGAGCTTGTTGATGTCCGAGTCGGTGAGGAAGAGACCGTTAGAGGTTTCCACCTCCTCTATACCGGTGGTATCCTGGTTGAGTACGGTAATGTAGTCACTATCTCCGTATGCAATATGGAGAGATGCGCCGTCCTTAAAGAAGGCGATGGTATCCTGAGAGACCGAGGCATCGAAGGCGATGGTATCCTGCGAACCGTCGGAACCGGTATCGTTGATCATGTCTGACCCGTCATTGAGGGAGAAACCGTAGGCGTCGCTGCCTGCGCTGCCGTCGAGCCAGTCGTTGCCTGTACCGCCGTAGAGGGTGTCGTTGCCCATGCCGCCGTCGAGGGTGTCATTGCCTTTGCCGCCCCCCAAGACATTATCTGCGCTGTTGCCGAAGATACGGTTATCCAGGTCGTTCCCATATCCGTTTATGGCATCAGCCCCAATGAGGGTCAGGTTCTCCAGGTTGTCACCGAGGGTATAGGCGATTGAGGACCGGACGGTATCGATGTCTTCGTTTGCATTCTCAATGACCGTATCGCCTTCATTGTCTACCACATATATGTCATCGCCTTCACCGCCGTACATCGTGTCCGCACCTGTACCGCCGTCGAGCCAGTCGCTGCCTGTACCGCCGTAGAGGGTGTCGTTGCCCATGCCGCCGTACATCGTGTCCGCGCCGTCGCCGCCGTAGAGCCAGTCGTTGCCTGTACCACTTTCGAGCCAGTCGTTGCCTGTACCACTTTCGAGCCAGTCGTTGCCGTCGTTGCCGTAGATTGTATCATTCCCGTCGCCGCCGCCAAGCCAATCGTTGCCTAAGCCGCCGTCGAGCCAGTCGCTACCTGAACCGCCATACATCGTATCCGCACCGGTGCCGCCGCCAAGCCAATCGTTGCCTAAGCCGCCGTAGAGGGTGTCATTGCCATAGCCGCCCCAGAGGGTGTCGTTGCCTGCGCCTCCTTTGAGGACATTGCCTGCGTCGTTGCCGTAGATGGTGTTGTCAAGATCGTCCCCTATCCCGTTGATGGCCTTATCCCCTATGAGGACCAGGTACTCCACGTTTTTAACATCGGCAAGATCGTACGTGATGGAGGACTTTATCGTATCGATGCCTTCGTTTGCATTCTCGATGATTATATCGTTTTTATTATCTACCACGTAGGTATCATCGCCTGCGCCCCCGTAAAGGGTGTCGTTGCCTGCGCCCCCGTAAAGGGTGTCGTTGCCTTCACCGCCGTAGAGGGTGTCGTTGCCGTCGTTGCCTGAGAGATCGTTGTCGTTGCTGTTGCCGGTGATAACGTTATCAAGATTGTTTCCTGTCCCTCTGATTGCAGCGCTGCCTTCCTTGAGCGTCAGGTTCTCCACGTTTTTACTGAGGGTATAATTGGTGGCCGATGACTCAACAATATCGATGCCTTCGTTCGCATTCTCAATGACCATATCGTCTGCATTGTCTACCACGTAGGTGTCGTCGCCTTTGCCGCCGTACATCCAGTCTGCGCCGATGCCGCCATCGAGAAAATCGTTGTCTCTAAGGTCCACGAGGCTGCCCTCGGAGTCTCCACAGCCATAGAGGGTGTCGTTGCCCATGCCGCCATAGAGGGTGTCGTTGCCATTTTCCCCCTTAAGGCAGTTGTTGTTGCTGTTGCCGGTGATAACGTTATCGAGGTGGTTGCCGTATCCGTAGACGGCATCGCTATCCTCCTTAAGCGTCAGGTTATCCACATTGCGGATCCAGTGGTCCCATGCCCAGCGATCCCCTTCCTTAACAAACAAGAATTGGATGCTGATTGAGGATATGATGGTATCGATGCCTTCGTTCTCATTCTCAATGACGATATCATCTGCATTGTCTATCACGTAGGTATCATCGCCTTCTCCGCCGTACATCCTGTCCGTACCTTCGCCGCCACAGAGGATGTCGTTGCCGTCGTTGCCGTAGATTGTATCGTTGCCTAAGCCGCCATCGAGGGAGTCGTTGCCGTCGTTGCCGTCGAGGGTGTCGTTGCCTGTACCACCTTGGAGCCAGTCGTTGCCTAAGCCTCCGTACATCCTGTCCGCGCCTTCGCCGCCGTCGAGGATGTCGTTACCTTCGCCGCCGTCGAGGACGTCGTTACCTTCGCCGCCGTCAATGGTGTCGTTGCCCTTAAAGCCTCCGAGGCGATCGTTGCCTGCGCCTCCTTTGAGGACATTGCCTGCGTCGTTGCCGTAGATGGTGTTGTCAAGATCGTCCCCCGTCCCGTCGATGGCCTTATCCCCTATGAGGACCAGGTTCTCCACGTTTTTAACATCGGCAAGATCGTACGTGATGGAGGACTTTATCGTATCGATGCCTTCGTTTTCTTTCTCGATGACTTTATCATCCGCGTTGTCTACCACGTAGGTATCATCGCCTTCGCCTCCGTACATCCTGTCCGCGCCTTCTCCGCCGTCGAGGACGTCGTTGCCCGCATTGTCATAGTCGGCATAAAGCCGGTCGTCGCCTTCACCGCCGTAGAGGAAGTCGTCGCCTTCACCGCCGTAGAGGGTATCGTTGCCGTCGTTGCCCGAGAGGGTGTCATTGCCTTTGGCCCCTCCCAGGACATTATCTGCGTGATTTCCGGCTATACGGTTATCAAGCTCGTTGCCATATCCGTCGATGGCGCCGGTCCCAATGAGGGTCAGGTTCTCCAGATAGTTGCCGAGGGTATAGGTGATGGAGGATCGGACGGTATCGATGCCTTCATCTTTATACTCGGTCACTTTATCGTTCAAATTGTCTACCACGTAGGTATCATTGCCTTCGCCGCCGTACATCCTGTCCGCGCCGATGCCGCCGTCGAGGGTGTCATCGCCATAATCCCCATTGAGGTAGTTGTCTTTACTGTTGCCGGTGATACGGTTATCAAGGTAGTTGCCGTATCCGTTTATGGCATCGCTGCCTTCCACGAGGATCAGGTTCTCCACATCGATGAAGCTCTGTCGGTACTGCTCCATAAAATACTTATAGGCCAGGAAGTCCATGTTGATTGAGGACAGGACGGTATCGATGCCGCGGTCCGGATATTCCCATACGATATCGTTCAAATCGTAGATCACGTATGTATCGTTGCCTTCGCCGCCCCACATCGTATCCGCGCCTTCGCCGCCGTCAAGGAAATCGTCTCCTGCCTGACCCCACAACTCGTCGTTGCCTTCTCCGCCATAGAGGGCGTCTTTGCCGTCGTTGCCAAGAAGCGAGTCATTGCCCGAATTGCCGTACAACGTGTCGTCGCCCGTGTCGCCCCACATCGTGTCGTTGCCTGCGCCGCCATAGACGATGTCGTTGCCGCCGTTGCCTGAGAGCCGGTTGTTATTGCTGTTGCCGGTGATGACGTTATCGAGGTCGTTGCCGTATCCGTAGACGGCACTGCTGCCTTCCTCGAGGATCAGGTTCTCCACACAGGGGATCGGTTTCCCCCGTACCTCTTTGCCTGCAAAGTCTATGTTGATTGAGGACAGGACCGTATCGATGCCTCCACCTTCATATTCGATGACGGTGTCATCGGTTGAAGTAATAATGTATGTGTCATCTCCGTCGCCGCCCACGAGGGAGTCGATGCCATTGTAGCCGTAAAGGGTATCATCGCCCCCGAGGCCATAGATCACATCGTCACCGTCAGTACCGGAGAGGATATCATTGCCTTCGGTTCCTGTGATCACTGTTCCTGCAGGATCAAACCGGATATCCCGTTCCTTCCCATACTGCCGTACCCTGTATTTTGCCACGATCTCTCCTTCCTTTATCTGTCAGCTCAAGACCTTTTTTGTTTTAGCTGGCTGCTGATAGCTGACGGCTGGTCTTTCCATTACCATTTGAACTTCACTCCCCCTGTTGCTGCATGGACGCACTCTTTTGACCTGAACTGCCCGTCATAGGCGAGGAAGAAGCCCCAGTCGTCCCTGACCTTTCCCGTTATCCCCAGGGAGAAGGCCCCGCTGTCCCTGTCGAACCGGTCGGAGTACACGGTAAAGTAATTCGAAGGCGTACCGGCGAAACGGGCGTCGAGGAGCGCTTCGTCGTCGCCGAACTCGTGTACCCAGCGGGCGGAGACCTCGGGGATCAGAAGGAAGGTCTTTGTGATACGAATGTCCCTTGCCGCACGGACGCCGAGTGCGCCCTGGAGGGACAGGGTCTTTACGCCGTCCGTAACGAGGCTCAGGGCCTGCGCCCCTCTTTCCGTGAAGCCGCCCCGGTAGTTCTGAAGGGCAAGGAATGAGGCATGGGGGGTGACGGCGAAGCTTCCGGTAGCGGGTATCCGGTATCCGCTTTCTATATACCCTGAGAGATCGCTCCCCTTATAGGACCCCTTTGCTGCCCGCGAGACTGTCCCGAAGTTGATGTAGCGGCTCGTCTCATAGCTGTTCCTGCTGTAGGCAAAGGCGAGGTCCATGTACCACCTGCTGCCCTTGGGGGTATAGGAGCTGTAGACCGCTCCCTGGAGGCTGTCCTCGCTCCCCCTGTCCCTCAGGTCCTTCATGTCCATGTTCGTCTTCGCGTATCCCAGGGCAAATCCGGCCCTTGCGGTAGGGCTGTGATGGAAGTCTATACCGGCCATGGTGCCGCCGACGGTAAAGTCATACCGGGAGGCGATGTCATCGCCGTCCCTGTGACCGGTTGTGCCGTATCCCTTTATCCACAGGTTGAAGGGGCCTTTCTTCCCGTCCTTTGTTATATACGAGTTGTCCCCATCGGTCAGGGTATTCATGTTCGCCGCAAGCATCGTAAGGGGATTGCCCCGGCCTTCCACCGCATTGGAAGTAAGGGAGGAGGGGCGGCGGAAGAGGTTCCGGTAGAAGTTTGCCGTCCGGTAGATGTCGATGACCGTGTACGCCGTGTGGCTCGCGCCGCCCATCTGGTCGAAGGCGGACCGGACGGAGGGGACGTCGAGGCCGTTCAGGAGATTGTATACTCCCCACATATCATCGGATATGAAAGCGGAAGGAGAGTTCCTTGTATCGTCGAGGTAACGGGACACGGCGCGCTGGTTGCGGGTCATGGGACGGGCAGCGCCGGTGAGGACCGAGGCCACAATGGCGTACATGTCCCGGCCGTTCGGGTCATATTCGTGGGACATATGGACGTAGTTGCCCGTATTATATTCATGCTGGTCGTACGTGCCGTTGAGGCCCGATGTTGTCCCCACTATGAGATGTTTCCCGCCCCTGACGCTGTCGGTATTAAAAATAATGGTGCCGCCCTGTATATCGGCCTTGTCGGCCCCTACCTTCGCAAAGGTGTGGTCCGGGGCAGCGCCGACCTCATAGACGCTGTCCGACCCCTGGGTATAGGCGCTGGTGACATTGACGCCGCCCCTGTTGATCAGCTTGCCTGTTGACTCGACCTTAAGGGCGCCGGTGTTGAAGGTAAAACCCTCTATGCCTGCGGTTGCGCCGCTTTTGACCGTTGTGTCTCTCCCAACGTTTACGCTGCTGCCGGCGCCGGTAAGGATGGTTTCCCCGCCGGTGAAGTTGAGCGTTTCGAAGTTCCTGGTCTTGAAATCCTTCTGCGTCCCGGCGTCGTTGAGTTCCAGGATGTCCGTACCGTCACCTCCGTCCACCCATCCCGTTATCATGGTTCCTCTGCGGAAGCTGGCCGTATCGTTACCGGCTCCCATATCGACGGCAGTACCGTCGGCATCCGGGTCGCCATTGGCTTTGGTGGCCCGGATCGTGCCGGAGTTGTCGAGGGTATCGTCGTAGCTGTGGGTACCCCGGGAAAGCCTTATACCGATCTCTCCGCTTATCGTTCCGCTATTTATGATCGTGACCTTGCCGTCATTAGCATAAATGCCCGTTGCCTTATGTGCCCCGTCCGCTCCAAAATCGCTTGTGGCCATTATCGTGCCGCTATTTTCCACGGTCCCCCCGCGGCTGAGAGTTACGCCTATGTTTGCGTGCGCCCTTATCGTACCCTCGTTCGTTACTTTGTTCTCCGCTGTCCCTGTTTTTTCAATGACGACACCCGTAGCCCCTTCGATCAGCGAATCCTTCCCGAGATTCTGAACCGTCCCGGATCTCACACGGACAGCATGGCCGGCCGTAGAAGGTCCGGCAATACGGCCATAGTTCGTTACCGCCGAATCGCTCGCCGCCGTTGTAGACCCCATCTGATAAATATTTCCATTAATTGATGCGCCGACTCCGTTTGTCACATTCAGGGCGGATAGGGAATAAATCGCGTATGCCGCGCCCGTGATCGCGCCTGTGTTATGGACCGTATTGGTTTTATTAGGGTCATACCCCGTGAAATGGATCGCATCTTTTCTTCCGCTCTCTATTGAGCCGGTGTTTGTTACCGTGCCGTACTTCATTTCAACGGCATTATGGCAGTCATAAACTCCAACACTCAGGTCCGTATGGGCGGTGATGGCGCCGTCATTGTTTACCGTCCCGGTATTCGCGAAGGAAACGGCTTTGCCGCCAACACTCTCCACCTTCCCGTTCTTCTCGACCTGCAGCGTCCAGCCATCGGAGTTCGCTGTTATGGCCGTCTGCGACCAGCCAACGTGCACATAGCCCGTATCCGTAACAGTAGCCGTCATGTTGGAACCGGAGGTTGGTTCCGCGTCCAGAGCCACCGTTCCTGTCCGTTCGTTATCGATCTTCAACTGGCCGTAAACAGGACGGGAAACTCCCGGCATGGCGACAAGGAGAAACAACGCCCCGCCTATGATCCCGATAAAGGATAATTTGTTCATTTGCATACTCTTTCCCCCCGTTAAATCCTTTATTGTCAGCGATCAGCCCTCGGCTCATGGCAAACTCGTCGTTCGATACTCGATACTCGTCGCTGGATACTGGTTCAAGCCAGTGACAAGCAGCGAGTAACGAGGGACAAGGTTCTCACCTTTTTCCTTTTTCATCAATTTCACATTGTATTTCTTCCATAGTGGCCGTGAAACAATAATGTGTCCGGCAAGCCATTATTAGTGTCGAATCGGATAAAATGAGGAAAACAGGGAAAATGAGAGGATGGGGAGATGGGAAAATGAGAGGATGGGAGGAGCAGATGCTCGTCACTCGTCACTGGATACTGGTTCAAACCAGCGACAAGCAACGAGTAACGAGGGACAAGTTTTCACATTACCTATGAGAAAGAAGCAAAAACAGGTTGCACCTCAGCGGGATAATAGGTAAAATGTCCTTATCATCTTTAACGGAAGTCCAAAGACATACAGAGAGGTGAAGGAGCGGATTTGACGGGAACGGGCTCGACAGGACAGAACAATCCTTTGGCGCTTCTTTTCCCTGCCACAGGCAGGTGGGCTATCCGCCTCGTCGGCAATTTGGGCGCGATCGCCATCTTCTTCTTCCTTGCCTTTGTCAATATCTTCAAGCGCAAGCAGCTTCGCGAGATCGTAAGGCAGGTCTATTATATCGGGGCCGGGTCGTCGCTGATCGTCATGCTCGTAGGCCTTTTCACCGGCATGGTCCTGGGGCTGCAGCTTTTCTACACTCTGGTGAAATTCGGTTCTGTCGGCGCCCTTGGGTCTGCCGTATCCCTTTCCCTCGTCAGGGAACTGGGCCCCGTTCTCACCGCCATTATGATCACTGCGCGGGCAGGGTCCGCCATGACCGCGGAGATCGGGATCCTCCGCATCTCCGAGCAGATCGACGCCCTCTATTCCATGCGGATCGATCCGGTACGCTACCTCATCAGCCCGAGGATCGCCGCCTCGATCATCAGCTTTCCGCTGCTCACCGCCTTTTTTGACCTTGTCGGGATAATCGGAGGATACATTACCGGGGTAATTCTCCTGGGCACAAATGGCGGCACATACCTTTACCGGGTCCAATCCTCCATCGATATGGTAGACGTCAGGGGAGGCTTTATAAAATCCCTGGTCTTCGCCGTCATCGTGTCATGCATCTGCTGCTACCAGGGCTATTTCTGCCATATGCGGTCTGACGGATACGGCGCGAAGGCCGTCGGCCTTTCCACCATCTCTGCTGTCGTAATCACCTGCGTGCTGATCCTCATCGCCGATTATGTGGTAACATCATTTCTCATGTAGGACAGGCAATGGACCCAATACCTTTGATAGAATTCCAGAATGTCACAAAGCGGTTCGGCGACAAGACCGTGCTGGATAACCTTAGCGTCAGGATATACGAGAACCAGATCACGACGATCATCGGAAAGAGCGGCACCGGAAAGAGCGTACTCCTCAAGCACATCATCGGCCTCCTCAAGCCCGACGAAGGCACCATCCTCTTTCAGGGAAAATCCGTAAGGGCAATGAAAAAGGGCGAATGGGAACAATACAGGAGCGCCATCGCATACCTTTTTCAAAATAACGCCCTCCTTGACTCGATGACGGTCTTCGAAAATATTGCCTTTCCTCTCAGGCAGACAACAAGCCTCGACAAGAAAGAGATCGAGAACAGGGTGCTGAAGAGGATCGAAGACCTTGAGCTCACCGAGGCAATCTACAAATATCCGTCGGAGCTCTCGGGCGGGATGCAGAAGAGGGTGGCCCTGGCACGGGCGCTCGTCGAAGACCCGAAGATAGTCCTCTTCGACGAACCGACCACGGGGCAGGACCCGATCCGGAAGAATATGATCCTGAGCATGATCACCCACTACAGGCGAAAATTCGGGTTTACCGCCGTCATCATCAGCCACGACATTCCGGACGTCTTCTTTATCTCGGACAGGATAATCATCCTCTGGGAAGGGCAGGTAGGCTTCGAAGGGACCTACGAGGAGCTAACGAAAATGAAGATCCCGCTCATCGACGAGTTCCTGCGCAGCCTCGACGGGTTCCAGGACGAACTGACCGGCCTGCTCTCAAGGGAGGCGTTCAGAATGCACTACACGACGATGCTGGGCGGCACTGCGAAATCCGTGGCGATCTCAGCCGCGGTGCTGAGCGTCCGCCTCAACATTCTGCAGGACGCCCTTGGGCCTCAGCCTGCCGTAGAGGTCCTGAAGGCCCTCGGCGAATACACGAACAGCCACTTTAATGCCATAGGAGGATTTTCGGCACGCTACAGCAGGGACCAGATCCTCACCATATTTCCTCACACGTCCGTTGAAGAAGCAAAAGAGCTGGTATCGCAGTTTGCCCGGAAACTGCAGGAAGGGATCCTTGACAATATAAACGGCGCTGCCCAGGCAAAGATAGACGCAAAAGAAGGCTTCGATATCTACATCAGGGCGGGGATCACAGAGGTCTTGCCGAACGACAAGATCGAGCAGATCATCGAGAGGGCCGAGGCAGGCCAGGAGATCATCGCAACTCACCGGTGCAATTGCGAAGGGAGCATACAATGAAAAAGTATTCCATGGAAACAGCGGTAGGCGTTTTTGTTCTGGTCGGTCTCATTTGCGTGGGATACATGACCGTGAAGCTCGGCAAAGTTTCTCTGTTCGGGGAAGATACCTACACGCTTCATGCCCGGTTCGCATCGGTCTCGGGGCTTCGGGCAGGCAGCTCGGTCGAGATATACGGCATTGAGGTTGGCAGCGTAACAAACCTGGGCATAGACGCAGAGAGGCAGATGGGCAAGGTCACGATGAAGATCAGGAAAGGCGTTGCCATATACGATGATGCGGCTGCAACCATTAAGACTGCGGGCCTTATCGGCGATAAATATGTCAGGATCGAACCGGGAGGATCAGGCGAACCGATCAAGCCGGGCGGAACGATTACGCAGACCACCGTGCCGTCGGACATTGAGGACCTGATAGGCAAATATGCGTTCGGCGACGTAAAGAAAGAACCGGAGAAACCAGACAAGTAACAAGGGAGAATGGTTATGAAAAAATGGATTGCTTCAGCAGCGCTGCTGATCTTTACGATGGCCCCGCTGCTTGTCTCTGCGGGCGCCCCGCTCGACACAATCAACTCAAACGTGAGCAGCGTGATCGACGTGATGCGGGACCCCAAGCTCAAAGGAGAGGCGGGCAAGAAGGTAAAAGAGCAGAAGATCATAGACGCCGCCGAAAAGCTCTTTGATTTCGTGGAGCTTTCGAAGAGGACCCTCGGGCTTAACTGGAACAAGCTCACGCCTGAGCAGCGCAAGGAATTTGTCGATCTCTACAAGACGATCCTCAAGGATGCCTACATCGATAAGCTCACCGCTTACACCGATGAGAAGATCAACTATACCAAGGAGGTGCCTCTTTCGGAAACCATCGTAGAGGTCCAGAGCATCGTCACCACAAAGAAGGCCGACGTGCCTATCTATTACCGGGTTATCAAAAAAGAAGGTGGGTGGAAGGTATTCGATGTTATCGTCGAGGGGGTAAGTCTTATCGGCAACTACCGTACCCAGTTCAGGGAGATACTCGGCAACAACCCGCCGTCAACGCTGCTCGACACCCTCCGCAAAAAGGTAGGTAAGAAATGAGCCGCCGGGAGAGCAGATATTTTTCAGGAACGGCTGTATGCCTGGTATGCCTCATCTCGCTGCTTTTCTCCTTTGCCCCGGCACAGGGCATTGCAGCAGCACAGGAAAAGCTGCCCGATGAATACGGCGACGTTACCGAAGAGGTAGCCGTCTCAGCCGAAGGGGCTGCCATCGCCGACCCCATCGAGCCGTGGAACAGGGCCATGTACCATTTTAACGACAAGCTTTACTTCTGGCTCCTTAAACCTGTGGGTCAGGGCTACAAGTTCGCCATACCGGAGTCTTTCAGGATAATATTCAGCAACTTCTACGAGAAC
>Ga0209096_1004423_pt1 | contig 11321 bp, 9 predicted proteins | sample AD_UKC034_MetaG_FD_184407 | JGI IMG/M metagenome (GOLD analysis project Ga0209096, IMG submission 184407) | Active sludge microbial communities of municipal wastewater-treating anaerobic digesters from USA - AD_UKC034_MetaG (SPAdes) (version 2) | ecosystem: Engineered > Bioreactor > Anaerobic >...
ATTTTGCCGTGGGGCACACCACCACGTCAACCATTTTCATCAATTGCGATATCTGGGGTGGCGGCTCCTCGCCATTAATCTCACGGGATTTAATCTCTACAAGGATTGATTCTTTACAAATCGTTTTACCTGCTTCATGCAGTGCAATCCCAATGTCGCGCTTAACCTCATCGGTGATTACCAACAGCCTTTCGTCGCATTTCAATCCCATGCAATCCCTAAGTGCTATTTCTGATGCACTTTTTAACTCATCTTGAATATTGTCCATGCTGTATGTATTTAACCAATCTTTGAGATAATTATGTTGTTTTGATTCAGGGAGTTTAAACGAATTCTTAGCTCAGGGATTAAAAAATAGCACCGGAAAATATAAAACCTTCCCAGCAATCATATGCTGCGTAGGAAGGCTTGAAATATTTTACTTTTTTGAAAATACTAAAAGTACCCGGCTACTTAACATCCTGTATAGTGGAAATTTCGCTGTATGCAGGGCATGTTTTTTTAGAACATGAACCTAAAACAAATAAAGTTGATAAAATCAACAATAAGAATAGCAAAAATCTCGATTTTGTTTTCATTTTGCTAATTATCAGTTGTTTGAAATATCTTCCCGATAAACCTATTGGGGAATTTCCACCTTATCGACTGGGGCATTGTGAGCATAAGCAGGGCAGGGCACTCGCTTATGACATGATGATAGGATTAGTACCACTGCTAACAGCATGAGTACGGTAACCATTTTCATTTTACTTTTCATTGTTCTGAGTTTTGATTAGTATTGAATTCAGGTTGACATCGAATTAAAAATACAGGTTTTGACAACATGATGTAAAGATACAAATTGAAACAAAAAAATCAATAAAAAAGTTTAAAACCAAATTTAAAACTTGTCATCTATTTTAACATCTATTATGGAAAACCATAAAACCATTGTGTTTAAGTTAGTTTAAAAGTTTTTTACTTTCCCTTGTTATTAACAAGTAACAGGTTCAAACGAGTATTAAGTGCTTTTAAAAAGCATCACTTACGAAAAACGTAATACGAGTTGGCCTGTGTTGTAGGCGTAATCTCTAAATCGTTGATATTAACATGCTTGGGACGGGTTATAACGTATAGCACGGCATCGGCCACATCGTTGCCTGAAAGGGGTTGAAGTCCAATGTATGGCTTTTTGGCTGCCTCTTTATCTCCTTTGAACCTTACAATGGAAAACTCGGTTTCGGCTAGGCCAGGGCGGATTTCACTTACCTTGATGCCATGCTTCAGAAGGTCAATGCGCATGCCCTTGGATAGGGCATTCACCGCATGTTTGCTGGCACAATACACGTTGCCATTCTCATACACCTGCACGCCGGCAATGGAGCCGATATTGACAATATGACCCTTGCCCCTTTCAATCATATTGGGCAATACGCTTTGGGTTACGTAAAGCAATCCCTTGATATTGGTGTCAATCATCCTTTCCCAATCGTCAATTATCCCGTTTTGAACGGGATTTAGTCCAACGGCCAGTCCGGCATTATTAACCAGCACATCAATGTTTTTCCATCCTGAGGGGATGCTGCCAATGGCCTTTTCAACCTCTTGCTGATTTCTCACGTCAAAACAGAGGGAGAGTGCGTTGCGCTTGTGCTTGACCTCTATCTCTTTCTTCAATTCGTCTAGCAGTTCCTGCCTCCTTCCGGTGATGATTACGTTGTAGCTGTTCTCGGCAAGAAGCAGAGCAGTGGCCTTCCCTATTCCGGCTGTTGCACCGGTGATTAAAGCTATCTTGTTCATTGTTAGTCGATTGTTTTTTAAGGATTTTTCTAATTGTTGCGAAATTATAAATAATAGGAGACAAACGGTGTTATCATATTTTAAAACATATAAGAATACATTATTGTATCGTTTTTCGTGAAGGAACCCTCCTCTTTCGCTATTTTTGTGGTTTGCTTCTTTTATGATTCCCTATTTGCAAATAGAAGATCTGTCCAAATCGTTTGGTGTTCTGGAACTATTTAGAAACCTTCGATTTACCGTTGCCAAAGGGCAACGGGTGGGGCTGGTGGCGCGCAATGGTGCAGGCAAAACAACGCTGCTAAGAATTATCGCAGGGAAAGAACCCGGTGACTCGGGTGAGATTGTGTGGCAAAACGATTTAACCATTGCGCATCTCGACCAGAACCCTATCCTCGATGCCTCCAAGTCCATTGTGGAGAATGTGTTTGGTTCGAACCCCGAAAGGGCAGATGCCATTTATAAATACCGTTTGGCATTAAAGGATGAGAGTAAGGAAAAGCTACATGATGCCATTGAACTGATGGACAGGCATGCCGCATGGGATGCGGAGCTGGAGGCACAGCAGATTCTTACGAAATTGAAAATCACCGACCTGCAACAGCGGGTTGCCACCCTGTCGGGTGGACAGCAGAAGCGGGTGGCACTTGCTGCTGCACTGGTAAACAACCCCGATTTCCTCATTCTCGATGAACCCACCAACCACCTTGACCTCGATACGGTGGAATGGCTTGAAGAGTTCCTCAGCAGCAGCAAAATCACGCTACTCATGGTTACCCATGATAGAATGTTTTTGAATAGGGTTTGCACCGATATCATCGAGTTTGACCAGAAAGAGCTCTACTGGTATAGGGGCAACTATTCCTACTACCTTGAAAAACGGCAGGAGAGGATAGATGCACGAAATTCGCAGGTTGAAAAGGCCGCGAACCTGTATCGCCGAGAGTTGGACTGGATGCGCCGTTCGCCACCTGCCCGCACATCCAAGGCCAAGTACCGTATTGATGCATTTTACGATTTGCGCGCCAGGGCAACTGAACGTTTTAGCAATGCCAACGTGCGAATAAATGTGGGCGCAGCCCGATTGGGAAAAAAGATATTGGAGGCAAAGGGTCTGGGTAAATCATTTGGCGACCTGTTGATACTCAAGGATTTCTCCTATACTTTCAACCGCTTCGAAAGGTTGGGCATTGTGGGAGACAACGGTACGGGCAAGAGCACCTTCCTGAACATTATCACGGGGTTAGTTCCCGCCGATACCGGGGTGATTGATGTGGGCGAAACGATTGTTTTCGGCTACTATCGGCAGGAAGGGATGAGTATCCGCGAGGATATGAAGGTAATTGATGTTGCCCGCGAGGTGGCCGAGGTGGTGACGCTTAGCGATGGCAAGCGGATTACGGTGCCGCAGTTTCTCAATATGTTCCTTTTTGCGCCGGAGGTGCAGAATACCTTTGTATATAAGCTCAGCGGGGGTGAAAAGCGAAGGCTTTACCTGCTCACCATCCTGATGCAAAACCCCAACTTCCTCATCCTCGACGAGCCCACCAACGATTTGGATATTGAAACGCTAAACGTATTGGAAGAGTACCTTGCGGGTTTCCCCGGAGTGGTATTAGCAGTATCTCACGACCGCCATTTTTTGGACAAGGTAGTGGATGGATTGCTGATATTCGAAGGGAATGGTGAGGTTAGCGGATTCCCGGGTTCGTATAGCGATTATTACGGCTGGAAGAAGGAACAGCAGCGCAACGTTCAAAGGGTTGTTAAGCCAACAGATGAGAAGCCCAAGCCCATGTCGGACAGCGATAGGCCACGTAAGTTGACCTTTGCAGAGCGCAAAGAGTTGCAGGAACTTAGCACCGAAATAGAAGCGCTTGAAGCCGAAAATCGCGCCCTGGAAACAGAGGTAAACAGCGGGACGTTGCATCACGAGGAGCTGTTAGCCAAATCGCAGCGAATTGCCGAAATCATTGAACTTCTCGATGCCAAAGGGGAACGATGGCTTGGACTTATGGAACTGGACGAGAAGTGGGAGAATCCCTAAGGCAAAGCATTTCAGTCTTGCCAAATGCCTGATATTCTTGCGTTAACTTTCCTTTTTGTAGGCCAAACTCAGGTACACGCTGAAAACAACGGTGGTAGCGGATTGGATGTACAGGGGTGTGGTAACAATGCCCTCCGCCAATTTGAGAATAAGGGCAAGGACTACAAATTTCGCCAGGTAGTACAATGCCTTGCTGAGTACAATGGAACTGAGAATGGCAACAAATCTATGGCGGATTTTGCCAAAAATGGTATAGAACAACCATACGTTAAGGGTGAGTTCACCCGAAATCAGCAGCATTTTGTAAAAGACCGGGTGTGCCGAAATAAGGTAGCTGAAAAGGGGCAGAGTCAGGGCAATGATATATGCATTCCGTCTGGTTGTGTGTGCCAGCGCCAGAATTAACACAATGCGCATGGGCTCAATCAGGTACAGGGGGAAGTTGAGCAGGTGGGAGATGGCGGGAACAAGGAATATGAAAAGAAGCGCAAGGGTATCGAACAGTAAATACCCGATGGTCCGTTTAATGGTGAGCTGCGACGAATGCATATGGTGTTGATTAGTGAAATTATTTGGCTGCAAATATACAACTTGCGTGGTAACGGCACAAGAAATATTTTCAAGAAAGGGGACCGGTAAATATTTGTTGTTTTGCTTCCCCAAAAATCACACCGACCGAGAGTTCAAATAAAAAGGCTGTTATTATAGATTTCTCATAATTTTTAAATAGTTTTGAGAGCAATCTTTTCTGCATAAAGGTTACTAATCAGTATGCAGCCCTAATAAAAAGATAAGTATGAAGCGCAGAGATTTTTTGAAAAAAGGGTTGGGAGCAGGTCTTATGGCAGGAGCTCTCCTTAAGGTTGGAGGTGTTGGCAGTGTGGCCAAGGGAAGCCCTGCGGCATCGGATAGTGCATTTGATTTGGTGGCGGTCATGGGTGGCGAACCCGTTCCCATGTTCGATAAGGCCATTGCAGCCATGGGTGGCTTAGGGAGGTTTGTTAAGAAGGGGCAATCGGTGCTGGTGAAGCCCAACATTGGATGGGATACTGCACCCGAACTAGGCGGAAATACCAATCCTCGGCTGGTGGCGCACATTGTTAAGCAGTGTCTTCGGGTAGGAGCCAAGGAGGTGTATGTTTTCGACAACACATGCGATAACTGGAGCCGTTGCTACGCCAATAGCGGCATTGAGGATGCCGTGAAGGGTGCCGGAGGTAAGGTGGTTCCGGCCGATACCGAGAATTACTTCAAGCCCGTTTCCATACCCAGTGGCAAGAGATTGAAGGAGGCCAAGGTGCACGAGTTGGTACTCAGCTGCGATGTGTTTATCAATGTGCCAATCCTTAAGCACCACAGCTCCACCAAGGTAACCATATCCATGAAAAACCTCATGGGCATTGTGTGGGATAGGCGTTACTGGCACAAGAACGATTTGCACCAGTGCATTGCCGATTTTGTTACCTGGCGAAAACCCGATTTGAACGTGGTGGATGCCTACAGGGTTATTACCAGGAATGGCCCACGCGGTGTCAGTCAGGCCGATGTGGTTATGAAGAAATCGCTGCTCATGTCCACCGATATTGTGGCAGCCGATGCTGCAGCAGCAAAAATTTTTGGAGTTGAGCCCTGCGAAGTGCCACACATAAAGATTGCCCACGAAATGGGTGTGGGCAACATGAATTTGGATGAGCTGAATATCGAGAGAATCAGGATGTAAGTAACCGACTTTTTATTTTGAATCGTTTGCTATGCCCATCCTTTCAGTACACATCATAACCAACGGATGTTTGTTTTTTTGATTTGATAGAAAAATGCTAAAAAGATTAAGTTTAAAAAATTTACGAAGGATTATCGCAGCTGTTTACCTTGCCCTTTTCACTTTTATCTTTATCGATTTTTCAGAAAATTTTTCATCGGGGTTTATCAATGGATTGCTCTACCTGCAATTCACTCCGTCGCTGTTGAAATTTTTAAAGGTTGGCGGATTGATTGCAACGGGGTTCATTGTTGTGTTGCTTCTCACGCTCCTCTTTGGCAGGGCATACTGTTCATTCCTATGCCCTTTGGGCATTCTTCAGGATATCATGGCCCGCCTAAGGGCTAAAAGGCCTAGATATAAATACCTGAAACCCAGAAATATAGTACGGTATGCCATTCTTACCATTGTGGTTGTTCTAACCATTGCCGGCTCATTGTTTATGCTCTACTTGCTTGATCCATATAGTATTGCAGGCCGTATCTTTTCCGATTTTGTCCGACCCGCCTACTACGGTGTGAATAACTTTTTCGTGATGATTTTGGGCTTTTTCAACAGCTACGCTTTTCACCATGTTGATTTTAAGCCCATCCCGTGGCAAGGCATGGCCATAACGGGAGCGGTAGTGGCGGTGATAGGGTTTATGGCTTGGAAGTGGGGAAGGCTTTACTGTAACTCCATTTGCCCCGTAGGGGCATTCCTCAGCCTCATCTCGAGGTACTCCCTATTCAGGTTGAAAATCGATGAGAAATCTTGTATTGCCTGCAATCGTTGTGTGAGAGATTGCAAAGCGGGATGCATAAGCCTGAAGGACAAGAGCATAGATTTTTCGAGATGCGTTGCATGTTACAACTGCATGGATAGTTGCAGGGAGGGAAGCATTAGTTACCAATTGGCCTTTGGAAGGAAAAGCAGTGATGTTCCCGTGGAAACCGACCCCACGCGAAGAAGTTTCGTCACCACTTTTGCAGGCATGTTGATAGGGCTTGCAGCCATGGGTTGGGCGGATAAACTTTTTGCGCAGAGGCGCATCCGAAATAGGGGGGTAAATCAGGGCCCCCAAGTCAGTGCTGCCGGTTCGAAACCCAACAGGCGTAGCGCCCCCATTACTCCGCCCGGCTCATACAACCATGACGATTACAGGAATACCTGTACGGCTTGCCATCTGTGCGTTACGGCTTGCCCGTCTCATGTGTTGCAGCCATCGTTCAACGAGCTGGGGATTTTTAGCATGTTGCAACCCCACATGGACTTTCGGTCGGGTTTCTGTAACTACGAGTGCACCAAGTGTAGCGAGGTTTGCCCCACGGGGGCAATCAGGCTGTTGGATTTGGAAACGAAGAAACGCACCCAAATTGGCAAGGTTGTCTTTCACCGTGGCAATTGCATCGTGAGGGTGGACCGAACTGAATGCGGAGCCTGTTCCGAGCATTGCCCCACAAAAGCCGTTCAGATGGTTCCGTGGCAAGGGCTGCTGATACCTGAGGTCAACCCCGAAATTTGCATTGGTTGTGGGGCTTGCGAACATGCCTGTCCCACCGAACCCTACAAGGCCATTTATGTAAATGGCAATCCCGTGCATCAGGTGGCCAAAATGCACGAAAGCATAGGCAATCGACCTAAAGAATCGGAATTGGATGATTTCCCCTTTTAACACATAAACCTTACTGTTATGAAAAATAAGTATTTGTCAATCAGTTTATTATGGGCAATCCTGTTGCCGGTCTTTATGGGTTGCAACAACCCTGAAAGCCCATCGCAATGGGCAATAGCCCTCCACGGTGGTGCAGGTTATATGGTTCCCGAGAACTATACCGATGCACAGGTGGAGCAGTACAAATCGGAGATGCAAGCTGCGCTCAATGAGGGTATTGCCATACTGGAAAATGGCGGAACCAGCCTCGATGCCGTGGAGCAGGTGGTGCGCTACTTGGAAGATTGCCCCCTGTTCAATGCGGGTAAAGGGGCCGTATTCACCCACGATGGCAGGAACGAGTTGGATGCTGCAATTATGGAAGGCATCGAGTTGAGAGCCGGCGCTGTGGCCGGCGTTGGCGATATCAAAAACCCCATTTCCACGGCACGGCTGGTAATGGAAAAATCGCCCCATGTTCTTATGGTGGGCAAAGGGGCATCGCTGTTTGCACAGCAAAATGGGGCCGAAATGGTGGACAGTTCATACTTCTACACCGAAGGGAGTTGGAAGGAGCTGCAACGAATTTTAGAGAGTGAGAAGAAGATGGGAACGGTGGGGTGCGTTGCCGTTGATATGCATGGAAATCTTGCCGCCGCCACATCAACCGGTGGTATGTCCAATAAGCGTTACGGGAGGGTGGGCGATGTGCCCATAATTGGTGCAGGCACTTATGCCAATAATAAAACCTGTGCAGTATCGGCTACAGGGCACGGTGAGTTTTTCATTCGCTACACGGTGGCTCACGATATTTCGGCATTGATGGAATACAAGGGGTTGCCACTGGCCAAGGCTGCTGATATGGTGGTGCTGGATAAGCTGGTGAAGGCCAAGGGTGATGGCGGAATTATTGCTGTTGACACGAAAGGCAACGTGCATTTGGCTTTTAATACTCCCAGCATGCTCAGGGCCTATGCTAAGGCCAACGGAGAGAGGGGAGTAGAGATTTTTAAATAGGAAATTAATAATTTTTCTACTATTAATCTTCAAATTGTATAGAGGTATTTTGCCGTTGAGTTGTCATTCATATGAACAGGGTGAACTGACGGCAAAATGCAATTTTCCACTTATTTTTTGTTAATCCGGACAAGTTGGAATTGCAGGACAGGCATATTTTGGAGGCTTTGCGTCAGGGCGATGAGCAGGTTTTTGAAAAGATTTTCAGAACCTATTACCAACGTCTTTGTAATTATGCTAACACAATTTTGAATAGCATGGACGAGGCCGAAGAGATGGTGCAGGGTGCTTTCATCGCGGTGTGGGAAAGGCACGATACCTTGGAGGTTCATACTTCCATTAAGTCGTACCTGTACCGTGCGGTTCACAATAGCTGTTTGAACAGGGTGAAACATTTGAAAGTTAGGCTGAAGCATGAAGAAACTGTTAAGTACCAGTCGGATGCCGTGCAAAGTGATGCTTCCGATGAAATGGTGGAAAAAGAACTGGATGCCATTATGGCCAATGCCATTGATGCTTTGCCCTCTCAGTGCAGACAGGTTTTCAGGTTGAGCAGGTTCGAGAACTTAACCTATGCCGAAATTGCACAGCAGATGGGGATATCGGTGAAGACGGTTGAAAACCACATGGTTAAAGCACTCAGGGTCCTTAGGGAGAAGTTGAAGGACTATCTGCCTGTGATAATCTGGTTGTTGCTCATGAAGAATTAATGCTTTGGCAAAGGATAGCAAACATATCGACCATCTTATTGCCCGGTTTATCACCGGTGAAATCACCCAACAGGAGGTTGAGCAGTTAGACCAATGGCTGGACCGCTCGGAGGTAAACCGCAAGTATTTTGGCGATATCCAATTCATCAATCAACGGGCAATTGCTTCTCACACCATTATCAACGTTGATGTTGACAAGGCGTGGAACGAAGTTCGAAAGCAGATGAAGGGGAGGGTGGTTTCGGTGCAGCCCAAGGCCAAGGCAACTGCGTTCAGAATACCTATATGGTTAAGGGTTGCCGCCGTGATACTCATAGTCTTTGGCATATCGTTCGCGATATACAAACTTCAAACTACAAAGCAGTTGGTTGAGAGCGAGATTATTGCCGTTTTAAGTGAGGAAGGAGTTGTTGACCACCGTCTCACGGATAGCACCACAGTAGCCTTGAATGTACATAGTAAAATTACCTATCACAAGGATTATGGCGTAAAGAATCGCAACCTTAAGCTGGAAGGCGAAGCCTTTTTTGAGGTCAAACACATGGATGATATGCCATTCATTGTTGAGGCTGAGGATATTATGGTGCAGGTTTTGGGTACGGCATTCAATGTAAAAGCATTTGAAGGCGATACCATTGTGGAGGTTTATGTGAGAACGGGCGAGGTCTATTTCTTCACAAGCGATTTGGATGGGATTTTCCTGATGTCGGGTGAGATGGGTGTGTTCAATAAGAACACCCGCACATTCTCCAGGGTGGCCAAACCCGATATTAACGTGGCCGCCTATGCCACAAAGATGTTTGTTTTTCAAAATGCTCTTTTGCTTGATGTAGCCAATCAGCTTAGCAAGGCATACCACACCCACATCCGATTTGAAAGCGAAGACCTTAAGGAACTCAGCATTTCGGTGAATTTCGAGAATGAGGAGTTGGATTTGATACTGGATATTATTGCCGAAACATTGGGAATCAGCATAACCAGAGAAGTTGATGGATTTGTTATTCAAAGTGGAAAATCTAATAGTGAGGCCATTGAACCATGAGAAGGGTATTGATAATCATACTACTTTGTATTCATGCCATCTGTTTGAAATCGCAGGTTGGCACAATACCCCCGTTGGAACGAGAGATTACACTGACGGTTCAAAACAAACCCATTTCGTTCGTGCTAAGTAGCATTTCGGCTTTGGCCGATGTTGAGTTTTCGTACAGTCCCGGTGCTATCAACGCCGATGAATTGGTATCCATACACGTGGAGGACAAGTCGGTTAGGTACACCCTTAATGCCATTTTCAACGGAGCGGTAAGATATAAGGTGCGGGGCAAGTATGTTATTCTTCAGAAGCACGAGCCCAAACCAAGTGATAACATGCTGGTGGAGGGATATCTCTACGATGCTAATACGGGTGAAAAGTTGGCTCAGGCCACGGTTTACAACAAGGATCAGAAGGTGTCGGCCATTAGCGACGAGTATGGCTATTTTAAGATTTTGGTAACAACCGATGCGTCGGAGGCCATGCTGAAGGTCAGCAAGGTGGGGTATAGCGATACCCTATTAACATCCATTGTAGCCGAATCGAACTACATAAATGTGGATATCCCTGTAAAACAACAACCTCAATTTGAATCCATTCAGGACAGGGTTTCTGGTCAAAAGATAATCCCGGAATGGCTGATTTCCCGAAATTTGAAAATTAACACCAGGAATGTTTCCGATACCCTATTCAGGACAATGCAGCTTTCGGTTGCTCCTTTCCTAACTACTAACGGGTTCTTAACGGGTCGTACGGTGAATGATTTCTCGGTTAACATGACCATTGGCTATGTGCAGGGGGTGAATGTTATGGAATTTGGAGGCATTGCCAATATTGTCAGGAAAGATGCGGGGGTGATACAGTTTGGTGGGATAGCCAATATCGTTGGCGGCCATTCCCATGGCGTACAGGGAGCGGGAGTAATGAATATTGTAAGAAGGTCAAGCGGTGTTCAGGCGGCGGGCTGCCTGAATGTGGCGATAGAAGATGCAGGCCCCGTTCAGGTGGCAGGCATAGGAAATTTTGTCTGGAAAAACTTTAAAGGTGCTCAGGCTGCCTCGATTTTCAATTTCAGCCGACAGCTAAATGGAATACAGGCATCAGGCATTGTGAATGCAACCGGTACAGCCAAGGGATTGCAAATGGCAGGTATTGTTAACCATGCCAACTCTTTGACAGGTTTACAGGCAGCAGGCATAGGCAATACTAGCATTGCACTAAAGGGCGTACAGGCTGCAGGGATTGTTAATGGAGCCAAAGCTGCTGATGGGGTGCAGGTAGCCGGGATTGCTAACGCTGCTATGACCTTTGAGGGTGTGCAGGTTGCAGGGATTGTTAACGGA
>Ga0209096_1004434_pt1 | contig 11300 bp, 9 predicted proteins | sample AD_UKC034_MetaG_FD_184407 | JGI IMG/M metagenome (GOLD analysis project Ga0209096, IMG submission 184407) | Active sludge microbial communities of municipal wastewater-treating anaerobic digesters from USA - AD_UKC034_MetaG (SPAdes) (version 2) | ecosystem: Engineered > Bioreactor > Anaerobic >...
ACTTATTAATAGCATTATCAAGTAGTATATTGTTAACAACATATAGTGCAACGATCGCCTTTCATCCCGGCAATAAATTACCGGGGATTCCCGGCGTTGTTCCTAAATCGATCTATAGCTTCCTTGGCCTTCTTCGCTGTGTCATGAAATAAAGGGACCTGTGGAGATTCCAGGATGTTTTGCAGTATCCGCAAGACGGAGATCCCTTTAAAGCGAGGACAAACATGTGTCTCTTTTATTTTTTTTGGTGCCAATATTCGCAGTGCCTCGACAGCGAGAATCCTTAAGTTGATATATATTTCGTCATTGGTCACAATGCAACATATGGCCTCTAAAAACTCATTGGTGGGTTTTTGAATATCCATAGAATATTCAAGAACTCTTTCCCTGAGCCTCCAGTTCCCTCCATGTATGAGGATTTTTGATAGTAGCTGCTGGTGTTCATCAAGGCTATATGCTTCCTTAAGCTCCTCAAGCATGTTCATTACAGTATACAAGTTTTTAAAGTCATCTATATTTAGCGCCTTCATTCTGTTTATCCTCCCTTTCCTCTCTAAGATTGCGTTGTTCTGATTTATTGAAAAGCAAAAACCATACCGAAAGGGCTGTCGGCATGCCATGTTGTTAACCCGAAAAATGCATTTACCTGAACTTAATCCTTAATAAAAACCTCCTTTCGCAGTAGAATCAATTGTCTCCAAACAACAGACCCTAAACGAAAGGAGGGACAAAATGATGCAGAACAATTGTACCACAACACCCAAGGTAAACAAAGTCCGAATAGTCTTCACCAGGAGAAAGATGACCGCTTACGGGGGCTTTGCGCTTATCGCAGCATTCTTTGAGCGGGTTTGCTTGACAGAGATGATCGAGAAGGCGGTACCGATCAGGGAATGTTCCCCGAATGGTATCGGGATATACGGAAAGGTTATAGCCTTTTTTGCCATGGTATATGCCGGTGCTGACAGATTTTCTCATCTCGTATACCTTGGCAACAAGGATGTCCTTGCGAAGATATTCGGGGTAAAAAAACTGCCTGATGCCGCTACGACCCTCACCCGGATGTTCAACAAACTAAAAACTGTCAAAGCAGCCGACGCTCTTTCCCATAGTATCTGGACATATCTTGCGGAGCTCATCCCCTGGAATACCATTCAGGAAGACTGGCTCACCTTTGATTCCAGCGTGCTTCCCCGGTATGGGGAACAGGAAGGGGCGAAGAAAGGGTACAACCCGGCCAAACATGGCAGACCGAGTCACCATCCGCTTCTGGCTTTTCTGAATAGAAGCAAATATGTGATCCATCTATGGAACCGCTCCGGCAATGTTGCCTCCTGGAACAATATCCTTGCCTTCTTTGCCGATTCATATAACCGTATCAATGACCATATCAAGGTACTCGGCGTCATTGCCGACAGCGGATTCTACCTGAGACAGTTTATTGAAAAACTTGAGGAGGAACATCTCACCTACATCATTGCAGTGAGGCTTATACGGCCTATCCAACGGCAGATCTACTCAATCACGAGTTGGAAGGAGATCGCGAAAGGGCTTTCTGTATCAGAGTTTTCCTTTATGCATCCTCTCTGGGGAAAGGAGAGACGGTATATTGTTATCCGACAAAACATCATCCGGAGAAAGAAGGCAATGGGGAAAACATTACCTCTTTTTGCCAATGAGATTGATATCAAAGACTACCGCTTTAGCGCCTGGATCACCAATTCAAAAGAACCGCCTTACGATGTATGGACCATGTGCAAGCCCCGGGCAAACGATGAGAACACCATCAAGGAATTGAAAGAGGATTTTGCCCTCGGCGGTTTCTCAATGAAGAAGTTCTATGCCGTAGAGGCGGCGATGGTCTTGCGGGTTCTCGTATATAACCTCTTTCTCCTCTTCAGACATGAGTTTCTGGGGAAGAAAGAAAAGAGTCAACACCTCAAGACCCTGCGGTATAAATACTTCGTTCTTCCTGCCCAGATGGGAAGCGACAGAAGAGATGCTGTCCTTCGGATATCCGTACAAAGCAGGCGGATATGGTCAAAGCTCTCTTCCCTGTTTGCCCGCATCAGTCAATACATTCCAGAGGGTGATCTCAACTGCACTGCAGTTGGGAATGCCTGAGGCAACCAAACCGGAGGTGGGCCAAGAAACCGCACCAACAATGGTCGTTCTGATAAGAAGTGAGGAAAAGCCTTGATGGGCTTTATAACGTAGGTATGTCTATTGCAATTGCATTTTTTGGGTTAACATTGTTGAATTTATGAAGCAAATTTATCAGAACCGCAAATGCTGAAAAACACTTACAGCTGTGTTACTTTATGCAACTATGCGTTGCTTTGTGCATCGTAACAGGCAATTTCCGATGTCAAAGATGTTAACTTATTCAGAAATCTTGAACCTCTGTATCATCCTCCAGAGGGAGGTGCGATTGATGCCCAGGATTTCCGAGGCCCTTGCCTTGTTGCCGTTTACCTTTCCAAGGATCTTAATGATATAGGCCCGTCCCATTTCCTCTAATGTCTGCAGGTCTTCATCATGGGCCAAGAGGCCTTTGTCGATAGCTGTTCGTATAGGCTCAGGCAAGCTTTCCTGTGTGATCTCGCTTGTTGTTTCGAGAAGTGTAGCCCGTTCTATCACGTTTTCGAGTTCTCGCACGTTCCCCGGCCAGGCATATTGCTCGAGCAGGCGGAGCACCTCTTTTGATAATCCCGTTATTGCCTTTTCGTTATTTGTGCAATACTTCCGGAGAAAATGGCCTGCCAAAGTCGCGATATCCTCTCTTCTCTCTCTGAGCGGGGGCAATCTCAGGGTTATTACATTCAGGCGGTAATACAGGTCCTCTCTGAATGAACCTGCTTTTATCATTTCTTCAAGGTTTTTGTTTGTTGCCGCAACAATCCTGACGTCAACTTTTTTTCTGGTTGTTGCACCTACCGGCTGTATCTCGCCATTTTCGAGCACTCGGAGCAAAACTTGTTGGAGACGAGCACTTATGTCCCCGATCTCATCAAGAAATACTGTGCCTCCATCAGCCACTTCGAAGACGCCCTGCTTATCCCTTGCGGCGCCGGTGAAAGCGCCTTTCACGTAGCCAAAAAGCTCGCTTTCCAGAAGAGATTCAGCCAAGGCCGCGCAATTGACAGGGAGAAAAGGTTTCTCTGAGCGAATACTATTATAGTGAATGGCCCTTGCCACAAGCTCCTTGCCGGTACCGGTCTCTCCTAAGATAAGAACGGTTGCCTTTGAGTCTTTGACTCTATCTATAGTCTTATAAACATCGATCATACCTTCGCTGTTACCTACCACGTTTTCATAGCTGTATTTTTTCTTTAGTTGACTTCGCAAGAGCTTGTTATCATCGACAAGGGCTTTTCTTTCGAGCACTTTTTTTACGATTATTCTTATTTCGTCGAGATTGAACGGCTTTGCAATATAGTCTTCGGCTCCTTCCTTCATAGCTTCAACCGCTGTATCAACTGTCGCATAAGCCGTTATCATGATGGTGCTGATTTCAGGCCTTGACTTTCTAATTGCTTTTAGTATATCCATCCCATCGATGCCTGGAAGCTTGAGGTCGGTAATCACAAGATCATAATTTGTTGTACCAATTTTTGCGAGAGCCGCCTCCCCCGTCTCCACTGTCTCCACAGAGTACCCTTCCTTGAACATGATTTCCCTCAAGGCTGTTCTCATCTTCACATCATCTTCCACTATGAGGATTTGTGTTTGCTTCACTTGCTTTATCCTCCTCTATTCTCTATTATTTTCGTAACCGTTTTTCTGTACAACAAGTTCAATGGTAAAAGTTGTACCTGTGGGCAATGATGGGCTATCGTTCTTTTTCTGACAAAAACTTGTTACCCTTATATTCCCGCCCATCTTTCTCACCATCGAATAACTGATCGCCAGCCCCAATCCTGTGCCTTCAGCCAATGATTTTGTGGTAAAAAAAGGATCGAATATGTCGCCAAGGTACTCTTCGGGTATACCCGGCCCGGTATCCTGGATTTCGACAGTGACTTTTTGCAGGGCCTGTATGTATCGTGTGACAACTGTTAAGGTCCCGCCGTTATCCATGGCCTCTACCGCGTTTGTAATAATATTCATAAACACCTGATAGAGAATGCTGGCATTGCCTTTAACCAGAGGGATGCCTTCTTCTAAAGACTGTTTGACGTTGATTTTCCTGTCAAAACAGAATCTTTCAGAGATGTTTAAAAGCTTATAGAGAACCTCGTTAACATCGGTTATGAAAGAATCGGTCTGGGATTGTTTAGAGAAATCAAGGAGGCTTCGTATTATTCTGCTGCCCCTCTTTATTTCTTCTTCTATAAAGCTTAGTTTCTCTGTATAAGAAGGTGAAGAGTTCTTCATGTCCTCTTTCAGCATCTGGGTGTAAAGTAGGGCGCTGGCAAAAGGCGTATTCAGTTCGTGAGCGATTCCGGCGGTTAAAAGTCCCATAGAGGCAAGTTTGTCTTTTTGTATTAATTGTATTTCTAGTTCCTTATTTTGATGGTAGGCAGACTTTAGGAGGTTGGCGATTCTTTTTGATATGATGTACCCAGTCAGAATGATAAGCGCGATGAGGAGGAGCACGAAGCCGATAAATATTTTACGAAGAGTCTCGATATCGCTGAAGATTTCTTCGGAATCCTGTTCCCCAATAATAAACCAGTCAAGACCGGGGATCTTTTTGTAAACCCGCACAACCTTTTTACCCCTGTAATCAACATGTTCATCGGAACCGGCAGGCGTGAAATAGTGCGTGAATATTTCAGGGGCCATGCTATCTCCGGCACGGCCTTCACCTGCTCTGGTGGTGGTAAGGAAAACGCCGTCTTTGTTGATAAGGTAGACTTCACCCGTACTGCCAATGCTTGTGTCTTTCATGACATGCTCGATGCCTTGAAAATCAATCGTTGCACCGAGCAACGCCATGCCCCTCCCGTTGAGGGATGCTAACGGTACCGTTACAAGGAGGTCATGTTTTTTGAGTTCAGACAGATTTATGACACCCATAAAGGGTATTCCTTTTTTTGAAGACTTGAACCATTCCTGATCGAGCAAATTTTTCCTCAAAATCTTAAGGTTGCCTGTTTCAAAAAGGACAGATCCCTCTGCACTGATCACGAAGAAATGCTTATAGAGTTTGTACTCTCTCTGCATAAGCCTAAAATGATTTAACGCGGTTTCACTGCCGAGGTCTCGCATAGTGGCAGCCAAAAGATTGAGGTCACGTATGCGTTCGGACCTGAAGCCTTCTATCATCAAAACATTCTGCGCGATAATGGTGTCGAGATGAGACAATGCCTTATTTCGTACCAATTGAGATTCCTTCTTGTATATTACGGCAGCGAAAATAATAAGAGGGATTGACGATATAAGGACGAATATGGCGATGAGCTTTGTCCTGAACTTATCAAAATTAAAATTCATAATGGATCCCGCCGACCCAGCTTTGTGAATTCTGAGGAAATACCTGATTCTATCAAAAATAAATCCTGACATTCTTGGGTCGAAATGTGCAACATTAACTTTTTCCTATTAATTATAGCAAAATATGTGCCAAAAAAGTTGAAAAGAGCACATGATAAGATCATTCATAGTTCAGTTGCAAGGCATTGATACGTCTGCTGTAAATCACTGTTTATAACTATATACCAAGAAATAACCTGACAGTAGTGAAATAGATCAGCAGTCCGGTTATATCCACGATTGTTGTAAGGGCAGGGCTTGCCACCACCGCAGGATCCCATTTCATTTTTGCCGCACTCAAGGGTAACAAAGCGCCTATCACGGTTGCACTCACCACTTGCAGGCCAAGCGCGACGGCTATGGCCAAGCTGATCTTGGCGAGTGAAAAACCCGTAGGTATCTCCGACCCCCGAGACAGGAAAAATATCTTGCCCCAGGAGAGTATACTCAAAACTACGGCCAACAGAGCGGCGATCTTGATTTCCTTGGACAGAACCCTGAATAGGTCCGCTGAAGAGATCTCGCGCAGGATCAAGGCCCTGACGTGGCCGTCTGGCTGCCTGTGTTGCCGCCGGCGTCAGTAATCATGGGCATGTAGAGGGCTAAAATAAGTATTTGCATAAGCGTGGCCTCGAAACTGTGAATGATCATGCCTGACAACGAACCGAAAGCGGCGAGGCTGACGATCCAATATACCCTGTTCTTGAAATGTACCCATGATGAGGTCTTCAGGTATGCGCCCGGCTCGTGACTGCCTGATATGGCCATAAATTTTTCCATGTCTTCAGTGTGTTCCTGGGTTATAATGTCGATAGCATCATCGTAAGTGATGATTCCTACCAAAGCATCATCATCGTTGAGCACCGGTAAGGCAATCAGGTCGTACTTCTGAATTTTCTGTGCCGCATTTTCCTGATCATCCTCAACTTTGACCGAGATGATCTCATGGTGCATAATGTCTCTGACCCGGTCCTTGCGGGAAGCCACAATGAGGTCTTTAAGCGACACGAATCCGAGGAGCTTTCGGTCATCGTCCAACACGTAGGCGTAATAGATGGTTTCTCTGTTCGGCGCTATTTGTCGAAGTCGTTCCAATGCCTGCGATGCGTTCATTTGCGGCGAAAGCGTGGCGTAGTCCGAGGTCATGGCGGCGCCGACTGTACCCTCTTTGTAGGAGGCAAGGCGCCTAATATCTTCTCGCTCAGCCTGCGCCAAAGCCGGCAGAATACCCTCGCGCACATCTTCAGACAACTGTTTGAACAGGTCGGCCCGGTCATCAGGAGCCATGTCAGCCAACAGGCGGGCGATATCTTCACGTCGGAGCGCTTTGATGATTTCTGCCTGGATATTTTTGTCCAAATGACTGTAAATCTCGGCGCGAAGAAGTGGATCGGCGTATTGTAGAATAGCCCAAGCCTCTTTCCCGGAAAGGGTTGAAATCAATTCTGCAATGGCAGCGGGGTGTGCTGCCTTGTAAAGATTATGGAGTATTTTAGCATCCCCGACTGCGAGAAGATCGCGCAGTTCCGGGACGATGAATGCATTCTTGGTTCTCACAGTCACCTCCGTTACGGTCACAACGCATGGGCGACACGACCGGAGATGAAACAGTGGCTATACCTGGTTGGAGTACCGACCGTTCACATTACCGGCCGCAAGGCTTAAGCGTCGCGATCCAGGGTCGTCGATCTCGCTTTGTTTCAATTTTCGCGACTTGCGTTTACGGCCATGGCTGCTCGCTGAATCACTCATAAGGCCCCCTTTCATAAGATAATGTTTTACTAATCCATTGCTCATTCAGTTCAAAAATCCGGCTTTGACATCAGAAAAGCTAAGCTTTACTTATCTAAAATTGCTTCCCGTAACGTTAGACAACAAAGCGCGGTTCTGACTATCTTTTTGCATCGCCATGTTTATGGATTTCAGCGTATCTTTAACAGTGTCATAAAATACCGATTTCTCTGGATAATTGATAATGCCCTCCATCGCCCGCACAACAGACTCTCTTATGTGTTTGGTATTAGGCATTATTATTGGTAAAAGTACACGCAGGGCATTTACCGCAAGAATTCTAGAGTTGTTATTTATAGAGTTGTTAAGCATGATCGCAGCAAGGGCTTCTAAAAGCACATCCTTTGGATTTGTTATATCTTTGACATATGCAAGCAGTTTTTCTTCCTGCTCAGGATTTGGTCCCAGACGAAGAATTTTTGCTATACTATACTGATACTTTTCGAAATCGGCAATTCCTTGTCGCTCATAAATACGGATAAACGCTGTTGCCCATTTATCAATGGCTTCCGACAAATAGTATCTTTTCATGGTGTTCTCCTTTCGTTCTTGACAGACCGGCGAGATTGACCTGGAAAAGCATCACGATTCGGAAGGCAAGGATTTCTCATGCTTTAAGGAATCACTTCCAGAAGGTCTTATTTTTTTATTAAGCAAAGACCGTGCCAAAGGGAGGGAACGGAAATATTACCATAATTTCCCTTACGATCAGAGGCAAACTTGGCGAAGAAGGTCCGGGGATTCATCGGGCAGTCAAAAGGCATGTTGCATTATTCAACGCGCCGTTACATTATGCAACGCCGTTCTTGTCATGATTCCGTCGAGACCCGCGGTGAACACCCCAAATTGTCAAAAAAAGGAGGTATTGTTCCATATCGAGGAGAAATCATACATGATCCCCTCCCTTTTTAATTGCGACGTGTGGACCTTGTTTTGCATATATTCTAAACGGCCCGCAATTGATAACAACATCCGTAAAGGAGGGGAAATGGTGAAGGTACATTTACAACAAAAGGACACATGGTCTCTTCGTCCTACCGACATTCTTTTTCAAACGGTATACTGGAGTGAGGTAAAATCAAGATTAGGGTGGAAAACATTCGCCTTCGACTTTGCTTCGTTAGATACAGAAGCAGACATCCTTGTTTTATTAAGAGACTTCGGTCACGGCATTACGGGGGCGTATATCCAACAAGGTCCGGAATACGGCCCTCCTCCGGAACATTACGGCTTGTTTCTGGAGAAACTTTCGGAGGAAATGGTTAAACACCTCGACATGCCGATATCTTTCATCCGGTACGATCTTCCATGGGAATCGCAATACATAACCTGCGCCGATGATATTACGAAGTATCAAGGTGGGGCAATCCGCCCCGAACCGAGGCTGCAGGAACTGCGCATGAATTTTGGCACAAAGTCTTGGAACCTTCGGAAAGCCGCCATAGACATAACCGTTGCAGATGCGGTAATGATTGACCTTGCACGAACAGAAGCAGAGATTTTGTCGGATATGAAATCGAAAACCCGATACAATATACGTCTTGCCAAGCGAAGAGGGGTAGAAATAGTGTCCCTTTCTATCGACATGCTGCCGGTGTTTTACGACCTTTACCGACAGACAGCAGAACGTAACAAGTTCTTCCCGTGTAGTTACAGATATTTTTCCGCCTTATTCTCTGCGCTTCAGTCCAGTCCGGATTCTTCAGAAATTTACTTCCTTATTGCGAAACACAACCAAGAGGCGCTCGCCGGGGCGATCATAGGGATCTCCGGCAAAGTGGCGACGTATCTGTTCGGGGCGTCTTCAAACCAACGTCGTAATCTCATGGGGCCCTACGCGGTACAATGGGCCGGCATACTGCTTGCGCGGGAGAAAGGATGCCTCGCCTATGACATGGGGGCTGTGTCGCCCACAAAAGACAAACACCACCCATTCTACGGAATGTATCGATTCAAAACCGGTTTTGGAGGAAAGATTATTCACAGAAGTGGGACATGGGATTACCCCCTTGATCCGGATAAGTATTTGGTATTACGCAATGCCGAGGCGCTAGATAGGGGAACGTTCAGGTTTCCCTTTTGATCAAAAAGGTTCTAATCAGTCAAATAGGCATTGAGCACATATTGCATCATCATCCTTTGGGTATTAAAGAAAGAGCCGTTGGTTGCGATAGAGAAGAGCATTGTCTCGATGAACCGTTTCCTCTCGCGGTAAAAGAGAGGGATAATAACGTGCTCAAGCTTGTCATAGAGTGACGCTGCATCTCCGTTCCGGTCGTTTCCTCCTTCTTTCTCTACGCTTGTGTCTCCGACAGACCAACCCGTCAATCCTTCGATATGGCCTTCTATCCACCATCCGTCAAGTATGCTCAGACTGGGGACACCGTTAAGTGAAGCCTTCATCCCGCTGGTCCCGGATGCCTCCATTGGTGATTCAGGCGTATTTAGCCAAATATCCACACCGGCTGTTATCATTGCCCCCAAGGCCATGTCATAATCTTCGAGGTACACGACATTGATATCCTCCTTGAGGTTTTGTTTGGCCTGAAAGATCCTCTTGATAAGATTTTTCCCCTCTTGGTCACGGGGGTGGGCCTTGCCGGCATAAATTATCTGGATCTTTCCTGCTTCAGCGGATACCCTTTTCAACCTATCAATATCCTCAAACAGAAGGTCTCCCCTTTTATAGGCGGCGGCGCGCCGGGCAAATCCGATGGTAAATATATTCTCATCAAGCCTGGCTCCGGTCTTCATGTTGACAAAGTCGAGCAATCGTTTTTTAGCCTTCATGTGTGCGTCCCATATTTCCTGCTTCGGTATGCTCAGGGCATGGCGAAGGCTGAAGTTGTCTTGCTTCCACAAAGGGATGTATCGGTTTAAAAGTTTCTGGAAGGGCTCGGACATCCAGGTGGCCGCATGGACCCCGTTCGTGATGGCTTCGATTGAATACCCTGCAAACATCATCCGGGATACCTCTCCGTGTTTCCTTGCAACTCCGTTGATATACCGGCTTAGATTAAGTGCCAGGTAGGTCATATTGAGGACATTTCCCTCATAAAGTACCCCATTTAGGGCAAAAAAATCTTTTCGATCTCCTATCACTCTCCGTACCAGATCTAAGGGAAATTTGTCATGCCCGGCAGGAACAGGAGTGTGGGTCGTAAATACGCATCGTTTCCGTACAGTCTCAAGATCCTCTTCGATCAGAATCCATCTGCCCACTCTTTCTGCAGACTCATCAAGAAGAGCTAACGCCAAAAGCGCCGCATGTCCCTCGTTCATATGAAACGTCCTGATTTTGCCGTATCCCATTTTGCGCAGCATTCTGACACCACCAATGCCGAGGATAACCTCCTGGCAGAGCCGGTAATGATTGTCGCCGCCGTACAGGTAATGGGTCAATGTGCGGTCCCATTTTGAATTTTCCGGGAGGTCGGAGTCGAGAAAGTATACTGGTACCGTAAAACCGCCAATCCCTTTTAATTTATAACTCCATGGCCTGAGATAAACGGTACGTCCTTCAATAACCACAAATGATCTATCCGGCATCTCTTCCAGAAGGTCTTCAACGGGCCACTCGACAGGTTCTTCCCGCTGTGACCCATCCGCTCCGAGAATTTGGCGGAAGTATCCCTGGCGATGGAGTAAGGTTACTGCGACCATCGGTACCCTGAGATCGGCAGCAGAGCGAATCGTGTCTCCCGCAAGAACGCCCAGGCCACCGCTATATGTACGGATTTTTTCACTTAATCCTATTTCCATAGAAAAATACGCTATTGATCTTTGGGCGTTTATCGTGTGGAGCATACCATTCCCCCTTTATTTCTGCACCAATGACTTCTGATCCCAGGATAACATGGCCTCCAAAGCGACTCAGCAAGCTAACAGTGCAGGTTCTATCTTTCGTTGCGGCAAATCTTTTATTCGAAGCGCAATCGCATTGCGTTTATTCCTTGAAGCTTTCAAGCCTCTTACGCCTTGATGGGTGTTGAAGTCTTTTCAGGGCCTTGCGTTCAATCTGACGGATACGT
>Ga0209096_1004442_pt1 | contig 11286 bp, 15 predicted proteins | sample AD_UKC034_MetaG_FD_184407 | JGI IMG/M metagenome (GOLD analysis project Ga0209096, IMG submission 184407) | Active sludge microbial communities of municipal wastewater-treating anaerobic digesters from USA - AD_UKC034_MetaG (SPAdes) (version 2) | ecosystem: Engineered > Bioreactor > Anaerobic >...
GTGGACGAAACGTCGCGGTTCACGACGGCCGTCTGCACGGGGGCCCTCATTCTCGGTCAGGCCGGGCTGCTGCGGGGATTGAAGGTCACGACGCACTGGAACTACAGGGAGCGGCTGGCGGCTTTCGGCGCGGTCGTCCTCACGGACAGGGTCGTTCGCGAGGGAAAGATCGTGACGGCGGCGGGCGTCTCGGCGGGCATCGACATGGCCCTGCGCCTGGTCCAGTGGGTGGCGGGGGACCGGGCCGCGCAGGCCATCCAGCTCGGCATCGAATACGATCCCGATCCGCCCTTCGACGCGGGGTCCCCGGAGAAGGCGGCGCCTGAAATCGTGGAGATCCTGCGTCGTGCAAGAAGGTGAGAGGTTGAGAAGATCAGAAGGTTGGAGAGGCCGTTCTAAAATCACCGGCGTTCCATCGAAGGGTAAGCCGGAAAAAGCAACGAATATTCCGACTCTCTGACCCTTAGACCCTCTTACCCTCTTACCCTCTTACCCTCTTCTTCAAAGACCCCTGCCAGCTCAGTGCCGCAGCGCCGGCATCGCGAACCCTGCAGGTTGTACGCCCGGATGCTGTAGCCCTGCCGGGCGATCAGCAGATTGTGACACGCGGCACAATAGGTGTTGTCGCTGTCGCTTCCCGGCACGTTCCCGCCGTAGACGTACCGGAGGCCCGCCTCCTTCCCGATCGCCAGGGCCCGCTCGATGGTCTGCAGCGGCGTCGGGGGCAGGCTCTGCAGCTCGTAGCGCGGGAAAAAACGGCTGACGTGCCAGGGGACGTCCTCGCCGAGCGACCGGATGAACGCGGCGATCTCCCGCAATTCCCCCTCGTCGTCGTTGAGGGTCGGGATCACGAGCGTCGTCACTTCGACCCAGATTCCCCTCTGCCTCATTGCCCGGAGCGTCTCGAGAACCGGCTCCAGCCGGGCACCGCATTGCCGCCGGTAGAACTCGTCCCGGAAGGACTTGAGATCCACGTTGGCGGCATCGAGCCACGGCGAGGCGGCCTCGAGGGCTTCCTGCGTCATGAAGCCATTGGTCACGAAGATGTTCTTGAGGCCCTCTTCCCGGGCGAGCCGTCCTGTCTCACAGGCCAATTCGAAAAAAATCGTGGGCTCCGTGTACGTGTAGGCAATCGATTTCGATTCCGTGTAAATGGCCTTGTTGACCAGCTCGCGGGGGGTCATCTCCCGGCCTGCGATCCGGCCCTCCTCCCGGGGCATCTGGGAAATCTCGTGGTTCTGGCAGAAGGAACAGCGGAAGTTGCATCCCACGGTGGCGATGGAGTAGGAGTCGGAACCCGGGTAGACGTGATAGAGGGGTTTCTTCTCGATGGGGTCGACGTTTGCGGCGATGACGGACCCGTAGACCAGGGAATACAGGGTGCCTTCCCGGTTTTCCCGCACCCCGCAGAGGCCGCGCCTCGAGGGGGCGATCCGGCAGCGGTGGCCGCAGAGGGCGCAGCGGACATCGCCCCCTTCGAGCTTCTCGTACAGCATGGCCTCCTTGATCATTTCTGTCACCGCTTGAGCTGAAATCCCCCTCAATCCCCCTTTAGAGGCCGTGTCGCAATATTGAAAAACGCCGAAATCATGTCATTCCCGCGGAAGCGGGAATCCAGAACTCATTGAAAAGACTGGATTCCGCATCGCGCTGCGCTTGTGCGGAACGACAACATCGGAATTGCGACACCGTCTCTCACGAAAGGGGGCACAGGGGGGTTTTATTTGCCCTTAGCCTTACGCCTTACGCCTTGCGCCTTATCCCCGGAGTCTGAGTATCAGCCCCCGATCGTCGGCATCTCGCGGGCGCACTTTCTTCGGTGGCGATCCCCCGCCGCCCCGTCGGTGTGCTGCCCCAGGGGCTTGCTCAGGATGGCCTGCACGATGAGCCGCTCGAGCTCCTCGTCGCTGCACCCCCTGCGCATGGGGGCCTTGAGGTCGATCTCCCCGTCCACCATCAGGCAGGCCCGCAGGCCCCCGTCAGCGGTGAGACGCAGCCGGTTGCAGGCGTGGCAGAAGTTGTGGCTGATGGGGCTGATGAAGCCGATGACACCCCGGGCCCCCTCGAGCCGGAACCGGCGGGCGGGGCCGCTGAAATTCCTTTCCCCCTTTCCTCTCTCGATGGGATGCAGGGGGCCGAGGCGTGCGATCCGTTCCATCAGTTCATCGTTGGAGACATACTGTTCCCCGCTTCCCTTCTCGCCGCCGATCGGCATGAGCTCGATGAAGCGGATCTCGTAGGGCTTCTCCAGGGTGAGCCGGGCGAAGGAAACCGCCTCGTCGTCGTTGAAGCCCTTCACGGCGACGACGTTGATCTTGATCGGGGAAAACCCGCTCCGCTCGGCCTGCTCGAGCCCCCGCAGCACGGCGGACAGGTCGCCGCCCCGGGTGATCCGCGCGTATCGCCCCGGGTCGAGCGAGTCGAGGCTGACGTTGATCCTGCCGACGCCGGCCTGGCGGATCGGCCCGGCAAGGGATTCCAGGAGGATGCCGTTGGTGGTGAGGCTGATGTCCTCGAGGCCCAGTTTCCCCAGCTCGGCGAGGAAGCCGGTGACGCCCCTGCGCACCAGCGGCTCCCCGCCGGTGACCCGCACTTTCACGATCCCGAGCTTCCGGGCGATGCGGACGACCCGCAGCAGCTCCTCGTAGCGCAGGATGTCCTCGTGGCCGAGGAGCGACAGGCCTTCCTTCGGCATGCAGTAGACGCACCGGAGGTTGCAGCGGTCCGTGATGGAAACCCGCAGGTAGTTGATTTCGCGTTTGTATCTGTCGAGCATGGCGAATCGAACGGGGGCGCCTCAAGCGCCCCCGGGTTGTGCCGAACCTAGCATAACGAAGACGGCGGCGCAAGTCGGGAAAGCAGGGCGGCGCAGAAATCCTGAATTTGCTTGACAGCCCGGCGGTTTTCCGTGTAAAGGGTATTGCAAATATCCGTTATTGCCCCGAGGCACTGGCGGATATTTATTTTTTTGCCGGAGGCACCGCCCCCGGAGGAGTTTCGATGGAGAAGATGCCCATCACGAAGGCGGGGTTCGAAAAGCTCAAACGAGAGCTCGACCAGCTCAAGAGGGTGCTGATCCCGGAGAACATCAAGGCCATCGAGGAGGCGCGCGGGCACGGCGACATCTCGGAGAACGCCGAGTACCTGTATGCCAAGGAACGCCAGTCCTTCCTGCACGGCCGACAGCAGGAACTCGAGAACTGCCTGGCCACCTCGCAGATCGTGGAACTCAACGGCCTGACGGGAGACCGGGTCGTCTTCGGCACGACCGTTGCCTTCGCCGACATCGACACGGGCGACGAGACGCGCTACCAGCTGGTCGGCCCCTACGAGTCCGACGTGTCGAAGAACCGCATTTCCGTCACCTCACCCATCGGCAGGGCCCTCATCGGCAAGACCGTGGGCGACGTCGTCCGCGTCAAGACGCCCGGGGGCGTCCGGGAAGTGGAAATCGTGGACATCGCCGTCGAGGACCCGGAGGCAGAATCGTAGCGGGATTGCTCGCCAAGGGAAGAACAGAGGGCGTGCGGTCACGCCCTCTTTGTTTTTGGGGGCTCCTGCCCCGGGGCTACCAGACGAGCACCAGGATCGTCAGCACCGCCAGCAGGACGACCGCGCGCAGCACACCCACGCCGATCGGGTGCGCGCCGTGCTCACAGCGTGCTTCCACGAGGGACAGATACTCCCGCATCCACCCGTGGTTGCCGATCAGCGGGGCCAGCGCGCGGAAAGCCAGCCACTGCAGGTTGCACTCCGGCCGCTGGAAGAACAGAGCGAGCCTCCGGGTCAGGCGCTGCGAGACGACCTCGTCGGCCCAAGCGTTCAGGGTGTTCAGCGAGCGGTCCGCGAGGCGGTAGAAGGCGCGCCCTCCCCTGCGGGTCAGCACATCGACGTCGAGGTTGATTGCGCGGATCTCGGGCGGGTGCGTGCCCGACAGCAGCATGAGGGCGAACGCCAGGGCCGCGAAGAGCAGCAGCTGGGCCTGCGAGATCACGTGGCCGGCCGTGTAGGGCTGGAAATCGGTCGGGTAGGGAAGCAGGCTGTAGAGCGGCTGGGGATACACGCCGATCCCCACGCAGAGCGCCGCGGTCAGCCCCATCGCCGCGAGCATGTGCGGCGGGGCCTCCTTGCAGCGGATCCCCGAGTCGTGGGAGAAGAACGCGCTGAAGGGGATCTTGATCCCGGCGTGGTGCAGCACACCCGCCGAGGCAAAGAGCATCAGGAACCAGACCAGGCGCAGATCGCCCAGGGCGGCCGCCTCCATGACCATCGACTTGCTCACGAACCCGCTGAAGAGGGGGAAGGCCGAGATCGAGGCCGCCCCGACGATGCAGAACGCCGTCGTCCAGGGCATGGACCGGTAGAGCCCGCCCACGTCCGTCGCGTTGATCTTTCCCGTCTGGTGCAGGACCGCCCCCATCGACATGAACAGCAGCGCCTTGTACAGGATGTGGCTGAACGCGTGGGACACGGTGCCGTTCAGGGACAGCTCGGTGCCGATCCCGATGCCGACCATCATGAACCCGACCTGGTTGATGAGGCTGTAGGAGAGCACCCGGCGCAGGTTGTTTTCGATCACGGCAAAGAAGATCGGGAAGACCGTCATGGCGGCGCCGATCCAGATGAGGGCCTCCGTGCCGGGGTAGGCACGGGCCAGGACGTAGACGGCGGTCTTGGTGGTGAAGGCCGAGAGGAACACGGCGCCGGTGACGGTGGACTCCGGGTAGGCGTCGGGCAGCCAGAAGTGCAGCAGCGGCCACGCGCTGTTGACGCCGAATCCGACGAAGATGAGCCAGGAGGAGAGATCCCCCAGCCCGATGTAGCTGAAGGCGACCGTGCCCGTGTTCTGCACCTGCAGCAGGATGCCGCCCAGCAGGCACAGGCCCGACAGGACATGCACCATGAAGTAGCGGAACCCCGCGGCCATGGCCTTTTCGGTGCGCCGCGCCATGATGAGGAACGTGGCGCTCAGCGTCATCATCTCCCAGAAGACGAACAGCGTGAAGAGATCGCCGGCGAAGACCGCCCCGATGGCGCCGCCGGCGTACACCAGGCCGGCGGCATTCTGGAACCGGTCTTCCACCTTCAGGGCGTAGAGGTTCGCGAGGAACGAGATGATGTGGAAGATGATCCCGAAGACGACACTGAGCCGGTCGACGCGGGCGAGCACGAGCTCCTGGCGGAAGAACGGCACAAGAAAGTGATTCCCTTCCGGCAGGGCCAGCATGTTGAGGAGGCTGAGCGCCGGCAGCGCCAGCATCCAGGCCTGGCGCATACGTCCGCGCAGCAGGACGGCCGGCAGGGCGCCCAGGATCAGGATCAGTCCGGGGGGCAAGGCGCTAGCGATCATAATACCCCTCGTCGCGCATGACGATCGGCCGCAGCAGGTACTGCGCGACAAAGACCAGCATCACGTAGGCGACAAAGCCGAAGGCGGCATAGAACCCGTACCACTCCTCCCAGGGGAAGATCACGTGCCGGTGGGCCCACCCCTCGACGAGCAGCAGCGCGCCCAGGACGGCGGCAAATCCCGCCATCAGGACCTTGAGGGTCCGCGGGCGGATCAGGGGCTCCCGTTTCGGTTCAACGGCGTTTTGCTTCACCACACACTCCTTCACAGGGTCCTGGCCAGGATCACCGCCAGGTACACGACGCTCACGGCCACCAGGGCGAAAAACACGGGGCGCCAGCCCTCGACCGGTTCGTGCGTCAGGACCCTCAATTCTTCCTGCGGTTTCGTTTCGTCACGATCCATCGGTTGCATCCCTCAGGGCGACAGGACCTTCTGAATCAGCTCCAGGGCCAGCGAGGGCCAGATAAACAACGCCAGGCAGAACAGCGCCGTGACGCTCAGCGGCACCAGGCACAGCAGCGGCGCCTCCCGGATCTCCTCCCGCCCGTTCTCCTCCGCAGCCCGGGCGAAGAACCCGCGGTAGACGATCGGGAAGAAATAGGCGGCGTTGAGCAGCGAGCTGACGAGCACCACGGCCACCAGCAGCAGCTGGCCGCCGTCGATCGCGCCGACCACGAGGCTCCACTTGCTCAGAAAGCCGCCCAGGGGCGGCATGCCGATGATCGACAGGGACGCCAGGAAAAAGGCCGCGTAGGTCACCGGCATCCGGCGGCCCAGGCCGTCCATCTCGCTGATGTTGCTCTTGTGGGCGGCGATGTAAATGGCGCCCGCGCAGAGGAACAGGGTGATCTTGCCGAAGGCGTGCATTGACAGGTGCAGAAGCCCCCCCGTCATCCCGGCCGCCGTCAGCATCCCGGCCCCGAGGATCATGTAGGAGAGCTGCCCGATGGTGGAATACGCCAGCCGGCGCTTGAGGTTGTCCTGGGTGAGGGCCACGAGCGACGCCCCGAGCACCGTGACGGACGCCAGGGCGGTCAGGATGACGCCGAGGTGCAGTTCGGCGAGCAGGTCCGTGCCGAAGACGAAGAACACGATGCGCAGGATGGAGAAGACCCCGACCTTGACCACGGCCACGCCGTGGAGGAAGCTGCTCACCGGGGTCGGCGCCACCATCGCCGCCGGCAGCCAGGCGTGCATCGGCATCACGGCCGCCTTGGCGAACCCGAAGACGAAGAGCACGAGCAGCACGGCGGCCGTCGAGGCGTCGATGCGGCCCGACAGGATCCCGCCCGTCGTGAAGTCGAGCGTGCCCGCCAGGATGTAGGTGAGGATCATCGCCGGCAGCAGCAGCGCGACGGAGCTCCCCAGCAGGTAGGTCAGGTACCTGCGCCCCGACGCCCGGGCCTCGGCGTCCTGCTTGTGCGTCACCAGCGGGTAGGTCGACAGCGAGAGCATCTCGTAGAAGAGGTACAGGGTCAGGAGGTTCTCCGAAAAGGCCACGCCGATCGTCGCGGCGATCGCCACGGCGAAGCAGGCGAAGTACCGGGTCTGGTCGTGCTCCCTCAGGGCGCGCATGTAGCCGATCGAGTAGACGGACGTGCCGATCCAGAGGAACGACGCCACCAGGGCGAAGTACATCCCCATGGCGTCTACGCGCAGGGCGATCGGCACGCCGGGCAGGACCTCGGCGAGGGTGAAGCGGTACCCGCCGCCCGCCAGCACCGCGGGGAGCAGCGACGCCACGATCGCGAACTTGCCCAGGGCGATCGTCACCGTCCAGGCCTCGCGCAGGTTCGGGCGTCGATCCGACAGCAGGATCGGGACCGCCCCGAGAAGGGAAATCAGGACCGCCGCAAGCGGCCAGAATGAATTCTCCATCGTTCTCTCGTCGAAACCCCGGATCGAACATCCGGGGTCTTTCCCCCGTCAGTAGCCGACGGGCAGTGCAAATCGGATCACCCGCTCCACGAGGGGGCCCGTTGCCAGGCCGACCCCGATCAGCGCCGCGGCCGTGACGACCAGGGGCTGCAGCAGCGCCTGCGGCGCCTCCCGGCGCGGTCCCTTCCCGGGCTCGTGCACCGGGCTGTCCTCCGCCGGGGTCCGGAAATAGGCGATCTCGATGATCCGGAAGAACAGGACGGCATTGACGAGGCTGCTGAAGATCAGCGCACCGACGTAGAGCCACTGCCCCGCCTCGATACCGCCGAGGAGCAGGTACCACTTGCTGAAAAACCCGCAGGTCGGCGGGACGCCGATCATGGACAGGGCCCCCACGGTGAAGGCCGCCATGGTCAGCGGCATGCGCCGGTAGAGCCCCCCCAGCCGCTCGAACCCCAGCGCCCCCGTGCGGTGGGCGATGGCCGCCGCGGCCAGGAAGAGGCAGAGGGTCATCAGCGCGTCGTTGACGATGTGCAGGATCGCCCCGGTCATCCCCTTCGCGTTGGCGAGCCAGAGGCCCCCGACCATGTAGCCCACCTCGGCGATGATGATGTAGGTCAGCATCCGCCTGAGGTCCTTCTGGCCGAGGGCCATCGCCGAGGCGCAGACGATCCCCACCGAGGCGACCCCGACGATGATGTGCTGCACGGCCATGTGCTGGATGAACTCGTAGACCGGGGAGAAGATCGAGAACATGACCCGGATCATCAGGAAGACCGTGACCTTCGTCATGAGCGGCGCGATCAGCACCGCCGCCCCGTCGGGCATGTCCGTGTAGGCGTTCGGCAGCCAGACGTGCAGGGGGAAAAAGGCCATCTTGATCCACAGGCCGACCATGAGGAAGGCGAAGGCGGTGGCCAGGGCCGCCCCGCGCCCGTCGAGCAGGGGGATGATCCGGTGCAGGTCGGCCATGTTCAGCGTCCCCGTGAGGATGTAGAGGTAGCCGATGCCCAGCAGGTAGAAGCACGCCCCGATGGAACCCATCACGATGTAGTTGAAGCTCGACAGGGGAGCCCGGCCCTTCCCCAGCGCGATCAGACCGTAGGTCGTGATCGACGTGATCTCCAGCAGCACGTAGAGGTTGAAGGCGTCGCCGGTCAGCGCCAGCCCGTGCATGCCGGCGATGAGGATCAGGTACAGCGTGAAGAACTGGTGCCGGCGCTCGGGCAGCTCGGCGGACGAGCGCCGCAACGACGACACGCAGGCCGTCAGGGCGACGGAGGCGATCAGCAGGTTCACGAGGGCCCCGAGGTGATCCACCACGAGCTCGATCCCCCAGGGCGCCTCCCAGTTGCCGACGGTGTAGCTGAACGGGCCCGCGGTCAGGACCTCCAGGAACACGAGCACGGAGGCCGCCAGCGACAACGAGAGCGCGGCGAGCACCACCGGCATCACCAGCCGGCGCCCGAACCGGCCGGCGGCGAAGAGCAGCATGGCGCCGACGAGCGGGGCGGCCAGGGCGTACATGTGGAGGTTCAGGAAGCTCATCGGTCGATCTTCTCCAGGATCTCGTCCTCCTCGAGCGAGCCGTACAGCCCGTGGATCCGCTGCAGGATGGCGAGCGCCACGCCCGTGACGCTCACGGAGACCACGATGGCCGTCAGCATGAGCACGTGCGGCAGCGGGTTGACGATCGACGCGGCCTCCACGCCCCGCTCGAGGACGGCCTGCTTGTCGAGGATGGGGATGCCGCCGCCCTTCTTCACGCCCGCGGAGATGAACATGAGGATGATGGCGGTCTGGAAGATGTTCATGCCGATCAGCTTCTTCACGAGGTTGCTCTTGCCGATCATCGCGTAGAAGCCGATCATCATCAGCACGACGTAGATCCAGTAGTTGTACTTGGCGACGATTTCCTGCAGCATCGCGTCCATCTCAGAGCCCCCTGTCCAGCCTCCCGCCCGAGGCGAGGTCCCAGAAGAGCGAAACCATGATGCTCATCACCGCGAGACCCACACCCACCTCGACGATGAAGATCCCCATGGAGCGCCATTCGACGGGGCCGAGCGGGAAGAGGGGCTCCAGGGCGCTGTAGTCCAGGAAGAGCCCCCCGAGCAGGGCGCAGGCGATCCCCGTGCCGGTGTAGATCAGCACCCCGGTGCCCGCCAGGGCCGTGTTGACCCGGAGGGGGAAGAAGCGCATCGAGGTCTTCTGGTCGAAGGCGATCGCCATCAGGATGTAGGCGGCCCCGAGCAGCACCCCGCCCTGGAACCCTCCCCCCGGGCTGTAGTGCCCGTGGGCGATCACGTAGAGGGCGAAGAGCTGAATGAAGGGGATCATGATCCGGCACGACAGCTCGATGATGAGGCTCGGGCCGATCGGGCGGTCCTGCGGCAGGGTGTAGTGCTCCTTCATGCGTCGGGCCTCCGCAGGGCGCTCACGACGACGACGCCGGCGCAGAAGATGACGATCGTCTCGAACATGGTGTCGTAACCGCGGTAGTCGGCGAGCACCGCCGTGACGATGTTGGGCACGTGCGTGTCCTCCACCGACTTCTCGATGTAGAGCGGCGAGACGTGCCGCGCCGCCGGGGCGTTCGGGTCGCCCCAGGGCGGGAAGTCGCCCGTGCCGTACAGCAGCAGGGCGCCGGTGAACAGGGTCGAGAGCAGGGCGCGCTTCTTCAATCTTTGCTCCTCCTCGAGGTGTGCAGGATCGTGGCGATGAACAGCATGGCGCTCACCCCGGCGCCCACGGTCGCCTCGGTGAAGGCCACGTCGACGGCCCCCATCTCCGCCCAGAGCAGGCACATCAGGAAGCTGTAGACGCTGAAGATGATCGTGGCGGCCAGCAGGTCCCGCACGGTGATGGCGGCCGCCCCGCAGATGACGACCAGGGTCAGGATAAGCAGGTCGTACGGCCAGATCATTTCCGGTCCTCCCCCTTCCGCCAGGGCTTGATGCCCAGGGCCATGGCCGTCTGGGTGAACGCGTGGGTCGCCGTCGGGCTGGCGATGAAGATGAACAGGGCGATGAGCCCGATCTTGAGGCTCACGAGCAAGGCGCCCAGCGTGAGCGTTTTCAGGTTGTACAGGGCGAACCCGGCCACGATGAGCACCGAGCCCAGCGAATCGCTCTTCCCCGCCGCGTGGAGCCGGGTGTAGAAATCGGGGAAGCGCAGCAGCCCGAGGACCCCGAAGGCGAAGAAGAGGATTCCCGAGGCGATCAGCGCCGCCGAGAGCCAGTCGATCATGGCCCCACCTCCCCGCCGGCGCCCGCGGTGCGCGAGGCGGCGGGCGGCCGCCGCTGGAAATACTTCGCCGCCGCGAGGGTCGTGATGAAGTTCAGCAGCGTGTAGGCGATGGCGATGTCCACGAACATGTCAAGATGGTCGTAGAGCACGCCGATGAAGAGCAGCAGCACCGTGGTCTTTGTGCCGATCATGTTGGCGCTCACGAGCCGGTCGAAGACCGTCGGTCCCCAGACCAGCCGGTAGAGGGCCGCCAGCATCAGCAGCAAAATGGCCACCCCCCCGTAGAGCATGACGTCGGTCATCATCGCAGCGGTCTCTCCACGATCGTCTCGATGCGTTTCTCCATGGCCCCCGGGCAGCCCTCGGCGGCGCTGCGGGTGAGCGCGTAGACCGTGAACTCGTCGTCCCGGATGTCCACGGTGATCGTGCCGGGGGTCAGGGTGATGGACTGGGCCAGGGCCACCCTCGACACCCTCGTCCGGAGCCGCGTGCGGAAGCGGATCACCTGCGGGTCGATGAGCTCGAGCATCCGCGGGTGGCAGGCGATGTAGGCGACCTGGAGGTTCGCCAGAAGGATCTCCCAGAAGAGGCTGGGAAGGTATAGCGCCATGCCGACGAACACGACGATCCAGGTCCTGGGATTGCCGCTGAAAAACAGCAGGTTGTGGCTGAACTGGGCGACCAGCAGGGCGCAGAAAAGGCCCAGGGACGTGTGGAAGGCGTCGAACATCCCCGACAAAACGAGCCAGAAGACGATCATGACGGCAAACGTCGCGACCTTGGCCATGGAAACTCTCTCCGCGGCG
>Ga0209096_1004447_pt1 | contig 11274 bp, 10 predicted proteins | sample AD_UKC034_MetaG_FD_184407 | JGI IMG/M metagenome (GOLD analysis project Ga0209096, IMG submission 184407) | Active sludge microbial communities of municipal wastewater-treating anaerobic digesters from USA - AD_UKC034_MetaG (SPAdes) (version 2) | ecosystem: Engineered > Bioreactor > Anaerobic >...
TTTCGGCAGAAAACAAATATGATGCTATCCGAATCTTAAGTGAAAAGGCAAAAGAGCTGAAACTTGTGCGCGATGCACGCTGGCTTTATGAAGTTGTAGTAGCTCGTGAAGAATTGGTTTCTACAGCTATTGGTAATGGAGTTGCCTTACTTCATCCGCGTCACTTGCATCCTTCTAAAATCAAAACCCCCAGCATTTTGTTTGGACGTTCTTCTGAACCTGTAGATTTTGATGCTCCTGACAACCAACCGGTGAATATTTTCTTTATGCTGCTGTTGCATAATGATAAACAGCACCTTTTTTCGCTGTCTTACATTTCCCGTTTAGTTATGAATCAGGATATCCTTAAGCGTTTAGCAGAAGCAAAGGATGCAAAGGAAATTCACCAGCTTCTTACTGTAATTCCCGAATAAGCTTAAAAAATGAATCCCCAAATCAGGATTATTATAGGAAGTAAAAGCGATTTGGAGAAAATTGCTCCTGCAAGGGAAATACTGGAGCAGTTTGATGTCTCTTACGACCTGCATATTTCTTCTGCTCACCGCAATCCTGAAAAAACAATTGCCCTTGCCCAAAATGCTAAAGCAGAAGGAATAGAAATAATTATTGCGGGAGCCGGTTTATCTGCTCATTTACCGGGATTTATTGCCGCTCATACAACTTTGCCTGTAATTGGTATTCCTTTTGCTGCAGGTGCTTTAAATGGATTGGATTCTCTCTTTTCCATTGTCCAAATGCCTGCCGGAGTTCCAGTTGCATGTATGGCAATAAACGGAGCTAAAAATGCAGCTCTGTTTGCTATCCAAATCTTATGTCTGAAAGACAAAGCTCTGGAAGAAAAATACTCTGCCTATAAAAAAGGACTGAAGAGCTGAATAATTAGGTTTTTGCCTTTCCTTGATTGGCAACTGCCTGTTGAGCAGCTTCCAATTCTGCTTTATCTGCCAGATAATAATTTTTAACCGGCTGTAAATTATCATCAAATTCATAAATAAGGGGAATACCGGTAGGAATATTCAGACCAACAATATCTGCATCACTGATATTACTCAAACTTTTTACTATAGCGCGTAAACTATTGCCATGAGCAGAAATTATCAGTTTTCTGCCTGCTGCTAAACGCGGCATAATTATTTCATTCCAAAAAGGCATTGTTCTTTTAACAGTATCTTTCAGTGATTCGCATAGTGGAAGTTGATCTTCCCTTAAATTAGCATATCTGGGATCAAATCCCGGATAACGGGGATCACTCTTTTCCAGGGGTGGTGGAGGTGTATCATAACTTCTACGCCAAAGTAAAACTTGTTCCTCTCCATATTTAGCAGCTGTTTCAGCTTTATTCAAACCTTGTAACGCACCATAGTGTCTTTCATTAAGTCGCCAATCATTATGAATAGGAATATACATTAAATCCATTTCATCCAAAACAATCCACAAAGTCCTGATTGCTCTTTTCAATACGGAAGTCCAGGTCTCATCAAAAACAAAACCTTCTTCCTGCAATCGTTTTCCGGCATTATGTGCTTCTTCAATGCCCTTTTCGGAAAGGTCAACATCTGTCCAGCCGGTAAACAGATTTTCTTTATTCCAGGTGCTTTCGCCATGGCGAAGTAAAACTATTTTATACATAACCAACTCCTTTTTAAGATTGGTTTTCCTCTGTTCTTGCCAAAACAAAAAAGAAATCTGACAGTCGGTTTACATAAATAATCAATTCGGGAGCAATTTCTTCCTTACGGGAAAGGGCTATTATTTTTCTTTCCGCTCTTCTGGCAACGGTTCTACAAATATCCAGTTTGGCAGAAACAGAATTTCCACCGGGAAGAACAAAACCCTTTAAGTGCAGGTTTTTTTCCAGAGAATAAACAAGCTCCGTAATATTATCAACATCCTTTTTTGTAATCGGGTCTGGAAAAGTTCCGTTTTTTGTAGCCAATTGTCCCATACAGCGAAACAGGGTCTTTTGTATCTCCAGCAGGTTTTCTTTTTGCCGCTGAGCGGAAAGATAATTTCTACATTCACCAATCCAGGCATTTAATTCATCTAAAGTTCCATACGCCTCTACCCGCAAGTCATCTTTATAAACCCTTTCACCGGAATATAGAGATGTTTTTCCTCTGTCTCCACTTTTGGTAATAATGCTCATCAGGTTATCTCATGGCAATTACGGAAATCTCAATTTTGCCGTTTTTAGGTAAGCGTGAAACCTGGACAACTTCTCTGGCTGGATATGGAGCGCTAAAATAACGGGTATAAATTTCATTCAGCAGTGTAAAATCATCCAAATCCTTTAAAAATACACTAACTTTCACGATATTTGCCAAGCCCATTCCTGCTGCATCTAAAATGGCTTTAATATGATTAAATACATAATTTGCCTGTTCCTCAAAACTTTCCGGCAAAGTGGAAGTTCCAGGATCAATACCTAATTGGCCGCTGACAAATAGAATGTTATTCATAAGAATAGCTTGCGAATAGGGACCTATCGCAGCCGGGGCACGATGCGTCATAACTGATTGCATTTTAGCTCCTTACATTTTTTGCCTAGAATATAAATTCAATTATATCTGTCAAGTCCGATAAAACAAAAACTCAAATTCCCCCATTTTAAAAACAGGCAGTCCAAGTTGTTGTTCGTCCTTACATATATTGTGAGTAATGAAGGATATTAGATGCCCTCAAAGAACCTGAGAAACAATGAGTTGGAATTTACACTAACATTTGAACTCAACTTTTTTAAACCGGAATTTCATTGACAGCATATTTACATTTTTTTTATAGGTATATGTGTTTTTTTAGATACATTATTAGAGAAACAGCTGAATTTATTCTGAAACAAAATTCTGATGCGGTAAAACTATAAAACATTTTTTAGAGGTTTGCTCTAAAGGTGATAAAAAAAAGGAGTTGTCACCCCTTATATTTAAATAGTAGATTAGAACTTTGTAAATTCTTTGAGGTAATATGCAGATGAAAACTTTTCTGAACAACGAACTAAGGGTCCTATTATATCCTTAATTGTATCAGGCATAATGATCAGCCAAAGAGATAGCTAAAATGGAACCAAGCGATTATAAAAATAGAACATATCTATCAGCTATAGAAGCAGCCAAATTTTTAGGTATAACAGTTGAAATGCTGCATCATATTGTAAATAAACAGCATATAAAAGCACAAATTGCTACAAGCGGACAAATGCGCTTTGACCTGAAAGAGTTAAAGGACTATAGTACAAATTTTATGCCCAAAGCTCAAAGCAATAATATTGATATTGAAAAAGTAAATGTTCTTGAGGTAAATGGGACAATTCAAAAAATATTTATCAAGAACTCTATGTGTATGGACGAGCAAGAGGATAATAGCATCCATCTAATGATTACTTCACCACCTTATTTTGATACCAAAATGTATTCAGGAGAACCGGTTTTTAATGACCTTGGCAGTATTCATAATATTGATGACTGTTTTGAGAAAATAGGCAAGGTTTAGGACTAAAAGAGAATTAAAAAGATGAAAGAAATAAGTGAAGAGCAAAAGTCAGATGAATTGTTAGCTAAACAAGAAAAAACGCTAATGGACTATAATCTTCATCAATTCATAGTAAATAACGATCTTCGGGATATCAAGCGAGATTCCGGAATGTTTTTTACACCGGAATGGATTGTTGATTTAATGGTTAACCTGATTGATGATACCAATTATGTTGAAAAGGAAGACATTAAGATTTTAGAACCTGCTTGTGGTTTAGCACAGTTTTTATTAGGAATAAAGAGAAACAAACCCTTACTATTTAATCAGGCAAAACTCTTTGGAGTAGAAATCAATCAGGATATCATCAATTATTTATCTAATTTGAACATAGCAAATGCTATTGATTTATATAGGACTGATTATCTTTTATGGCAAGCCAGGTCATATTTTGATTTAATTATTGGTAATCCGCCTTATGGTATTCCCAGTTTATCTGAACACTACACTATAAAAACACATCCTGCAACCAAGGAGAAATATAAAAAACTTTATGCAACATGGTTTGGGAAGTATAATGTTTATGGAGCTTTTATAGAAAAATCAATCAACTTACTTAAGGATAACGGACAATTGATATTTATTGTTCCCCCAACCTTTATGATTCTGGATGAATTCAAAAAACTCCGAGTATTTTTATCCCAAAACGGGAAGACGGAAATAATCTATTTAGGGGCGGATATATTTAAACCGGAAGCGGATGTTTCATCGGTAGTATTGAATTTTATTAAGTCCGATAAATACATCTCTCGGTTGGAACTGAAAGAATTTCAAGATAATAAAATCAAGACCCTAAAAAGTAATTTTCACTGGAAAGGGGAAGTTGTTAAGTTTGATACTGATTATACACAGACATTGGAAAGCTTATGTCCATATAGGTTAGGAGATATTTACAATATTAGAATTTCCCCCCGAACTCCTGAAATAAAAAGAAGTAACATAATAGTGAAAGAAACAGTGCCAGGTGAACAGGGTTATCTTCCTTTATTAAACGGTAAAAATCTGAAATGTAATAGGATAAATTATAACAATCTTACTGGTTATTGGGTTAAAAAGCAAGATGTAAACAAAATCAGAATGTATTTTAGCTACCCTCATATCGTAGTGGGCTTGGGCTTTAGAGAAAATGGCAAAGTTGCCGCTGCTTTTGATGAAAAATGTTATCCCTGGATGGGTGATGTTTATCATCTTGTAAGAGAGAACAATTTATTTAACTGCCATTTTGATTTGGAAACAGAAGAAGTTGTAGCATACTTAAATTCTGATTATATAAAAAAGTATGTAAAAGACACTTACCGGGAAATTACTTATCATCTTAGTATTACTCAGCTAAAGAATTTGCCTGTTCCTAATAAAGAAACTATGCAACTTATTAAAAAGGAGAACCTTTGTGAGTGACAGAATCATTAAAGATTTTAAAAAATATCGGGATTTTCTTGCAACTATTCCCTTGGATAAATATCGCAAAGAATTAAAAGATATTAAATGGGTTGAACAGGATTTGCCTAAAGAGATACTACCTCTGGCATCAATATTCAAATATTACTGGGAAGAAAGACAATTTCTGGATTTTGACAAATGGTTTGATACCTTTTGGAAAGATATTAATACTAATTCTCTATGTAAAGAAGTACTTAACCAATTTAAAAAATATTATTTTGATAAGGACAATAACGGCTGGTTCAAAAAAGGTTTTAGAGCCAGAATGTATAGAACTTGGGTCTCTGTGCTTACCCAAATGGATTTTTGTTATTTATTTCAGTTTCTTTGTACCAGAGAAGGCAAAGATTTATCGCTGGAATGTAATGCTGCTTTAGATGCCAGAGGAGTTGATGCTAAGGTTGGAAATATTGGATTTCAAGTTGCTAAAATTAGTAATAGAAAAGAGGCGCGTAGCGCCAGTAAAAAGAAAACATTGGTTACTATTCCTTATGCAGTTTTTAATATTGAAGAGTTTGAAAGAAAGATTAAAAGCCCAAGGGTAAAAGATAAAAAGGGTTACCAAAATTCACTGAAAGCATTTCAAAAATATTTTATCCGTCTCAAAAATGGTTTTGTTGTTTTCGGAGAAGCATACCTTCTACCTATAATTGATAACATAGAAGACATCACAAAAGTAAAAGAGACGGTAGATAAGATATCTTTGGAACTATCGGGTGAAGAGGTGTAAACCTTATTTTCAATATCTCCTTTCTTTGATTAAGTGCAAACTTATTTAGGACGACACAAATCCTTATGTCCTAAAATCCTTGCTTCAAAATTTATCTGGGTTATCTATGAAATTTGTAAGCCACTAAAAAATTTTATTGCCAAGTTGGTCTATCTGATTTATCTTTAATAGTGAAGGACTATTGAGGAGAATAAGATGGTTCAGGAACCACAAAGTTTTCACGAATTTATGCCAGACAAGGTTTGGAAATGGAAAATTCTGGAAGAGAAAGTAGAAAAGGTCTTATCTCTGCATAATTTTCAAGAGATTCGGCTTTCAGTTTTGCAGGACAGCAAGGTTTTAGAAGATGGCATAACTGCTTTAATTCAAGGTCAGGAAGCCGATAGTGCAATGAAAGGAGTACTTTCTCTTTCTCTTCCAGATGATCAATTAAGTTTATTGAGTTTGCGTCCGGAAGGCACAATTAGTGTTTTACATCATACAGCGCGTATTACCGCTCCGGGTGAAATTCACCGTTTTTATTATTCGGGTCCTATGTTCCGCAGAATTAACCATCAGCAGCAGATGGAATTTTATCAATTGGGTGTGGAACTTTTAGGCAGTGAAAGTATTCTTTCCGAAAACGAAGTAATTTCTTTAGGAATGAAGCTTTGCAAGACCCTCGGCTTGAATGAAGTTCGCCTGGATCTTAATTCTTATGGTTGTTTTACTTGTCGGGAACCATTTTTTACTGATCTGCATAAATATCTGGAAGAGCATAAAAAAGAATATTGCAGTTCTTGTTATCGCGAACTTTCTGCCAATCCTTTCAGTCAAGTTCATTGTTCAGACCCCGATTGTAAAAAATCCCTTCAGGACGGACCTCACATTTATGATTACCTTTGTAAATCCTGTAAAGCAGATTTTAAAAGAGTAAAAAACATTCAGACCAATCTGGGAAACCAATACAAGGTTAATCCTAAGCTCAACAAAAACTTTGCCTATTACAATAAAACCGTTTTTGACTTCATCGCTAAACACAACGGTAAAGAAATTATTATTGGTGGTGGAGGCCGCTACGATTATCTTTCTGCACTTATTACAGGTAAAAGAATTCCGGCTGTAGGTTTTTATCTCAATCTGGATAGTATTTTTGAACTTATGGACAGCCGGAAATTATTTGAGGAAAACGATCCTGAATTTACTGTTTATATCTGTGCTGAAAGTCCAAACCTGGAAATGATGATTCTGCAAATAGTTCAGGAACTTCATTCACAACAAATTAAAACCATTATCTCACCTGAATGCAGACCCATAGAAAAAGAAATTGCTTTTGCTAAAAAAAAGGACTGTCCAATAATGCTTATTCTCCGGGATGATAATATCCGTGAAGGAAAAATCCTCCTTCGCAACTTGATGAAAGAAGAACAAAATTATATCTCCTTGAAAGATACATTACCTTCCATTATGCTGGCAAAAAAGGCAATGCAAAGCTGAAAAGTTGATAGAACGCGGATAACTGGTTCAACCGGATTTTTACAGAAAAAAAATCAAGAATTCAGGTGAGTAAAAAGGGATTGCCCAATTCCCCTTTGCCCTATATAAAAATATTCCGGAAAGACATTTTTTACTTTATGATATATACAACATCACAAATGAACTATAATAATCTTTACATATCATTAAGGGTCATAATTTTATATGCTTCTCCACAGCTTATCTTGCTATTTGTGAGACCGTTACCTATTTTTATGCCGGGCATTATTTCCTGCCAAGTTGATTCTTTTAGTCAGCTTTAACACTTCTTTAACGATTCCCTAACCCCCGTTAAGGAAGTGTTACGGAAGTGTTACGGCAGCGTTAAGGGAGCGTTAAATAATTGATTAAGCAACAGGCATTTAGATATGAGGTGTCCTATAGTATTCATCCTGTTTTTTTATTATCACAGGACGATATAATCATTATTTATGGTTTGTAAAAAAATGTTGTATTATCTGCGTTCCATAATCTAAACCAATTATCTTCTCAGTAACTATTCATCCTTTAGGATGGGTTGTTAATAAGAAAGAGGGCTGGCATACAATTATAATAAGATTGTATGCCAGCCATTGGAAACAAGTATTTTATATTGCAGGTTATTGCTTTATAATTAAGCCCTGACCAGGATTCCAGTCCAGCAAAATTTTCTTTCCTGTAGTGAATTGCCCTGCCAGGATATATTTTGCCATAGTATCCTCAATTTCTTTCTGAATAAGTCGTTTGAGCGGTCTGGCACCAAAAGCCGGATCATATCCTTCTTCTGCGAGGTGTTCAATAAGATTTTCTGAAAAATCAAGCTGTAGATTGCGATTTGCCAAACGCGACGCTAAAATGTCCAGTTGCAGTTTTACAATTTTTTTAATATGATCCTTATTCAAACGGTGGAAAAGAATAATATCATCCACACGGTTTAAGAATTCGGGACGGAAATATTGTTGCAAAATAGACATCAAGCGTGGTTTTAGTTGTTCCAATTCGCTGTCTGACGCTTCATAAATTTCCTGCGAACCGATATTACTGGTCATAATTATCACGCAATGTTTGAAATCCACCGTTCTGCCCTTTCCATCTGTAAGGCGTCCATCATCCAAAATTTGCAGTAACACATTGAAAACATCCGGATGGGCTTTTTCAATTTCATCCAGAAGCAGCACAGAATAAGGTCTACGGCGAACAGCTTCCGTTAAATAACCTCCTTCTTCATAGCCCACATAGCCAGGAGGGGCTCCAATTAATCGCGCCACACTATGCTTTTCCATAAATTCACTCATATCTAAGCGAATCAATGCTTTTTCGGTGTCAAAAAGATAATTTGCCAGGGTTTTTGCCAGTTCTGTTTTACCAACTCCTGTAGGACCTAAAAAGATGAAGGAACCTATAGGCCTGTTTTCTTCGCTTAAGCCACTGCGACTGCGGCGGATAGCATTAGCCAATGCCCTAATTCCTTCTTCCTGTCCAACAACTCTTTGAGCAAGAACATTTTCCAGTTCCAGGAGTTTTTGCATTTCGCTTTCCGCAAGTTTGGAAACAGGTATGCCCGTCCATTTGGAAACAACTTCCGCTACCAACTCTTCATCCACAATTTCTTTCAGTAATCTATCCTTTTTGGTCATTGCTTCATCCTGCAACAATTTTTGCAGTTCCTTTTCTTTGGCAGCAATTGTTCCATAACGCAGTTGAGCTGTCTTTTCATAATTTCCTTCGCGTTCTGCCTTATCTGCTTCCCCTTTGAGAGTGTCAATTTCGGTTTTAAGGGTGCGAATTTGTTCCAGAACCTGTTTTTCCTTTTCCCAGCGCAGGCGTAATGCTTTATTTTCTTCATTTAATTGAGCAATCTCTTCTTTAATTTTTTCCAGTCGTTCCTGAGATAAAGGGTCTTTTTCTTTTGTCAGAGAAAGGCGTTCTATTTCCAGTTGGCGCAGCCGTCTTTCCGATTCATCAAGCTCTACAGGTAAGGAATCAATTTCCATTCTTAACAAGGCACATGCCTCATCAATAAGGTCAATTGCTTTATCAGGTAAAAACCGATCGGCAATGTAACGCTCGGATAGCTGTGCTGCTGCTACTAAAGCATTATCACTTATTTGCACTCCATGATGAACTTCATACTTATCTCTAATCCCTCTTAAAATGGAAATTGTATCTTCCACAGAGGGTTCTGTAACTAAAACCGGCTGAAAACGCCGTTCTAATGCAGGATCCTTTTCAATATATTTTCTATATTCGGTTAAAGTTGTAGCTCCTATGCAATGCAAGCTTCCTCTTGCCAAAGCCGGTTTTAACATATTGGAAGCATCCACGGAGCCCTCTGCAGCACCCGCACCTACTACTGTATGCAGCTCATCAATAAAAAGAATAATACGCCCTTCTGATTTTTCCACTTCCGAAAGCACGGCTTTTAAGCGCTCTTCAAATTCACCTCTGAATTTTGCCCCTGCAACTATAGCTGCCATATCAAGTTCCAGTAATTCCTTGTCCACTAAGTTCTCAGGCACATCACGAGCTACAATTCTGCGTGCCAAACCCTCTACAATAGCGGTTTTACCAACCCCCGGCTCACCAATTAAAACGGGATTATTTTTCCTTCTACGCGATAAAATCTGGATACAACGGCGAATTTCTTCATCGCGACCAATAACAGGGTCCAGCTTTTCCATTCTGGCTAAACGCGTTAAATTACGCGCATACTTTTCCAATGCCTGATATTTAGCTTCCGGATTTTGGTCGGTAACCCGCTGATTTCCACGCAATTCTTTCAGCGACAGAAGCAGTTTATCGGCTTGTAAACCTGCATTTTTTAATATGGTTGCTGCCTCTTTTCCTTTAGCTAATATTGCCAAAAGCAAATGCTCAGTAGAAATATAATCATCCTGAAACTGGTCTGCTTCCTTTTCTGCCTGATGCAATATGTCCAAAACTTCCTGAGATAAATACTGCTGTGAACTTCCACTTATTTTGGGAAGTTTGTTTAAAGCATTTTCCACATCGCTCTTCACTTTAGGAATGGAGACCTCCAGTTTTTCCAAAGCAGGTTGAATCAGACCTTCTTCCTGAGCCAACATTGCCTGTAATAAATGCAGGTCTTTAATCTCCTGGTGTCCATAACCGGAAGCTAAATCCTGCATATCAGCAAGTAATTCTTGTGACTTTATTGTAAATCTTTGTGTATTCATTTATACCTCCAACTGAAAGAAAATATAATCAATAAAACCAATAAGTCAAGTAAAATAATTAGCAGTCCCCTAACCTGTCTGCTAATTTTTAATATGGGGAATACAGTTAAACGAAGTTAGCTAATTATATTAGGGACTGGAATGGAAAATAAATATGCAATCAGATATATTCCATGAGGATGTTAACTAATAAATAAACTCTGGAACCAATCTGCTGTAATAATCTCTGTTGCGGTTTTGGATCCAGTTTTTCAGCTGTTTCTACTGCGGAATCGATTCTGCGAAAGTAATCCTTATAATTCTTGCCGTTAATATGATAACTATGGATTTGTGTATTTATATCTGCTTTTGTTTTAAGCAGATTAACATTTTTTAAGATTGTATCAGCATCCTGAAAGTGCATCAGCAGCCATATTTCAAAACAAGGATTAGACAAGGCAACCAAATATCCTCTTTGACGGGCATCATCAACTGCTACTTTTAAGTTTTTACCCCATCTATCGGTATCTATAACCATACAATAAATATCATTTTTAGTTTTAAAGGGGTTACTTTTCTTATAATAATCCATTTCTTTAATAACAGATTCTGGACTTGAAGCTGTAGATTCTCTATCTATTACTTTTACTTGTGCCTGCGATATTTTAAAGTATTGAATAAATTCCCGGAAATATTTTGGTTCAGTTACACTTCCTTCAGTAAAAATATATATTCGCCTGGGGATTTTTTTCTTTGATTTACGCGCATAACTCATTCTTCATCCTCATCAGCGATAATAGGAATGGCTCCATATAGTCCTGCTAAATATGCTTTTTGTAATGCCTTATCATTTCTTACCTGTTCAAATTCCTGGAGTGAATATAAGGTGGACTCCATTTTATAATT
>Ga0209096_1004450_pt1:2500-11265 | contig 11265 bp, 6 predicted proteins | sample AD_UKC034_MetaG_FD_184407 | JGI IMG/M metagenome (GOLD analysis project Ga0209096, IMG submission 184407) | Active sludge microbial communities of municipal wastewater-treating anaerobic digesters from USA - AD_UKC034_MetaG (SPAdes) (version 2) | ecosystem: Engineered > Bioreactor >...
ACCTGGCGGCTTAACCTTGCCACATAGAGTAACTCGCTGACTCATTATGCAAAAGGCACGCGGTCAGACTGGTCATCGAAGGGGCAAGCCCCTTCTTTGATCCATAGTCCTCCCACACCTTGTAAGCGCATGGTTTCAGGTACTATTTCACTCTCCTTCCGGAGTACTTTTCACCTTTCCCTCACGGTACTGGTTCACTATCGGTCACCGGTGAGTATTTAGCCTTGGGAGATGGTCCTCCCAGCTTCCGACGGGATTCCACGTGTCCCGCCGTACTTGGGTATCCTGTCCAGAAAGTTTTACTCATTTCGCCTACGGGGCTATCACCCTCTGTGGCTCCCCTTTCCAGAGGATTCGACTATGAGTAAAATTTTTGACTTTCCGAGAAGTCCGAAACCTTCTCCGACAGGAACCCGCAACCCCGGACGCGCAACGCTTTCGGGCTTTGACACGCATCCGGTTTGGGCTCGTCCCGTTTCGCTCGCCACTACTCCGGGAATCGCTTTTGCTTTCTCTTCCTGAAGGTACTTAGATGTTTCAGTTCCCTTCGTTCGCCTCTTACGCCTATGTATTCAGCGCAAGATGATCCGTCATGACACGGACCGGGTTTCCCCATTCAGAAATCCCTGGATCTAAGCCTGTTTAGCGGCTCCCCAAGGCTTATCGCAGCTAGCCACGTCTTTCATCGCCTTCCGGTACCAAGGCATCCACCATACGCCCTTAGTAGCTTGGCCATAAACTGAAATTTATGACTTCTTTACTAATTGCCTGTCATCTTCATCGATATGCAGTTGTCAAAGAACAATTATAGCAAATGACTGATGACTCATCCGCGTCCTGAGGATAAGCCATCAGGTATCCGCTATACGTCCTGGTGGAGGTGAACGGGATCGAACCGATGACCTCCTGCGTGCAAAGCAGGCGCTCTCCCAACTGAGCTACACCCCCGTTTGGTGGGCCTAGGTAGATTTGAACTACCGACCTCACGCTTATCAGGCGTGCGCTCTAACCAACTGAGCTATAGGCCCATCCCAAAAAAATATTGAATAGCCGAGCATGCTTTGCGGGATTGACCTAGGAGTTTTCAGGAATTCTGTTTCAAATTCCTCCGTGCTCCTTAGAAAGGAGGTGATCCAGCCACAGGTTCCCCTACGGCTACCTTGTTACGACTTCACCCCAATTACCAACCACACCGTCGGCGCCTGCCTCCCTTTCGCAAGCTCCAGGGTTAGCTCAACGACTTCTGGTGCAATCAACTTTCAGGGTGTGACGGGCGGTGTGTACAAGGCCCGGGAACGTATTCACCGCGGCGTGCTGATCCGCGATTACTAGCGATTCCAACTTCATGCAGTCGAGTTGCAGACTGCAATCCGAACTGAGAACGGTTTTTTGAGATTTGCTTCCCCTCGCGGAGTCGCTGCTCTTTGTGCCGCCCATTGTAGCACGTGTGTAGCCCTGGGCATAAAGGCCATGAGGACTTGACGTCATCCCCACCTTCCTCCGGTTTGACACCGGCAGTTTCTTTAAAGTGCCCAACTGAATGCTGGCAATTAAAGATAAGGGTTGCGCTCGTTGCGGGACTTAACCCAACATCTCACGACACGAGCTGACGACAGCCATGCAGCACCTGTCTCCGAGTTCCCCGAAGGGCACCCCCGACTTTCATCAGGGTTCTCGGGATGTCAAGCCCAGGTAAGGTTCTGCGCGTTGCATCGAATTAAACCACATGCTCCACCGCTTGTGCGGGCCCCCGTCAATTCCTTTGAGTTTTAATCTTGCGACCGTACTCCCCAGGCGGTTCACTTAATGCGTTAGCTACGGCACTGAAGGGGTCAATACCCCCAACACCTAGTGAACATCGTTTACAGCGTGGACTACCAGGGTATCTAATCCTGTTTGCTCCCCACGCTTTCGCGTCTCAGCGTCAGTGAAGGGCCAGAAAGCCGCCTTCGCCACCGGTGTTCCTCCTGATATCTACGAATTTCACCTCTACACCAGGAATTCCACTTTCCTCTCCCTCACTCTAGCAGGACAGTTTCAAATGCACTTCCTGGGTTGAGCCCAGGGCTTTCACATCTGACTTATCCTACCGCCTACACGCGCTTTACGCCCAATAATTCCGAACAACGCTTGCACCCTCCGTATTACCGCGGCTGCTGGCACGGAGTTGGCCGGTGCTTCCTCTGATGGTACCGTCAAGGATAAGCGGTATTAGCGCTCAACCATTTCTTCCCATCTGACAGAGCTTTACGACCCGAAGGCCTTCCTCACTCACGCGGCGTCGCTGCGTCAGGGTTTCCCCCATTGCGCAATATTCCTCACTGCTGCCTCCCGTAGGAGTCTGGACCGTGTCTCAGTTCCAGTGTGGCTGGTCATCCTCTCAGACCAGCTAACCATCACAGCCTTGGTAGGCCATTACCCTACCAACAAGCTAATGGTACGCGGACCCATCCAGAAGCGACAGCTTGCAAGCAGAGGCCATCTTTGACCGATCCACCGGAATGGACCGGTATTATCAGGTATTAGCCAACCTTTCGGTAGGTTATTCCTGACTTAAGGGTAGGTTATCCACGTGTTACTCACCCGTGCGCCACTTTACTCATCGGCCGAAGCCGACTTTCTCGTACGACTTGCATGTGTTAGGCACGCCGCCAGCGTTAGTTCTGAGCCAGGATCAAACTCTCCAGTTGAATTGTGAAGGGCTTTCACCCTCTCAACCATGAGATAGGACCCACAAAACATGCGCTCGGCTATTCAATTTTGAAAGAACGACTAATTCGGGATTATATCTTAATCAAAGGCTTCCCGTTTGTCAAGAACCAATTTTGCCGCCTTTTGACGACAGGCTGCGGAATATACCCCAAGGGACCGAGCCTGTCAAGGCCTATTTTTATCTTTTTTTGAAGCTCCTTTTTAAAAGATCGAAACAGGAAAAACGTGTGCCGTTCTATATGTTCCTCCCGCCTGTGTCAAGCATTATTTCCATTTTCCAGGCTTTTTTTCAAGCCGCCGGATCTCTTGAAGATATTGCCATCAGGTCTCGATCAGAACGCGGACAAACCGCTTTTTTCCTTTCCGGAGCCGGATCTCTCCCGAACCTTCGGCGTCTTTCAGCGTGATCCTCTCATCGAAACGCATAACGGCTTTCCCGTTGACGTAGCCGCCCCCCTGGGATCTCTCCCGAACCTTCGGCGTCTTTCAGCGTGATCCTCTCATCGAAACACGTAACGGCTTTCCCGTTGACGTAGCCTCCCCCCTGGTCAAGAAGACGGCGGGCTTCCCCCTTGGAGGTGCAGAGGCCCGCTTCGAAAAAAAGCTCGAATGCGGGAATCCCTCCATCGAAACGCCGGAAGGGAACGATGACCGATGGGATGGCTGTAACGGTGCTCTCTCCGGAAACCCGGGGAATGGTACTCGACGGAAACAGGCCCTGGTCCACGGGATTCAGGCTGAAGGCCTCGGCAGAGGCCTGCCAGGCCCGTTCCGCCTCGTTCTGTCCATGGGTGATTTTCGTCGCCTCGAAGGCAAGGACGGTCTTGGCCATGTTCAGACGGGCATCTTTCAGCTTCCGGGCCTCCCCTATCTCCTCCAGGGGCAGAAAAGTGAAGAGGCAGAGGAATCGATGGACATCGGCGTCTTCCGTGTTCATCCAGTACTGAAAGTATTCATAGGGGGATGTGAGCCCGCCGTCCAGCCAGACCGTGCCCCGCTCCGTTTTCCCCATCTTGTGCCCCTGGGATGTGGTCAGGAGGGGAAAAGTGACCCCGTAGACAGTCTTTCCCTCGAGCCGCCGGGTCAGGTCGATTCCGGCGACGATGTTGCCCCACTGATCGTTTCCACCCATCTGGAGGGTGCATCCATGATGCTTTCTCAGGTAATAAAAATCATAGGCCTGGAGAAGCATGTAATTAAACTCGATGAAGTTCAGCCCCTTCTCGAGGCGCATGCGGTAGCTCTCGGCGGCCAGCATGCGGTTGACGCTGAAATGCCGACCGACATCCCGGAGAAACTCGATGTAATTGAGGGCCGTGAGCCACGCCGCGTTGTTCAGCATGAGCGCCCGATCCTCTCTGAAATCAAGATACTGGGATAACTGATCTTTCAGCGCCGAGGCGTTTTCCTCCACTTTTTCCAGGGAGAGAATCTGGCGCATCTCCGACTTTCCGCTGGGATCGCCGATGAGAGCCGTCCCCCCCCCGATGAGAACGATGGGCCGGTGTCCGTGACGCTGCATGTGGGCCAGCGCCATGATGGGAACCAGGCTTCCGATGTGGAGGCTCGAAGCCGTCGGATCGAAACCGATGTAGCAGGTCACGGCCTCCCGGCCCAGGAGATCGCGGACATCTTTCTCATCGGTCACCTGTTCGACGAACCCTCTTTCGGCAAGCACATCAAACGCGTTCATGAATTTGTCCCTCGCTCATATTCACAGATTTCCGCCTCGGGTTCCTCCGGAAGGGTCGAGAGGCTCGCTGACCCGGCGAATGGCCGTGCCTTTACCGCTTTTTTCATCCACTGAAATCAGCACGCCCTGCAGGAAAACACCCCCCTTCGCCGGATCGAACCGGGCGGGCAGACCGGTCAGGAACTTCTCGATGACGATTTCCTTCCTGACCCCGATGACCGAGTCATGGGGCCCCGTCATCCCCGCGTCGCTGATGTAGGCGGTTCCCCCGGGCAGAATCCTTTCGTCGGCGGTCTGCACGTGGGTATGGGTCCCGATGACCGCCGTCACATCACCGTCCAGGAACCAGCCCATGGCCAGCTTTTCCGACGTCGCCTCACCGTGAAAATCGACGATGATGATACGCGTTTTTTCCTTCAGGATCTCGATTTCCCGCCGGGCCGCCCTGAACGGGCACTCGATGGGCCTCATGAAGACCCGCCCTTCGAGATTCAGGACACCGACAGTCCTTCCGTCGGCGGTCTTCGCAACGGCGGAACCGATGCCGGGGGCCCCCTCGGGGTAGTTCGCCGGCCGAAGCAGGTTGTCGAAGGCATCGATGAACTCGTAAACCTCTTTTTTGTCCCAGATGTGGTTGCCCGATGTCAGGACGTCGATTTTCCTGTCGAAAAGCTCCGCCACCACCTCCCGGGTCACCCCGAAGCCGCCGGCGGCGTTCTCGCAGTTGGCAATGACGAAGTCGACGCCATGACCGGCGACGATCCGGGGAAGAAGCTCCCTCACCGCCCTTCGCCCCGGTTTCCCGACAATGTCGCCGATGAAGAGGATGTTCATGGGCCTCTCATTTCGCGAAATCGGACACCCGCATTTCCCGGATGACCGTCACCTTGATCTGGCCGGGATAGGCCAGTTCCGCTTCGATCTTTTTCACGATATCCCGGCAGAGCATGACCGCGTCGGTATCGGAAATTTTTTCGTTTTCCACGAGAATCCGTACTTCCCGGCCCGCCTGGATGGCGAAACACTTGTCCACGCCGTTGAAGGAATTGGCGATACTTTCCAGTTCGCTCAACCGGCGCACGTAGCTTTCGAGCATTTCCTTCCGGGCCCCGGGCCGGGCTGCGGAGAGCGTATCGGCGGCCTGAACGAGAACCCCGAGAATGGAATTGGTCCTCCCATCATCGTGATGGGTGGCGATGGCCTGAACGATCCGGTCCGATTCCCCGTATTTCTTGGCGAGGTCGGCACCGATGGCGGCATGGGTTCCCTCCACCTCGTGATCCACCGCCTTGCCGATGTCATGGAGAAGCCCGGCCCGCTTGGCCTCTTTGACGTTGAGACGAAGTTCCGCCGCCATGATACCCGCCAGGTGGGCCACTTCGACGGAGTGCTGAAGGACGTTCTGGGAAAAACTCGTCCTGTATTTCAGTTTGCCCAGAAGGTTGATGATTTCCGGGTGGACATCGTGGACTCCCGAATCGAAAGAAACCCTTTCCCCCGTTTCACGGACGATGTTTTCCACCTCCGTCGTCACTTTTTTCACCACGTCCTCGATACGACCGGGATGAATCCGGCCGTCACTGATGAGCCGTTCCAGGGAAAGGCGGGCGATTTCTCTCCGGATGGGATTGAAACTCGACAGAACCACTGCCTCCGGCGTGTCGTCGATGATCAGATCCGTTCCCGTAGCGGCCTCGATGGCCCGGATGTTCCGACCTTCCCTTCCGATGATCCTTCCCTTCATCTCCTCGCTGGGCAGGGTTACCACGGAAACGCTGTTTTCCGCAACGAAATCGCCGGCATAGCGTTGAACGGCGTGGGCCAGTATCTCCGAAGCCTTCTTTTCCGCCGTCCTGCGGGCCTCCTCCTCGATGTTCCGGACAAGAATTCCGGCGTCCCGGCGGGCGTCTTCCTGAATGGACTGAACCAGGGCCGTCTTGGCTTCTTCCGCCGTGATGCCTGCTATTTTTTCCAGTTTTGTGTTCTGTTCCCGGAGCACCCTGTCCAGTTCGCCCCGCTTTTCCTCGATATGCGACTCCTTTCCCATGAGGCTTTTCTCGCGCTTTTCCAGGTTCGATTCCTTCTGAACCATGAGATCCATTCGTTTTTCCAGGTTTTCCTCTTTCTGGCGGATCCTTTTTTCGAGAGAATCCAGCTCATCCTTTTTTTCCCTGGTCTCCTTCTCGAGATCGGACTTGACTTTCAGAAGATTGTCCTTGGCCTGAAGAACGGCCTCCTTTTTTATGGTTTCCGCTTCTTTTTTCGCTTCCGCTATGATTCTCGTCGAAAGGGTCTCGGAAGATTCCAGCATTTTCCTGGACATTCTCTGGCGGACGAAATACCCCAGGGCGACCCCCGCCATGACAAACCCGAACATCTCAATCCAGAATATACCACTTCCCATCGGTCAGATTTACCTCCTCACATGCCAATATATATAGAGATGGACAACATCCATTGCATGATTCCGATCCGCGGCGCCCCGGCGCAGGCGGCCCGGAAGGCCGTCACGGCAGGACCGCGCCGGGAACCGGTTCGTGTGTCACAACTTTTTTCGCGGGGTGACAGGGATAGAAACGGGCGGGCGGGATAAGCGCCGTGCCGGCGACAAGGAAGCTCCCCCGCAGATGCCGTGTTAACGCTCCTTTTGAACCTGACCACTCAGGTGGGTGCCCTATTGACCGCTTCAGGCTTTCCGCACCGACCCGGAAGGGCCGCGGACATGCTCACCACGATCAAGAAAAGGCTCCCGGTTCAAAGGTGTTCGGTTAAAAAATGATGTTAATCACGAACACCGCAGGGGATTGGGTTCATACCTTGGGAACCTGATCCTCAATGAAAAGAATCAACTCTCTGAATTTTTCCTCCAGCTCCTTCTCGGCGGCCGCCCGTTCCTTTCTCAAAAGAAACAACTCGTCCGCCATATTCAAAGCCAGCAATATGGCAACACTCAATTTCGGTATTTCCCTTGAAGCTTCTCCTATCTTGTCCGCCCTTTCATTAATATAATCAACCACCCCTTTTACATATTCATCCCCTCGCTCGCTTGTAACGGATACCTTTTGCCCCAGTATTTCAATATCAAACCGTTTCTTCAAACGCCTTCCACCAAAGATCAGGACGGAACATCCTGGAGGAGAAGAAGCAGCGAATCGACTTTTTGACGGACTGCCTCCTTCTCTTCCATCATTTCCTGAAATCTGCCTTTGGATTCAACCAGTTCGTCCTCTTTTTGCCTCAACGCCGACTCAAGGTCGAGATTCTGTTTTTTCAGCACCTGGTACGCGTCAATCAACTCCTTGACTTTCTTCTCCAGTTCGACGAATTTCGCATTTTCCACGATAAGATTTGACCTCTCTGCCTTCTTGCAAATCTTCGAAAGACTTTGGAAATCAGTATGCCAACTTGACCGTTGAAAGTCAAGAATCGTTATCCGAAATGATCCCGGTCTCTTATCAGGCGTTTACGGTGAAAGCCGGCCTTTCGCCGCCGGGCCTTGCCGCGCCCCCCGACAGCCGTCTCGAGACCGGTCCTTTGAGACGGCGTTGCTCGTCGTCGTCAAATCCGGGGTTTTTTAGCTTGGAATTTTTGAACCCGATTGTGTATGATACCGCCAAAAGACCCCGGGGGAAACAGCCATGAACGAACAAAAATTCTCAGCCCTGGCGAAGCTCGGCTTCATCGCCTTCTTTCTTTTCTTCACCGCACTTCCCGCATACGCCCTTTTCGGGGGAAAAATCGAACGTTTTTCCGCGGAACAGGTGGCCATCGAGCCCGGGGGGAAACCCTCGGTCATTGGAAAAATTTACGCCATGCCGGGAATGTATCGGTCCGAAACGACGGTTGAAAAAGGCGGAAAAACCCTTGTCAGCATCTTTCGCAAGGACAGAAACCTGAGCTACCTGATCAACCCTGAAGACAGGACCTACCTGGAAATGGCGTTCGACGAAAAGAAAATGGAGGAGGCCCTTGGCCAGTACGCCGAGGCGAAAAAGGAAGAGATCCTTGGAACGGAAACGGTGAACGGCTACAAATGCACGAAAAAGAGAATCGAAACAACGGTCAGCTTCTTTGGTTTCGAAAAAACCGTTGAAACGATCCTCTGGGTGTCCGACCGTTTCGACATGCCACTGAGGACGCAAAACAGCGACGGGACTGTCGCCGAAATGCGAAATATCCGGGAAGGTAAGCAGGCGGCTGAACTTTTCGAACCGCCGACGGGGTATCGAAAGGTCGCCAGCATGATGGAACTCTTCGGCGCTCCACAGGTCCGTTCCGAAGACGGGAAAGCCTCCGGAAAAGAAACGGAAAAGGCGGAAGGGGGGTTCTCCTTTCCAAAGTCCGTCATGGACAAGCTGCC
>Ga0209096_1004454_pt1 | contig 11257 bp, 9 predicted proteins | sample AD_UKC034_MetaG_FD_184407 | JGI IMG/M metagenome (GOLD analysis project Ga0209096, IMG submission 184407) | Active sludge microbial communities of municipal wastewater-treating anaerobic digesters from USA - AD_UKC034_MetaG (SPAdes) (version 2) | ecosystem: Engineered > Bioreactor > Anaerobic >...
AATGATAAATGGGGGGCATCTTTAGGATTGGAATATAAAAGAAAAGGCAGCAAGGAAGTACAAAAAAATGATGCCGGTTATGTTATTCATTTTTATGCAATGCATCTTGATTATATCGAAGTTCCTGTGCTTGCTACACATAACATAAAAAAAATTGGAATTCCCGGACTGTTTTCATACACTTTCCCAAATGATTTTTTATTGAATTTCGGTCTATCTTATGCCTATCTAATAAAAGGAGCCGAAGACGATGGAACAGGTATTATTCCTGAGGAAGGGAGACCATTCAGAAAATATGAAATTGCTCAACATGTCGGATTAGATTATAATTTATCAGATAACTGGATTGCCTCCTGGAGATTTTCATATACCTTTATAATGCTCCCGATAAGAGAATTCCCGGGAGGACAGGTTTATTGGTTTAACAGAGGACAATACAATCACAACATGAGTTTTAGTCTAAAATATGAATTCTGATGAGTAAAAAACCATATCATATTGTTGTCGGGATTACCGGTGCGTCAGGTTCCATATATGCTAAGCGTCTTATCGAACAGTTATGTAAACTAAGACAAAAAAATAATCTTATTATAGATTTAATCTTTTCTGACACGGGCAAAAAAGTCTTTCTGCACGAAAATAAGGAGGACTTTAACATCAATTTGCCTGTAAGAATTTTTGAAAACGATAATTTTTTCGCCCCCTTTGCTTCAGGATCGTCCACAGCCGACGCTTTAGTAATTATACCATGCAGTATGGGAACCCTTGGCAGAATTGCTCATGGAACATCAGAAAATTTAATGTGTCGAACAGCTGATGTGGTTTTAAAAGAAAAGAAAAAACTATTACTACTCATAAGAGAAACTCCATTAAATTTACTTCATATAAAAAATATGGAGTTGGTTTGTTTGGCCGGAGGAACTATTTTTCCTGCATCACCTTCATTCTATCTGAATCCTGAGACAATCGAAGATGTTATTAATTCTGTAATTTTTAGAATAATTGACCATCTGGACATCAATCAGGAAATAAAACGGTGGGGAGAAAAATAAATTTCACTAATAATCAAATAATGTAAACCGACAAAAATTTGTAGTTTTATAATAAATTTCATATCCGGAAATAATGTTTAAAAAGTTAAACAATCTATCCATAACTTATAAGCTGTCAGGTATAATTACTCTGTTAATTATGACGGCAATGCTGTTTGTGGGGATTTTTTCTTACACTACAATTAAGAAAGCGATAATTTCGCGAACATTTGAACAATTAACCTCGGTTAGATTTGAAAAGACAAGGCGAATAAATAATTTTTTAAACACAAAAATACTAGAACTACATCAACTGGCAAACACATCTAAAGCAATCGGTATTTTTGACAATCTAATATTTAATGACAGTACAAATCAGAATTCGATAGACTTAATAGATTTTAATCATATCATTGGTGACTATCTTCTAAAGCAAGCTAATGTAAACAAGTTTCTGATTTATAATAACAAAGTTCTTTATTATGTAAACCCAGAAGAAACAAGTAAACATTTTGTTAATTTTGAAATAGCAGAATTAGATGAAATTATAAATGACTACAGTACGGATTCCGCAGCTATAATTTCTGATTTACTTACCAATGATAAAGGCGAAATTGTTTTCTATATATTTGCTAAACTAATATGCAAAGAAAACAACACTTATATAGGTTTTGAAATTCCATCTAAAAGCATAAACGATATCATGCTGGAAAACAATCCTTACAATGGTCTTGGGAATAGTGGAGAAGTGTATCTTGCAGGTGAAGACAGGTTAATGAGAAGCCAATCAAGATTTGTTGAAAATTCTGTTTTGAAAATACAGGTTCCAAACTCTATCCCCAATAATATTGATCAAAACAACTTTGTTGCTGAAACAACACTAGACTACAGAGGAATTAAAGTTTTAAGTTCAAGTGGTATTATAGAATGGGGAAATACAAAATGGACTATTTTTGCTGAAATTGACTATAAAGAGGCTTTAATACCTGTTAACACATTGAGAGACAGTATAATTTTTATTGGTTTGCTGGGTATTATTTTATTTACCTCAATTGTAATGATATTAATAATAACCATTACAAAACCTGTTGCTAAGTTAAAAAAAGCGGCTGATGAAATTTCGGGAGGTAATTATAATGTCAATGTACCTGTAAACAATACTGATGAAATTGGTCAACTTTCAGATACTTTTAATCAAATGGTTCAAAAAATTGATGAACAAAAGAAAAGATTAGATTATGAAAAATTAAATCGCGTTCAGGAAATGATTGATTGGCAAGAAACTGAGCGACAAAGACTTTCCAGAGAGTTGCATGATGGTATTGGTCAATTACTTCTTAGTGTAAAAATGAGATTAGGGAGAATAAAAGGAAAAACAGAAAACGATGAAAGGATAATCAATGATTCCCAAAATATTATTCAACAGACTGTAAATGACGTTCGAAATATTTCAAACAATCTCATGCCATCTGTTTTGTCTGAGTTTGGATTAAAACAAGCTGTTGAAAACATCCTTAAAGATATTAGTCAAAACTACAAAATTGCTACTTCGTGCGACATAAATCTGACAAGTCTTGATGATAATAAAACTATTACTTATTTGTACAGAATTATACAGGAGGCTGTCTCTAACACACTTAAATATGCAAAATCAAAGTCTATCAATATTACAATAACAGAAGAAGAAAACTTAATTAAACTAGAAATAAAGGATGATGGAATTGGCTTTAATCCTAATCAGGTTATAGGGTCTGGATCAAACGGATTAAGGAATATAAGAGAAAGAGTAAAGTTATTGAATGGGAAATGTTCTATTAAATCTAGTCAGGGGAATGGAACAGTAATTTATATTGAAATTATTAAATAAAAAAAATGGACAAAATTAAAATTGTGTTAGTTGATGATCATAAGATGTTTAGAGATGGCATCAAATCAGTACTCTCAGATGAAAGTAACATAGACATTTGCGGGGAATCAGGTGATTTTGAGGAAGCCATTATACAGATAAAAAATAAAAATCCTAATATTGTTATAACAGACATTACTTTACCCGGTAAATCCGGCATCGAATTATGCAAAACAATAAATACTCAATTCCCGAATGTAAAAGTTCTTATTCTGTCGATGCATAAAGACTCTGAATTTATAATGAATTGCCTAAAGAACGGCGCTATGGGTTATCTTCCTAAAGACACCGGTCATGAAGAACTTATATTTGCCATAAATAAAATACAGCAAGGAGAAATATATTTTAATCATGAAATTTCTCAAAATATAATAAAGGAATACAAAGCTAATGAAAACTTAGACAAGCTTGAACCTCAGACAATATTGTCGAAAAGAGAATTGGAAATTCTTAAACTCTATGCCGAGGGTTTTACAAATTCTGAAATAGCACAATCGTTATATATTTCAGTTAGAACCGTCGAATCACACAAAACTCACATATTACAAAAGCTAAATTTAAAATCAAATGTTGATTTAATAAAAATTGCAATAAAGCACAAAATTATTAAGCTATAGTTTTACGTGTTTCACGTAAATTATTTCAGAATTCTACTTATTTATTTTCAGAGTATCCCGAATTGACACTTAATTCTGCGTTAAGCAACTTTGTAAAATAATATAAGTAATTCTAGCTATGAAACAATTTCACAAATCAGCAATTCTTATTGCACTTCCTATTTTATTTTTTACCAACAACATTTTTTCACAAAACGAATCACCAATAAACCTTGGTTTCGACATATACAGCAGATATGTCTGGAGGGGTTCTGATTTTGGTTCTTCTCCAAGTGTTCAACCATGTTTCGAATTTTCTAAATCGGGTTTAACAATTGGTGCATGGGGAGCATACACTACAAACATAAATGCTCCGGCACAAGAAACTGACATATATCTTGATTATACATTTTATAAAGAAATGTTAAGCATAACTCTAACAGATTACTTTTTCCCGTCAGACGGCGTTGAAAACGAATATTTTGTTTATGATAAAAACACCGCACATATTTTTGAAGCATCTTTATCTTTTAATGGTTTTGAGAATTTTCCTCTCGGATTATTAGTGGGTACAATATTCTATGGAGCTGATTATGACAGCAATGGTGACAATCGCTATTCCACTTATTGCGAATTGTCTTATTCTCCGGAAGTTAAAGGAATACCTATTTCTTTATTCTGTGGTTTAAATCTTACCCCTGCGTCAGAAGACGATCTTAATCTCCCTTCACCAATCAACGGATTTTATGGCAATAATCTTGGGATTTGCAATATAGGGATTTCTGCTGTTAAAGATTTAAAAATTACAGAATCTTTTGAAATACCATTAAATCTCAGCTTAATTACAAATCCAATGAAAGGGAATATTTACCTAATAGCAGGCATATCATTTTAAAACCAAAAAATAACCTTAAAACTAAAAATTATGATTATTAATGCAATTTTTGATTCAGGGACAACGGCTTTCATGATAATTTCAACAAGCCTAGTTATGTTAATGACTCCCGGTCTTGCTTTCTTCTATGGAGGACTTGCAGGAAAAAGAAACATCCTTGGAATAATGATGCAAACCTTTGTTTCATTGGGTATAACAACAATTATGTGGATTAGTTTCGGATATTCACTTTGTTTTAGTGGAGGCGAAGGTGGAATAATTGGAAACTTTGACTTCGCTTTTCTAAATGGAGTACCGTTTGACCAAGCTTTCGATATCGAGAGTGGTAAGAATTATCCAACCTTTATTTTCATTGCTTATCAGATGATGTTTGCAATTATTACACCGGCTCTTATAACGGGAGCATTTGTAAATCGAATATCGTTTAAATCATACTTAATATTTTTAATAGTTTGGCAAATCTTTGTTTACTACCCATTTGTTCATATGATATGGGGTGGTGGTTTACTAGCACAATGGGGTGTACTTGATTTTGCCGGTGGAATTGTTGTACACTGTACCGCAGGTTTTGCAGCATTAGCATCAGTGTTTTATGTTGGTAAAAGACGAGACACTCAATCACGTCCAAACTCAATTCCTCTTGTAGCTATTGGAACAGGATTACTATGGTTTGGTTGGTATGGATTTAATGCGGGTTCTGAGCTTGCTGTTGATGAAATAACAACGTTAGCGTTTCTTAACACTGATGTGGCAGCTTCGTTTGCCGCAATTACCTGGCTTATTATCGAATGGATAAGAGAAGGAAAACCAAAATTTGTTGGATTGCTGACAGGTGCAGTGGCAGGGTTAGCGACAATAACGCCCGCTGCAGGATTTGTTCCATTATGGGCGGCAATTGTTATTGGAATTTCCGCAGGAGCTGTTTGTTACCTTGCCGTACAACTAAAGAACAAATTAGGCTGGGACGATGCATTAGATGTTTGGGGTGTACATGGTATGGGCGGAGTGCTAGGAACAATCCTTTTAGGGGTTTTTGCTGCTTCGGCTGTATCAGGACAGTCTGGACTTATTGAAGGGAATGTCGCATTTTTCGGAAAAGAAGTTGCTGCTGTTGTAATTGCAGCTATATATGCGTTTGTATTTACATATTTAATGTTATATATTATTAACTTCTTTACAAAAGTAAAAGTAAGTACTGTTGACGAAGACTTAGGTCTTGACGAATCATTACACGGAGAAAAAGCTTATGACGAAGGGGCTCTGTAGCGCGTTTTAAATAAATGTTGAGCAAAAATAGAAGGACTGTCGGTAAAATGACAGTCCTTCTTATTATTTCTAAATATATCTTTTAATAAACTTTAAGATAGGAAACCTTTAGCCTATTTCGTTTTAAATACCCATTTAGATTCTTTCTCTGCTACATTAAAGATATTTCCGTTTTCTACAAATGTCTTATTATTATTACTTATGGTAAGCATTGTATCTTTTTGCACATCAAATTTTTTGACATCTGCTTCAAATTCTAAAACAAACTCCCATCTGAAAAAATCATTCATATAATCAGTATCTTCTCCACCTTCTTCACTTTCTTCAGTTTCTTCTTTTGGAGTTGCATGACGAATATAAGTCAGACTTTTCTTCTTTGCATTAAAATACGGAGCATTTTCTACCGGCTCAAGTGCCATCAATGAAGAAAACTTCATGGCAGCATTTAATGCATCAACATTTGCAAAGTTGTATGAAAAATAAACTGTTCCGTTATCTGCATCATTAAATATTTTTATATCACTAATCCCGCTGATGTTTTTCAATTCTTTTTTAACATAACTCAAATATTCTTCAAAATCTTCATTTTTCATCATTAAAGAATCGTCTGTTTCTTCTTCTCCGCCACCCATATAACTTATATACTCAGTAAAATCAAAAGTATATTTATATCGTCCGGAAAAATCTTTGTTGAAATAAATTTCCTGTTTAATCACACAGCCGAATAACATTAAAGTTAATGCTGCAACAAATACGGTTTTAAAAATTTTCTTCTTCATAATGATTGGGTTTTATTTATTACTATTATGATTTAATGAAGTAAAAATATAATATGTTTATGAAATAAAAAAATAAAAGTATAATTTAGCAGAAAATTTAAAATTATGGCAGGGACACGTATTTTAACCTTAAACGAAGTAATAATTCAGAAACAATCTGCATTCCCTTATGCAAAAGGAGAACTCTCCAGACTATTAAGCCATATTGGTCTTGCTGCAAAAATCGTAAACAATATGATAAATAAAGCAGGGCTTGAAACAAGTATTATTGGCGAAACCGAAAGTATTAATATACAAGGTGAAAATCAACAAAAACTAGACGTTTACGCTGACGAAACTTTTACAAAAGCAATCCAGGCTTCGGGCTTGGTATGTGGTATAGCTTCCGAGGAGTGCGATGAAATTACGGTATTTGATGATGACCTTTCAAGAGACGGGAACTATGTTATCTGCATGGACCCTCTTGACGGAAGTTCAAATATAGACGTAAACGTATCTGTCGGGACAATTTTTTCAGTTTATCGCAGGACTACACCTCACGGACAAAAAGTAACTAAAAAAGACTTCCTCCAACAAGGGAATAAGCAAGTTGCTGCAGGTTATATAATTTATGGTTCATCAACAATGTTAGTTTACACAACAGGGTTGGGCACTACAGGATTCACTTATGACCCTTCTATTGGGGAATTCTGCTTATCTCATTATTTTATGGTAACACCCAAAACCGGTAAAATTTATTCAATAAATGAAGGTAATTACATTAAATTCCCTCTAGGTGTAAAAAAGTACATTAAATATTGTCAGGAAAATGATCCTGAAAGCAGCAGACCTTATACATCAAGATACATTGGCTCGCTTGTCGCTGATTTTCATAGAAATTTACTTAAAGGAGGAATTTACATCTACCCAAAAACAGCTTCTGCTCCAAATGGTAAATTGAGATTATTATATGAGTGTAACCCAATCGCTTTCCTTGCAGAACAAGCCGGGGGCATGGCAACTGACGGATATGGAAATAGAATTCTTGACATACAGCCTAAAGATATTCATCAAAGAGTTCCATTTTTTACGGGAGCAAAAGCAATGGTAGAAAAAGCAGAAGAGTTTATGAAAGAATTTGGTGATGGTGAATAAAGGTTTAATTTTATTTTATATTATTATTTCATTTCCATTACTGGTTTTTTCGCAAAAAGCTAATCCTGTTTTAATTACAAATCTGGACGACTTGGTTTCTGAAACATCAGGATTACTAATCTATAATAATAAAGTATGGACTCATAATGATTCGGGATGCGAACCTAAATTATATCAGATTGATACAATTACCGGAGCAATTCTTTACGAAAAAACGATTCTTAATGCGACCAACACTGATTGGGAAGATATTTGCCATGATGACAACTACGCCTATATTGGTGATTTTGGTAATAATAATGGTACTCGTGACGATTTAAAGATTTATCGCATTTCGCTATCAGATTTAGACAATAATTTACTTACATCTATTGAATCGGAAATTATCTATTTTTCCTACGATCCCGAAATTTATCCGGAAACAAACAAGGACAACGACACCGATTTTGACTGCGAAGCATTAATTGCAAAAGGTGACAGTTTATACCTTTTTTCTAAGAACTGGATAAACAAGAAGTGCTATTTATACTCACTCCCAAAAATTCCGGGAAGCTATATAACTTACAGATTAGACTCTCTTGATACTCAGGGATTGGTTTGCGGAGCAGATTATAATTCCGAAACAAACACAGTAAGTCTTATCGGATATGTTTACGGAATTCCGGCACCATCCTTTATATATTTACTATCCGATTTTGAAAACAATGATTTTTTTGGCGGAAATAATCTAAGATATGAATTAAATATGAGTGGGTATCAGACTGAAAGTGTCGTTTTTCGTGATATCAACAGACTTTGGATTACAAATGAAAACTTTTTAGGTCACACTCAATCTCTTTATGATTTAAATCTTTTTACATTAGGAATTAGAAAAAAACAAGTTAGTACAGGCTGTAATATATACCCCAATCCTGCGAATGACAAAATATTTGTTAGTACTCAGATTAACGAAAAATTCAGGTATTCCGTCAATGATAGTTTCGGTAATTGCTTGATTAAAACTTATAAAAAGCAAAACTTTAACGAACCTGTTATTATTGATATATCTGTTTTACCGACAGGAATTTATTTTATTGAGCTATTCGGTCAAAATTGCATTATAAAATCAAAATTTGTTAAACTTTAATCCTTTTAAGATATTTTTAAGATTTACTATGTTGTGTTATTAATATTTTTTGCACTTTTGTCAAAAGATTATTTTTATTAAATTAATAAAGTTATATTTTATGAAGAAAGCGATACTATTATTTTTCAGCATTTTAATGCTAAGTAGATTAGTTGCAGTTCCGGATGAAGGAATGTGGCTACCGAATAAAATTGCTCAGCTAAATTATGCTGATATGCAAAAGTTAGGTTGTAAATTAACTGCCGAAGAAATTTACAGCATTAATAATTCAAGTTTGAAAGATGCAATTTTTCAGCTACAAACTGCTGAAGGATCGGGTTTTTGTACTGGCGAAATTGTTAGCAAACAAGGTTTGTTATTTACAAATCATCATTGTGGTTATGAAGCAATAACTAGTCTTAGTACAACAGAGCACAATTATCTTGACAACGGATATTGGGCAAAAAGCCATAAGGATGAAATATCGGTTCCCGGAATCAGAGTTACAAGAGTTGTTCGTATTGAAGATGTAACAGAACAGGTTTTACTGGGAATAACAGATGAAACAAGTGAATCAGAGCGTGAAAAATTAATTAAAAAAGCTATTACCGAAATTGAAAAAGAAGCAATCAAAGACACTCATTTTGAGGCTTCTGTTTCTGAAATGTATCAGGGTGGTGAGTATTATTTATTTGTTTACGAAGCATTTGGAGACGTAAGATTTGTTGGTGCTCCTCCTTCATCAATTGGCAAATTTGGTGGCGATACCGATAACTGGATGTGGCCTCGTCATACCGGAGATTTTTCTATCTTCAGAGTTTATATGTCGCCAGACGGAAAGCCTACACAAGGTTATGATGAAAATAATGTCCCTTATGTACCATTACATTCTTTACCAATTTCCATAGCCGGAATTGAAGAAGGTGATTTTACAATGATTATGGGTTATCCGGGACAAACTGAAAGATATCTTAGTTCTTATGGTATGATTTATAAAAGAGATTTCTTCAATCCTTCTGTTGTAAAGGTTCTTGAACTTCAATTAAATCTTTTAAAAGAAGAAATGGCTTCGGATATTAATATTCGTTTGGCTTATGCAGATGATTACGCATCAAATGCAAACGGTCATAAGTTGTTCAAAGGGGAAGCTCTTACTTTAAGTAACACAGATGCTATACAACAAAAAGAATTACTGGAATCTGAATTTCAGCTTTGGGTGGACAGTGACGAAACCCGTAAGGCTAAATATGGTAATGTCTTGCCAAGTTTAAAAAGCAGTTATGAAGCATTTGGTCCTGCAACAAATGATATTATTTATCTTTCTCTGGGATTATTACAAGCTGGTGAACATGTGATGAATGTTCAGGCTTTTATGAGTCTTGCTAGACTTCTCGAAGATTCGAAAACAAATGCTGACGCAATAAAATCGACGATTGAAATGCTGAAACCGGAAGCTGAAAATATGTATGCTAAATATTTCCCGAATGTGGATAAAAAAGTTTTCGAAGCTATGCTTAAACTATATGTAACTGATATTCCCGCAGAAAAAAGAAATGGCGTTTTTGCAAACTACATATTCAAAACTTATAAAGGAAAAACCGAATTTGAGTCAATCGAAAAATTTATTTTAGCAGCATTTACCAAATCTATTTTTACTGATAAAGCCAGAATGGATGCATTTCTCGCAAAGCCAAGTTACAAAGTTCTTAAAGCTGATCCTATTTATGCTTATGTAGAAAATGTTTTCGGCGATTTATTTACTGTGCAAATGGCATATCTTGGAGCAATGGATGGTATTGACGTTAACGAAAGACTTTATATTGAAGGACTACGTGAGTTCCAAAAAGATAGAACTTTTTATCCTGATGCTAATTCAACACTAAGATTTACATATGGAACAGTAAAATCATACAATCCACGTGATGCTGTTCATTATAAATATCTTACTTATGCCGATGGTATAATAGAAAAAGAAGATCCTACAAATGATGAATTTATTGTTGAACCTGAATTAAAATCAAAAATTCTTAAAAAGGAATTTGGTCGTTATGCTGACAAAACAGGAAATCTTCCGGTATGTTTTTTAAGTGATAATGACATAACAGGAGGTAATTCAGGATCTCCGATTATCAACGGCAAAGGCGAACTTATTGGGTTGGCATTTGACGGCAATTGGGAATGGCTGTGCAGCAACCTTTTGTTTAGCGTAGATTTACAAAGAACTATCAATGTTGATGCAAGATACGTATTATGGGTTATTGATGAATTATACGGAGCTCAGAATATAATTGATGAACTTGATATCAGAACAAAATAATTTGATTTAATAAACTGTGTTTTAAAAGGCTGTCCGAAAGACAGTCTTTTTTTTTAATAAAAAATATAATTCAAAATTCCGATAAACAAAACTTTATAAACTTTGAAGGCCCTCTCCCTGTTCCTTTTTTTCATAGGGACATGCATTTATCTTAATTTTTGTTATACATGATGATACAAATACTTATTTTTAGTAATTTTACAAACTATGAAGCAAATATGGACAATA
>Ga0209096_1004456_pt1 | contig 11252 bp, 9 predicted proteins | sample AD_UKC034_MetaG_FD_184407 | JGI IMG/M metagenome (GOLD analysis project Ga0209096, IMG submission 184407) | Active sludge microbial communities of municipal wastewater-treating anaerobic digesters from USA - AD_UKC034_MetaG (SPAdes) (version 2) | ecosystem: Engineered > Bioreactor > Anaerobic >...
TGAAAAACCTCCCGCAGGTGCTTATTGTCTTCAAAAACTGCTACGCTGATCAAAAGATATTTTTTACAAAGTTGATTAAAATATGATTGCTGTAAATAGCGAATTCGGGTGAAATTTATATAGGCACTGAAAGAATAATAACAGTACCCTTGCCAGGTGCAGCGTCAATACTGAGCTTACCTTTTAAATCTTTTGCCCTGTTTCGCATATTGTCGAGCCCGTTACCCCTGCCGGTTGTTGAAGGTTCAAAACCTTTTCCATTATCCTTTACCCGGAGCATTAATTCTTTGTTTTCAATGGCCGCCCCTATTTCTATTTTCTCCGCCCCGGAATATTTCACCGCATTGTTCACTGCTTCTTTGAAAATAAGATAGATATTCTTTCTTTGTTCCATGGACAGTTTTACATTTTCTATCTCTTCCAGCTGTATCAGCATGTCAATATTTTTACTGCTGCCCGTTTCGTAGGCATACCGTTCCATCCGTTGTTTCAGGTCACTTCCCTCGTTTTCACCCGACTTTATCATCCATACAATATCCCCCATCTTTTCCATTGTTTCCTTGGCATTACTGCTCACTTTCGACAGGATACTTCTTTGCGATTCATCCATCTCCTGTTTTTGGGTGGCCATCTGGCTTAGCATATGGATACTGCTTAGGGAACTGCCCACTTCATCATGCAGATCGGCGGCAATGCGGTTACGTAGTTCCAACTCTTTCATTTGCTGTCGTAAACGGTTACGGTTGATTAAAAGAAATATACCTGAAAAAGCTAATAAGGTCAGTACTGCAGCGGCAATCAGCAGCAATCGTTGTTGTGTTAGTTTTTGCTGCTGCAGTTCTTTGTCTTTATTCAGTAATTGGATCTCTTTGTCCTTTTGTGCTACCTGGAAAGTGGTTTGCAGTTTTGCTGTCTCATCATTGAACTGTTGTCTTACCAAACTGTCATTAAGGTCTTTGCTGATCTTCAGGAAATGATAGGCCTCTTTGGTGTTACCCAATTTATAATATGCATAGGCAAGGTTGGCTGTAACTTCGGGCTCCCTGAGAATGTCTTTCTCCTCCTTTACAATAGCATAGGCTTTAAGACCAGACTGTATTGCTTTTGGAATATCATTTTGTGCCAGGTATAAATTGTAAAAAAGATCATGTATCACTGCTTGTTGCAGCCTGTTTCCTGTTTGTTCCGCATATTCTAATGCAACAGCGGCAAGTGGCGCTGCTTCTCCTATCTTTTTTTGCTCAATATAGATACCTGCAAGTTCTCCGTTATAGGCTGAAAGATTCTGGATATCTCTTATGCTGTCTGCTATCCGGATTGCATCCTTAAGAAGCAGAATGGCGGAATCTTTTTTATTTGTTTTACGGTAAATATTGCTTTTGTTGAAAAATGCAAGAGCAGACATTTGAAGATTTCCCATCTGCTGGTATAGTGCCAGAGCTTTATCAAGATGATTCAGTGCCATTGGGTATTGTTGCTGCGCCCTGTAAACATCACTCATAATGTCATAAATCCTGGCCAGGCGGTCTTTGTTTTGTGATTGTTCTGCATACTTTAATGCAGTATCACAATTTCTTAAAGCAGCAGCATAGTTATGGAGGTTTTGATAGGCATCAGCCCTGTTAAGATAAACCAATGCAAGCCGGCTGACATCGCCTACCACCCTTGCATACTGTATGGCAGTATCAATATATGCTAAAGCAGAGTCCATTTGTGCTGTAAAAGCGAAAGCAGTAGATGTTGCCGCATAGCTTCTTTCAAGGCCCGGAGTAAATTTTAATTTTTTTGCAAGCTGTATGGCCTGTTTAAAGTAAGGTATCGCTTCCGGCGGGTTTTGATAAATAACGGAAATGCCTATATCACGGAGAAGATTTACTTTATTAGTGTCTTCTCTGGCTTTTGTCAGTAAATGAGTTAATGAATCCTTTTCCGGATTTTGAGACTTAACATCGGTAAATAAAAGTGTTGCTATTAAAAGGAGAAAACTGTTTTTTAGCATTTTCTAATTTACAACAATCTTTCCGCCAAAAGCAAATTAAACCTTTATGATTAGTGCTTTTGGTATTGCCGATTTAAAACAGAGTAATCTGTGAGTGCATAAGACGGAAGCTTTTCCGGTGATATTTACAAAGACCATACTCTTCAATAGCTTTCCGGTGAACCAGGGTGCCATAACCTTTGTTTTGATCCCAGCCGTACTGAGGAAACTCTTTATGCAATAGTTGCATCCATTCGTCCCGATATGTTTTGGCCAATATACTGGCTGCAGCAATAGAGGCAAACCGGCCGTCACCTTTTACGAAACACCGATGTGGTATCTTTTTATACTTTGTAAACCTGTTACCATCAATCAGCAGTAATTGCGGCCGTCTGTTTAATTTATCCAATGCCAGGTGCATGGCTTTGAAAGATGCTTTGAGAATATTGATCTGGTCTATTTCCTCATTATCAATACTGGCCACAGCAAAAGAGATAGCTTCTTTTTCAATAACGGGACGCAGTTCATCTCTGTGTTTTTCAGATAATTGTTTTGAATCGTTCAGCAAGGGATGATGAAAATCTTTGGGTAAAATAACTGCTGCAGCAAATACGGGTCCGGCATAACAACCCCTTCCGGCTTCATCACAGCCGGCTTCGGTTAGTTTATCCTGGTAAAAAGGGAGTAACATTCTGTCGCAATTTGCTAAATAATGCTCAACAAAAATTACTTCAGGCAAAGTTCCGCTGCTAACTTTGCATCCGCAATGACAAATGAACTTTTACAACGTTCTTCCAAACCGGTGGCTGCCTGGCTGCTGGTTGGTGTGGGAATGATCATCGTACAGATCTTATTAGGGGGCATCACCCGGCTGACAGGTTCGGGTTTATCTATTACAGAATGGAATGTAGTAACAGGCACATTGCCGCCAATGAATGAACAGCAATGGCTGACAGAATTTGAAAAATACAGGCAAACACCGCAGTTCAACCTGCTCAATTTTGATTTTTCACTGAAAGACTTCAAATTCATTTTCTTCTGGGAATGGTTTCATCGTTTCTGGGCCCGGCTGATAGGGATTGTATTCGCCGTTCCTTTTATTATCTTTTTAATTCAGCGCCGTTTCAAACCTTCTATGGTGAAGCCGATGATCATTCTTTTCCTGTTAGGGGCTTTACAGGGGACTATTGGATGGATTATGGTAGCCAGTGGTCTTACGGGTGATGCTATTTATGTGAAACCAGCAAAGCTGGCCTTACATTTTGTTTTTGCACTGGGTTTATTATGCTATACGTTCTGGTTTGCTATGGAGCTGCTGGTACCAAAGGATAAAATGGTTATCAGCGCATCGCTAAAAAAAATTACTATAAGTATCATTATAGTGCTGGGTATACAGCTAGTATATGGTGCTTTTATGGCCGGGCACAAAGCTGCTACTGCGGCACCTACCTGGCCTGATATCAATGGTTATATTTTCCCGCCCCATATGATGGAGAGTGAAGAAGGGCTTTTAAACCTGATTGATAATAAGATCACCATTCATTTTATTCATCGTGGCCTGGCTTATATATTGCTGATAATGGTTATCTGGCTTACCATTAGATTGTATAAAACACAAGGCTCTTCACTTTTTAGAAAAACCCGCTGGTGGCCTCTTTTATTAGTGACCTTACAGGTCTTGCTTGGTATTTTTTCAGTAGTAACAAGTTTGAAGATTATCCCCAATCAATGGGGTATTTTTGAGTGGATGGCGCAATTACATCAGTTAGTGGCTATGTTGTTATTGTTATCGCTTACCTGGATATTATATATCGTCCGCAGTAAAACAGTGAATTAGCATATCAGGGTGATTGCTTATTTGACTTACAGTTAATAATCAGTATTTTTAGTTGTAACTATTAAGCTTCTTCATGAAAGCCTGGCTAAAAGGGTTCTATCATTCATTCGCCATTCAACTATTATTCCTGCATTTCAGGAAATACCAGATATTGTTATTGTTCTGGGTTATCCTTTTTAGTACGGTTAACGGCACTTTGATGAAAACCTTTGGTGCAGACTCCCTGTTCCTGGCACCAGAATATTTGGGTAATGTAAATTCAATCAGTTATGCGATCGTGGGGGCCTCTATAGGGATGTTCATTATGAGCTGGAATATCACTTCTTTTATTCTGTTCAGCCGTCATTTTCGTTTTTTGGCTGCCGCTACCAATCCCTTCCTGAAATATTGTATCAATAACTCAATCATTCCCGGCGCCTTTATTGTTTTTTACTTCTTCAAAGCGTATCACTTTGTACATTTTAAAGAACTGGTGCCGCGGACAGAGATACTTTTCTTCTTTGGTGGATTTACCAGCGGCTTCATTTTTATCCTTGCTTCATCGCTTATCTATTTTTTCCGGGCTGATCGCTCTATCCTTCACCGGATGATGCCGGTTATTGCGGAACCTAAAAATTATATTACTCACCTGGGGAAAATAAAAGAGGTATTTTATGATAAGCCTTTAATAAAAGTGAATTCTTACCTGGAAACACCATTCAGGTTAAAACCGGCAAGAGATGTTTCTCATTATACGGAGGAGTTTGTGGAGGCAATATTCAGGGGGCATCACCTGGCAGCTATATTATCAGTTTTTGCAGCTTTTCTTTTCCTGATCTTAATAGGTTTTTTCCTGGACAATCCTTTTTTCCAGTTGCCCGCAGCAGGCAGTATCACTATTTTCTTTTCTATACTGATAGGAGTAGCCGGCGCTATTACTTATTTCCTGCAAAGCTGGAGCATACCTTACCTGGTGGGTCTTGTAATATTATTGAATGTATTTTATAAGCTTGACCTCATAGACCCCCGTAATAAAGCATATGGACTTGATTACTGGAATAAAAATGAACGGCCATCTTATACGAAAGAAGGATTGATGGCTTTGTGCAGTAAAGAGAATGTGGATGCTGATAAACAGAATATGATTTCAGTGCTGAATGCATGGAAGAAAAATCAGCTTAGTGATAAACCATTGCTGGTTATTATTAATACAAGCGGTGGCGGCCACCGGAGTGCTACTTTTACAATGGGAGTTTTACAGCACCTGGATAGTATCACCAATGGTACAATTATGAAAAAAACATTCCTGATCAACGGAGCGTCAGGAGGAATGATCGGAGCCGCCTATTTCAGGGAGCTGTATCTGAGAAAACTTCGGGGAGATAATATACAATTACAAAACAGTAAATACATAAACGATATAGCAGGCGATATACTCAATCCCTTATTTACCTCTTTTTTTGCAAGAGATTTAATAGCGCCGGCTCAAAAATTCACCGTAGGGCCTTATCGTTATGTAAAAGACAGAGGCTATTCGTTTGAACAAAAATTGAATGATAACACAAGGGGTTTTCTCAATAAGCAGCTCGGTGATTATGTCAATGAGGAGAAGTCGGCCACCATACCACTGATGTTTTTTAATTCGGTAATAACAAGGGATAGCCGCAAAATGATCATCTGCACACAACCGGTACGCTTTATGATGCAGGGGAATATTGACTCTTCCAAAATTCCGGTAGCAGACCCTGATGCGGTTGATTTTGTTTCTTTTTTTAAAAAACAGGATCCATATAATATCAGGATGTTATCAGCATTGCGGATGAATGCCACTTTCCCGATCGTACTTCCTAATGTATGGCTTCCCTCTGATCCTGTTATTGATGTGATGGATGCGGGCCTTCGGGATAACTATGGGCAAGAGACCACCCTGCGGTTCCTATCTTCTTTTGATGACTGGATCAAAGAAAATACAAGCGGAGTGCTGGTGATACAGATCCGTGACAGGCAGGGCGGCGGCTGGGAGAGTCCTTATCTTTCTGATGATATAACAGACCATGCGACCAAGCCTTTTTTGCTATTGCAGCATAATTGGTTTAAGATGATGGAGTATTTTCAGAATGACATGCTTGATTATTTTACTACAAATAATGGCATACCCGTTCACAAACTTGTTTTTCAATATGCGGCCAGTAGCCAGGAAAATAAAGCAGCATTGAATTTTCATCTTACAAGAAGAGAAGAAAAAGACATCATTAATTCTATCGGTTCTGAGGGTAACCGGGAAAGTTTTAAAAAGCTTGCAGGGCTGTTTACACAACAAACAACTAAGGAACCTGAAGTGGTTGAATAAGACGGAAACACTTTTTTTTGATTGTCGCATTAACTATTACAGGTGTTTCTGCCGGATCGCCATCAATATGAAAAGGTGCCTGATCGTGGTTTTTAATACTGATCTTTTCTGTTTGGAAATATATCACCGGGTGATCAAGGGAGTTTTCTGCCTTTTGCAGCTTACCTGCCAGTATTTGCCTGAGCAGGTTAAATAACAACATCGGTTTGGTTGTTTTTTTGGCAATAACAATATCCAGCAGGCCATCTGCCAGCAAGGCCTTTGGGGCAATGGTAAAGTTGTTTCCAAACTGGTTGCTGTTGGCAATATTGATAAAATAGGCTTCTGTGGAAAATGTTAAGCCATTGCTTTCAATAGTGAATTGATATGGCGCAGCACTAAAAAAATTCTTTGTTACGAGTGATGCGTATGTTTTTAAACCTCTTTCGGGCTGACGGGCAAATTCATGTGCCACTTTTGCATCAAAGCCAATACCAGACAGCATGCAGGCAAAATGTTCATTGATTGTAAAACCATCGATAGCCGAGGGCTTGCCATTGAAAATAATTTCCAGCGCTTTTACTGGTTGTTTGGAAATCCTGGCAGCATAAGCTAATCCATTACCGGAGCCGCAGGGTATGATGCCAAAATTAACATCACAATTCATGAGGCTGTTCACTACCTGGCTCACGGTACCATCACCACCAGCAATGACAACATCTGTTATGGCTTGATCCCGGATGATAGGGTATAAAAAGGAGTAATCACCACTGGCTACAGAAGGAAAGATTTGAAATGCGATTCCGGCTTCTGTTGTCTTTTTTTCAATCAGCTGTTGCAGATCTTTTTTAGTTCTGGTACCGGATATGGGATTGATGATATAAATAATGTGTCGGCTCATTAGTATTAAAACCGTAAGGTACACAAATGTACTCTTCGTATTCTAACAGCCAGGTTAGGATCCCTGGGAGCGATAGTGGTGTATATCCTGATCTCTTTTTTGCCCGTAAAAATTCGCTGAAGTTCTTTGGCAGGTATTTTAAAATAGGTAACACTGTCTTTCCTGATGAGTTCATTGTCCTGTTCATCATTAAAATGAAATGAACGCCACCAGGTATCGGGTTCATCTTCGGTAAAACTTATTTCCAGGTACCCGTTTTCATTCCATTGAGCAGGTTTAATTTTTTTGCAATTAAGCTTTTCATCTTCTTTATTGGTTGATAGTAAAATTTTGCCGTTGAGCTTTATCTTCCAGCTGCCTGTTTGTGCCTGCGCATTACTGATGCTAAATAATATTATAATGATGCTGAATATACTTTTCATCTTTAAAGTTATGATTTACTAATATGTGATGACAAACCGGAAGTTAAAGTTGCAACCTGCCGGGTCATCACCATCTCAGCAATGCACTGGCCCAGGTAAAACCACTGCCGAATGCTGCCAGGCAAATGAGGTCACCTTCTTTTACAAGTCCTTTTTCCCATGCTTCGCATAAAGCAATAGGCACTGAAGCTGCGGTTGTATTACCGTAATACTGAATGTTATTATAAACCTGGTCGTCCCTTAGTTGTAGTTTCTGTTGAACAAACTGGGATATCCGTAAGTTAGCCTGGTGCGGAATGAGCAACCTGAGATCCCCGGTGTTATAGCCATTAGCCTGCAACGCTTCATTGATCACTTCAGGAAATTTTACAATGGCCTTTTTAAAAACGGCCGGTCCATCCATAAATGGAAAAATCTGGCCATCATCTATCATTTTATGACTGAAAAACATTTGTGCTATCTCGGCCTCATCAAAGGAGGCATATTTTTCTTCCTTCCAGTGGTTGGCATGAGTGCCGGGATTATACATGGCAAGGATTTCGGCTGATTCCCCGTCGCTGTGCAGGTGTGTACTTAAAATACCCTGGTTTTCTTTGCTGGTTGGCTGCAAGACCACAGCACCTGCACCATCACCAAAAATGACAGATACATTTCTTCCTCTTGTGGTAAAATCAAGCCCGAATGAATGTTTTTCGGAGCCCACCACCAGGATATTTTTATAGGTACCGGTTTTAATGAACTGATCGGCCACACTCAGTGCATACAAAAAGCCGCTGCATTGATTGCGTACATCCAGTGCACCGATTTCTTTCATCTTCATGGCCCGTTGCAGTAAGACACCGCAACCGGGAAAGTAATAATCAGGGCATAATGTTGCGAAAATGATAAAGTCTATATCCTGCGGTGTGATGCCGGCTCTTTCAATTGCAATCTTTGCAGCTTCAACACCCATAGTAGTGGTGGTTTCTTCGGTACGATGGGCATAATGCCGTTCTTTGATCCCTGTACGTTCCTGTATCCATTCATCGCTGGTATCCATATACTTCAGCAGGTCATTATTAGTAACTACATTGGCGGGTATATACATGCCGATACCGGCAATTTTTGTTTTTTGCATAGCAAGCATTTAAAGAAGGAAGATAGGAAATAGGCCGGAAATGCAACTGTTTCGGTTGAAACGGTTGTGAATAAAGAAGAAATCTTATTGGGAATCTGCCGGAAAGAAATGATGCTAATTTTGACATTATTACACCGCATATTTGGAACTGCTGTAATACATGTGCAGAGTGAGATGGGTTAATTTTAAAGCATAAATAAAATGAATTATGACAAAAGTTCTGTGTATACTGGTTGTTTTTTTTATAGCTAAAAACTGTCTTATTGCTCAGCAATCAGGCATAAAACAGGAGCAGAAGTATAAACTGGTGTGGGCTGATGAATTTAACTACAACGGTACTCCTGATACTGCAAAATGGCGATTTGAAGAGGGTTTTGTAAGGAATAACGAAGCCCAATGGTATCAAAAGGAAAATGCAATGTGTCAGGATGGTATGCTGGTTATTATCGGAGACAAGGAGAACAGGCCTAACCCCAACTTTGAAGAAGGAAGTACCAACTGGAAAACAAAATGGAAAAATATAAAGTTCAGTTCTGCCAGTGTAGTGATGAAAAAGGAACATGCATTTCAATATGGAAAAGTGGAGGTAAGGGCAAAGATTGATGCACAGCCTGGTTTGTGGCCGGCAATTTGGACACTGGGTGTATCCGGTGAATGGCCGTCCAACGGTGAAGTGGATATTATGGAATATTACAAGGACAGCATTCTGGCCAACTTTGCATTTGCTGCGCAAAAAAGGTATAATGGCATCTGGGATGTAGCTAAAGTTTCCATTGACAGCCTGGGCGGTAGAAAATGGGCAGACCAGTTCCATGTGTGGACATTGATCTGGGATGAGAACCAAATGCAGATTTTTGTAGATGACCTGTTGCTGAATTCCATAGACCTGAATAAAACGATTAATAAGTCAGACGGGAAAAATCCTTTTCGTCAACCTCATTACTTATTACTCAACCTGGCGATGGGTGGTAACAGGGGTGGTAATTTAGATAATACTGATCTGCCTTCTATGTATTTTATAGACTATGTCCGGGTGTTTCAGAAAAAATAAGCGATTCATAAATTATTAAGGCTGGCCAAACGGTTAAAATGTTTTCCTCATTATGTATAAGCTGGTTGTAATTTTCCTGCTGTTTTTTTTCGCAGTTCATAATAGTACTGCCCAAACCCGGTTACCGGGACTTTTTGGTGATAACATGGTATTACAGCAACAGCAGTTAGTATCCATTTGGGGCATGGACAATCCGGGGACTAAAATTTTGGTGAAAGGCAGCTGGGGTAAAACAGCCAGTGCAACAACAGATGCAAAAGGATATTGGAAGGTAAAAGTTCAAACCCCTGTTGCAGGCGGACCATATAGCATCCAGGTAAAGGGGAGCAAAGAGGTCAATTTAAGAAATGTCTTGATTGGTGAAGTATGGTTTTGTTCAGGTCAATCCAATATGGAAATGCCGGTGAAGGGCTATGCCAATCAACCGGTAATTGGCAGCAATGAAACAATATTAAACTCGGACAATGATAAAATCCGCTTTCTTCAAACGCCTCGTTCTGTAAGCCTGACGCCGCTTTACGATGTGAAGGGCGAATGGAAAGCAGCATCACCTGCTACTACAGGAAACTTTAGTGCTACTGCCTATTATTTTGCCAAAAAAATTCAAGCAGTACTGGGTGTGCCTGTTGGTATCATACAATCAGCATGGGGGGCATCTGCCATTGAAAGCTGGATGGATGCACAAACGCTATCTCCATTTAATAAAGCCATTCCTGATACACTACCGAAAACTGAGCCACAGAAATTGCCGACCCTAATGTATAACTCTATGCTGCATCCATACATTGGTTATACAATAAAAGGTGTTTTATGGTACCAAGGCGAGTCTAACCGTGAAAATGCACATGAATACAGGAGTTTGTTTGCATCACTCATCACATCATGGCGAAAGCAATGGCAACAGGGGGATTTTCCTTTTTATTTTGCTCAGATAGCCCCTTTTGAACCCGGTAAATGGAATGCTGCCTTTTTACGGGAGGCTCAACTGAAAACGATGCAGACAGTAAGTAATACAGGCATGGCAGTAACCATGGATATTGGAGAACAAAATGTTATACATCCCTCACAAAAGGAAGCAGTTGGTATCCGTCTGGCTTATTGGGCCCTGGTAAAAGATTACGATGTAAAGGGTATTGCATTCAGCGGGCCAATTTATCAAAAAATGGAAATAAAGCCTGAAGGAAAAGTTTGGTTGACCTTTAATCATTGTGACCAGGGCTTAACAAGTTTTGGAAAGCCACTTGCTGACTTTGAAATAGCAGGAGAAGACAAAGTGTTTTACCCGGCTGAGGCCAAAATTGTCAACGATAAAAATGGTATTATCGTAGTTAGCAGCAGTGCTGTAAAAAATCCTGTCAGCGTCCGTTATGCATTTAAAAGCTGGGCTGCGGGAAGCCTGTTTAATACCCAGGGGTTGCCCGTTTCATCATTCAGAACAGATACCTGGTAAAACTGGTTTATTTTGACTCTCATTTTTCTGTTTAATTGAACAGATTGTCCCCCTTTTTTGAAGCCTGTTACCGCCATTTTTTGAAAGGGCAGGTTTAGCTTTAGTAAATTAACCATTGTCAGAAACAATGACTGTTTCGATGAAGTATCTATTTTCTATTTTGGCCTGTATAATGCTGAGTGGTTCTG
>Ga0209096_1004467_pt1 | contig 11234 bp, 15 predicted proteins | sample AD_UKC034_MetaG_FD_184407 | JGI IMG/M metagenome (GOLD analysis project Ga0209096, IMG submission 184407) | Active sludge microbial communities of municipal wastewater-treating anaerobic digesters from USA - AD_UKC034_MetaG (SPAdes) (version 2) | ecosystem: Engineered > Bioreactor > Anaerobic >...
TGTCCCGCCCATTGAAAATTCGATGTGACTCGATTACCCAATCCGCGAAGTGTTTGTGGTGCTTGTTGTATTGCGTTTTGTCCACCTTGAAACACAGTTTTTAGCCTGCTCAATAAATCCATTTTACTGTTTGTGAATAGGTAATCTTATCGTCTTAGATACGAGCCAAGATTGAAAAGGCTTGATGGCTGTTGTTCCTCTGCGTTGGTCGCGCCTGTTGAGTAACCTGTTGCTGGGCGAAGGCTTGTGGTCATATTATTTTGAGCATCAAATGTGGGCGTACCCATGATGGCATTCGCTTGAACATTAGGAGCCTTATACCCTCCAACCGCACTCATGTTCTGCCTGAGTTGAGCAATGTTGGTGCTATTGTTAAGCGCCCATTGGTCAAGCATGTTGGCACGATTGCGAACATCAGCATCAATCTGCATCATGCGCTGTGTGGCTTGATTCAGGAGCTCTCTTGATAAATTGTTGAGTGATACACCCTTCTCAAGCTGTCCCTGCGCTTTAGCCTGCATTAAGTTTTGTCGTGCCTGCTCAAATTGATTTGCGATATTGAGGATTTGGTTTTGGCGTTCAGTTCCGAGCCTAGACTTCTCCATCATGTATATCTCATTAAGTTTTGCCTCTCTGCCGGATATGTCGTTTTCGATTGAGCGAGTCTGGTCCATGACATTTCCGCGCTCCTTGCTTCCAACTTTGGTAACTGCATAGGCATATTGATTTGCGGCCGATGAATCACCAGCACCTCTTGTGCCTAGCATCACATTACCGGTGCGGAATAGGTTGCGAATATTGTCTGAAATATCTCTAAGGCTTTTAACCTGTTGCTCTTGGTTTTTCTGACGCTGTGAACCAAGCTCACCCATACTCATATTCTTTTGGCCGGTTAAGTCTGATAGGTTTTGACCGTAGCTGTTCTCAATCTGTTGGTTGTAGTTGCTTTGCTGATTACCCAACCCACCCACCATATCGTCAAGCTGCCTGAAATATGCGTCATATGCGCCTGAAATCTCGTTGCGCATTTGATTTTCCATTGCGCCTCGGTCGGGAGTTGCGCGTGAATATCCACCCGGCAAATTGTTCCAATCAAGTCCCATATTGAGGGCATCCTGTTCGGTTATTTGACGAGGGCCACTTGGCGCTGAGCCGCCACCCCCACCGCCAGAGCTTTGACTTTGCTGTTGTGGTGCAGGTGTTGGTGATGGAATCTGCTGAACGTAGGGCTTGCTCGATGATGCTCCGAGAACATCAGAGGGAGAAGCATATTGTGGCCCTGAATATGGATTGACAACAAAACCCTGTGGAGAGCCTGATGATTTTATTTGATTCGATGCATTATAATTATATGCACTTGGTTGATTTATCCACGGCGTTGGCACTGGATAAGGTGTATATGCTGGCTGTGTTGCCATAGTTGGTATTATTAAAATAATGAATAAAGTTTATATTGCGATAATCATTGTTGTTTTTGCTCTGTTTGTATTGCGCGATTATGCTGCGAACATGGGCGAGCCCAATCAACCTAAAGAGTTTTTTCTAAAAGAGCCCGTATTATTTGAGCTTGTTAATGATTACAGGTTAAAAAAAGACCTGCCTCCATTAAAAAAATCAATAATGACGTGTGGCATAGCTTCAATAAGACTTGACGAAGTCATGTATGACTGGTCACACAATGGTTTTTTCTCGCTCACAGAAAGTAATGACAATTGGCAATACTCAAAAGTTGGAGAGAACTTATCAAGGCACTGGGAAAGCGAGAGGGACACTCTTGATGAGTGGTTATCATCACCCAAACACAAAGAGAACCTTGATTATCCGTATACCGAATCCTGCATACAATGTGAGGGGACTGTATGTGTCCAGATTTTTGCAAAATAATATGGCTAATCCTGATGGTATTTATAATCATGAAAATAAGTGGGATAACCTCTCTATCATCGTTGGCATACTTCTCATGCTCGTACCACTCTTAATCGCTATCGGGAACCTTCTTCACCTATGGGATTTTGAGATTCATACTGCCTGCCCATACTACGATAGTAGTGGTGAGCTACGAGATGACTGTAGATAATTATTTGTTAAGGTGCGTAGCTAGCAGCCAGTTAGAAACTGCCAGCTACCCACCTCCAACTGTTAATGGCATCAAAAAAGCCCGCCCTAGTATTTCTACTTGGCGGGCATATTCGCGGGAACTCCGCGAAGATTGCCTTATTAAAACTTACACTATCATAATTATACAAAAAACATCATTAGGGCGATTTTCACAGTATTTTCATGTTTTTTGCGTATTTTTGTTGGTTTTTGTGAACTTATCATCACATTTTGAGCAATTTATGAGCAAATATCATCAGTTTTTCTCGTTTTCTTACGGATTTTTGATTATTTTTGGCCTTTTGTCCCTATTTTGTTATTATTTGTTTGTCAAGGGCTATCTTTTCAAACAACTCTTGGTAGTTTTTCCAACAATGCGCCTCTGACCGGCGGGCGCGTATATGCTCGTAGTTTTCCCCTCCTAAGTTGTGTCGTAGTTGGGGGTTTACCACCAAATCTCGTATCGCCTCATACCACTCTCGCGCTTCCTTCACAAGAGGAATGGGAGCGCCTGAGCGCCTTTCGTTTCGATACGCAAAGACATTAGAAGCAACGACCGGCAGTCGCGCCGCAGCGTACTCAAGATATTTAAGGGATGACTTAGAACTATTAAACTTGTTATCTTCCAAAGGGACTACTCCGATGTCGGCAAATCGCACATAAAAGTTCCAAAGGGGCACAAACTTCATAAAATCCGTTTCTCCTTCAACCACCTCGTACCTATCGCCATACTTAGCAAATACATCGCAAAACATACCAATAAATAGAAGGTGTACGTGCGAGAACTCACGCATGACCGCATCTACGCCCAAAAGAAACTCGCGATTGTATACGTCAGGTACGTGGGTACGTGAGCCTGAGTAAAACAGCGTAACCCTGTCATCATCCATCTGCTTTTTTGGGTTATAGAGTGTTGTGTCAATATAATTGTCTATAACATATGTCTGCTCTGATGGTCTGCCGGTATGGGCAACCACTGTGTCTTTGAGATTTTTTTGTGTTACTACAAGATGCCCCACATCCCGCAAAATTGCCGTTGCAATCTCTAAATCTTCTGTGCCCTTGTGAAAGCGCTCATACACGTGATTGTCTTCGTGGATATTCCAAAGGTCGTCATCTAAATCAAAAATCACCTTGCAGTTGTTTCTTTTTGCCATTACCATCAGCTGAACATACGCCTCCGGCTTTGCCACGTTATACCCGGTGAAGATGACATCATATTTTTTGGTAATGTCATCCCAATTTTTACAATCGTGGCTAAATATATGGCTACTTTTCCATATATCAACATCCCAACCGGTGTGTTTACGAAGAAGGGTGAGCGGTTGAATAATGCGAAAATAATCAACGCCCGATGTACGCTCGGTGACAACCCCATCTAATACAAAGCTGTGATTTAGCTCTATACCAAGTATTTTCATACATGATGCTCTATGGCTTCGGTGTAATAGGTTATTGTCTTGGTGTTTTCAATCGCCTTCTTCATATCTCTTGGCGTTCCGTCATCATGGTTTTGGTGTACTACCATAGTCTCAACACCCTGCACAGTGGTGTTTTCAATGCCTAATATCTTTCTGCGGTTTGCAAACGAAATATCAACGGGCCCCCACGCCTCACTTTCTGACAATCCCCCTATCCTGCGCCACGTTGCTTTGGTCATACCCCCAAACACCCATGACTCCCACTTGCTGTGTTTCTCCATGTTTGCGTGTGTGTATTGCTCGTTTCCACTGTGTTCTGCTGATTGTTGTTCATAAAACCCCTCACGCTTGGTGATGTTTAGCACATTGCTTTGCCAATCAGCCTCATCTATGTGTTTTTGGTCGTCAATGGTCAGATAGTATGGTTTGGCGCACACATAATGCCAATGGAGCATGTTATCTGATATGGTCTGTAGCGTCATCTCACCCATCATCACTTCAGGATGTGTGGGTATAACCGCCTCACCCTTTGCCGCACGTATGCCAAGATTGATAAAAGACGAACTATCACGCCACCTGAAATCCCCTTTGTCAATGAATATATACTTTATGTCAATGCACCCCATATATGAGCGCACCACCTCAAACGTATCGTCAATAGAGGAATCATCAATAATGATTATCTCGAAATCTCTAAAGGGTTGGCGTACGTATGTTTCAAGTGAGCGTTTAAGAAGATGCGCTCTGTTGTAGGTTCCTAAGACGATTGATAGTTTCATGTTTAGGGTTAACTGATAACAGATGATAGTTCTGTTTTACTACCTCATCAGGCATATTCCACCACTGAAGCTCAAGGAGCATGGCAATAATCTCATCGCTAAATCGTTTTTTGATTGTTTTTGCCGGCACGCCACCCACAATGGTGTATGGTTCAACGTCTTTTGTTACAAGAGCCCGCGCCCCAATAACTGCACCATCGCCAATCGTAACGCCTGACAATATCGTTGCGCCCCATCCAATCCACACGTCATTTCCTATAACAACATCCCCCTTGCTCTTAATGTATCGGGCTATGCCTGCCTCAATATCAAAGACATCATCCCCCTTCTCGCAAAAATCAGGATTGCAGGCGAAAGGGTATGTTGATATAGTGTTGTAGTCATGTTCGCCGGAGAGCAAAATAGTGACATCGGTTGCAATAGAACAATACTTACCCATTTTAAGCCTACTACCATCACGCCAATCTACGATGGTTGGCTTCCCGTAAGAGAATGCGCCCACCTCATATGATTGGGGTATATTGTCTTTAACGTAGAAGTTTCTGAACTGCCATGTGTTTATTTTCTTAACGAGCATATCCCGCACTATCTCAATACCCTCATCGTTGAAGTGAACACCATCATCCGTTACGCCTTGCAAAGAGGGGAGTTCAACCTTCTCTTGTGAGAAGCCACGCACAAAGTCGTTGAATGTAATCCGGGTAATATTTCTCCCATCACCGACTGTATTCCCCTTCCATGCACACTCCGGAATAGTGCATATCCACGTGGGATACCTGCCTATGGCGGTAAGAAGTTCGATATAGTCTTTATGCAGAAAGCGGTTATGCTCATTTATGTCATTTGTTCCACAGCACACAATAACCAACTCAGGATTAAGCGCATAAAGCTGTGGCACCTGATGATGTAAAACCTCACTCGTTCGCGCACCGGAAACCGCTAGATTGTGTCCATTTTTCAAGCGTATCCGGGACAAAATTGAGTCACCGATTATAACTGTTCGCATTTAGTGTGCAAGAAACGTGCCTATGTTAATAGTCTTATTTGCAAGCGCCTCACGATACCACTCAACTGTGTTTTTTAGTGACTCCTCAACCTTTGTGTATGCGTATGGGTATGGGTTGGTAGAAACCACCGCAGAACCGGGAGGCTCACCGGGTCTCATGGGAAGATATTTAAGCTGACTGTTTGAGCCAACATAATCAATAATCTTTTCTGCCCATTCTTTAACCGGTAGACCCACTCCTGTACCTGCCTCATACACATTGCCGTAATTACCATCAAATAGGGCAGAGAGAAGTATGTTCCCTACGTCTTTGACATACACAAAGTCCATCACCTGCATCCCATCACCATATACCGCAATGTCGGTGTTGGTAAGTGCGCGGATAATAAAGTTGGGCATCATTTTGCGAACGGGATACCATTTTTGCCGCTCACCAAAAGCGTTTAAGGCGCGCACCACATTTATTTTCAGCTTATGTTCATTGTGATACATGACTGCAAAGCGCTCGGCAGTAGTCTTGGTGATGCTGTAGCTATTCTGCATCCAATGATTGCCCACCGCTATCTGCACCATCGGAATACCATAGATTTTGGCCGCTTCCATAAAGTTGAGTGCACCGGTAATATTTGTTTCAACGGATGGATAGGGATTGTGAATAGTCTCTTGTGTTCCTAGTATCCCTGCAAGGTGGATTATGCCATCAGCAGACGAACACGCCTTCTCAACGAGTGACTTATCGCGTATATCCCCAAAATATATAATGTCGGGCTTTGCTTTGTTGGGGACATCGCCCACCTGTAGTGTCCCTATGTGTCGCTGTATTCCGATAACTTCATACCCCGCATCATGTAACACCTCAATCGTGTGTGACGCTATGAAGCCATCACTCCCTGAGATTGTAATCTTCTTTGCCATGTTAAGACTCAATAAATGAATAATAAGATTGACTCAATTTTTTCTCTGACAGTTCGCGGTAATACTCAAGCCACCCTTTCTGCATAAGGTAGTCGCGCTGGAATAGGAAGGAGAAGTGAGTGCATAGAGCTGACCCGCAAATCACGTTTAGCTTGCCTTTTACTTTAGGATAGTATTCGGTCAACCATATCTCTTCATCAAGTGAGTGATAATCTTTTCCACTAACAAACCCATTATCTTGCAGATTGTCGGTGAAGCGCACCACACCCTTAAACTCTGCAAAATCACGCCCGAAGAATGAGAAGTTTGAAATAGAAAAGCGGTGTGCGTTGTGAAGTTCCCATCGGTCAAAAAACAAATCAGAAGTCTTGCCTGCCTCTATTTTCCCGCGCAATATCTCATGAATATACTCGGCAAACTGTGGGTCACGCCATCCAACCGTATCCATACAGAAGTCTTTTTCAACGATGCCTTTGTCTGCGCCGATGTATCCAAACCTTTGACCGAGATAGCTTGTTATGGCGTTATTCCATATGTTTCCAAACACAAGAAAATACTTTGGATTATCAATCCTAAAATCAAGCATATTTTTGAAATACGCATCATCCACATACACAATATCATCATCAAAGCGTATGTAGATGGTGTTGGGGTCTGTGGTATAGCGATAATACTTGCCGGTATTAAGTTGCTTTGGCTCGGCAAATGTCTCATACGGCTCCTGCATGATGTCAAACACTTTGAAATAGTCTGACTTGAGAGAGTCTATATATGCAAGGTCATCGGGGGCTTGTGTATTTCTCCAAATATACACCTCATCTATCGGGTTGCCCTTGTATTTGAGAAGATAGTTTATGAGAACTGACATGCGTGGCTTTCGGCCTGCCGGAATAAAAGGGATTACACGATAACCACGATACATAGGATTATGAATACGAATAGATAAGTAATGTCGGGTCGGTCGCTATATTGTCAAAATCTGAGTCTGCATCACACCACATCTTTGAGCCGGTTGACTCCTCAACACGCGCTATTTGCCACTTTGCATCACCAAGAGCCGTACCCACAGCCGCCTTGCAAATATATGTGTAGCCTCCACTTGAAACTATCTTTGTTTGCATCATGCTTGATAGCTTTCGTTTCAACGAAACACCATCAAACTCCAACAGTTCAATCGCGGCCACCCCAAACTCCTCATCAAATGAGAGATTTTGAATGTATTGCTCGGTGCGTGCTGTTTCTGACTTACCCATCCTATTGACCATATTTCATTGAGTTTAATTTGATATTGTCGGTGTCTCTTAAAAAGTTAATATATGCAGACACCTTAGAAAGCCGTAATACCGGGCGCTCGCCCTTCTGAATGCCTATATGCTTCTCGATTTCCTTGAGCCTGTGGCGAATAGCCCCTGCATCATCCACAATCTCACCGCGCGTCACCTTATCCTCAAAGTATTTGTTGATGTTTTCTGCCTCCTCTGTAAACAGAGCGCCCGGCTCGTTGTAAAACTTTGCCACATCAAAATACTCTGCGGTGAAGGGAACTTTGTGTGCGACTTTCCATGAGGTGAAGGGAACTTCAACATCAGCATCAACAGTTGCAGCAGGTGGTGATTTTGGTTGCTCTCTATGCGCTTCCTGCGCCGGCTGTGCATTTGACGTTGGTGTTCTGAATGTTGTGCTAACCATTTTTTTCGTATTGTGGGGTTTGGTAATTTTCATGTGACAGCACCCAATCTTCTACGTCTTTTATGTTGTCCAAATCACCATCCATCCGATATTGAAATAGTGCTTTTCTCATCTCATATACACGCGGTGTGCGTTTGGCGATATGCCGCGCGATATATCGTAATTTTCGAGCTTTAACGGGTGACGCAGTGCGGATTTCGTTAGTTATCCACTTTAGCGTCTCCTCATCATCGGCCCGTAATGCGTCATAAATACTCATAAACTTACGAAGCAGAAGTTTCCTTCCGCTCCGTGTAGCTTATGCCTATAGCCCTGTGAGGCTCTAGAACTAGGCAGTTGCTCCAAACTTTGCCACATATCCCCAAGTCGAGACGAGGGTTTTTGCGACATAACTACCAGCCCATGACGCTAGAGAGAATCGGCCAGTTGCGTTGGCAGAGTCAATTTGCGTGTGTGGGATGATATAGAGTTTCGGTTGGTCGCCGTCTAGGTCGTATACACCAACTGCATCTGCACCATGAGCGTATGTGTGATACACAGTCGCGGTTGAAGATGTGGTTTTTACGTTAGCGGACAACAAAAATCGAAACCCGTACAACTCTCCGATTTCACCTCTGTAAAGGTCTTTGACACCAGAGTACGTCTTGGCATTTACCCAAGTCGAATCTGCAATCAAATCGGCCTTCACGTAGGGAGTAACCTTCCACATGTAGAATCCATCGGCGTACTTGCGTGCATAGGCAGCCTCTAAGTTGCGAGCAACTTTTCGGATGTTTGCAGCAGAGATAACGTCTGTAGCCGCAAGGTCAGTGACAGCCGCCTTTGCGTTAGCAAGATAGGCAGTCAGATTGTCGAGCTCGTTACGTGCCAATGTATCCATCGTTTCTCTCATGTTTTGACCGACAACAGCGATTTTCTCTTTGTTGTTCTCGTCAACTGAGGTAAGTGAGAGGAATCGTGAGATTTTTACTTTCGTTCCGTATTCAGACAGAGTGGCACTTACTTGTGCGCCAGTCAAGCTCACCTCTGATGGGTCAGAACCCTCAGTGAGTGGCGTTGTTGCGGCGGAAAGCGGTGTGTATCTGTTGAACACGATGGTTTTACCCTCATTCATAGAGCGTGACCGTTTTTGCAAGCCTTCCTCATAAATCTGCTCAAACTGATTTCTTTTGAGGAACACTTTTTCGTAAAGGGTCATCAACTCACCTGAAAGGGTGGTTGTGGTTTCTGCAGACATTGTGTTTCAAATAAATAAATTAACGGACTTTGCCGAGCTTCGCTTCTAGCTCCTCAATTGTCATGTCTTTTGCTTGCTTTGCAGCAGGCGCAGGCACGGGTGAGGGTCGGAGCGCGGCAGAGACTACGGCATCATTTATCTCTGCTTTTCTCTCCTCTACAGCCTTCTCAACAGAGCCCAAGTATGGCTTCATGTACGCGTCAACCAATTTTTTTACCGATTGATTCGGGTTATCTTTGACGGCGAGCCATACTGCCTGAGTGATAAGGCTGTTAAGTTCAGGGTTGTACTTATCCTTTTGATGTGGGTCAAGCTGTGGGTAAGCTCTTATCGCATCTTCCGCTTCTGTGTTGATTCGATTTGCCATTCGCTCACGCTCCAAAGTAAGTTGAGCGATAGTGGATGCTTTTTGGGCAATCCTTCTATCAAGTTCCGCCTCAGTAAGCGTTCGTTCCTCGCCATAGCTTTCACTATTAGCTGGTGTATTCTGACTTTGCGCCTGAACATCAGGCATAACCGGCTCTTGCCAGTTGTTCGTCAGCTCCGCAATCTTAGCTCGAAGCGTCTCAGCCTCTTGAGCGGCTGCATCTCTTTCATCAACAAGTTTGTGGATGCGCTTTTCCGCACCTGAAACTTTTTTAGGAGGTTGTTCCACCGATTGTGACTCATCGGGCAATCCCTCGCTCGATGCTTCACTCTCGACAACCTGCTTTTCTTCAACTGCTGGCGATTCAGTTGCGTTGGTTGCCTCAACGCTTATGTTTTCCGCCTGTTTTTGTTCATCCATAACGGATTGAAATTGTCAATCAGAGCTTTAATGTTGCCCAGCCGTACAGAAAGCCAAAAGTTAATTACTCTTTTAGCCTTCTCTCGACTAGCTTTGGCGTTGAATCTTCATTCTCGCCAATCATTACTTTCTCCATCCCAATGTAAAGTGCGTGCTGTATCTCACATGTTGTGCAGATGAGATACGGCCCTCTCTGTCTCCATCGGTGCGTTCCGGGTGGGATAAACTTGTATGCTGCTTGCATATCCTCCCCCACATCTCCCTGTTGTTGCACCTTTTCTTCTATTTTTTCCTTCTCACCCTCATATTTGTTTGTTTCCTTCATGCTTAAACTCCTCAACTGCTAATACCGCATCGTCAACTTTGTTTACGATTGAATCGAGGAGTTGTTTTGCCATAACTGCCAATATCGTTGATTTCCCAATTTCCTCTGCCGTCTGTCCGCTCGTAACCCCCTCAGACAACTTTTGGTCAATACCATCTTTTAGCTTGGCAATATGCTCTTTCATAACAGCCCATCCGGGATGCTCATCAAGTGCCGCCAGCTCAACATCTTCGGGGTCTGCACCTTTTTGAACCTGCTCTGCTTTTTTCTCCTGCCTAAGCCATAGGTGCGCCATTCCCTGTGACGGCTTGATTGCCGATAGGTTCCGTGCCATAGTTTTGAGGTGTATTACCAACTTCTAATGATTCGACAAAATCCATAAGCTCTTGTGATTGTGCGGCAAAGTCAGCCTCATCTTGTTGTGCTTGCGCCATATCACGCTCAACATTCTTCTCTGCGGGTACAATAAACTCGTCTATCTTGTCCACGTTGTCACCTGCGATAGACTGTAAGAGCTTGGTGAAGCGTATTTCGGTACCCTCTTTTTGCTCAATAATGGGAAGCAAGGTTTGCCCATATTTCATAAGAAGCTCAAAAAGGAACAGTAAGTTGTCTTGCTGTGTCTTTTTATCTGTCGCATATGAGGAGCCCGGCACTATCTCAAAATCCCATGTAATAGAGCCCGTTTTGTTTTTAGGGATGGATATGTTACCTGTTTCAGCATCATACATTTCTGCCATTTCGGGGTACTTGAACACCATTTTTTCTGCTTCGCCCTTAATCATCGATATATTAACCTTGCCCGACTGTCTTTTTGCCTCCATGTTGATAAACTTGCGGTATACGTCTTGCAGATACAGGTCAACATAGAAGCGGTCAAACGCATCCTTGCTGTTTCCACGAATCTCCTGCATTTTAAGTGCCTGTGGTGTCTTTCCAAGTGTTGAATCTATCTCCTTGCTCACCGATGTGTCGGAT
>Ga0209096_1004472_pt1 | contig 11229 bp, 10 predicted proteins | sample AD_UKC034_MetaG_FD_184407 | JGI IMG/M metagenome (GOLD analysis project Ga0209096, IMG submission 184407) | Active sludge microbial communities of municipal wastewater-treating anaerobic digesters from USA - AD_UKC034_MetaG (SPAdes) (version 2) | ecosystem: Engineered > Bioreactor > Anaerobic >...
CGCTCGGCGATGCCACCGAGATAAACGAGATAGTATCGGATTCGTGTTCTCTTATCCCTCTGGCCAATTCCGCCAACAAACAGGGCCGTATCGTTGCCGATAATATTATGGGGAAGAAAAGAGAGTATAAAGGGACTCCCGGTACGGCGATAGCGAAAGTCTTTGATATAACGGTCGCCATAACCGGCCTTTCGGAAAAAGCACTCAAGAAAAAAGGCATCGAATACTCCAAAGCATATCTCCAGCCTTCATCGCATGCCGGATATTATCCGGATGCCTATCCTATGGTGTTAAAGCTTCTGTTCTGCCCCAAGGATGGGCGCGTCATGGGGGCCCAGATAATAGGAAAAGAAGGCGTCGACAAAAGGATAGATGTGATATCTTCTCTTGTCCAGCTCGGCAGAACGGTCTACGACATGGCGGAGCTTGAACTTGCCTACGCTCCTCCCTATTCTTCGGCAAAAGATCCGGTCAATCTGGCCGCTATGGTAGCAATAAACCAGATCGAAGCCAGCAATCCGGTGGTTTTTCTTGATGAGATGGATAAGTTGCGGAAAGAAGGCGCGGTATTTATCGATGTCAGGACGCCCCTGGAATATAGTATCGGTCATATTGACGGAGCTTTGAACATACCATTGTCCGAGCTTAGAAACAGGCTGAAAGAGGTCCCAAATAACAAAAAAACGGTCCTTTATTGCAATCAGGGAAAAACAGCTTACTACGCTCTGAGGGTCCTGAGCAACCTGGGGTACCAGAAGACATTCAATCTCAGCGGAGGCTACAAGCTATATAAATTCGCTACGGCCGAGCAGGAAAATACCGGGATATTCCAGGGGGATTTTATAGACAAAACTGACGAGTTAAGGAGCGTAACGTCAGAGCAGGGCGAAATTTTCTTTGTGGACGCAACCGGGATACAGTGTCCCGGGCCTATAATGAAGCTGGCAAAAGCGCTGGAAGGCAAAAACATCGGGGATGTGGTGGAAATATCGGCTACGGATCCCGGGTTTAAGAACGATGCCGACGTATGGTGCAAGACGACAGGGAACACCCTTTTGACAATATCGCAGAAGGACGGCAAAATAACGGCAAGGATACAGAAAGGCAAAAAAATGGCAGGATCATTTACCGGGGATATCCCGCATGACAAGACCATAGTAGTGTTCAGCTCTGACATGGACAGGGCCATCGCGGCCTTTGTGATAGCCAACGGAGGCATTTCGCTGGGCAGAAAAGTGACGATGTTCTTTACTTTCTGGGGCCTTAATATATTGAGAAAGAAGAACGCGCCAAAAACAAAGAAAGACCTTTTTGAAAAGATGTTCGGCATCATGATGCCCAAAGGCTCGACCAGGCTCAAGCTGTCACAGATGAACTTTTTCGGGATCGGCCCCAAGCTGATCAGGTTCATCATGAGAAAAAAGAACATAGATTCTCTTGAGACTTTTATCGAGAACGCGCAAAAAGGAGGCGTGCGCCTTGTTGCATGCCAGATGAGCATGGACATGATGGGCATCAAGAAGGAAGAATTGATCGATGGTGTAGAGATAGGGGGCGTGGCCGCCTATCTTGGCGCAGCCGAGAGTTCTGACAATAATCTGTTCATTTAGCGGAGGCAGGCCTGTAAGCCGGGTTCTGTCCGGCTCCTTTTACAGAGCCTGTATGGCCATCTGTCTGGGATGCCTGTTGCCAGGCACCTCAAGCGGCGTTCATAGCCTTGCTGCGGGTGGGGTTTGCCTTCCCCTGTGTCTCCACAAGGGAGCGTGAGCTCTTACCTCACGGTTTCAACTTTGCCTTCCCCGCTTTAGGCGGGAAGTGGGCCGTATGATTTCTGTGGTACTGTCCCTGGGGTTTCCCCCGGCCGACGTTATCGGCCACCCTGTTAATGCAGCCCGGACTTTCCTCCCTCAAATAAATGAGAGCAGCCATCCGGCCTGCCTCCAGGCCAATTATAGCATTCAGAGCGCGTCAAGGGCCCTGTTTGCAAGGGCATCGGCTTCTTTGTTGTGCTCGCGGCGGACGTGGCTGATCAGGAACTTATCGGTCTTTGAGGCCAATGTGTTTGCCTGGCGGTGAAGAAGCTTCAGGTTCTTGTCTTTGACCCTGTATAGCCCCTTCATCTGTTTTACTATCAGCTCGCTGTCGGAAACGAAATGTGCCTCTTTATATCCCTTTATCAAGGCTTCTTCAAGGCCGCGGATCAGGGCGGAGTATTCTGCGACATTATTTGTCGTCTCGCCAATATATTCGCTGATCTCAAAAACTACTTTGTGCCCGTCGCGGGCGATTATGCCTATCGACGCGGGACCGGGATTCCCGCGGGCGGCGCCGTCGATATGTACGGTTAACATAGTTCTATCCTTTGTTTTTGAGGGGCAGTTCGTGAACTGCCCCTACAATATCCTATATTATTTTTTGACGGACGGTTCGTGAACCGCCCCTACAATCTCTGCCATTATTGTTTTTATCGGGACTCCATATTTCTTTGATGCCTTTTTGCAGTATTCGTATTCGGGCCGGATGTTGACTGTCTTGCCGCTGAGCTTTGCGATCTTGAAACGCATATTGCCGTATTTTGTTTTAACCGTCTTGATCTCGCGGTCCGCGACGATCCTGCTGTGTTTTGTGATCCTGACCCCCAGAGAGGTTGTGTGCCTGAGTATAATTTCGGATAGCGTATTTATATCTTTTTCTTTGCATAGCGCCGTCAGCAATATGCCGGGACGGCCTTTTTTCATTATGATACTGGTCATATAGACATCGAGTGCGCCGTTTGAAAAGAGACTTTCGAAGACATCCTCGAATATCTGCGGGTTCATGTCGTCGATGTTGGTCTCGACGGAGTAAATGGTCTCTTTGTTCATATTTTCGGATGTCTCGCCGATAAGCACTCGCAATGCATTGGGCTGGTCAAGGTCAATTTTGCCCGCGCCGTAACCTACAGATAGTATTTTCATCGCTGGGCAGTCACCGAAGCTTTTTGCCAACGAGGTTATTATGGCGGAGCCTGTTGGGGTTACAAGCTCGCCGCAGACTCTGGAGCCGTAGACGGAGACGCCTTTTATCAGTTCCGCTGTGGCCGGTGCCGGTACCGGCAATATTCCGTGGGCGCAATTTATATATCCGCGGCTGACCGGAAGGGGAGAACAATATATTTCTTCTATACCCATTATCTCGAGCGCGCATACCGCTCCTACAATATCAACTATCGCGTCCACCGCGCCGACTTCGTGGAAATGGATCTTGTTGACCGAAACGCCGTGTATCTTTGCCTCTGCTTTTGCCAGCCGCGTGAAGATCCCGATGCTTTTCTCTTTAACGGAAGAGGAGAGCTTGCTTTTGTTGATCAGGGAGATGATGTTGGTTAGCGAGCGATGTTGATGCTCCGCATGCGGAGCATGTACTTCAGATGCATGCGGAGCATGTACTTCAAAGTACGAAGCGGCTATGCCGTTCTTTTTCGTTTTTGTAATTTGTAATTTGTAATTTTTGATCCGCAGTTTGCTCAGTTGCTTCTTCAGAACATTGAAGCTGAGCCCGGCGTCGAGGAGCGCGCCGAGGATCATGTTCCCTGATATGCCGCTGAAACAATCGAAATATGCTGTTTTCATGAACCCCCTCCGGCTCCCCCTTGACAGGGGGAGTGCAATATTGTGTGGGCCATTACCCCGGCGCCGAAGCCGTTGTCGATATTTACGACAGCTATCCCGGGCGCGCAGGAATTCATCATTGTCAAAAGCGCCGAAAGCCCCTTAAAATTTGAGCCATAACCGATGCTTGTAGGCACCGCTATGACCGGAGATGCGACCAGACCGGCTACAACGCTTGGCAGAGCTCCTTCCATACCCGCGACAACTATTATGACAGACGCTTTTCTTATAGTGTCCAGGCGGCTGAACAGCCTGTGTATCCCCGCCACTCCGACATCATATATGCGGTCGGTAGTGTTGCCCAGCAGCTCCGCCGTTACCGCAGCCTCCTCCGCCACCGGAATATCCGCCGTTCCCGCGGTAATGACACAAACTGTCCGTTTAGGATTTAGGGTTTGGGATTTAGGGTTTGCTAAGGAGATCATCCTCGCTTCCTCGTGATAAACCGCCGTTTTAAATGCCTTTGATACCGCTTTGAAATTATCTTTGGTAGCCCTGGTCGCAATAACGGTATTTCCTTTTTTTGCCAGCTTTCCGAATATCTGCGCTATTTGGATGTTCGTTTTGCCCTGGCAGAAGATTACTTCGGGAAATCCTTTTCTTATCACGCGGTGATGATCGACCTTAGCGAAGCCGAGGTCTTCGAAACCGGACGCCAATCTGTGCGACCCCTTTTTTTTAGGAATTTTGTTCACAGTATAAGCATATAGCGGTAAGGGTTGATGGTCAAGTGTCAGGGTTTTATAGATATTATCAGTGAAATCTAGCAGAAATACGTTCGATATATCAATGGCGAAAAATAACGGCGGAAAATTTGCAAAAAAGGAGGACTAATATGGCAATAGGAACGGTAATTAACGGGTTGAGGGTGCAAAACATCTCACCCAGAATAGTAACTTTAACTTCAGAAACAAGGGGACTTAATATCCGCATCCCCGAAATGGTCAGGGTCTGCGGAGGGAAGTTCTTCATGGGCAGCGATACAATATCAAATGCCGGGCCTGTTAGGCAGGTTGCATTAAGTGATTTTTCTATCGGAAAATATCCCGTAACTAACGAAGAGTACCGAGGCTATCTGAAAGCGACGGGACAAGAAATTCCTAGTATTTATGGATATGAAGATGATGACACACATCCCGCGATCGGGGTTTCGTATAATGACGCAGGTTCCTACTGTAAATTCCTCATGGAGCTGACCGGCAGGAAATTTGGACTGCCGACTGAGGCACAATGGGAGTTTGCGGCAAGAGGGCCTGAAGGAAGACTGTATCCTTGGGGACCAGAAACGCCCCAAGGACGCGTGAATTTCAACAGCACAATGACAACCCCTGTTGACTCTTTTCCCTCAGGCGCGACGCCTTCAGGTATATTTGATATGTCAGGAAATGTGTGGGAATGGTGCGTTGATTGGTACGGGAATTATAAAGGCGATGACCTGACGGACCCTAAAGGGCCCAAGAGAGGCTCTTATAGAGTGGTACGCGGATCTTCCTGGAATAACAACCATGAAGATAGATTGCTGTCCGTATCCAGAGCTAAGTGTGCTCCGACAAGTTCTTCATTCAGAATAGGCTTTCGCATAGCCGAAGATATATAGATTGCCGTTCATGGCTGTGCCGGTATGTGATAGTTAAAATGACGTCAAGAGTCGATGGATGAGGGCTTGTCCTTCATCTCGTCTAACCTTGCTTTGATCTTCTTTTCGTATCCTATATCCTTAGGCTCATAGTATTTCTTCTTCTCCGGCATATACTCCTGCTCTACGTATCCCCCGAATGAATGAGGGTATTTATATCCTTTGTGCTTGCCCATCTTCTTTTCTCCGTCGTAGGTTGCATTTTTCAGATGCAGCGGAACTTCCTGAGTTTTATTCTCCTTAATGTCAGAAAGCGCGGCTTCTATGCCCATATAGGATGCATTGCTTTTTGGCGCGGTAGCCAGATAAGTGACCGCCTGAGCGAGAATTATTCGTCCTTCGGGCATCCCGATGATCTCAACTGCCTGCATTGCTGAGTTTGCTACCACCAAGGCCAGGGGGTCGGCATTTCCGACATCCTCGCTTGCGAATATTACAAATCTTCTAGCTATGAACCTCGGATCTTCGCCCACATAGATCATTTTTGCCAGCCAGTATAGAGCGGCATCCGGGTCGGAGCCGCGCAGGCTCTTGATAAAGGCGGATATAGTATCGTAATGGGCGTCCTCGTTCTTGTCGTAATTGACCGCTCTTTTCTGTATAGACTCCTTGGCGGTCTCAAGAGTGAAATGAATAACGCCTTTCTTGTCGGGGGGCGTGGTGAGAGCTCCGATCTCGAGAGCATTAAGCGCTCGGCGCGCATCCCCGTTGGCGGTATTGGCAAGGAAGTCCTCAGCGTCGGCGCTCATTTTTACTTTCAAGTCCCCGAGGCCTTTTTCTTTATCTGCCAGGGCTCTTTTGATCAGGCTCTTCAGCGCTTCAGCCTTCAGCTCTTTTAATTCGAACACCTGCGACCTTGATACCAGCGCCGGGATCACCGAAAAGAAAGGGTTGTGCGTGGTGGCGCCGATCAGAATTATCGTTCCGTCCTCGACATCCGGAAGCAGCGCGTCCTGCTGGGCCTTGTTGAACCTGTGTATCTCGTCTATGAAAGCGATCGTCCTCTTTCCGTTAATATCCCAGCGGTGCTTGGCTTCCGCGACAAGCTTTCTGATCTCGGGCACTCCGGCCGTTACGGCGTTCATCTTCTCAAAATGAGCGTTTGTTTCCCGCGAGATTATATGTGCCAGCGCGGTCTTTCCGCAGCCCGGCGGGCCGAAAAGGATAACGGAGAACAGCTTGTCGGACCTGATCGCCCTGGCGAGCAGGGATTTTTTTCCCGTTATCTCTTCCTGTCCGAGGAGGTCTTCCAGCTTGTCGGGCCTCATGCGGACGGGCAGGGGATATTCCTTTTTTCTTTCGAATAGGTTCACTTGGTTTTTACCGGTATTTTCTCGGCTGATACTGATGTCTCGAAAGGCAAGTCTAGCGTAACGGGCTCTCCGTCTACGTCAGCCTGAACCCGTCCCGCGCCTTTGACGATGATCTTGCTTGATCTGAATACGGACACGGGATAAGACCTGTTATGAGTTCCTGCGAATATTTTGGATGCATTCTTGATGAAAGTGAGATTCCCGGCATGGTTCAATACGCATACTTCGAAAAGCCCGTCATTGATGGCAGCTCCGGGTATCTTGTCCGAGCCTCCGGAAAAATATTTGGCGTTGGATATACTGAGCATGGCCGCGTTGGCTTGGAGCTCGATCTCTTCAGTTTTTATCAGAAGTTTTTGCGGATCCAGTTTCTTGATGATCTTGATCGCCCTAATAATATCTGACAGCCTCTTGCCCAAAAAAGGGATATTTGGAGTATTTCCTTTTTCCCAATGCCCGATCCTTATTCCGTTCAGGAAATATTTCCCGTTGATCATGCCGGCGTCGGCAAGGACGGTCTTTCCGTGCAGAGCGGTCTCTACGGCGGCTTCAGTGTCTGATGGGTCAAGTCCAAGAGTCCTGGCAAAATTGTTCTCATCCCCGGCAGGTATAACGGCAAGAGCGGCTTTTGAACCATAGATCCCGCCGGCTATCTCGTTTGCTGTCCCGTCCCCGCCTACGGCGATTATCAGGTCAAAGCCGTCGTCCACGGCTTTTTTTGACAGGGAAAGGGCACCTCCGGGTTTGAAAGTTGAGTCAAGGCTGTATTGTACTCCGCGGTCGCAGAGGAATTGTTCGGTTCTATGCCCGGTCTCGCGGCCTTTTCCTTTGCCCGCGCGCGGGTTTACGATCACTTTGATGTTCATCCGTGGAAATTATAGCATTTTCACTTGGATGAGGCCGCCCACCACCAGGTCAGGGCGACGATGATTATCGCAAGAACTACCCACCAGATCCAGCCCATTGGTCTCACCTCCCCGGGAACAGGTTGGCATAATGATAACACTGCATGGAGCTTTGTCAATGAGGAGAAAGAATGAAGTATGACGGATGGGGAGGGTTGTCTTCGGCAGACTCGATTCCTTCTTCCTGCTTCATCCTTCATGCATGCCTGCCGGCAGGCAGACGTCATCCTCTGCTTGCGGTTGAATCTTCCAACACAAGGTACTATCATACTAATATGATGTATCTCTACGACCAGCCGCTGCCTAAAATGCAGAAATCCTGCGGGAACTTCCTGGCCCCAAATGGATGGAGCGATCCCGCGGGAAGGCCGCGCGGGGTCGAACTTAAGAACGGGATCTTTTATCTGCTTGATGCTACCCCTGCCAAGACAACTATACTTGTCACATCACTGGACGCTTTGCATCTGAAGGAACTGTCTTTCTTCCTCATATGGCGCTATCAAAAAACGTATACCAGGGAAGCTTTTGAAAGGCTGCACGGCCCGATGTTCAAAGGGTTTCAGGATTTTCTGGATAAAAAGCGTCCTTCGCTGGACGGTATACCGGGAATATTCAATGGCATACCATTCGGCGATAAACAATACAAATTTAAACAGTCGTACTATGTAAACCAGAGCGTGCCGTTCCAGATGAAAGGCGCAAATATTGTCGTGGGGCTGACCGTCGACAGGGTGCTGGGCCCTGCGGGCAATGTGGTAAAGAATCCCAAGGACATGGAAAACGCCTACAAAGAGCTCAAAACGATCTTCAACCAGGAGATCGACTACATGGGCCAAAACCCGGCTTTCCAGAAGCCCACCATGCCGCAGAGCGTGGTGGTGCCGAAGTTCTGAATAACGTAGGGACAATTCATGAATTGTCCCTACATGTATGCATTGTTCCGCGCATCATATAATATGCTATAATATCCATGATTATGTGAATTGCGGAGCAATAAATGACGGTCAACAAAAACTGCATCATCCGTCTCTCCAAATATAAGAACGCTTTGACAAAGCTCAAAGCTCTCGGTTTTGTTAAGGTGTTTTCCGACAATCTCGCCGACGCAGCAGGGGTGGCATCCTCACTGGTAAGAAAAGATTTTTCCATTTTCGGTATCACCGGCAACAAAAAAGGCGGTTACCTGATAGACGAACTTGTCGAAAAAGTGAATGATATCCTGGGCAAGAACGACACGCAGAAAGTCATAATAGCAGGGGCCGGAGATATCGGGTCTGCCCTTATGAAATACAAAGGTTTTGAAAAGGAAGGTCTGAAGATCGCGGCCGCCTTTGACAGGGACGAAAAGAAAGTCGAAAAGAACTCGGCCGTGCAGGTTATGCCCGTGGATATGATGAAAGAGTTCATAAAGCAGAACAAGATCAAGATCGGGATCATATGCGTTCCGGACCACGCGGCCGGCGAGGTGTATGAAATGATGGTATCCGCAGGGATAAAAGGCGTGTTGAATTTTGCCCCGGTCAATCTTAAGGGCCAGGATGACGTGATAGTTGAGAACGTGAACCTGGTAGGAGAGCTTGAGAGCCTGATCTATTTTGTGAACGCCTCGAAAAAGATGAAAAAATAAGAAAGGACGCGCGATATGGAAACTCTGCCAAAAGCAAGAACCGACGAAATAATTAAAAAATATGAGAATTTGCCGGGAAGCTTGTTAAGCGTCCTGGAAGAGATCCAGACATCGACAAAGGGCAAATTCCTGCCAGAGGATGCCCTTGTCAGGGTGGGGGAAATGACAGGGACCCCGCTTTCACGCATATACAGTGTCGCGACATTTTATTCTTTCTTCAATCTCGTGCCCCAGGGCAGGCATACTATCGTGGTCTGCAGAGGCACCGCCTGCCACACGAGAAAATCTAACGAGCTGTTCAATTATTTGAAAGACCATCTGGATTTTTCGCATATCAAGAGCGGCGGCAGCGAAAAAGCCCTTATGACGACGAGTGACGGAGAGTTCACAATAAGGACTGTGGCGTGTTTCGGGCAGTGCGCGCTCGCGCCGGTGGTGGAGATAGACGGGGTTATTTACGGCCATATGACCGTGGAAAAGCTCAAGAAGATGCTCAAAAAAATCTCAAAGGAAAAGACAAAGAAATGAAAATATCCAACCTTAGAGACCTTGAGAAAGCAAAGCAGGCAGGACTCAAAAAAATACTGCCAGGAAACCCCCGGATAACCGTAGGCATGGATACCTGCGGCATAGGCAACGGCGCAGCAGAAATAATGGAAGAGCTCGCCAAGGCGGCAAAAAAGAACAAAGCCGATGTTTATATCGAGAAAACGGGATGTTTCGGGTTCTGCGCAGCCGAGCCGCTCGTGAACGTACATATCCCGGGGTTCGCGATGGTGATCCTTAAAGAGGTGAAGGCCAAAGATGCCGATAAGATCATCAAGGCGGTGAAGAAAAAAAGCTTTTCGGGGTTAAAAGTGCTCTGCAAGATATCCGCCTGGGACCATATAACAAGCGAGATAAAGTTCGGTACGGGATTTGATGGCATTCCCGAGTGGAATGAGATAGATTTTTTCAAAGGCCAGAAAAAGATAGTCCTTCGCGACAGCGGTTTGATCAATCCGGAAGATATCGAGGAATATATAGCGGTCGGGGGATATTTTCCTCTCCAAAAGGTCCTCACCGGGATGCCGGCGGAAAAAGTCATCGAGGAGGTCAAGAACTCAAAGCTCAGGGGCCGAGGAGGGGCGGGCTTCCCCACGGCCGTCAAGTGGTCGCTCATGCGCCAGGAAAAGTCCGACGATAAATATGTCGTTTGCAACGCGGACGAAGGCGATCCCGGCGCGTACATGAACCGCAACGAGATAGAGAGCGATCCCCACATGCTGATAGAGGGGATGATAATAGCCGCATACGCTATGGGAGCGAATAATGGCGTAATATATGTAAGGGCGGAATATCCGCTTGCAGTTGAACGGCTTAAAAAAGCGATCGGCCAGGCCAGGGACTGCGGGCTGCTCGGCAAAAATATTCTCGGCTCAAAATTTGATTTTGACATGATCCTGGTCGAAGGCGCGGGAGCCTTCGTTTGCGGCGAAGAAACGGCCCTTATCGCTTCCATCGAAGGGCTCGCAGGCAGGCCGACACCGAGACCGCCGTTCCCGGCGCAAAAAGGGATATTCGGCAAGCCGACCAACATAAACAATGTAGAGACCTATTGCAATATTCCCGCGATAATCGCAAAAGGCGCAGAGTGGTTCACGCAGACGGGCACCAAGAACAGTTCCGGCACTAAAGTATTTTCACTTGTGGGGAAGATCAAGAATACGGGACTTGTGGAAATGCCGTTGGGCCAGCCGCTCCAGACGGTCATATATAATATCGGCGGCGGGACAGGGACGAAGAAGAAAATAAAAGCCGTGCAGACCGGCGGGCCTTCCGGCGGATGCATTCCCCCGCACCTGTTCAACACTCCGCTCGATTACGAATCGCTCAATGCCCTCGGCACCATAATGGGGTCGGGCGGTATCGTGGTGATGGACGAAGACAATTGCATGGTGGACGTGGCCAAATATTTTACAGAGTTCACCAATCATGATTCCTGCGGAAAATGCACGCCCTGCAGGGAAGGGCTGTATCACCAGTTGAAAATACTTGAAAAAGTATGTTCCGGAAAAGCGGACGATCACGATGTCAGCCTTATGAAAGACCTGGGTGG